>Ga0073934_10003698_pt1 | contig 27431 bp, 24 predicted proteins | sample LarsenN4metaG_FD_76834 | JGI IMG/M metagenome (GOLD analysis project Ga0073934, IMG submission 76834) | Hot spring sediment bacterial and archeal communities from British Columbia, Canada, to study Microbial Dark Matter (Phase II) - Larsen... ... | reverse complement strand
CGTGGTGCGCGCGAGTTTCTCGAAATCCGCGGCCGCGTGCGCCTGGTCCTTCATGCCCCACTCGGAACCGGTCTTCATGCGTGCGTTGCGCGCGATGTTGGTCTTGATGCCACCGGGGTGCACGCTGGTGACGCCGACGCCGCACTGTTCGATGTCCATTTCCTCGCGCAGCGACTCGGTGAAACCGCGCACGGCGAACTTGGCGGCGTTGTAGGCACTCTGCGTCGGCACACCGATGATCCCGAACACGCTGGAGATGTTCACCACGTGGCCGTCGCCGGTCTTCTTGATGTGCGGCAGGAACGCCTTGGTGCCATGCACCACGCCCCAGAAATTGATGCCCATGAGCCAGTCGAGATCCTCGTAGCTCATCTCCTCCACCGTCGCGCCGAGGCCGACGCCGGCGTTGTTGATGACGATGTTGACCTTGCCGTGCGCCTGCACGGTGGCGTCCGCCCAGTTGTGCACGGCGGTACGGTCGGCGACGTCGATGCGGGCGGTGGTCACTGCCACGCCGAGCGACTTGCACTCGCGGGCGGTCTCCGCGAGGCCGGTCTCGTTGACGTCGGAAATGGCCAGGTGGCAGCCGTGACGCGCCAGCAGGACGGCGGTGGCGCGGCCGATGCCGGAACCGGCGCCGGTGATGGCGGCAACTTTCTCTTTCAGCGACTTCATCTGGGTTACCTGAGCGTGGGAGTTTCGGGGGGGGTTGGCCGTGCGGCGGGTACGACGCGGGCGTGCGCGTTGAAGAACTGTCGCGCGCTGCGGCCGCTGCGGCCGCCCTTGGCCTGCGCGAAGCGTAAGGCCTCGGCATGGCGCGTGGCCCGGTCCGCCAGGTCCGCCGGCTGGTCATGGCCGGCCGCCGTGAGCGCGTCGAACAGGTGGTCGACGATGGCGAGGTACTGATCCTGGCTGATCGGGTGGAAGGACAGCGTCAGCCCGAAGCGATCCGCGAGCGAGATCTTCTCCTCCACCTCGTCGCCGTAGTGCAGCTCGGTGCCGACCACCTGCGCGTTGTCGTTGTCGCTGGCGTACTCGGTGACGAGGTGGCGGCGGTTGGAGGTGGCGTAGACGCGCACGTTGTCCGGGGCCGGCTCGATGGAGCCCTCGAGCACCGACTTCAGCGCGCGGTAACCGTAGTCACCGGGATTGAAGGAGAGGTCGTCGCAGAAAATGATGAAGCGCCATGGCAGCCCGCGAACATGGTCCTCGACGATGTCCGGCAGCACGCTGAGGTCGTCGCGGTCGATCTGGATGACGCGAATGCCATGGCGGACGCCGGCGTTGACCACCGCCTTCACCAGCGAGCTCTTGCCGGTGCCGCGCGCGCCCCACAGCAACGCATTGTTCGCAGGCTCGCCACGCGCGAAGCGCACGGTGTTCAGCAGCAGCGCATCGCGTTGCGCATCGATGCCGAGCAGGTCCTGCACGCGCACCGGGTCGAGGTCATTGACGGGGCGCAGGCGCTGCTGGTGGCTGCGCCAGATGGCGCCGGGTACGACTTTCCAGTCCAGTGACATGGTGAGGTTCTCCGTGTACTGCGTGTGGTGATGACGCCGCGCTGACGGGCGCCCGGCCCCGGGTCAGCGCGCCGGCGGCCGCTGCCACTTCGAGCCCGGCGCCGGAAAATCGAGGTAGTCGAAGGTCTTGCCCTGGTACTCGGCGCGCTGGTGGATGCGGCGCAGTTTGTCCAGCGTGAAGTAGGGCGCGTCCTGCGCGAGGATGTTCGCCATCCAGGCCGGGATGTAGCCACCCGGATCGATCTCCACCTCGTAGGTGGCGGCGACGCGGCTGGCGCTGAGCACATCGAAATCGAAGCGCCCGCGGAACCAGGGGAAGCGCACCATGTCCGGGTTCGGCGGCAGCAGCCCCGGGGCGTTGTTCAGCGTGATGTCGACGTCATAGGTGACCGGGTCCTGCTTCACCACGGCGTGCACCAGCGCCTCGCGGTCGCTCAGCGGCCACGGCAGCGAGGTGGTGAAGCGGAGGTTGCGGTCCAGCGGCGACTTGCGGCCGAGTTCTTCCGCCGAGGAAATGAAGTGTGCCCAGCGCGGCATGGCGGCGTAATCGTTGAACAGGGCGATCAGTGACGACGGATCCTGCACGTCGAACGCCATGACGCCGCGGAACGTCTTGATCTTCGATTCGTCGGTGTGACGCATGTAGACCTTGATGCCGTTCTTGTCCTTGACCAGGCGCCAGCCAGCGTCGGCGGCCTGCGCCGGTGGCCACGCCAGCAGCAGCAACAGCGTGGCGAACAGGATGCGCAAACGGGTGTGGAACGAAGTCATGGCCATCCGCTTCCGTGGGGACGAAGCCGCGAGTCTAGCCGCGAAACGCGCAGGCACGGCAACCGGCGCCGGCAGGCATGACGCGCTGCCGGCGGGACGGGCGGGGCTGCCTGCGCATGGGCGTCAGTGCGTCGTGGCCTGCGCCACCTGCCAGATGCTCTCGAAGGGCTTCGGCTGGTCGATGTGGTAGCCCTGCGCGTAGTCCACGCCGAGCACCTGCAGGATGGTGAGGATTTCCTGCCCCTCGACGAACTCGGCGACGGTGCGCAGGCGGTAGGCCCGCGAGACTTCCACGAGGGCGCGCACCAGCACCTGGCTGTCCGGGTCGTTGTGCAGGTTCTTGATGAAGGAGCCGTCGATCTTCACGTAGTCCACCGGCAGCTTCTTCAGGTAATACAGCGACGAGAAGCCGACGCCGAAATCGTCCAGCGCGAACTGGCAACCCAGCGACTTGATCTGCTGCATCATCACGCTGGTGGCGTCGATGTCGGCAATGGCGGCCGTTTCCGTGATCTCGAAGATCAGGTTCGCGGGATTGACCTTGTACTCGGCGATCGTGTGCTCGATGTGCCGCACCAGGTTCGGGTTGTGGAAACTCATGCCGGACAGGTTGATCGAGAGCCGTGCGCTCACGTTGCCCTGCTCCAGGTCGGCGAGGTTCTGCACCACGCGGGTGATCACGCGCTCGTCGATCTGGTGGATCAGGCCGCTGCGCTCGGCGCTGGAGATGAAGCGGATCGGCGACAGGATCTTGCCCGCCTCATCCTTCACGCGCAGCAGGGCCTCGTAATGCGTGACCTCGTTGTGGCGCACGTCGAGGATCGGCTGGAAGTGCACGTTGATGCGGCCTTCGTTGATCGCCTGCTTGACCTTTTCGTCCCAGTAGACGCGTTCGTGCACGCGGGTGCGCGTGTGCTCTTCGGGCCGGAACATGTGCCAGGCCTTGCGGCCCTTTTCCTTCGCCTGGTACATCGCGATGTCGGCGTTGGCGAGCAGTTCGTCCGAGTTGGCGCCATGTGTCGGGAACAGCGCGGCGCCGATCGACGCCGACACGCGGTGCACGGTGCCGTTGCCGTCCACTTCCAGGCCTTCCAGCGCGGCACAGAAACGCGCGGCGATGCGCTCGGCGTCGTCGGCACCGGTCATCTGCACGATCACCGCGAATTCGTCGCCGCCGAGGCGCGCGATGATGTCGGAGGTGCGCGCCTGCGCGCGCAGCACGTCGGACGCACGCTGCAGCAGCCGGTCACCGACGTGGTGGCCGCTGGCTTCGTTGATGTCCTTGAACTGGTCGAGGTCGATGATCATCACCGCGCAGGTCTGCGAGTAGCGCTCGCAGGTGGCCAGCGTCTGGTCGAGTTCCTCGAGGAAGCGGCGGCGGTTGTAGAGGCCGGTGAGCGGGTCGTGCGAACTGAGCCAGCCGAGGTGGTCTTCGGCGATTTTCTGGTCGCTGATGTCCAGGCCGACGGTCAGCACGCGGCGCTCGCCGCTGGCCGGACAGTCGTAGACCGTGTGATGCCACTGCATCGCGATCTGGTCGCCGTCCTTGCGGATGAGGTCGGTCTGGTGGCTGTAGTGGTGGCCGGACGCGGCGAGTTCCTCCAGGCGGTGGCGCAGGTCCGGGAGCAGGGCGGCTTCCGGCAGCATGTCGGTGAACCGCTGCTGCAGCACCTGGTCTTCCGCGTAGCCGGTGAGCCAGACGCCGTGGTGGTTGAGGCTGAGGATGCGCCCGTCGCTGTCCTGCGTGAGGATCAGCGCGTGCGGCATCGAAATGAGCGCGCGGTTCAGTGACTGCGCGTCGGCCAGGCGCAGCTCGCGGTCACGCACGCGCGCGCCGAGAGCCTCGACCTGGCCGGCCAGTTGTTCTATGCGTGCCTTCAGTGAAGGCACGGGGTCGCCGTCTTCGGCGAACAGCACGCCGATGGCGTTCCTGGCTTTGCGGAACATGAGGCTCCCCCGTACTCCCGAACCCGGGCGTTCCCGGCGCTTGTCTGGTTCCGTGCGCCTTTTCTTATAGTCCGTCGGGAGAAAATCTCACAAAACGCGGGGACGGTGCCACTTGTTACTACTTAAGTATGTGTAACGGGATGCCCCGGGGCTACGCCGGATGTCGCAGGGGCGATGTTAACGTATTGAAATAATTCGGGAATTTTCATTCCTGGGCGGGGCCGGGGCGGGCGGCCCGCCGACGAAAGGCAGGCGCCGGCCCGGCAGTCCCGTGCCGCTACGGATTCCTGGCCAGCGGCACGACGTCTTCCGCCTGCGGCCCCTTCTTGCCCTGGCCGATGCGGAAGCGCACCGGTTGCCCGTCACGCAGGGCCCGGCTGCCGCCGTGCGCCTCGCTGATCGAGCGATAGTGGACGAACAGTTCTTCGCCGTTGCTGCGGTTGATGAAGCCGAAGCCCTTGCGACCATCGAACCACTTGATGGTGCCGACCTCGGTGCCCGCCGGCGCGCCGGCGGCGGCAGCGCTGGCGGTGGCGGCGTTGCCGGCCCTGCGCACGCGCGCCGGGAGGAACAGCAGTGCCAGCAACAGCACCGGCAGCAGGGTGGCCAGCACGGCAGGGGAACTGGCGGGAACGCCGGCCTGCCACTCGCCCGCGGCCACCGCAGCCAGCAACCCGAAGAAGAACAGGGCGCCGAGGCGCGTGCGGCGCTGGTCGGCTTCGGACAGCTTCATGCTCCAGACCAGGGCCAGGCCGGCCACCAGGTAACCGGCACCGAGGCGGCGCAGCAGCGGTTCCTGCGCGGCGGCGGATTCGGCGACATGCCACTGCAGCAGGGCGCCGGCGCCCGCCGGTTCGACGACCAGCCAGGTGCCTGCGGCAAGACCGCCGGCACCGAGCAGCGTGTGGACGGCACGGGCGAGCAGATCACGGAAGGTCACGGTGGCAGGCTCCTTGGCGGTGGGGTGTGGCGGAAGGGCAGGTCAGACGCCGTCCTGGTCGAAACAGGCCAGCGACATGGTGATGACGTCCTTGATGTCGGCGCGCGGGTGGCGTGGATCCTTGGGGCCGAGTTGCTCGGTCACGTCGTCGATGGTGGATTCCGCCGGGTCGGCGGCATCGATGACGAACTCCAGCACCCGGCGGTGCTGCGACACGACGGTGCCGTTGTAGAGGTTGGTGTCGAGTTCGGCAAAACAGGGGAACACCGCGCGGCTGATATCGACGCCGTGCTGGCGCAACACATCGAGTATCACCGGCGAGGGCACGTCGCCGCTGCGCATGCGCCGGGTGCAGTCCTGCACGCGCTCGAACACCTGCTTCTCCGCCAGCCGGGCGAATTCCATCCCGCGTCCTCCAGTGAAACGGGCCGGTGCCCGTCGCGATGAGCGCCGATTCTAGGTGGCGCCCCGGAAACAGGCCAGCCGACGGCCGGCGGGCAGCGCAACGACCGCCGCCGGCGGCGACGGTCGGCGGCGAATGCGCTACCAGTGGATACCCTTCATCACCGCGGTGAACGCCATCTGCTCGGGCGTGACGCTGGCCGGTGCATCGGCCTTGCCGAGCGCGGCGGCGGAATCCGGGAACATGCGGAAGCCGGTGTTCATGATGATCTCGCTCACCTTCGGTGCCGTGAAATGCATCACCTGCATGAACACGCCGAGGCGCGTCGCGATGCGCTTGGGCCGGTGCACGATCGCATCGGCAATCATGCCGGCGGCCTCCTCCGGGCTGATCGTCGGCACGTTCTCGTACAGCTTGGTCGGCGCGATCATCGGTGTCTTCACCAACGGCATGTTGATGGTGGTGAAGTGGATGCCCTCGTCGGAGAACTCGGCGGCGGCGCAGCGCGTGAACGCATCGAGCGCGGACTTGGACGCCACGTAGGCGGAGAAGCGCGGCGCGTTGGTCAGCACGCCAATCGAGGAGATGTTGATGACGTGGCCGCATTTCCGCGCCTGCATCGCCGGCAGGAAACCCATGATCAGGCGCAGCGCGCCGAAGTAGTTCAGCTGCATCGTGCGTTCGAAATCGTGGAAACGGTCGAAGGAATGGTTGATGGCGCGGCGTATGGAGCGGCCGGCGTTGTTCACCAGCACGTCGACCTGGCCGTGGTTGCGCAGCACGTCGGCCACGAGCGCGTCGCAGCTGGCCATGTCGCTGACGTCGCAGGCGTAGAACGACGCCTTGCCGCCGCGTGCCTCGATTTCGGCGAGCGTCGACTCCAGCTTTTCCCGCGTGCGCGCCACCAGGATGACGTGCGCGCCGGCTTCCGCCAGTTTCAGGGCGGTGGCGTGGCCGATGCCGCTGGTGGCGCCGGTCACCACGGCAATGCGCCCCTGCACGCGGCCGGCCAGCGTACGGTCGACGAACAGGTCCGGGTCCAGGTGCCTTTCCCAGTAGTCCCAGAGCCGCCAGGCGTAGCTGTCCAGTGGCGGACAACGGATGTCGCTGGCGGCAAGCGCTTTCACGGTGTCGCGGTTGTCGAAGCGCGTCGGGTAGTCGAGGAAGCGGAACGCCTGTTCGGGGATGGCGAGGTCCTTCAGCACCTGGGCGCGGATACGCTTCACCGGCGGCAGCGCACCGAGGCCGTGCCGCAACACCGGCGGCATGAACGAGAACATGCGGGTGTCGATGCGCATGGTCAGCTCCGGCGCGTGTGCGGCGCGCGCGAAGATGTTCATCAGTTCGCCGACGCGGTGGTGCTGGCTGTCGGTCAGGTGGAAGGCGCGGCCGTCGAGGTTGCCGGGCGCGGCGTCATTGTCCAGGTGCGCGATGTGGTCCATGGCGTCGGCGACGAAGTCGACCGGTACCACATTCAGCTTGCCGCCCTCGATGCCCAGCATGGGCATCCACTGCGGCACCGCGCGGCGCAGTTTCTGCAGGAACTTGAAGAAGAAGTAGGGCCCGTCGATCTTGTCGATCTCGCCGGTGCGCGAGTGGCCGACGACCATCGCCGGCCGGTAGATGCGCCAGGGAATGCTGCATTCGCCGCGCACGATTTTTTCCGCTTCGTGCTTGGTGCGCAGGTACGGGTCGTCGAGGCGCTCGGCTTCCTCGAACATGTCTTCGCGGAAGATGCCCGGGTAGAGCCCGGCCGCGGCAATCGAGCTGACGTGGTGGAAGCGCGCGGCGCCGATGTCCGCCGCGAACCTGACCGCTTCGCGCGTGCCCTCGCAGTTGGTGCGCACCTGCGATGCCTCGTCGGCGGTGATGTCGTAGATGGCGGCCAGGTGGAAGACGTGGGTGACGTGGCCGCGCAAGGCGGCGCGGTCAGCGTCGCCGGTGCCCAGCAGCGGCTGCGTCAGGTCGCCGTGGACCGCCCGGATGCGGCCGCTGGTATCACCGACGGCCGCGCGCAGGGCGGCGAGCCTGTCCTCGGAGCCGGGCCGGAGCAGTACGTGGATGTCGCCGCCGCGCCGCAGCAGGCGTTCGACGAGGTGGCGGCCGATGAAGCCGGTGGCACCGGTGACGAAGTAGTTCATGGCGGAGTCCTCCTGGTTGACCCGGGTTGCGTGTGCTTTTGGCCGAACACGTGTGCGGCGAAATCTGGCGAAGCTGTCGGACAATATCAACCGGTACGGCGGTGGCTGCGGCGCCCACGCGACGACCGGCCGGTTCTTCCGGCGGATACATGCCGCCGGAATTCCTTACACTCGTACGGCCAAATTTCCGGTGCCTCGCCATGCCCCTGACGCGTGCCCAGCAAAAGGAACAGACCCGCCGCAAACTGATCGAGTCGGCGCTGGCCATGATCGGCAGCGGTGAGACGCTCGACGGCCTCAGCCTGCGCGAGGTGGCCCGCCAGGCCGGCATCGCGCCGACGTCCTTCTACAGCCACTTCTCCGATACCGGCGCGCTCGCGGTGGTGCTGATCGACGAGGCCTGCCTGACCCTGCGCCAGCTGATGCGGCAGGGCAGGCGCGAAATGATCGCCGAGGACAGCAACTTCGCGATCCGGCAGTCGGTCCTGCGCTTCGTGAACTACCTCGACCAGACCGCCGGCGTGCTGCGGCTGCTCGTGCGCGAGCGCTTCGGCGGCAACGATGTTTTCCGCCGCACCATCCAGCGCGAACTGCGCTACATCATCGACGAGCTGGCCGAGGACATCGACCGCGTCGTCGGCGAGCAGCAGCGCCAGCCGGTGGACACGCGGATGGTGGCGGAGATGGCCACGCTGGTACTGTTCGATTTCGGCGCGGCCGCGCTCGACATGTCGCGCACGGATCGCGAGATCGCTGCCGAGCGGCTGGTGCGCAAGCTGACGCTGGTGTTCCTCGGCGGGCGTGCGCTGGCATCGAACCGCTCGCTCTGACGCCCGGCGCCCTGCGCGTCGGGAAACGCAACAGCGCCGGCGCTTTCAGCGCGGATCGCCGGCATCACGGGAGTCATCGACATGGGCAAGCCCACGGATGCAGAACTCGCCATCGCGCTCGAGGAGGCCAAGCGCCTGCGCGAGTCCGGCAAGGATGAATCGTTCCTCGGCAAGGTGGTGCTGAACCAGAACCACCGGCTGAAACTGCTCGAGGAGCTGTACCGTGCGACGGCAACGTTCCTGCACGGGGAGTCGGCGCAGCAGCACGCGAAACTGGTCAAGGCCGTCGAGGCGTACCGCCAGTACGACGAGCGCCCCGGCTGACGTCGCCGGGGCAAAAAAAAGGGCGACCGCTGCCGGTCGCCCTTTCTGCTGCGTCGCGCGTGTCAGTCGACGGGCACCACATCCTCGGCCTGCGGGCCCTTCTGGCCCTGGGTGACGGCGAACTGCACTTTCTGGCCGTCGCTGAGCGTGCGGAAGCCGTTGCCGCGGATGGAGCGGAAGTGCACGAACACGTCGGAGCCGTCGCCACGGCTGATGAAGCCGTAACCCTTGCCTTCGTTGAACCACTTGACGGTGCCGGTTTCGCGATTGGATGACATGGGGGACCTGTGCTGGAGGGCCGGCAAAGGGTTTGCCGGCCGGCAATGAGGGGCGCGAATTATAGGCAGTGCCAGCTCGCCGGGCCAGCGGCGGCGCGGCCGTCCGGCATCCCTGAGGCCGCGGCGGCCCCGGCCCACGGCGGCACCGGGCAGTCGAGGGCGTCGCCGATGATGCGCACCAGTTCGATTTCCGCCACCTGCAACTTGCCGTCGCGGCCGACGCAGTCGATGCAGGCATCCAGCAACGGCTTCTTCAGCAGCGGCGACAGGTCGGCCAGTTCGCCCAGGGCGGCGTTCAGTTGCGCGGTGCCGACGGCCTCTGCCGGCAGCAGGGCGGGCGCTTCGCGGCCGAGCCCGAAGGCGCGGATCTCGCGTGCATGCAACCCGGCGCGGGCGGCGTCATCGCCCCCGGCGGCATGGCACAGCAACGACACCAGGGTGTTCACCGGGCCGGCGACGGACGCGTAGCTGCGATTGCGGACGGGGCGGGTGGCACCGGCGTTCTCGCCGAGGTGACGACGCATCATCGACAGCACCAGGTATTCGCGCAGGGTGATGCGCTGGTCGAGTTGCGTCAGCGAGGCGAGCACGGCGACGAACTTGCGCTTCTGGTCGCCGGACATCTCGCGCAGTGCCGGCAAGGCCAGGTCCAGGCAGGGAAGGAAAGTCCGCGCGCCGGCGCGACGCAGCTCCGGCAGTACTGCCTGCACGCGGTTGGCGATGCCGGGGCTGTCGCCCTCGCCGATCAGGCGGCGCGCCTGGTCGTCGTGGCGGCGCTCGGTGCCGGCCAGCACGATGCCGTAGACGATCACGCGCGCGCCGGCCGGCGTGCGCAGGGCGTCGCGCACCGGGTCCGGGATGCCTGCGCGCAGGCGGCTGGCCGCCTGCAGGTGTTCGGCGCCCGGTGCGCCGACGCTGGCGAGCAGTGCCGCCGCCGTTGCGGCCGTGTCGGTTGCCGGTGCCGCCGCGGCGAAGCCGGCGCTGCCGGCGTGCGGACGGCCTGGCGCGGCTGGCGCGACGCGGGCGGCTGCGCTGCCGACGGTGGCCGCGGCAGTCTCGTCGCCGGCGGCCAGCCGGCTGGCGTGCGTGCGTGCGCGGTCGCGCGCCAGCAGCGCGGGGTCGATGGCGCGGATGCGTTCGTCCAGTGGCGGATGGGTGGCGAGCAGGCTCGCCAGGCGCAGCGTCACCGGCCGCGCAAAGCACATGTGGCTCATGTCCTCGGCGTGCGCGTTGTGCAGCAGCGAGCCGGCGCCGTGGTTGCGGATTTTCAGCAGGGCTTCACCGATGCCCTGCGGGTTGCGCGTGAATTGCACGCTGGAGGCGTCTGCCAGCCACTCGCGCTGGCGCGAGATCGCCGCCTTGATCAGGCGCCCGAAGAACAGGCCGACATACCCGATCACCATCAGCGCCGCCCCGATGAGCACCAGCAGGCTGCCGTCCTTGTTGTTGCTGCGCGCGTTGCCGCGGCTGCGCAGCAGGAACTCACCGACGCGGCCGATCGCGAGGATGCCCGACAGCAGCGCGTAGAGGTTGACGTTCATGCGCATGTCGCCGTTGAGGATGTGGCTGAACTCGTGGCCGACGACGCCCTGGAGTTCATCGCGCGAGAAGTGTTCCAGCGCGCCGCGCGTCACCACCAGCACCGCCTCGGTGGGCGCGAAGCCGGCCACGAAGGCGTTGATGCCGTCCTCGTCGTCCATGACGAAGGTGGTCGGCGCCGGCGTGCCGGAGGCAATCGCCATTTCCTCGACGATATTGAGGAGCACGCGCTCCTGTTGCCGGGTGGTGTCGGGGTCGATGCGCCGGGCGCCGACGGTCTCGGCGATGACGCGGCCGCCCGCGCGCAGTTTCAGCCAGCTCGACAGCGAGCCGCCGGCGATCACCGCCAGCGTGGCCACTGACACCCCCCAGGCACAGGGCTGCGCCAGCCAGCCGCCGAACGGCAGGCCGGGCTGCGCCCACTGGCGCGTGGCGAGGAAGAACACCAGGTTGACGGCGACCACCGTCAGGAACACCGCGAGGAAGAAATAGAAAACCAGCAGGCCGGTACGCTGGCGGGCCTGCTGTTGCCGTTCGAAGAAATCGCCAGCCATGCGCCGGGGGCCCGACAGCCGGCGTCAGCGGAAGGAAACCTTCGCGGCCTGGCGTACCCCGGGTTCCTCCACCTCGAACAGTTCGGCTTCCCTGAAGCCGAAGGAGCCGGCAATGAGGTTGCTGGGGAACTGCTCGCGATAGGTGTTGTAGTTCATCACGCTGTCGTTGTACGCCTGCCGCGCGAAGCCCACCTTGTTTTCCGTCGAGGTGAGTTCCTCCATCAGCGACTGCATGGTCTGGTTGGCTCTCAGCTCCGGGTAGTTCTCGGACAGGGCGAAGAAGTTGGCCAGGGCGCCGTTGAGCGCGCCCTCGGCACGCGCCAGTTGCGCGACGCCCTCGCCGGGGCTGGCGGTGGCTGCCTTCTGCGCACTCACCGCGTTGCCGCGCGCCTGGATCACCTTTTCCAGCGTCTCGCGTTCGTGCGCCATGTAGGCCTTCGCGGTTTCCACGAGGTTGGGAATGAGGTCATGGCGGCGCTGCAACTGCACGTCGATCTGTGCCCAGGCGTTCCTGAAGCGGTTCTTCAGGGTCACCAGCTTGTTGTAGACGCTGATGACGAACAACAGTGGCAGCACGACGACAACGAGCAGGAAAACGATCGACATCAGCATGGCTTGGGCCTCCGGCCGGCAGGGGTAACCCGGCGAATGTAGGCAAAGCGAAAGGTGCCCGCCAGTGCAGACTGCGGCGCGGCGTGCCCCGGGAGTGCGCTGTGCTACCCTTGCGCCCCGTTTTGCGGGCCCCCTGCCGGATCCCGTACCGGCCCGGGTGTCCGCCCCTGATCCACGGAGTCAACCCGCCATGCGTGAGCCTGAATATCTCTATCGCGTGACCTTCCTCAACCAGGGCCAGGTCTACGAGGTTTACGTCAAGAACATCTACCAGAGCGACATCTACGGCTTCGTCGAGATCGAGCACTTCGTGTTCGGCGGCAAGTCGCAGGTCGTGGTCGATCCGGGCGAGGAAAAGCTGCGCGGCGAGTTCCAGGACGTGGTGTGCAGTTTCGTGCCCATGCACAGCATCATCCGCATCGACCAGGTCGAGAAGGGCGGCATCGCCAAGATCAGCGAGCCGAAAGGGCCGGTGGGTGGCGTCAGCAACGTGTCGCCGTTCCCGGTGCAGTTCCCGTCCTCGCCGGATCGCACCCGGCCGCCCAAGAACTGAGCGCGCGCAACAGCGCCCGCGGCCCGGCTCAGGCCGTCGCCGCGGCCAGTGCCTGTCTGGCGCGCGCGTACTCTTCCTGCAGCCGGGCCACCACCTCCTTCGCCGGCCGCACCGCCTTGATCGAGCCGGTGCCCTGGCCGGCGCCCCAGATGTCGCGCCAGACCTTGAACTTCTGGTTGCCGCCCGACCCGAAATCCATGGTCGACTTGTCGCCCTTGGGCAGGTTGTCCGGGTCCATGCCGGCGTTGCGGATCGATGGCGCCAGGTAGTTGCCGCTGACGCCGGTGAACAGTGACGAGTAGACGATGTCCTGCGCGGCGGAATCGCACAGCATCTGCTTGTACTCGGGAAACGCGTGCGCCTCGTCGGTGGCGATGAACAGCGTGCCGATGTAGGCGAGGTCGGCGCCCATCGCCTGTGCGCCGAGGATGGATGCGCCGTTGGCGATCGAGCCGCTGAGTGCGATCGGGCCATCCCAGAACTGCCGCACTTCCGACACCAGCGCGAACGGCGACAGCGTGCCCGCATGTCCGCCGGCGCCGGCGCAGACCAGGATCAGGCCGTCGACGCCTTCGCTGATCGCCTTCTTTGCGTGCCGGATGTTGATGACGTCGTGCAGCACGATGCCGCCCCAGGCGTGCACGCGCTCGACGACCACCTTCGGCGCGCTGAGGCTGGTGATGATGATCGGCACCTTGTGGCGCTCGCAGATCTCCAGGTCTTCCTGCACGCGGTTGTTGCTGCTGTGGATGATGAAGTTGACCGCGTAGGGCGCGACCTTCGCGTCCGGGTGCGCTGCCTGGTGGGCGGCCAGCTCGGTTTCGATACGCGTCAGCCACTGGTCAAGAATGTGCGCCGGGCGCGCATTCAGTGACGGAAACGAGCCGACGATGCCGGCCTTGCATTGCTCGATCACCAGTTCCGGCCCGGAGATGATGAACAGCGGCGAGGCGATCACGGGCAGCGTGAGGCGGCCTTGCAGGACGGCGGGCAGTGGCATGTCGGTGACTCCGCAGGAAGGTGCGGCGCAGTCTGCGTGGCGCCCGCAGCAGTGGCCAATTGCCGCCGGTGACAATTCGCGCACAGGACCGGACAGCCGCCAGTCCGCCCGGAGTCAGGCGGATGTTTCGCTGCTTGCCGGCAATGCCATCTCCCACGGCATGAGCACGCGCAGGCGGCAACCACCGGCAGCATTCACCGACCAGTCGGCGTGGCCGCCGAGTTCGCCGGCGCGGGACTGCACGATGTGGTGGCCACGACCCTGCGCGTCGATGTTCTCCGGGTGGAAACGGCCGTCGTCATCGACAACGACCTCCAGTGCATCCGGCAGCGTGCCGATGCGCAGCGTGATGCTGACCGCGCCGGCATGCTTGATGGCGTTGGTGACTGCCTCGCGGACGATGCGCTTGAGGTTGGCAAACTGGCGCGCGCTGAGCCTGTGCTCGCCGGATGGCGGGCGCTCCTCGCTGAAACGGATGTTCTCGCGCCGGCACCGTTCGCGCGCTTCGCTGGTGATCAGCGTGATCGCTTCCTCCAGGTGCACGGCGTTCTCGTCGAGGGTGGCGAGCATCTGGCGCATGTCGTGGATGGCGGCGCGTGCCTCCTCGCGCATCTCGCCGGCGTCGCGGCCGTGCAGGATCGACAGCAGCCGCGCGCCCATGTCGTCGTGCAGGTCGCGCTTGATGCGCATGCGCTCGCGCTGTGCCCCCTGGGCGCGCGCGGCTGCGGTGCGCACCGCGTGCTGCGCGATGCCGAAGAGGTCGTGCGCGACGCGCAGGTCCTCGTGGCGGAACAGCCGGCGGCCGCGTTCGCAGCCCGACAGGCGCAACCAGCTGCCGGCGGCGATGCCGGGCACGAACAGCAGCAGGCCGTGTTCGCCAACGCGCGGCTCGAACCCGTTTGCGGCGGCGTCCGCGGGCAGCTCGCCTTCATCGACAGGGTCGATGGACAACGGCAGGAACACGCGTGCGAGGACGTCAGGCCAGCGTGCTTCCAGTTCGCCGGTGGTGGAGTGGTCGAACAGCGCGCGCACCGCCGCCGGCCGCAACTCGGTGTTGACCCGCTCCAGTCCGAGCAACCGCTCGAGCAACCACTGGCGCAGCGGGAAATAGAGCCAGCCGGCGATGGCCAGGGCGATCGCCAGCGCGACGTCGCCGGCAAGATTCAGTTGCCACAGCAGCAGCGCGTCGATGATCACCACCAGCACGCCACCGAGCAGCCAGCTCCAGGTCACGCGCCACCAGCGCTCCAGGTGGAACAGGCGGTAACGGCTGATGCCGGCGGCCAGCCCCAGGTAGACGATGAGGAAGGCGCCGGCCAGCACGCTTTGCGGCATCAGGGCCTCGCTGCCGAACACCCGCGGCACGATCTGCAGCGCGACGAAGGTGCCGCTGCCGATCATGAAGGACAGCAACAGCCATTGCAGCGCCGCCCGCGCGACGGGATCGCGGTCCGCGCGCCGCCACTGCGCAAGCGCGAAGGCGAGCGCCAGCAGGAACACCAGCAGCAGCCACAGGTAGAAACCCAGCGACAGGCTGTGCACCAGCTGCAGCGTGTCCGCCGTCCACAGCAGTGCCCAGGTGACCGCGAGCGCGACCGGGATGTCGCGCGTGCCGAGCGGGCGCGGGTAATGCCAGAGCAGCGCCGCCATCGCGCAGTCGAACAGCAGCGCGCCGCCGTGGTTGATCACCGACGCGACGCGGAACAGCTCCGCCGGCATCAGCAGGTCACGCGTGCTGTAGATCGCCGCGCTCCAGATGCCGGCGCCGTAACCGAGGGCGGTCACCAGCAGGATCGCGGTTTCCCGCGTGCGCGGACGGAACGCCCAGACACCGAAGCCAACGCCCAGCGCGACCAGCCCGAACAGCAGCTGCATCCAGAAATCCCACGGCAGCTCGCCGGGCTGGCGATCACGGAACTGCAGCGGCAGGTGGCTGCCGTCGGCCAGGCGCAGCGACGCGTCGCCGGCCGACACCGCCGCATGCGCCGAACGCTGCACCTGCATGAACGCGTTGTACGCCGTCCAGTCCGGCAGGAAGTCCGGCTCCTCGATGGCGAGCGTGGCATCGAGCGGCAGCGGCGGCCGGCCGCCGGCGTGCAGCTCGACGGCCTGTTGCCAGCGACCCTGCGCATCCCGCACCTGCAGCGTGTCGCCATCGACGCGCCAGTCGAGCGTCAGCGCCGGCAGCGACAGCGCAAGCCACACCAGCGCGATCAGCGCAAAACCGCATGCGCCGGCGGCGAGCAGGCTGAGGTTGCGTGGCCCGGCGTAGCGGCTGGCGAAGGGCACGTCAGGGCCGTGGGCGCGTCAGCCGCGCTTGCGCCGCTTGCCCGGCGTGGCGGGCAGCGTGGAGAGGTCCACCTTGGTGTGCTGTGCGATGTTGCGGCGGATGTCGGCGGACAGGATGCGCCGCGTGTCCGCCTCGATGGCGAGCAGGGCGTCGCTGAACTCGATGCGGCCCTCGGCGCTGGCCGTGAGCAGTTGCTCGCGCTTGAGCGTGCGGATGAAGCGGCGGATCACCTGCGCGTCGAAGAACTCCGGCGAGTTGAACATGTAGATGATGGCGGTGCGCTGCGCCACCAGTTGCGAGAGTTTCTCGAGCTGTTCTTCGTCCAGGGTGCCGCTGCCGTGGGTAATGATCAGCGAGATGACGATGTAGTAGCGCTCGATCGTCTCGCGGATCGCCTGCGCCAGGGTGTTCAGGCGCGCGTACTCCAGCGTGTTGGTGTGCGGCGCCAGCAGGCGGCCGTCCTCGCTTTCGATGAGGCCTTCGGCAATCAGGGCGTCGGCGAGCTGCTCGATCCGTTCGCGCACCGCATGCCGCCCGTGCGCGAGGAAGAGCTCCGAGCGCAGCGGGATGTTCACCAGCGCGCCGAGTGCCACCAGTTGTTCGCGCGTGATATGGCGGTTCTGCTGCACCAGGTTGGCCACCAGCGACGGCAGCGCGAACAGGTGCAGGATGTTGTTGCGGTAGTAGGTGCCGGTGACCGACGCGGCATCGTCCAGCCAGAGCAGGTCGCCGAGTGCGTGCTTGTAGCGCTGCAGCACCTTCATCTTTTCGCAGTGCGCGATCATCTCGTCCGGCGTCAGCGAGGTGACCGTCACCGTGTCCGCGTAGGGGACGCTCAGCAGCAGTCGCTGGTAGAGGCCGAGCTGGTTGCGCAGGGCTTCCTCGTCCATCACCCGTTTCGGGGTGGACAGCAGCACCAGGCTGACCAGCGCCACCGGGTTGACGTCGGCGGCGGCATTGATGCGGCGGCTGATGCGGCGCGCGAGCTTGTCGATCACCGGCGGCAACCATTCGGCGGTGGCTTCCTCGCTGAAGCCCTTGTCCCGCCAGCCCTCGGCGTAGGTGTCAAGGAAGGGGCCGAGGTCGATCGGTTCGCCGAAGTTCACATGCACCTTGCCGAAGCGGTCGGAGAGTTTCTCCGTGCGCGCGAACAGCCTGCCCACGGTCTCGAAAAAGCCGCCGAGCGATTCCTTTTTCTTCTTCTTGCCATGCAGCTCCTCCACGTAGGAGCCGCTCTCGAGGATGCGCTCGTAGCCGATGTAGACCGGCACGAAGGCGATCGGCTTGCTGGTGTCGCGCAGGAAGCTTCGCACGGTCATCGCCAGCATGCCGGTGCGCGGCTGCAGTTGCCGGCCCGTGCGCGAACGGCCGCCCTCGATGAAGTACTCGACGGAGAAACCGCGCGCGAACATCGAGTGCAGGTATTCGTAGAACACCGTCGAGTACAGCGGGTTGCCCTTGAAGCTTCGGCGCATGAAGAAGGCGCCGCCGCGGCGCAGGATCGGCCCCACCACCGGCATGTTCAGGTTGATGCCGGCAGCAATGTGCGGCGGCACCATGCCGTGCCGGTAGACCAGGAAGGAAAGCAGCAGGTAGTCGATGTGGCTGCGATGGCAGGGCGTGTAAACGATCTCGTGGGTCTGCGCCATCGTCGTCAGGTTCTCGACGTGGCCGACCTCGACGCCGGCGTACAGCCGGTTCCACAACCAGTTCAGCAGCACTTCCAGGAAGCGGATGACGGTGTGGCTGTAGTCGGAGGCGATTTCGTTGGCGTATTCCCAGGCCGCCTCGGTGCTCTCCTCGACGGTGATGTTCTTGGCCTTGGCGTCGTTCTGGATGGCTTCGCGCACCGCCGGTGCCGCGATCAGCGTGTCCACCAGCGTGCGGCGATGCGACAGGTCCGGGCCGATCGTTGCCTCGCGCTCGCGGCGGAAGTGCACGCGCAGCACGCGGCCGAGTTTGCGCGCCGTGCGCTCGTCACCGAGTTCCTCGGCGATCAGTTCCTTCAGCGAGACCGGCTTGCTGAACTGGACGTAGGTCTGGCGGCCGTTGAAGAGGATCATCAGGAACTTCTTCAGGAAGCCCTGCGCGGACCAGGTGTCGGACAGCAGGATCTTCAGCAGCGAGCGCTCGCGGTCCGGCCGGCGGCCCCAGTAGACGGAGACGGGCACCACCTGCACGTCCGGTGCCTTCTCCGGGCGGCAGATGTCGACGAGGTTGTCGATGCGGCGCGAAATGTAGGGAATCCGGTAGCGGCCGAGGAAGAAGCCGTCGTTGCGCGTCAGGCAGAAGAAGGCACGGTCGTTGCTGCCGGGCAGCTGGCTGGGCACAGTCGGGCGCGGCAGTCCCAGCCGCAGGCACTCGTTTTCCACCACCAGCAGGTTGGACAGCGAGCGGTCCTGCATGGCGTAGACGATGGGCTTGCGCGGATCGATGCCGAGCGTGGAGAAATCCTGCGGCAGCCGGTGCGCGCGCACCCAGACGAAGAGGAGTTTGCGGAGGAAGTAGAGAAAAACGCTGTCGAGACCAAGCCAACGCTTCATGTTCGGCGATGTTCCTGCGAAAGGCGGTAAGCCGGCGAGTGTAGGGAAGCGCTCATCAGGCCGGCTCGCGAGATGTAACAAGTTGTGATGTGGGCCTGCCCGGCCGGGAGCTCTCTGGCCTGGTCGCGATCAGTCCGCGAACTGCTGCGCGTGCCATTGCTGCACGCGGCGCACGATGGCGGCCGGCGTGCGTGCCCAGCGGAAGTGGTCGGCGTCGTCGCCGAGTTCCTGCGCGTCGATCACCGCCCTGGTCACCGGCGCCGACTGGAACTTGCCGGTAACCGCGGCCATGGCGGCTTCCGGCGCAAAGGGGTCGTCGGCGAGCCGCAGCGACAGCACCGGGCCGGTGAAGGCGGCGATGCCGGCGTCGAGGTCCGCGTTCAGGCCGAAGGCGCTGTAGACGTTGGTCTGTGCCAGCGCGCGCCAGTCGTTCATCAGCGTGCGCGCCTCGCGCCCGCCGAAACCGAGCTTGTCGCCGGGGTAGTACCCCAGCAGCGCGCCGGACAGCGGGATCAGCCGCACCAGCAACTGCAACTGCCGGCGTATGCGCCCGGTGAAGCCGCCCACCCAGGGGCTGCCGCAGGCCACCAGGATCACGCCCTGCACGTGCTCCGGCAGGCGCCCGGCGGTGATGGCGGCGTAATGGCCGCCGAGGCTGTGCCCCATCAGCAGGCAGCGCAGGCCGGGTGCCTGCTCCCCGAGCCAGTCGATGACGGCGGGGATGTCGTCGACGAGCGCGTCACGAAACCCGTAGTCGGTCTCGCGCGAAGGGCGCAGCGAACTGTCGCCGTGCCCGCGCTGCTCGACCAGCGCCACGTTGAAGCCGGCGTCACGCAGCGCCGTCGCCAGCGGCAGGTAAAAGCGCGCCGCGACACCCAGCGCCGCCATCAGCACGAGGTTGGCGCGCGCGTCGGCGGCGGGCAGCCAGCGCACCGGCACCCGGTAGTCGTTGTTGGTGGCGATATCGACGGATGTCACCGACAGGCTGGGCGTGGCATTCATGGCGTGGATCGGTTGGGTGAACGGGGATGTGCCGGGGAAACGCAAGCGGGCGAGCCGTGCAGTTCCGTCACGCGACGGTTTGCCTCTACCCTTGCCGCGCGACTCATTCCCCCAGCCACAGGTGAAGTACATGAAAGCGGTCGAATTGTCACGTTTCGGACTCGACGGGCTCACCATCGCGCAGCGTGACGTGCCGCAGCCGGGACCCGGCGAGGTGCTGGTGCGGTTGCGCGCGGCATCACTGAATTTCCACGACCTGGCCACCCTGCTCGGCATGGCCAATCCGCGCATGGCGCTGCCGTGCGTGCCGCTGTCGGACGGCGCCGGCGACATCGCCGCGCTCGGCGCCGGCGTCCGCGGGCTGACGATCGGCACGCGTGTCAGCAGCGTCTTCTTCCCGCGCTGGCAGTCCGGCGCACCGACGCGCTGGAAACTCGGCGACGTGCCCGGCGAGCAGCGCGACGGCTGCTGGGCCGACTACGTGGTGCTGCCGGCCGATGCGGTGGTGCCGGTGCCGGAGCACCTGTCCGACATCGAGGCCGCGACGCTGCCCTGCGCGGCGCTGACGGCGTGGCGCGCGCTGGTCGTCGAGGCGAGGGTGAAGGCCGGTGACCGCGTGCTGCTGCAGGGCACCGGTGGCGTGTCGCTGTTCGCCCTGCAGTTCGCGCGCCTGCTCGGCGCCGAAACGATCATCACCTCGAGTTCTGACGACAAGCTGCGGCGCGCCGCCGAGCTCGGTGCGCACCACACCATCAACTACCGGAGCACGCCGCAGTGGGGCAAGCGAGCGCGCGAGATCACCGGCGGCGAGGGCGTTGACGTTGTCGTCGAGGTCGGCGGCTCCGGCACCTTCAACGAATCGCTCAATGCCCTGCGGATCGGAGGCCACATCAGCATGATCGGCGTGCTGACCGGCGTGGCCGACGTCATTCCCACGGCGAAGATCATGGCCATGAACGCGACCGTGAAGGGCATCACCGTCGGTGCACGCGAGGATTTCCTGGCCATGAACCGGGCGATTTCCGTTGCGAAACTGAAACCGGTGATCGGCGAGGTGCTGGGTTTTGGCCAGGCGAAGGAGGCCTATTCGCTGATGCAGCGCGGCGGGCACTTCGGCAAGATCGCCATCGACCTCGCCTGAAGCGGATCAGTCCGCGCCTTCCGGCGACAGCAGGTCGTCGATGTCTCCGGCGCGCTTCGGTGCGTCGTCGGGGAAGGTGCCGAGCCCGGACACCGGCGTGCGGTGGCCGGTCTGCTCGGTCCAGATGCGGTCGGACACCGCCAGCAGGATCTCGCCGGCGACGGCGTCGAGGATGCGGTACTTCGGGTTCGGCGCGAAATCCGGTGGCGGCGACGAGAAATCGCGGATGGCGCGCTTGGCGCTGGCGGTGTCGCCGCTGTTCACCGACGCCATCGCCCAGATCACGTGGCCCAGGCGCACGCCGTCGCGTTCACCGCGCTCGGCCACGCGTTCCATGATTTCCATGGCATTCACGTCCGGCGGTGCGAACAGCGGGATGGTGTGCCAGATGGCGGCGCGCACGCCGTTGGGGATGTCCCACCACTTCTCGCCGTCGATGCAGTTGACCATGTGCGTGATCGCCGGCGCGATGTCGCGCGGCACGCTGATGAACTGCCCGGTTTGTGCATCGTTGATCATCGCCTGCACGCCGGCCAGCATGCCGATCATGTAGACCAGCTCGTCGAAGTCGTTGCCGAACGCCGGGCAGCGGCCCTCCGTCGGCGTGCCGTAGTGGGCGAGGAAGCGGCGATACGCGGAGTACTGCCGGCGCGCGGCCACCGCCAGTGCGCGTTTCTGTTCGATGCGGGCATCCTGGGCCACGTAGGGCTGCTGTGCGCGCATCGCGCGCAGGAACGCCAGCTCGCTCTCCAGCGCCTTGATCTCGTTGCAGACGCCGGCGGTGAGCTCGAGCAGCACCGCGATCTGGCGGACGTCGGTGCCCACCTGCTCGAAGGCGATCCCGGGCGCGGTCCAGGACAGTACCGCCTGGCAGCCGATGCCGAGGTCGTTGCCGCCGAGTTCATGCGGCACGATCACCTTTTCGCTGAAGCGCATCAGGTGGTCGCCGGCCACCTTGTAGGGCGAGCAGGCGGCGAGCAGCGCCAGCGCGACGCACAGCAACGCCACCCGCGCGGCGCGGGGCAGGAGCAGGTGACGTGCTGCAATCGGGGGCATGGCTGGCCGCACGCTGGAAACGGGCAAGCGACGGAGGTTAGCAGCACTCGCGTGCTTCCGATTGGCTGACGAGCCGCTCAGTGGACTGACGGGTGTGCCATCGGCCGGTCCCTGCCGCCAGCCCGCCGGCTGCCGCGACGGCGTTGCCGAAGGCTCCCGGCAAGGCGGCGGCTGGCCCCCGACAGTGACCTGGATCAGCAATTCCCGGCGCTGATTGCTTTCGCCAATCCGATTGGCCCATTCGGTCATTGGCCGGCGCCGCCGTGCGCGGCAATGTCGCATCGGAAACTGATCAGTTTCCTGTTGCCGAAAAACATCGCCTGCCGCCGAGGAGAAATTTTCCCATGACAGAACAACGCTTTATCAACGAAGAGGCGTTCCGCGAGTGGGCGGGCAAGGCCCTCAAGCGTTCCGTTGACCCGGTGGCAGGTATCTACGGCCCGGACTCCATGATGTGGAAGGTCGGGCGCGAGTTCATCAGCTTCTTCGGCGCCGGCCGCGCCGTGCTGCTGCAGCTGGCCCACCCCTGGGTGGCCAATGCCATTGACCAGCACTCGGAAACGCGCAACGACCCGATGGGGCGCGGCCGCCGCACCTTCATCAACGTGTTCTCGATGGTGTTCGGCAGCACCGAGCAGGTCATGCGGGCGGCCAACTACGTCTACCAGATGCACGCCAAGATCCAGGGCACGCTGCCGGAGGAGTCCGGCGCCTTCGGCAAGGACTCCTACTACCAGGCCAACGAAGTGGGCGCGATGCTCTGGGTGCACGCCACGCTCTGGGACACCCAGATCAGGATGTACGAGCTGGTGTACGGCCCGCTGGGCGAGCAGGAGCGCGAGCAGTACTACCAGGAGACCAAGCTGTTCGCGTACCTGTTCGGCATCCCCGAGTCCGCCATCCCGCCGACCTGGAAAGATTTCCAGCACTACATGGACACCATGCTGGCCTCCGACCGGATCGTCGCGCGGCGCGTCGGCAAGGAGATGGGCCAGATGGTGTTCAACCTCGGCGGGCCGTTGCAGCCGGCGCTTTCCTGGCTGGAACTGATGACGGCGTTCATGTTGACGCCGCGGCTGGCCCGGGAGTTCGGCCTGCCGGAGGACACGCCGGAGAACCGCCGCCGTTTCGAGCGCGGGCTGAAGCTGGTCAAGACGGTTTACCCGCGGCTGCCGGAGCGGGTGCGCTTCGTGCCGAGCTACATCGAGGCGCGCGGGCGGCTGGCGGGCAAGGCGCGCGCAGACCTCGTGACGCGCGGCGTCAACCGGTTGCTGCTCGGGCAGCAGGAACTGGTCAGCGCCAACGTCTAGGGCGGGACCGGCAAGGCATGACCCCGGGCAGGGCAGACCGTATAGTCGCCGGGATGTCCCTGCCTGATAGCGAGGTAAGCCGATGACAGATCCACGTTTCATCAGTGAAGAGCAGTTCCGCGACTGGGTGGAGCACGCGTTGCGGCGCTCGGTGGCGCCGAACGCCGGCATCTATGGCCCGGATTCAATGATGTGGAAGCTTGGCCGCGAAACGATCGGCTTCTTCGGCGGCGGCCGCGCCGCCCTGTTGCAGCTGGCCCACCCCTGGGTGGCCAATTCCATCGACCAGCACTCGGCCACCCGCAGCGACCCGCTGGGCCGCTTCCGTCGCACCTTCATCAATGTGTTCACCATGATCTTCGGCAGCACCGACCAGGTGATGCGGGTGGCGAACAACGTGCACAACATCCACGCGCGCATCCGCGGCGCGCTGCCGGAGGAATCCGGCGCCTTCGCGCAGGGTTCGCACTACGAGGCGAACGAGGTGAACGCGATGCTGTGGGTGCACGCCACGCTGTGGGACACGCAGGTGCGCATGTACGAGCTGGTGTTCCCGGCGCTGACGCGCGCGGAGAAGGAAGCCTATTACCAGGAGACGAAGCTGTTCGCCTACCTGTTCGGGATTCCGGAGCAGGCGCTGCCGCCGGACTGGGGCGCTTTCCAGGAGTACATGGAGCGCATGTACAACTCGGACGAGATTGTGGCGCGCCGCGTTGGCCGCGAAATGGGCGACATGATCTTCAATTTCGGCGGCCCGTTGAAGCCGGCGCTGAAATGGATGCAGTTGATGACGGCCTACATGATGCCGCCGCGCCTGCGCGAGGAGTTCCGGTTGCCGGAAGACACCGCGCTGAATCGTCGCATCTACGAAAGCGGGCTGACGGCGGTGAAGGCGCTGTACCCGCGGTTGCCGGAGCGCGTGCGCTACGTGCCCAGCTACATCGAGGCGCAGCGACGGCTGGCCGGTGACGCGCACGCGGACCTCGTCACGCAGGGCATGAACCTCGCCTGGCTTGGCCAGCGCGAGCTGGTCAGCGCGGCCGTCTAGGGCAGCGGCTCGCGGTTTTCAGCAGAACGCGTGCCGCCGGCGCGCAGGAAGGGAGGGCACCCCATGACACGCGTCGAGCCGATCACCGAAGCGCTTTTCGAGGCGCAACTCGAGCGCGTGCGCCGGGAATGCGCTGACCCTAACCTGGGCGTGTTCGGGCCCGGCTCGATGATGTGGGAAATCAACAAGTACCCGTTTTCGGCGATGCAGGGTTCCGGTCGCGCGCTGTTGCTGCAAATCGCGCATCCGTGGATCACCAATGCCATCGACGAGCACTCGAAGACGCGTGATGACCCGGTCGGCCGCGGCAATCGCACGTTCACGCATGTCGGCCGCATGGTGTTCGGCAGTCTCGACCAGGCACTCGATTCCGCGCGCGTCGTGTACCGGCTGCACTGCGAGATCAAGGGCAGGTTGCTGGCCGGCTCGCAGGCTTCGCCCGCCGGCAGCGACTACCTGGCGAACGAGGTCGAGGCCTCGGTGTGGGTGCATGCCACGCTGTGGGACACCTCGGCGATGATGTACGAGATGTTCGTACGCCCGCTGACGCCGGAGGAAAAGGAGCGCTACTACCAGGAAACGCGCCGTTTCGCCTGGCTGTTCGGCATTCCCGACGAGGCGTTGCCGAAGGACTGGACCGCTTTCATGGCCTACAACCAGCGCATGTGGAACGGCGACGAACTGCAGGTGAACGCCAACACGCTGGAACTCGCCGGCTTCCTGTTCCGGCCGAAGCAGAAGTACCTGCGCACGGCGATGCGCTGGATCACGCTGGTCAGCGCGGTGACGATGCCGGAGAAGCTGGGCAAGGCGTTCGGCCTGCGCAATGACGAGAGGACGCGGCGGCGCGTGGAGCGCGTCGCCGCGTTCATGCGCGCCGTGCACCGGTATGCACCGCAACGGCTGACGCTGAACCCGACCTACGTCGAGGCGCAGGCGCGCCTGGCCGGCAAGCGCGCTGACTGGCTGACGCGCCGCCTCAACCGGCTGGCGCTCGGGCGCGAGGAGCTGGTGGGTGTTGGCGCCTGAGCGCATTCCGTAGAATCCGCCGCTCTGTCCCGATGGAGTGCCGGCCATGATCACGCTCTACCAATACGAACTCTCGCCCTTCTGCGACAAGGTGCGCCGTGTGCTGAACGTCAAGGGCGCGCCGTATCGCGTTGCCGAGGTCACCATCCTCGATACGCTCAAGGGCCGCCTGAAGACGCTGTCACCGGCGGCGAAACTGCCGGTGCTGGACATCGACGATGAACGCATCGCCGACTCCACCGACATCGTGCGCTTCCTCGAGGCGCGCTTCCCGGAGCCGCGCCTGGTGCCTGCAGACCCGCGCGAGCAGGCGCTGGTGCATTTCTTCGAGGACTGGGCCGACGAATCGCTTTACTTCTACGAGATGCACCTGCGCTTCACGCTGCCGCACAACGCCGCGCGCTGGGTGCCGGAAGCGAGCAAGTTCGACAACCCGGTCATCCGCCGCATCGCGAAGGCGGCCCTTCCCAAGGCGATGGCCCGCACCACCGCTGCGCAGGGCACCGGCCGCAAGACGCTGGACGTGATCAAGCGCGACCTCGACCGCCACTTCCACATGCTCAACACCTGGCTCGACGGCCGCGACTGGCTGGTGGGCGATGCGCTCACGCTGGCCGACATCGCCGTCTACGTGCAGCTTGAATGCATCGCCGGCAGCAGCGAGGGCCAGGACTTGCTGCGCGGCTACGACGTGCTGCGCGACTGGATGCGGGCGGTCGACGAGGCCACGCGTCCGCGCGGATAATCGCCGGCCCGTTCTCGTTGCCTTTCCGCAGCCCAGCCATCCCCGGAGTCGTCATGCAAGTCGCCGATCAGCGCGTTGTCTCGTTCCACTACACCCTGAGCCTGCCGAACGGCACCAAGGTCGAGTCCTCGCGTGACGCCGACGGCGAGCCGGTGACCTACCTGCACGGCAAGGGCAACATCATTCCCGGCCTCGAGCGTGCGCTGCTCGGCAAGCAGGCGGGTGACCGCGTCGAGGCAACGGTGCCGCCGGCCGACGGCTACGGCGAGTACCGTGAAGACCTGCGCCAGCGCATTCCGGCCAAGTACCTCGGCGGCGCGGCAAAACTGAAGCCCGGCATGCAGGTGCCGCTGAAACTCGAGCATGGCACCCAGGTGGTCACGGTGCTCAAGGTCGGCAAGTTCGCCGTGGACATTGATGCCAACCACCCGCTGGCCGGCCAGACGCTGTGTTTTGACATCGAAGTGCAGTCGGTGCGCGAAGCGCTGCCGGTGGAACTCGAGCATGGCCATGCGCATGGCGCCGACGGCCACGCGCACCACGACTGAGCGCGCCCTTCGACGCGGATCCGTGCCGGCGCGTGGCCGCCGGCATCGGCTGGCCCGGTCCGCCATTTGACGGCGCGCCCCCCAGCGGCGGGGCGGCCCCTGATACCATCCGCTCCCGCGTCCACGCGCCGGATTCCCTTTTTTCTTTCCAGGTACAGACCCCATGCAGGCAGGCGACAACACCGTCGTATTGATCCACTACACCCTCACCAGCGACGCCGGCGAGACCCTCGACAGCTCCGAAGGCCGCGAGCCGCTCGGTTACCTGCACGGTTTCGGCAACATCATCCCGGGCCTGGAGAACGCGCTCACCGGCAAGCAGGCCGGCGACAAGCTGAAGGTTTCCATCAAGCCGGAAGAGGCCTACGGCGTGCGCGAGGAAGCGCTGGTCCAGGTGGTGCCGCGCTCGGCATTCGGCGGTGCCCAGGACCTCGAGGTCGGCATGCAGTTCCAGGCGCAGACGCCGCAGGGCGTGCGCGTGGTCACCATCGTCGAGGTCGAGGGCGATGACATCACGCTCGACGGCAACCACCCGCTGGCCGGCGAGACGCTGCACTTCGACGTCGAGGTGACGGCGGTGCGCGCGGCGACGCAGGAAGAACTGGCGCACGGCCACGTGCATGGCGAAGGCGGCCACCACCACTGAGTGGCGCCCACGCTGAAGAAAGAATCCCGCTGCGGCGGGATTTTTTTTGCCTGCGCCCCGCGTGCCTGCGGTCAGCCGCCGCCGGGAAAGCCGGAGGGCGAGGCGATGCTGAACCAGTCGCCGTTCGCCGGATGCGCGAAGCCGAGTTCGCTGGCGTGCAGCATCAGCCGCGGCATGGCACGGAAGGCGGCCTCGTGCGCGTAGAGGTCGCAGCCGAGGATCGGGTGGCCGATGCTGGCGAGGTGGATGCGCAGCTGGTGCTGGCGGCCGGTGACCGGTGTGAGGCGCAGCAGCGTGCGCGCGTTTTCCGTGTCGCGGTGCAGCACGGTGTAGCGCGTCAGCGAGGCCTTGCCCTCGACGGGATCGATCTTCACCCGCGGGCGGTTCTCCATGTCGCGGCGCAGCGGCAGGTCGATCTCGCCTTCGTCGTCGGCGAGCAGCCCCCACACCAGCGCTTCGTAGACCTTCTCCATCCGCCGTTCGCGAATCTGCGCCGAGAGCGTGCTGCGGCCACGGAACGTGCGCGGCACCACCAGCAGGCCGGAGGTGTCGAGGTCGAGGCGGTGGATGATGATGGCTTCCCGATAATCCGCCTGCAGGCGCGTGATGGCGCTGTCGGCGTTCTCCGGACCGCGGCCGGGAATGGTGAACAACCCGGAGG
>Ga0073934_10003695_pt1 | contig 27439 bp, 21 predicted proteins | sample LarsenN4metaG_FD_76834 | JGI IMG/M metagenome (GOLD analysis project Ga0073934, IMG submission 76834) | Hot spring sediment bacterial and archeal communities from British Columbia, Canada, to study Microbial Dark Matter (Phase II) - Larsen... ... | reverse complement strand
CCTCCCTTGCGGCTGATCTCGAGAAAGGTTTTAGTGATCCTCCGCCTCAAACCCGCCCATGGGTCTATTGGTACTGGATCAGCGATCAGATCAGTCGCGAAGGGATTACCCGCGACCTGGAGGCGATGAAGCGCGTGGGCATCGGCGAGGCGTTGATCGGCAATATATTCCTCGAGGATGTGCAGCGTGGCCGTGTTAAAGCTCTCACCGATGAATGGTGGAGCATGGTGGAGCACGCCATTCGCGAGGGAGCACGGGTGGGGGTGGACATCGGCATGTTTAACTGCCCCGGATGGAGCCAGTCGGGTGGACCATGGATCAAGCCCGAGCAGGCGATGCGCTACCTTGTCGCCAGCGAGCGGCGGGTCCGCGGGCCAATGCGTTTTGAGGGTAAGATTGAGGCGCCCGCCCAGCCTTTTCAAGATGTGGCATGGCTGGCTTTTCCCGAGCCGGAGAGTGACCAGGATACTCTGGCATCGCGTCGTCCGGAGATCACTTGTGATCCTCCATGGTCTGAAGCGGGCCTTCTCACTGACGGCAATGCCGGGACTGAAGCAACCTTGCCGGATGGTGTGGCCCGGGGAAGCAGCAGGTTGGTGTTGGACTTCACTCTTGAAGGGCCCATGGTCGCCCGCAGCCTGGTGGTTCATCCGGGCCGGAGCGCATTTACGCTGAGCATCGAATTGCTGGCACAGGAGGATTCCGGGGCATTTACTCCGGTGCGCTCGTGCGTTGTGGACCGGTCCAATGTTTCGGTGGGTGTCGGCTTCATGCCGCACGGGCCGGTGGCGGTTGCGTTTCCCGAGCGGGCCGCAAGGCGTTGGCGAGTGGTACTCTCCAGAGTGGGCGGGAAGCCCTCCCTTGCGGAGATCGAATTGACCGGGGCAGCCCGTGTGGAGCGCTACATCGAGAAGCAACTGGCCAAGATGCATCCCACACCGCTGCCGGCCTGGGACACTTACTTGTGGCCACAGCCCCAGGAACCATCTCGCCGTCCACTGGTGGTCCAGCCCGGCGCGGTGGTGGACCTTGCCAGGCACGCGCAGGCCGACGGTACCTTGCGGTGGGAGGTGCCGGCAGGGCGGTGGGTGATCCAGCGGCTCGGTATGACGCCGACAGGCACGCGTAATGCTCCGGCTTCTCCGGAAGGACAGGGGTTTGAGGTGGACAAAATGAACCGCGCCGCTGCCCAGGCGCACTTCGATGCCTTCATCGGGCGGCTTCTTGCCCGGATGCCCGCTCGCGAGCGTCGGGCTTTCAAACATGTTGTGGCTGACAGTTACGAGATGGGATCACAGAACTGGACTGATGGGTTTGGGGAGTTGTTTCTTAGGCGATGCGGCTACGATCCACAGCCATGGTTCCCCGTGTTGTCCGGGCGCATCGTGGGGAGCTCGGATCAATCGGAACGCTTCTTGTGGGATTTGCGGCGGCTGGTCGCCGACCATGTTGCCTTCGATTACGTTGGAGGTTTGCGCGATGCCTGCCAGAGGCACGGCCTCAAACTCTGGCTGGAGAATTACGGGCACTGGGGGTTTCCAGCCGAGTTCCTGCAATATGGCGGCCAGGCAGATCAGGTCAGCGGGGAGTTCTGGGCCACCGGTGATCTAGGCAGCATTGAGTTGCGGGCTGCTTCCTCTGCAGCGCACATTTATGGCAAGCCCATTATTTCCGCGGAGGCCTTCACCAGTGTACTGAAGTTCGAAAGCACCCCGTGGACGCTTAAGAAACGAGGGGATTGGGCCTTGACTGAGGGGATCAACCACTGGGTTTTGCATGTCTATATTCACCAGCCCTTCGAGGATCGCCGACCGGGAGTCAATGCGTGGTTCAGCACGGAATTCAATCGCCATAATACCTGGTTCGAGGCTGGCCGCGCGTGGATTGACTATTACCGGCGGTGCCATTTTCTCCTGCAGCAGGGCCTGCATGTGGCGGATGTCGCCTATTTCATAGGGGAGGACGCCCCTAAAATGACCGGTGTGCGGCGGCCTGAACTGCCTTCCGGCCACGACTATGACTACATCAATGGGGAAGTGATGCTTGAGCGCTTGCAGGCCCGCGAGGGCCGATGGGTTCTGCCGGACGGCCAGTCCTACCGGCTGTTGGTCCTGCCAGAACTTGATACCATGCGTCCGGAGTTGCTTCGCAAACTCCGAGCTCTGGTTGCGGCGGGCGGGGCGATCCTGGGCCAACCTCCTGTGCGGTCACCCAGCATGAAGGATTACCCGGCCTGCGACGAGGAAGTCAAACGGCTGGCTGCTGACATCTGGGAAAGCTGTGATGGGACACGGGTCAAGGCTGCGCGCTATGGCAAGGGCCGGGTTTTTCGGGGGTTGGATTTGCGATCGGCGCTCGATGCCATGGCCATTGGTCCGGACGTGCAGGGCGCGGACCCACGGCACATTCTCTGGACGCACCGCGCCACACGTGACACCGATATTTATTTCCTTTGCAATCAGAGTGACCGGCCTCTCGCAAGGACTTTGGAGTTTCGTGTTAAAGGCAGGGTCCCGGAGTTCTGGGATCCGGTTTCAGGCCGCCGGGTCAGGTCGGCGATGTTTGATGTGACTCCCACTGGCGTCCGCGCCCTGGTTTCACTTGAGCCGAGAGGTTCGGTTTTCGTCGTGTTCCGCGAAGCGGCTGGTGGGGAATCCGGCGTTGTGGCCGTTCACCGCAATGGCAAGGCATTGATGAACTTGACAGGGCCGGCGGCACCCTCCGCAACGCCAACCACGACCCGCGCCAGCATGGGTGCCTTTACCATGGCTGGGTGGGTTAAGCCTGCTGTCGAGGTGGCGTTGCCGGCAGAAACCAACGGGGGTGTTTTTCTGCAACTGCCGCGCAACGACGCCGTGGCCGCCACGCACGGAGATACCTTGCAGGCCGGGGGCGGGCACGCTGGCGCAGGGGTTTCGGTTGGACGCAACGGCGTGGTTGTTTTCGAGCATGGCGCTAACTATTTCGCTCCTGTGCTCTCGCACAGCGCGACGATTGAGGACTGGACGCATGTGGCCGTGGTTTACCGTGATAACCAGCCGACTCTTTATCTCAATGGAAGGGTGGCACGCCAGGGGTTGCGCAGTCGGTACACGGTGCATTCAAGTGCCGAGGCAGGGCAGGGGAGCGGCGGCACTTTCAAGGGTGACCTGGGTGGGTTCGAGCACTTTGGGCGCGCGCTTGGGGACGCCGATTTGGCCGAGGCGGTCCGCCTGGGACCCCCGGTGGGTGCCGATGTCCTTCCAGACGTCGAGCTATGGAGCGGTGGGCGTGGCCGGTTTCAGGCCCTCGTTGCTCGTGACGGAGACTACGAGGTGTACACTCGTCGGGGAACGGTTCTCACCCGGTCGGTCGGCGGGATGCCTGAGGCTCTGCCTGTCGGGGAGACCTGGGACGTGCGGTTCCCTGCGGCCATGGATGTTCCCGATTGGATACAACTGAGTCGTCTCGAGTCTCTTTCGGTCCACACCAACATCGCCATTCGGCATTTCTCGGGCACAGTGGCTTACACGACGACCTTCAGCGTTCCAGCACGGATGGCTATCAACGACATCGCCATGCGTCATGTGTTGGATCTCGGCCAGGTGGAGTCCATGGCGGAGGTGGTTCTCAATGGGCGAAACCTTGGTATCCTTTGGAAGCCACCCTTTCGTCTGGATGTCTCGGGAATTTTGAAGCCTTCAGGTAACACGCTGGAGGTGCGGGTAACGGGCACGTGGCGCAACCGGTTGATTGGCGACGCCAAATACCCCCAAGGTTTTCCCGGGGGCGGTCCACTCCAGTTCAAGCCCTCTCTGACGGCTCATCTCAATCTTTCTCCCAATGAGCCGCTTGCTCCCTACGGCCTCATAGGACCGGTGCGACTTCACGCGGTGCGCCAGGTCTTCTTCGAGTGATCATCGCCGCGACTCGCTTGAAATGCGGCTGGAGCCTGCTGGCGTGCCGGCCACCCTCGTCCCACGGAAAAGCGCCGTGACGGAAGGGGCATCGTAGCCTACCTTGGGGGCCATGGACAAACGACGGTTGACCTTAGGACACTCGCCAGATCCGGATGACGCCTTCATGTTTTATGCGCTCGCGAGGAACTTGATTCCCACGGGACCCTTCGAATTCGAGCACGTGCTGCAGGACATCCAGACGCTGAACGAGCGCGCCACGCGGGGAGAACTCGACATCACGGCCATCAGCATTCACGCCTACGCGTATGTCTCAGAGCAATACGCCTTGTTACCCAGCGGCGCGAGCATGGGAGACGGCTACGGGCCCATGTTGGTGGCGAAGGAGCCTTTGGGGGCTGCGGAAATAGCCCGAAAATGTATCGCCGTGCCTGGGACGATGACCAGCGCATTTCTGGCTTTGCAACTCTGGCTGGGTCGGCCTGCCCGTGAACTCCAGTTCAAGGTTGTGCCCTTTGATCGGGTTTTTCAGGAGGTCAAGTCTGGTGGGGCCGAGGTGGGCTTGATCATTCATGAAGGCCAGCTTACCTATGCCAACGAGGGCCTCCAGGTTTGCGCCGATCTGGGGGCATGGTGGAAGCAAGATACGGGAGGGCTGCCGCTTCCGCTGGGCGGCAACGTGATTCACAAGCGATTTGATCCCGCTGCCCGCCGCGTGGTCTCCGACATTTTGAGCTCCAGCATCCGGTACAGTCTGGATCACCGCCCCGAGGCGGTGCAGCACGCCCTTCAATATGCTCGGGACATGGGCCGGGACCTGGCCGACAAATTCGTCGGCATGTATGTGAACCACTGGACACTCGATTACGGCGAGGCCGGCCGACGCTCGATTCGCCTCTTCCTGAGCCGAGGCCATCAAATGGGGATCATTCCGCAACTTCCCGAATTAGAGTTTGTAGGGTGATGGCATGGCCTTCGAACGAGGGCCGTCAGCGTATTTTGTTGTCAATGGAGTATTTGAGGGTTATGACTGAGGGCGCATGATTCGGGGGTTGTTGCTCATCCTGGATTCCAAATCCAGTTGGGAAAAGATCGCGGCGGCGCAGCGCGGTTTGCTCTTCGTGTTGTCAGTGCACCTGCTGCCCTTGATGGCCATCACCTTGGGTGTCGAGGCCTACGGGATGATGCGGTTGGGTGAGGGGCGCACGTTTGTGGGTGACATCATCAACGTCACGCAGGAGTCGGCCGTGCGTTTTTTCGTCGCCTCGATCGCGCTCAATCTCGTTGTGATCCTGGTGGGCGCCAAACTGTTCCAGCGTCTGGGGGCGAACTTTCATCTGGCCTGGCCTTACACCCCCTGCTTCAAGGTTCTCGCCTACGGCCTGAGCCCCTTGTTTCTCCTCCATTTACTTGACGCTTTGCCGGGCGTTAATACCTGGGTTTGCTTCGGCATTGGCATTCTGCTGAGCGTCGGGGTGTTGTACTTCGGCGTGCCCACCGTACTCAGACCCGACCCCAGCAAAGCCATGGGGCTTTATGTGATCGTATCGGTGCTGGTTGTTGTGCTGGCTGGCCTGGCGCACTTCATGGCCATCCAGGTTCTTCACGATCAGCTCAACCCTCGCTTTTGGGAGCAGTTCCTTCGGTAGCGAAGCCGCACGCGGGTTCAGATCGTCAGCGCCTCCCGCGCCGCAGCTCAGACGGAGCCGTTGACGCGACGCTCATCGGCTTTGTCGGGCACGCACGGCGTGGCGTCGGGCAGGCATCGCCGCACGACTTCCGCCGCAAGCAGCGTGATCGTTACCCCAATGAGGGTGTACCAGGGCCAGAAGATCTCCGGCCCGATCCAGGCTTTCCAGAAAGCTTGAGTGAGAGGCAAACGAGGCAGTGTTTGGATGGCGATCATGCACCCCAGAGACACGCACATGCCCACGATAACCGGCCAGGGCCCACCCCCGCGGCGGAACACCGCCAGCGGCAGCCCTCCCAGCAGCGCCCCGCTGGTCAGGCCGCGCAGTGAAAACGCGGCATTCAGCACGAAGGGCACTTCGCGGCTTAGGTAGGCCACCAGCACCAGCATTCCGGCCCAGAACACGGTCGAATGACGGCTGAAGCGCAAGTAGAACTCCTCACTGCGTGTGCCATGCTGCCCTTTGACGAAGTCCATGGTGGACACGGACGCCAGGGAGGTGAGGGCCGAACTCACGGATGACATGGCCGCCGAGAGAATCGCCACAATAAGGAAACCCCGCAGCACATGAGGTACTTCGGTCATCATGAAGATCGGGAAGATAAAATCATTGGCTTTGATGCCTGAACCTGGCTTGACCTCGGGGATTGGGATTTGGAAAGGATGCGTCTGGTAAAACACCCACAGCATGGCCCCCGCCAGGAGGAAAATGGCGAAGAGGGGGAAGATCATGATCGCGCTCAACACGAGAGCCCTGCGCCCATCGCTCACATCCCGGCAGGCCAGCACCCGCTGGACAATCAATTGCTCAGCGCCGTGCGAGGACAGGACCATGACGGTGCCGCCAATCAGGCCCATCCAGAGGTTGAACGGCGCGGCGAGGACCGCGCGCAGGAACGCGCCAAAACCTTCCGCGCGCAGGATGTCCCACTGCGTGTTCAGCCAGTGTAACTTCCCCCCGCGGGCGGCGGCGCTTAGAACCGCCGGGAGACCGCCGTCCACCAGCGTGGGAATATAAGCCAGCGCAAACACCCCGCCGAGGAGGAAAAGGCCGAATTGAACCGCGTCGGTCCAGATGACTGCCTTGACCCCTCCGATGTAGGTGTAAACCAGCGACAGCCCAACAAACAACAGAATGGCCGGGAGCACCTGAACGCCCAGCATCAGTTGCACGGGAATGCAGGCCACATAAACCCGCACCCCGGCGGCCAGTGTCTCGCTGATGAGGAAGAAGCCTCCCGCAGTCTGACGCGCGGCCGGGCCGAACTTGTTGGCGAAGAGTTGATAGGGCGAATAGATCTCGCCCTTGAAGTAATGGGGCACCATCACGATGGCCAGGAGGATGCGGGCAATCACATAGCCGATGATCATTTGTATGAACGCTACATCGCCGCCGTAGGCCATGGCTGGAACGCCGATGATGGTTAGCGCGCTGGTCTCGGCAGCCACGATCGAGAGGCCGATGCCCCACCAGGCAACGTTGCGGCTGCCCAGGAAGTAATCCCGTGTGTTGCGCTGGTCCTTGCCGAACCAGACGCCCAGTCCAATGATGCCCGCCAGGTAGGCGACGATCACCATCCAGTCCCCGAGGGAAAACATGGGCTAAGCATGAAGATGCCGCGGCGCGCTGGCCAGTTCAAAGGTCGGCGGACGAACGAATCTTGCCGGGCTGGACCCTGCAGTTGCCCTCCAGTTGTCTTCGAACTCGAATCCAGGGCGGAAGCGGCTTGCCGGCGCGATTGAACCGGGGTTCGAGCGCAGCAATAAGCATTTCTTCACGCCAGCGGGCTTCGGCGACAGTCGAGCAGACATCCAGTTCGATACGGGTGACGCTGTGCAGGAGGCGAACAATGCGCCGGGGTAATCGCTCAGGATTGGCTACACGGTAGGAGGCCAGCCGGCGCCGAAGGTTGACAGCGCTGCCGACGTATAACACCCCCTCGGCGGAACCGCACATGAGGTAAACGCCGGGTTGATCCGGCACCGTGCGAAAAAACGCCTCGCCAAGCCTCTCCACCAGCGGACGTGGAGGCGGCATGAGCCAAAGTTGACCGGCAGCCATCCTGCCAATCCTCGCATCCAGCATCGGACAATCGCAGTCCGAGGTCAGTTTTCTGGCGTTTTGCCCGCCTGCTGTCGGAGTTCAAAGAAAAGGCTCGATCAGCAGACGTGGCTGAACTCCGGAAACCAGAGCAAAGCCTGTTACCCCATAATACGACGCCCTATTCCGACCCTCTCCTGGCATTTTTCACCGCGTGAATGGGTTGCCATCGTCTCAGTCGGCTGACGAAAGCTCCTGCCGGTGCCGGGATAACTTCCTCCTCCCGGCTGCGGTCCTGCTCCTCCCCAGTACATTCCCGATAACCCAACATGATCAGGAGTGTGCCGGACCAATGAGGAACCAATACCCGCTGCCTGGGCCAACGTCCCCCCCCACGCTGACGCGAGAAAGGATAACGCGCTTGTTGACAAGCGGTGCCCGGGTTCTATCATAAAAGCCACGTTGTGCCTCGGTAGCTCAATGGCAGAGCAGCTGACTCTTAATCAGTTGGTTCTAGGTTCAAGTCCTAGCCGGGGTACCAAATCTTCAGCAAGTATCCCGGGCAGGTTTTTGAAGCAGGGTGCAGTTTCCTCCTGATTGTGATTCGAATTGTCAATATCGAGCGAGATCTTCCTACGCTGGAGGAGGCAAGGCGGCTCATGGCGGCGGAGATCCGGCGCGCCCGGTCCGAGGGAGTTCGAGTCTTAAAGGTCATCCATGGCTACGGCAGTTCCGGTCGGGGCGGAGCTTTGTGTGCTGGTCTGAGAAAATCGCTCTCCCTTCGTCGCAAGGAAGGACTGATCCGGGATTTCATCCCCGGGGAGGAATTCTCCATCTTCCAACAGCGCACCCTGGAACTTCTTGCGGCTGTGCCCGTCTTGCGCGGGGATGCCGACCTGGAGAATGTTAACGAAGGCGTCACCCTGGTGTGGATACAATGACACAATGGGCTGCGTTCAGCGCTTGCCATGGGCCGGGGTGACGCAAGGCTGTCTGACCGGGACGAAGTACGCGGTCGGCGTGAGGCCGACTCCCCGCAGAGGACGTGAGTGTCAATGGGAAGGTGTTTGGTGTTGCGGCGCGAGTTCAGGCTTGCCCAATCCAGGCCAATGATTGAGACTATCATCTGTTATGATAATCAATCGTTGCGTTCCCCTGGGCATCATGGTGGCGTGTCTGACAGCCCTCGACCTTCACGCTGCCAGACTGGGCGATCCTGCCGCGCCGCTCTCCATCAAGGAGTGGATCAAGGGCAAAGCCACGGACGTGAAAGATGGCAAGAACATCTATGTGGTGGAGTTTTGGGCGACGTGGTGCGGCCCATGCCGGGTGAGCATTCCGCATCTGACGGAGGTACAGGCCAGGTTCAAGGACAAAGGCGTGGTGGTGGTCGGGATCAGCGATGAGACCGCCGAAAAAGTTAAGCCTTTCGTGCAGGGGCAGGGCGCCAAGATGGATTACATCGTAGCTATTGACGATGAACGTAAAACCAGCCGGGCTTATATGGAAGCTTTCAACCAGAATGGCATTCCACATGCGTTTATTGTCAGCAAGGAGGGACGGGTGGTGTGGCACGGACACCCAATGGATGGCATGGACAAGGCTCTGGAGGCGATCGTGGCGGGCCGGTATGACCTGGAGGCGGCGGTGAAGCGGGACGCTTTGCGCGAACAGTTGGAAAAGTACCGGGAAGTTTCGCGCGAGAACGAGGCGCAGGCGCGGGAACTGGGACGCAAAGTTTTGGACTCGATCGGAGACTCGCCGGAGGCCTTATGCGACTTCGCCTTCGCAGTGGTGACCGATATGCGGGCCAGGCAGCGCGATTTCGCACTGGCGGATCTGGCGCTGGACCGGGCCGAGAAAGCGGCGGGCGGCAAAACCCATCGCGCGCTGAGTATTCGCGGCATTTCGCGCTTTGAGAATGGCCAGCCCGAGGAGGGTATGCGGTTGGTGCGGGAGGCGCTGCAACTGTCCACCGATCAGGCGGACAAGGAGCGCTACGAGAACTACCTCAGAATCATGGAGCAGCGCAAGGCGCAGCTTCAGGCCGCTCCGGCCCGCTGAACCCCGCGCCGGAGCCGGCGGTTTCGGTCGGAAGTGATCATGGGATTAATATCACCATCATTCATGGTGATGTGTAGATAACCTGAAATCTGCGGCGAATGTTTGACGGGCGGCGCAAATCCGCTAGAGGTACCTCTCGCGGCGGCGCCTTCCTCAAGGCCCTGAGTTCGCCGCTCGATCGTTTATGGAACTGATTCGCCGAGTCTGGACTTCTTCGCTGGGCAAGAAATATGTCATGGCCCTGAGCGGGTGCGCCCTCTTTTTGTTTGTCGTCGGGCACATGCTGGGGAACCTGCAGATCTTTCTTGGCCCGGAGGTGCTGAACCGTTACGCGCATTTTCTGCAGTCAACGCCGGAGATTCTCTGGCCGGCAAGGCTGGGGCTGCTGACGCTGGTGTGTCTGCATGTGATCACAGCTTTTCGCCTGTGGAGGGAGAACCGCGGGGCGCGGTCGGTGTCCTACGCCGTTTACGAGCCCTTGGCGGCCACCTATGCGGGCCGCACCATGGTGGTCAGCGGCGCGATCGTGGCGGTTTTTATCGTTTATCATCTCCTGCATTTTACCGTGCAGACGCCAGCCGTGAATCTGACCGGGCAGGACTTTGCATCGTTCCGGACGTCGGAACAGCATCGGGATGTGTATCGAATGGTAGTGGTGGGATTCCGGCACCCGGGCGTCAGCGCTTTCTACATCCTGGGCATGGCCCTGCTCTGCCTCCACCTGCGTCATGGGGTGCAGGCGCTTTTCCAGTCGCTGGGATTGCGCAATGAGGTATGGCGCGGCGCGGTCAATACGCTGGCCTGGACGGCGGCAATCCTGATTTTTCTCGGCAACTGCTCCATTCCGGTCGCGGTTCTGCTCGGTCTGGGCAAGGAGATTGTGAAGTAACATGAAACTCGACGCGAAAATTCCGTCCGGCCCGCTGGCTCAGAAATGGACCCGGCACAAGTTCGAGTCCAAGCTGATCAACCCGGCCAACAAACGGAAATACGAAATCATCGTGGTGGGGTCGGGCCTGGCGGGAGCCTCGGCTGCCGCGACGCTGGGCGAACTCGGCTACCAGGTGAAGTGCTTTTGTTTTCAGGACAGCCCCCGTCGGGCCCACAGTATCGCAGCGCAGGGCGGCATCAACGCGGCCAAGAATTACCAGAACGACGGCGATAGTGTGTACCGTCTCTTTTACGACACGATCAAGGGCGGGGATTTCCGCGCGCGCGAGGCCAACGTGTTCCGGTTGGCGGAGGTGAGCGCAAACATTATTGACCAGTGCGTGGCGCAAGGGGTGCCATTCGCCCGGGAATACGGGGGCTTGCTGGCGAACCGGTCATTTGGCGGGGCGCAGGTGTCGCGCACCTTCTATGCGCGGGGGCAGACCGGCCAGCAGTTGCTGCTGGGCGCCTACCAGGCGCTCTCGCGGCAGATCGCGGCCGGCTCAGTGAAAATGTTTCCGCGCACCGAAATGCTCGACCTGGTGGTGGTGGACGGGCACGCCAAGGGAATTGTCACGCGCGACCTCATCAGCGGACGCATCAGTTCCCATGCGGCCGACGCCGTGGTGTTGGCCACAGGCGGCTATGGTAATGTGTTCTTTCTTTCCACCAACGCGAAAGGCTGCAACGCCACCGCCATCTGGCGGGCCTATAAGAAGGGGGCGGCTCTGGCCAATCCCTGTTACACTCAGATTCACCCCACCTGCATTCCGGTCAGCGGCGAGCATCAAAGCAAACTGACGCTCATGTCCGAATCGTTGCGAAACGATGGGCGCGTCTGGGTGCCTAAAAAGAAGGGTGACAAGCGGCCGCCGGCGGAAATTCCGGAGGAGGACCGGGATTATTATCTCGAACGCAAGTATCCAAGCTATGGGAACCTTGCGCCGCGGGATATCTCCTCCCGGGCAGCCAAGGAGGTTTGCGACGATGGACGCGGTGTGGGCCCCGGTGGCTTGGGAGTTTACCTGGATTTCGCGGACGCCATCAAACGTCTTGGCAAGGCCAAAATCCAGGAACGCTACGGCAACCTCTTCGACATGTATGAGAAGATCACCGGCGAAAACGCCTACCAGGTGCCGATGCGAATTTATCCGGCCGTGCATTACACCATGGGCGGGTTGTGGGTGGACTACAATCTCATGAGCAACCTGCCAGGGCTGTTCGTTTTGGGCGAAGCCAATTTCTCCGACCACGGCGCCAACCGGCTTGGGGCCAGCGCCCTCATGCAGGGATTGGCTGACGGCTACTTCGTGCTGCCCTACACCATCGGGCACTATTTCGCCACCTCCAAGGTGCCGCGCCCCGCCGCGAGTCACGCTGAATTCAAGAAGGCCGAGGCCGAGGTAACCGCGCGTTTGAAGAAGCTTCTTTCGATTCATGGCAAGCGCACCGTGACGAGCCTGCACCGGCAGCTTGGGCGTTTACTGTGGGAGAAGTGTGGTATGGCGCGAAGCGAGGCCGGTTTGAAGGAAGCGTTGAAGATCATCCCGGAAATCCGGGAGGAGTTCTGGCACAATATCATGGTCCCCGGAGTGGACGAGTCATTTAATCAGGCGCTGGAATATGCAGGACGAGTCGCCGACTTCATGGAGTTTGCCGAGCTGATGTGCACCGATGCGCTGCACCGCAACGAGTCCTGCGGCGGGCATTTCCGGGTGGAATACCAGACCGAGGATGGGGAGGCCAGGCGCGACGATGAACACTTTGCCTACGTGGCCGCCTGGGAGTTTCAGGGTGAGGGCAAGCCTCCTCTGCTGCACAAGGAACCCCTGCAATACGAGGAAGTCCAACTGGCAACCCGGAGCTACAAGTAAACGGAGGCGTTTCCCCTTTCGACCATGAACCTGACCTTGAAGATCTGGCGGCAGAAGAACGCGAATGATCCCGGCCGCTTCGAGACCTACTCCGCGAACAACATCATTCCCGACATGTCGTTCTTGGAAATGCTGGACGTGGTGAATGAGCGCTTGATCGAGGAGGGCAAGGAACCGATTGCTTGCGATTCCGACTGCCGCGAGGGCATTTGTGGCACCTGCTCACTGGTGATCAATGGCAAGCCCCATGGTGGCCATCATGGAACGACTGTCTGCCAGCTTCACATGCGCCATTTCAACGATGGCGATACCATCACCATCGAGCCGTGGCGGGCGCGGGCTTTCCCTGTGATTCGCGACCTGGTCTGCGATCGCACGGCACTGGACCGCATTATCCAGGCGGGCGGGTTTGTCTCGGTGAACACGGGCGGCGCGCCTGACGCCAATGCCATTCCCGTGCCGAAGCTGGATGCGGATATGGCCATGGACGCCGCTGCCTGCATCGGGTGTGGGGCATGTGTGGCCGCATGCAAGAATGCCAGCGCCATGCTTTTCGTTGCCGCCAAGGTCTCGCACCTCAGCCTGCTGCCGCAGGGCAAGGTAGAACGAGAGCGCCGGGTGCTGAACATGGTTCAGGCCATGGACGAAGCCGGGTTCGGGAATTGCACGGTTCTGGGATCGTGCGAGGCGGTTTGCCCCAAGGAAGTCAGCCTTTCCTTCATCGCCCGCATGAACCGGGAGTATGGTTGGGCTCTCCTCAAGGGTAATCCGCGCAAAAACGCCGCCTCTGGCGGCACGGGCTAAACCCGCTGCCAGCGCCCGTATGAAATAGCCATCGGGCCGCCGTGGCTGGTGGGGCCGATGCGCCAACGCCCGCGGTTTTTGCGCCAGCTCCGCACAAGACGGCCTTGGCATTCTGTCGGATCCTACATGCCCGGAACACGCCAGGCAGTATATTTTGGGCCGGTGAAGTGTTTCGCCATCCAGGAAGACTACCTCCATCCATGACACGACTCGCCTCTGGAACGCCATTGTGGAGACCTCAGAACAACACTGCCCCCGTGAGAACCTCACTCTTAGGTCAAACCCACCCTCCAACATCCCCATGAGAAAGCTGGTGCGCGCGGCGGGAGTCGAACCCACAACCTGCGGCTCCGGAGGCCGTCACTCTATCCAGTTGAGCTACGCGCGCAACCCGTAACACTAAAGCTGGTCCTGTCAGGCACGGCAAGCAAATCCGAACAGTGGTTTCCGTCCGACGGTCCGACCGGGCAGCTTAGACAAAGGCCCGGACCGTATATCCTCATGTGACCTGCGAAAGCCAGGGCTGGGGCGTGGCCGAGAAGCCGCGTATGCGAACCATAGGGCACACGGATGTCTTCGACGCGAGCCATCGGCATGACAGGAAGACCGTGGGCTCCCGGCGATGTTTGCGTCGCCGACTTTCAGAATCAGCTCCGGTTCCTGGATTCCGTCAGGCGGGGGAACGGCGCCAGTGCGGCACGGAATGTCCAGCCCACAGCACAGGGCCTTTGTTCATGCCGATCTTCCGCGCGTTGATGAGAAAGTTCGTTTCTGGCCACCTGGTTCTGGACCAGGACGGCGAGCTGACACCCATCACCCTCCTGCTTCTCTCCGCAGAGGAATGTCCCGAAGAATGGGAGGCAACCGTGAAGGCAGGTTTGCCCCTTGTCAGGTCTGCGAAAAAGGCCCATGGTCATTTTGGCAGCAGGCGGTCAATGATGCGCGACGAATTAAAAGAGTTTCTTCAACGATGGATCATCGGCACGGTGGCCGTGCTCGTGGCCGCGGTGATCTTGCCGGGCATTCATTATGACGCATGGCCCGATCTGCTCGTGGCCACCCTCCTCTTGGGGGTTCTAAACAGTGTCTTGCGCCCCTTGCTCCTGCTGCTCTCTCTGCCGCTGCTGGTTCTTACCCTCGGACTGTTTACCATCATCATCAATGCGGGCGTGCTATACCTGGTGCATCTCATCGTGCCCGGCTTTCATGTTGAGGGCTTTGGATGGGCCCTGTTGGGAGCAGTAATCATCGGGGTGGTGTCCGTGGTGCTTAACTCTCTTACCGGTGCGGGGCACGCCCGGTTGGTGATCCGCCGAGGCCGCGGTCGGCCTCCACATTCTTCGGACGATGGGGGAGGCCCTGTCATTGACGTCTAGCGCACTTCAGCCCGACGGCCAAACACCAACCAACTCAGGCGAGCTTGGCCTTCACGCTGCGCACCTTGTCTTCCATAGATTGCGGACGGTCGCTGCGGGTTCCAACCTTGAGAATGGTGAAAACGCGGGGGGCTCCCTGCTGATGAAGAACCTCGTGGCAGCGTTTCACGGTCTCAAACACCTCATCCCACTCACCTTCGATGTTCGTGCCATTGGCATGCAATTCGGTCTTCAGTCCGGCCTCGGCCAGAATGCGCTCACAGGCGGCGATATATGGTGAGAGTGAGACACCGACGCCAATCGGCACCACACACAAGTCAACGATGACCTTCATACGCTGGCGCAGGATACTGAAAACGGACTGATCTTCACTTTGTTTTATTGGTCAGGGCAGGGCAGATAGGGCAATGGACGGCGTCGAGGGCAGATAGTGCTTCACCAGAGCCGGTGCTGACTGGGCAAACGTGCGCGTGAGGGGCTGCAGAAATGGAGATTGCCACGGTTCATCAGGGTGGTGGTAGGAGCTGGATTCGAACCAGCGTAGGCGTAAGCCAGCAGATTTACAGTCTGCCCTCGTTGACCGCTTGAGTATCCTACCACGCCAAGCCGTCGCGGTGAGATTTAAGCCAGAGCCCAGGCCCAACCTCAAGAGGAATCTTTACCCTCCTGCTCGTCAGGGCGGGAGAGACACAGACCGAGTGACCTTGGGATGCCGAAAAACCCCGGAGAGGGTGACACACCGGGCGGAGGCTTGCTCTCGGACCACACGGACAGGCAGAACCATCGGGACGAAGGGGATCAGACAGTGGATGCTGCGGCAGCGCCTACCCCGTGACGCGCTGACGAAGGATCGCCAGCCAACGATCTACAAGGGCGCAAAAGGCCAGCGCACACAGCGGGCGTCCTGCCGTTCGGGTCGTTTGCAGAACGGCCCATCCCGGCTTATGGACCGGGCCACAGGCGCTGATACGATATCAGCAGCCTTCCTCTGACCAATGAACACTGGCGGCAAGTCTTCATCCGGCGCATGGAACGACTCGCCGGATGAATTGCGCGTGGCCAAAAGGCAGAGCTGCCTCGCCATCCCGCCGAGGCTTCTATGAGTTCAGGAAACGAAAAACCGTTGTGCTCCGAAAGGGCTGCCCGGGGCGAACAATCGTGGATGGAAACTCGGGGTGATTCACCGAGTCGGGATAATGTTGCGTCTCCAGACACAACCCTCCGTGGCGGCCAAAGGTTGCGCCCTCAGTTCCCTTCACCTCCCGCAGGTGGTTGCCTGTGTAAAGTTGCACCCCCGGCTCGGTTGTCATCACTTCCATCACTCGCCCGCTTCGTGGTTCGGTGACTCGCGCAAACAACATGGGCGTGGCCGTTACAGGCCCCAGCACATAGTTGTGATCGTAACCATTCAACGCGGGCCGCAACTGCTCTATGCGCGCACCAATGGGTGTCGGCGTGGTGAAATCCAATGGTGTGCCCGCGACTGGCACGATTTCTCCTGTCGGAATCAGCGCCGTGTCCGCCTTGGTGTAATGGGTCGCCGACAGCCACAGCACATGCCCCAGCGCGTCGCCGTGGCCGGCCAGATTGAAGTAGGCGTGATTCGTCAGGTTCACCGGTGTCGCTTTGTCCGTGACCGCCTCGTAATCAAGGCGCAGTTCATTGGCCTCGGTCAGAGTGTAGGTCACACTCACGCGCAAGTTCCCCGGGTAGCCCTCTTCGCCGTCCCGCGACAAATACGTCAACCGAACGGCTGCCTCGCCGGACGGAGAACGGAGGATCTGACCCTCCCATAGCACCTGGGAGAAACCTCGCCTCCCTCCATGAATGTGGTGGGGGCCGTTGTTTGGCGCCAGCTTGTACTCGACCCCATCCAGGGTGAAACGCGCGCCGGCAATACGATTGGCGACACGCCCGATCACGGCCGCTGCGGCGGGAAATCCGCGCGTGTACGAGTCCAGCATGTCTGCTCCGATCACGACGTTGGTGAAATGCCCGTTTCGGTCCGGCACCCGCAACTCCGTGATCGTTGCCCCCAGCGTTATGACACGAACGGTGACCCCATGACGATTGCGTAACGTGAAAACTTTCACCGCTGTGCCATCCGCCAGCCGTCCGAACTCGCCCTCCACCGCAGAAGGGCCATCGGCTGCGCGCACCCCTGAACTCATCGAGCCCAACACCGCGAGAACCAAAGCGCCAACACAAACCGCCCCCAGAGAAATGCTGATGGTTGCCATGACTTGTCGTGTCGCCGATTACACCCGCCCTCGTCCCCGGATTCAATCCCAAACCAGCGATCCCGGGACGTCTTCACCGTCTCTCGCTGTGCATGCCAGGGCCCCGTCTCGCCTTTCCCCACAAAACGGGCCTGCTCCGCCTCAAACTAAAAAAAAACCCCTTCCGGAAAACCCGGAAGGGGTCGAATCGAAGACCAACGGCTTAGAACTTGTAAATCACGTTCGCCGCAAGCAGGAAGGCGTTCTCGTCTTCGGTGAAGAACGGCTTGCCGCCGCCACAGGCCTTGTCCCACCGGAATTCGATCCGGCTCAGCACATTGGCCCACAGGTCATATTGGATCGTCCCCGTGACTCCAAGAATGCTGTTGTCCAGCCCGTTGCTCGGTGTCTCAGCATCGCCTTCGAAGACCAGTTCGTCATCCATCCACACGTATTCGACACGACCATGGAGGCTGAGCTTCTCGGTCGCCTGGTAGGAGACATAACCCGCTACGGCGTTGAACCAGGTCTTGGTCGGGTTGAAGCTGGCGGCTGACCCATTCAGAGAGTTGTAGTCATAAGCCGCGCCCACTTTCAGCCCGGTGACAGGCGTATTAAACGTCGCGCCCGCGTAGTACCACGTCTGGCCGTTGTCTGCACTGGTGTTCCATCCGCTCACGACACCACCATAGAGCGTGGACCCAGCCACCCAACCCCACGACTCGGGAGCCGTCAAGGTCATCGCGCCGAGGTAGGTCTTGTCGGTCTCGCTCTTATTGCCATTGGCCAGCCAACTGCGGCTGTTGATGCCTGCGTTGGCGGTGTTGGCCACGCCGCCGGCTACGCCGAATTCCTTGCAGAACTGGTAGCTGGCCAGCAAACCGGTGTGCTGCGTCGGCTCCGAAGTGTACCCATAGGACCGGGTGTAGTTCGGATTGTTCCCCGCATGGAACACCTCATAGCCGATGATGGTGTCAAACGTGCCCAGCTTGAAATCGAGCCCGTTGCCCACCGGCGCTCGCATCGCCACATACGCCTGCTTCAGGGCGAAGTCGCTATCCATGCCCGTCAACAGGTTGGCTGAGGGATTCCAGTTCGCGGCATTCGGGCCGTAGATCATGTCAATCTTGTACCCGGCCGCCCAGTTGTCCTGCGGATCCAACGCCCTCTCGATTGTCAGATTGACAACGTTCAGGTTGAACCCGTCTTGCTTGCTGGGCGTGTTGAAGGCGTACCCTGGAGGCGCGCCGTTCTTGGTGGTGCCGATGGCCCACTGGGCCGAAGCATCCACGTAGCCACTGATCGTGGTGGATGACAGCGCGGTCTGAAGCGCGCTCATTTGTTCCTCAGCCTGCAATCCAGCCGGCAGAGTCACCAAACCAACTGCAGCCAGACCTAATGTCCATTTATTCACTTTCATCATTCGATCCTCCTGCGATGTTTGTTGTGCGTTGCTTGTTGTTTGTGCGTTTTTCTTTCTGCATTCCACGCGGGCACCCAACGACCATCGCCCACGGCACCCATCGGTGCATTTCCGTCGGATTCTGAGCAATCTGCTCACCCATGACAACACTTTTTTTGGTCTCGGCCAGACTCTTGTGGCTCGGCCAACAGTTTAAAATCCCTTGCCTCCCCACCACATATTGTATGCGGCCCTTGCTCGACTACTAAATGCCTGCCCCTCGTCTCTGCCTTGGGACCCATTACTAACACCTGATTAAGCTTTCGTGTTATGGACCCTCGGCAGTAGATGGCACTCTCCCATGAATAACTACTTGATTAGTGGTTCTTTCGGCGTGGCATGCAGCCGCCACTTGACCGATCAGGCCTGTATCAAGCACCTCGCCGTAGGCTTGCCCTAAAAAATCAATCCTGACGGAAACAGCCCTCTTTCAATTTGAGCTGAAACTGATTGAAGTCGAAAGATTTATGCAAGTTGCCCCCTCCATAATACGGTGCCAATCAAGCCGGTTTCGTATTCGAAGACTTTGCGGGTTATGGGGTTACGCTCTTGGTCTGAGTATATCCCGGGAATCTCCCTGAGGTCTTGAAGACGGATCATGAAGCCACCGCCAGCTCTGCTTTGCCCGTCGGCCATCAAGTTTCGGCTTGTGGAACTTCAACCTGCTTGCCCACTTGGCATTTCCCGATCCCCACATTCGGTCCGATGCCCCAGCGCTACGAACCTCTCCCGCAACGCCTCAGAGAGATCCGGTCACCGGGCTCGTGACACGATCCGTTGTCACACCGATGTCACAGCTCCTCTCTTGGTCTGTAACATTCATGTTCTAAAACAATCTTGATGAGAAACAATCAACTGAGAACCGCAATGAAAAGAAGCACAAGCATTCTGGTGCTACTGGCCGCCATCGGAGGTGTGGCCCTCAGTGCCCAGGCCCAGAGAATCACGGTTAAAGGCTCGGACACAATGGTCGTTTTGGCCCAGAAATGGGCCGAGAAGTATATGGCCAAGAACCCCAAGGTCAAAATCCAGGTCACCGGAGGTGGCAGCGGCACGGGCATCGCTGCTTTGCAGAATAAGACCACCACCATCTGCAACAGTTCCCGCAAGATCCGTGGCGATGAAATCGCCGTTTGCATTCAGCGTTTTGGTCGGCGACCCATCGAACACAAGGTGGCGCTCGACGGACTGACTGTTTATATCCACGAGAGCAATCCGATCAAAGAACTGACCATGCAACAGTTGCAGGGCATCTTTACTGGCCGGATCAAGAATTGGAACGAGGTGGGCGGGCCCGACGCCCGCATTCAGGTCTATAGCCGCGAGAACAGTTCTGGCACCTACGAGTTCTTCAAAGAGGTCGTGCTGAAGAATCTCGATTACACAGCCTCGGCCAAGACGATTCCAGGCACCGCAGGAGTGGTCCAGGCAGTCGCCAAGGATAAGTTCGGCATCGGTTATGGCGGGGCCGCTTACGGCAAAGGTGCAAAACACATTGCTGTCAAACGGGATCCGAATTCACCTGCGATCGAACCGACCATCGAGACGGTGGTGAATGGGACGTATCCAATCTGGCGTTACCTTTACTGTTTGTTGGATCCCGCCCAGGAAAAAGGCGAAGTCCTGGATTACATCAATTGGATTCTGACTGACGAAGGGCAGTCCGTGGTTGCCGAAGTAGGCTACTTCCCGCTTCCCAAGCACCTGCGAGAGTAGCCTTTATTGGTGATGCTCCACCCCGCCAGCCGCGCGGGGTGGAGCACGCGCTTGCGGTGCTTGCTGCATGACAATTACCCGCATCATAGCCATCTTCTCGCCCCCAAAGCCCACCAGCCCATGAGCCACCCCGGAACACCCCTCCCGTCTGACTGGGATTTCATCCGCAGAGGACGCCGCAAACGCCCGGGTGAATGGGTGGTGGAGAAAATCATCTTCCTGGTTTCGCTCTCAGCCATCGTTCTGATTTTCCTTATCTTCGCTTTTGTCGGGAACAAGGCGTGGCCGGTGATCATTGGTAAAACCAACAGCGCCAGAGTCAGCCAGGAAAGGATCATTCCCGTCGAAGACATGGGGAAACACACGCCTCAGGAGCTTCAGGCCTATCTGGGCTTGAGCGCCAGGCAATGGGCGGACATGGACGACGAAGCGCGCAAAGCGCTGATGGAACTCAAGGTGGAAATGGCCCACGAGAAAGTCGAAGACAAGGATGCCCACATTAACACCACCTCATGGCGTTACCTGTTCTTGCCACACCAGTGGACTGGGTACGACAAGCCCGAATACATCTGGCAGCCCGTCTCCCAGATCCACAAGTACAACCTCGTCCCTCTGATCATTGGCAGCCTCAAGACTACATTGGTGGCGCTCCTTTTCGCCGTCCCCCTGGCGTTGGGAGCTGCCATCTATGTCTCGCAACTGGCCTCGACCCGCACCAAGGAATGGCTCAAGCCGGGAGTTGAAATGTTGGCGGGAATCCCGTCGGTGGTCCTCGGCTTCTTTGCCCTCATCGTCATGTCCAGTTTTTTTCAACACCTGTTCGGCTACGAATCCCGCCTTAACACCCTCGTCAGCGGCATCGCGTTGGGCCTTGCGGTTATCCCGGTTGTCTTCTCCATTGCGGAAGACGCCCTGACCAGCGTGCCGCGCAGTTATGTGCATGCCGCTCTCGCGCTAGGCTCCTCCAAATGGCAGGTGGCATGGCAGATTGTTTTGCCCGCCGCACTTCCCGGCGTCTTTGCCGCGGTAGTCCTGGGTTTCGGCCGGGCGGTGGGCGAGACGATGATTGTGCTCATGGCCAGCGGCAACGCCAGCATCGTCTCCTGGAGCATTCTCGATTCGTGCCGCACCATGACCGCCACCATCGCGGCCGAATTGGCTGAAACGGTCGTGGACGGCCATCATTATCGCATTCTATTCCTGATCGGAGCCGCCCTCTTTGCCGTGACCTTCGTTTCCAACCTCGTGGCCGACGCCATCATCCACCGGTTGAAGAACAAGTTGGAGGGAGTCGCATGAGCACCCCGTCCAGCGCCCCCCGGCCCTTTCGGCGCCAGGAATTCGATTTCTGGTCCTTCTTCTTCTCCGGCCTCACCGGTCTGAGTACCCTGTTCATCCTGCTGATCCTGGCGGTGATTCTGGGCAATATATTCTATCATGGCTGGGAAGGACTGAGCTGGAACTTCGTGACCTCGGGCACCGAGCGGGATATGTTCGATCTGGAGAGTGCCGGGGTCCTGCCCATGATTGTCGGGACTTCAGCCCGCGTCATCCTCATGACCATCCTGGTCGTGCCGGTCGGCGTGATCACTGCCATCTACCTGACCGAGTACGCTCGATCCGGATCCCTGGCCACGCGCTTCATCCGCGGTGCCATCAACAACCTGGCGGGAGTGCCCTCCATCGTTTTCGGTCTGTTTGGTCTAGGTTTTTTCATCGCCTTTGTGGGAGTGGGCATGGATCGGATCCTGGGTTACGAATCCGCCCACTGGGGCAAGCCGGCTCTGCTCTGGGCCGCTGCCACCCTGGCGGTGATGACCCTTCCGGTGGTTATCGTCGCAACCGAAGAATCCCTCCGGGCCATCGCACCCGGCTTGCGCGAGGCCAGTCTGTCCATGGGTGCAACCAAGTTGCAGACGGTGGCGCACATCGTTCTGCCCCAGGCACTGCCTGGCATCCTCACCGGAGCCATTCTGGCCATCAGCCGCGCGGCCGGCGAAGTGGCCCCCATCCTCTTCACCGGCGCCGCCTACTACATGGCGACCATGCCCAAATCCCTGAGCGATCAATTCATGGACCTTGGCTATCACGTGTTCGTGCTCTCGACCCAGTCTCCTAATATTGACCAGACGCGCCCGTTGCTCTACGCGACGGTTTTGGTTCTGCTTCTCCTTACCTTTGCCCTCAATTTTGTGGCCATCCTCCTGCGGGCCCGCTTGCGCCGGAAGCTGCGGGCCGCCCACTGAACGAAAGAGCCTCAAGCCGCTACCAGCCTTATCTAATCCATGATCCAGGCACCCAACTCGCAGATCAAGTTGCATGACCTCCGCCCCGGTGCGCCTCCAGTGGATCCGGACGCGCATCCCCCAGTCATCGAGGTGGACAACCTCTCCTTGTGGTATGGCGAGGCTGCCGCCTTGAAACACATCACCTTTCCCATTCGCGAGAAGCTCGTCACGGCTTTCATCGGCCCTTCCGGCTGCGGCAAGTCCACCTTGCTCCGCTGCTTCAACCGCATGAACGACCTGATTGATGACGTGCGCATCGAGGGCCGGGTTTGCATTCACGGGCACAACCTTTATGGGGGTGACGTGGATGTGATCGAACTGCGCAAGCGGGTGGGCATGGTGTTCCAAAAGTCCAACCCCTTTCCCAAATCCATCTTTGAGAACATCGCCTATGGCCTGCGTCTCCATGGCGTTCGCGCTCGGAGCGATCTCGAGTCCATCATTGAGCAAAGCCTGCGCCAGGCCGCTTTGTGGGATGAGGTCAAAGACCGCCTTCATGAGAGCGCCCTGGGCCTCTCAGGCGGCCAGCAACAGCGCCTTTGCATCGCTCGCAGTATCGCTATCAAACCCGAAATCATCCTGATGGATGAACCTGCCTCGGCGCTTGACCCCCTCGCCACCGCCCGCATCGAGGACCTGATTCTCGACTTGAAACGGCAATTCACCATCGTCATCGTCACCCACAATATGCAGCAGGCCGCCCGCATTTCCGATTACACGGCCTTCTTCTACCTCGGGGAATTGGTCGAATACGACACCACCGGCAAGATCTTCACCAATCCCTCCCGCAAACAAACCGAAGATTACGTCACAGGCCGGTTCGGTTGATCCCCCCGGTCCACGGAAGCACCACCCCCATACCCATGCAGCACTTCGAACAGGAACTCGCCGAACTCAAACAGCAGCTTCTCTCCATGGCCGCCCAGGCGGATCAGGCCCTGTCCAATGCCATGCGCGCACTGGTGGACCGCGACGCCGCGCTCGCTCGCAAAGTGGAGGACGATGACCAGATTCTTGACCGCCTCGAAATTGAGATTGATGAGAAGGCCATCAACCTCCTGTCCAAGGCCCCCCTCGCGTCCCAACTGCGGCTGATCACTGTGGCCATGAAAGCCGGCGTGGATCTGGAGCGCGTCGGGGACGAAGCGACAACGATCGCGCGCCGCGCCCGCCAGCTTAACGAGGAGCCTCAGCTTAAACCCTACGTGGACATTCCGCGCATGGCTGGCATGGCCCTCTCGATGCTGCGCGACGCCGTGCAGGCTTTCGTGGATGGCGACATGGCCAAAGCACGCGCCGTCATCCCGCGGGACAAGGAGGTGGACCTGCTCAACAAGCAGATCCACCGCGAACTCGCCGGATACATGGTCGAAAATCCCGCCAACATCACGCGTTCGCTGCACCTCATGGTCGTGGCCAAAAGCCTTGAACGCGTGGCCGACCACGCCAAAAACATCGCCGAGGAAGCGGTGTTTCTGTTCGAGGGGCAGGATATTCGACATCCCTCACCGGCCTCATCATAGCCCGGGCCCTTCCCGCACAGTGATTGCCGTGCTCGAACGGGCCAGAATCGTCCTGGCATGGGCGAGGGAGTTGCCCGGGGCGGACCTTTACTCTTCCTCCACCGTATCCACGTGGCGTGCCAGCGTCAGGCGCTCCATGGCGTTGTCCAACAAATAGCGTTTCAGCCCCGGAGGAAGCCAGGCATCACCCACATGCTTGTGCCGCAAAGCTCGCACCAGGATCTGATACAGCAGCCCGCGCAATAACCCTCGATGTTCCCGGCGGAATTGATTCAACTCATGCGGGTCCGGGGCCTGCCCCTCGCTCAATAAACGATACACCGTCTCGCTGTAGCAGCGACGCACGATCTCATCCTTGCCAAAGACCCCGGTTGCGTAGGCGTAGGTCAGGAGGTTCAACAGCACCTTGGGACGGAATTCCGGATGCTGTTGCAGCACCCGCTGTACCTCCGGATTCTCCCAGTCAAGCCCCCGCACTTCCTCCTCGACCCATTCCATGAGCTGACATCCATCCACCCACTCGGTGAGATCTACCGGGATAACCAGCATATCCTCTCGGGCGTCCTGCAGGCTTGGGATCGCCACAGTCTCTCGATCATTCATACCAGCTCCCCTTCGAGCTTCTGGTTCTTTACAACACATCATCACACTACTATTGACGCCCATCCAGGTGACAACGCCACGGCTTCCCTGTGACGATGCGGTGACAACTCAAGCCCTGATCTCCCGAGATTCAGTAGTTTATGACTCTGCCAATCAACATGTTGTATCTTTTGTTACAAAGTCTTCTCCTCCTTAACCCATCCCAGACGCATTCGTTCCACCTGGATCGGCCCCATCGCCTCCTCCTCCAGGCAAAGTCTTAGGAAGCCGCCATCCTTGCGAAGTTGAATTCCCTTGATCGAGGGACACAGCAGCACCCGAAAAGGCTCCCAACTCCGGGCGCGGCGCAGCGCCCAGCTATAACGCCGCACCGTGTTGCCCATCCAACGGATGTCCGGCATTCCCGCCAGCAACCGCGCCAGCTTCAGTACCAGCTCGGAATGGAGATGGCCCACGATCGTCCGCTCTATCTGCCCGGACCGAGCGCGCACCGCCGGTTCCTGGCCCAGGAAAAACAATGCCGAAGGGTCGTGACAGAACAGCAGAACCTTCTGATCGGGCCGCAGAGAGTCCAGCGCCTGGCTTATCTTCTCCAGATGCACGGCGCGCAGTTCAGTCCACCGCCCGGCCTCCGCGGGAAGGATCTCCGGCTCATAAAGCGGCAGCGCTACCAGTGTCGAGGTCACGCCCATCAGCACCCACTGCCCCCATTCGACCTGCCAGAAGGGTTCAAAACCCAGCCCGTGGACCGCTCGATCAAAGCTCCCCAGCCGCAGGCCTCCGTAGCCTCCCATGAGGTTCAGCTTGCCCAGCTCGTGGTCACCAATGACGGGATAAAACCGTTCACCGAAACGTTGGCGAAGGCGCTCCACACAGTGACGCACCGTTTCAAAGACGGCCGGATCCGCCAGCCCGATGAACCCGCTATCCACGGAGAAGTCGCCGTTGGCCACTAACAGATCAGGTTCCCCGGCCGCCTCAAGAAAACGATCAAACTGGCCGGGCTGGCAAAACGGGTCCCGCATCCAGAACCACCGCCGGTAGGTTCGGGCCAGGACGCGTTGGAAGGGGTGGGGGATGGAGCGCGATTCAAATCCGCGCCGCGCCCGTTCCGCCGGGCCGGCGTGGTGAATGTCGCTGACCACCACCAGCGTTTTCATGCCGCCGACAGGGTGCCCTTAGCCCTCCGGCAGTTCCTTGCCTTTGGTCTCGGGCGCCCAGATCAGCGTAATCATGCCCACCAGAAACACCGAGGACATGATGACCGCCGCGGTGCGGAAAGGCATCAAGGTGGCCAGATAGCCAAACAGGGTAGGCGCCGGTGCGGCCAGGTAGCGCACCGTGTTGTAGCAGAAGCCCACCCCTGTGCCGCGCAGCCGCGTGGGGAATAACTCGGGGAAATAGATGGAATAACCGGCGAACACCGCCAACTGAGCAAACCCCATCATCGGCAGCATCCAGTAGGCGTCGGTTGCGCTCTTGAGCGAGAGGAACACAAACACCGTCGTCGCAAGGCACAAAATGAAAGCGCCCAGGAAGGCCAGGCGCCGGCTGAAGGTGGAAGCCACGTAAGTGAACGTCAGCATGCCAACGAATGCTCCCAGGTCCTGCAGGGCCGTGCCCCACCCTCGCACCGTGTCCACGGTGGCTTGCGGGGCCCCCTTGAGTGCGGTGGAAATCAATTCGGGCGAGAAAAAGCCAATGCCCCACAACCCGATCATGCCCGACACTCCCAATAGCAACCCGATAATCGAGTTCCGGCGCCAGCGCGCGTCCTGAAACAACTCCACCGGCGAGCCCACCTTTTTTTCGGTCACGCCCGACGCCGCCTCGGCCTTGGCCTTCAGCCAGGATTCCGGTTCCTTCAGGATGAAGACGATCGGAATAACCAGCAGGGCGGGCAGGATGCCCACTGCGAAAAGCACGCGCCAGCCGGCAAAATGGCTGAAGAAATTGGCCTCACCCGGTGGAATGGCGAGGCTGATGAGCGACCCTAGAATGTTGCCGGTGGCCGACAGCGCCTGCAACGAACCCAGCGCCACCGCCCTGAACTGGCCGGGCACACTCTCTGCCACGAGCGTTGTCGCCGCCCCGAACATGCCGCCCACGCCCAAACCGACCAGGAACCGGTAGAGAATGAAGTCGAGCCATCCCTGCGCAAAACCACACAACCCTGTGAAACCGGAATACACCAGCAGGGTTGCAACCATGGTTTTGACGCGCCCCCACTTGTCGCTTAACATGCCGAATACGATACCCCCCGTGGCCCACCCCAGGATCATGGAAGTGGTGGCGTAGCCGATGAACTTCTTGACTTCGGCTTGCGCCGCGGCGTCGCTGCCAAGGAGTTCCTTCAGGGCCGACTCGCGCGCCAGAATGAACAGCCGCTGGTCCATGCAGTCAAACAGCCAGCCTGCCGAAGCGATGATGACCACCAGCCAATGGTAAAAGGTCACACCCTCGAGGAGCCGTGGTTTGCTGCCTCCGGGCGGCGTTGCGTCACATGAGCAGGATGTATGCACAGGCGTTTTTGCTTTTCGTGGTTTCCGTGAAACTGGCCGCGATAGTCGTGAAGAACGCGGGGTGGTGTCAAGCCGGGCTTCTCTGCGCGCTTGCCTTTGACGCCGGGACCGCCATGCTGGCGCGGCAGCCCGAGAACCGTCATCATGACTGATTCAAACAAGCACGAAGGCCCGTTGGATCTCGCCCTGGCCAACAGCGCCGAGGCCGGGCCGGTGGAACTGGATGCCCCGGCGCAGGAGCAATTAATCTCCAGGTTGACCTGGCGGCTGATCCCCCTGCTCTTCATTTGCTACATCATCGCCTACATTGACCGGATCAATGTGGGTTTCGCCAAGTTGCAATTGCGCGAGGCTCTCGGCGTGGATGAGGCGGTCTTCGGCAGTGTTTACGGGCTCGGGGCCGGCCTCTTTTTCATCGGTTACTTTTTGTT
>Ga0073934_10003694_pt1 | contig 27451 bp, 27 predicted proteins | sample LarsenN4metaG_FD_76834 | JGI IMG/M metagenome (GOLD analysis project Ga0073934, IMG submission 76834) | Hot spring sediment bacterial and archeal communities from British Columbia, Canada, to study Microbial Dark Matter (Phase II) - Larsen... ... | reverse complement strand
GAGAGTACAGTATGTTCAGCAATGATAGTATTGCTGATACGTATGGTATTAAAGAGCATCAGGATTGCATATACATATCAAAAGCAAGGTGTTGCGATGGCTGCGATTTCACATTCGAAACCGAAACCGCAACCGAAACCGAAACCGCAAAATTTGAATCTACAAAGCGCAATCCCACAACTCAACCATTGCACGAGTTAGATGAAAGACACAATAGCTATAAATAAGGAGCGGGTGAAGCGTATCTGAAATGGGTGGACACGTTTGGTTACCTTTCACAGCATAATGTGAAGTTCCAACGCTTAAGTATAGACGAAACACCCTTCGAATTCTTCCAAAAACTTTACGCAAAATACAACCATGCCTTCATTTTAGAATCATTAACAGGGCCTAAAGAAATGTCAGAAATGTCCGTAATAGGCTTTGATCCCACGTTTGTTGTTACTGCAGATGCGAACAAACTTACAATAACAGATAACAATGGTAGCAAGGAAACTCATGATGTTAATGAACCGATGCAGCAGCTGCGTTCATTACTTCCAAAAGTAAGTGGTGATAGATTCAGGTATATCGGGGGGGCAGTGGGCTATGCAAGTTACGATGCCATAAGATATTGGGAAAAGATACCGATGAAGAATGCAAGATCAGCATATCCCGATATGGAATTTGGCATATACACTGATGGCATACTGTTTAATCATAGAGAAAACCAAGTGTATTATTTCTACCTTGATAAGCCTAGAATAGATGATCTAAAATTAAATGATGTTTCAGGCGGATCATTCGAGTACACCGAACCAACAAGGAATGTGAGCAAAGATGAATTTGAAAAGATGGTTGAGAGAGCGAAGGAGTACATCTACGATGGTGATATTTACCAAGTAGTACTCTCTAAACGCTTCAACTTCAATATCAAGGGCAATCTGGTCAAAGTTTATGAAAAACTTAGAGAGGTTAACCCATCACCATATATGTATTTCCTGAAGATGGGAGATAGATCAGTAATCGGCTCGAGTCCTGAGATGCTGGTAAGGGTTAACACTGATGTAGTAGAGACCTTTCCAATCGCTGGTACCAGACCCATTAGTGAAGATAAAAAGAAGAACTTGGAGTTGAGAGAAGAGATGCTTCATGACGAGAAGGAACTGGCAGAACATACCATGCTTGTAGATTTGGCGAGGAATGATATTGGGAGGGTGTGCAGTTGGGGCACAGTGAAGGTCGATGAATTAATGACAGCTAAGGAGTTCAGCCATGTGCAGCATATAGTGTCCCATGTTGCTGGGCAGCTGCAGAAGAATTATGATTGCTTTGATGCGTTTAGGGCAGTGTTCCCTGCAGGAACCGTTTCTGGAGCACCAAAGGTTAGGGCGATGGAGATAATCGATGAGCTCGAGCCAGATGCAAGGGGACCATATGCTGGCGCACTGGGATACTTTTCCTTCAACGGCAATTGTGATTTTGCAATTACCATAAGATCAATGTTCGTGAGTTCTAACAAGGCATATGTGCAGTCAGGGGCTGGAATTGTGGCGGATTCAATTCCTGCGAATGAATGGACGGAAACAGAGCACAAGGCAAATGCATTGATCGAAGCACTGAGGAGGGCATCAGTATGAAAATACTCATTATTGATAACTACGATTCATTCACCTACAACCTAGCACAGTTGCTGGGAGAATTGAAGGCAGAGCCTATTGTTATACGTAATGATGCAATAACACTGGAGGAAATCGAAAAGATGAATCCTGATGCAATTGTAATATCTCCTGGCCCAGGGCATCCAGCAAACAGGAGGGATTTTGGCGTTTGTTCCGATGTAATAACCAAATTGGGATCAAAGATTCCTATCCTTGGAGTATGCCTTGGACATCAGGGCATTGTGCAGGTCTATGGAGGCAAGGTGGTACATGCGAAGAAGTTGAGGCATGGCAAGACCAGTGATATTGAGCATAGTGATTCAGACATTTTCGAGGGTATCTCAAATCCATTCAGAGCAACCAGATACCATTCATTGGTCGCTCAACCGGATACCATTCCTGAATGTCTAGAGATTACTGCCAGATCCAAGGATGATGGGGAGATCATGGGCGTAAGGCATAAAGAATATCTGATAAGAGGAGTGCAATTCCATCCAGAATCGGTTTTAACAGATGACGGAAAGAAGATACTGATGAATTTTCTGAAACTGGTGAAAAGATGATTCAGAATGCAGTGAAGAAACTCACTGAGCACAAGGATCTATCGTATAATGAAGTTGTGGAATGCATGAGGGAGATAATGGAAGGCAGGGCAGATGATTTAGCGATATCAGACTTTTTGCTTGCATTGAAGATGAAGGGGGAGAGTGTAGATGAATTGAAGGCCATGTTTGATGTGATGAACGAGTTCAGCATTAAGATAAGACCAATAGTCAATGGTAGATTGATTGACACCTGTGGCACTGGTGGAGACAAGATAAAGACATTTAACATAAGCACAGCGTCTGCTTTCATTGCTTCTGCCGCAGGTGTAAATGTGGCAAAACATGGCAATAGATCCATGTCTGGTGTGTGTGGAAGTGCTGACGCACTAGAATATTTTGGTTATAACCTTAACACAGAGCCAGAAGATGTCAAGAGGTGTATAGAAGAGTTGGGAATAGGTTTCATGTTTGCTCCAAAGTTTCATCCGGCAATGAAAAATGTTGCAAATGCAAGGAAGCAATTGGGCGTACGAACTACCTTTAACATACTTGGCCCATTGAGCAACCCTGCAAACGTTAACGCACAGATCGTTGGAGTTTCCGATCCAGCACTGATCGACAAAGTTGTAACGTTGTTGCAGAGAATTGGAAGGGAGGAAGCAATGGTATTTCATGCAAATGATGGTCTTGATGAATTATCTAACACATGCATAAACCAGATTGCATGGTTAAAAAATGGAACTATCAATAAGTTTGTTCTTAATGCTAAGAGCTTTAAGATAGGTATTGCAGAACCTGCGGATCTAAGTGTTATGAGTAAGGAAGAATCTGTAGAGCAAACGTTCAGAGTTTTAAACGGGACTGCTAATGAGAAGAGAACTGGCGCAGTGTTATTGAATGCAGCAGCATCTCTCATAGTTGCCAATAAAGCGGATTCGTTTGAAGATGCAATCGAACTTTCTAAAAAGGCAATGCATGGCGGTGGTGCTTACAAGAAACTCAAGGCACTCATCAAATCCTGTGGTGATGTTTCTGTATTGGAGGGACTGGAAAAAAGATGGCAAAATTCCTGAAAACACTTGTAGATAATGCCAGAAAGGCTATTGACGAAGGCAATTACGACATTAACTTCACAATTTACAAACCAACATTCAGTATGAAGGGAGCGATCAAAAAATGCAAACACGTTCCCATAATAACAGAAATAAAATTTGCATCTCCTTCCATGGGAACCATAAGAACGTATATGGATCCAAGTAGGATAGCAAAGGATATGATCGATGCCGGTTGCATCGGTTTATCGATATTAACGCAGCCATACATGTTTGATGGTTCAATAAATTATCTTGCCAATATCAGGCTGATTACTGATGCACCAATCTTGATGAAGGATATAATGGTTAGCGACATTCAGTTTGAAGCTGCAAAAAGGGTTGGTGCTGATTGCGTGCTTCTCATCGCTTCTATCTTCAACGAAAATTTGTGTGAAAATAGTATTGATTATTTTATAGAAAAGGCACATAAAATGGGTTTGGAAGTGTTGCTTGAGGCACATACAGAAGAGGAATTCAAACAGGCCATGGATAGCGATGCAGACCTGATTGGAATAAACAACAGAAATCTGGATACCATGAACATTGATATCAAAACAACTGAAAAATTACTAAAAACATGTACAAAAAAGAAACCCGTGATAAGTGAGAGCGGAATATCGGAGCCCGATCAGATACGATATCTTAAGAGTGTGGGCGCTGATGCATTTCTAATCGGAACCAGTATAATGCAGTCCAGCAATATTAAGGAGAAGGTAAGGGAGCTTGTGAACGCATAGCTGCTGCATAATAAAAAATATATCAAAAATTAATGAAATCTAAAACTTTTCCTTCTGGAACTTGGCTGAGATGTTCTAGTCGCATTAAAGCTTCCGATTCTATCTTTTGTATATTATCCACATCTTCAGTATAAGCACCTTGAGCTGAGGGTTCATAGGTTTTCTTTTCTTCCAATATCTGTGATTGTAAGGTAAGAATAAGAAGAGACTTTCGTGAACTGATTTACTCGGTTGAAAGTTAATACACTGATATCGAATCCAAACTCTTGCTATTGATATGAGGTTTGTTCACCGAATAGAATTATAAGTTCGCTTGTAACGTGTATCGACATGCAGTATCCTAATATCACACTCTGCCTTCCAATCCAGCATAAGAGATGATGGTATGAAACTCAGACAGTATCCTGTAAAGGGCAAATTCGGTAAATTCGGGGGAAGGTTCGTACCAGAGACCTTGATACCCGCTCTGGAGGAGCTTGAGAAAGCATATCTAAAGTTCAGGAAAGATAGAAAATTCAGACATGATTTGGATTATTATCTGAAGGAGTATGCAGGAAGACCTACTCCACTCTACCTTGCAGATAATTTAACCAAGGCTATTGGAGGGGCAAAGATCTATCTAAAGAGAGAGGATCTTTTGCATGGTGGAGCGCATAAGATCAACAACACACTGGGGCAAGCTTTACTTGCCAAAAAGATGGGCAAAGAAAGGATAATAGCTGAAACTGGAGCTGGGCAGCACGGAGTTGCAACGGCAATGGCATGTGCAGCACTTGGCTTGAAGTGTGAAGTTTACATGGGTTCCAAGGATGTGGAAAGGCAGAAACTGAATGTTTTTAGGATGAAACTTCTAGGGGCCAAGGTACATCCAGTCGACGCTGGTTCTCAAACGTTGAAGGATGCTATTAATGAGGCGCTCAGGGATTGGATAACAAATGTAAGAACAACATATTACCTGCTTGGTTCTGTGGTGGGTCCCCATCCATATCCAATGATGGTAAGGGATTTTCAGAGTGTGATAGGAAAAGAGATGCTGCAACAGATTAAAAAACTGGAAAAGAGCATGCCCAAGGCCATTATAGCATGTGTAGGGGGAGGAAGCAACGCGATGGGCACATTTTATGAATTCCTTGATACCAAAGTTCCTCTCTATGGGGTTGAAGCTGGTGGAGAAGGGTTGGAGACAAGAAAACATTCTGCTACACTGGCAGCAGGAAGCGAAGGTGTGTTGCATGGTATGCTTACATATTTGCTTCAGGATACGGATGGTCAGATAATGGATACGCATAGCATAGCTGCTGGTCTGGATTATCCGGGTGTGGGCCCTGAACATACATTCTTGAAGAACATAAAACGTGTGAAGTATACTACAGTTAGCGATGCTCAAGCTATCAACGCTTTCCTCACATTATCAAAGTATGAGGGCATAATTCCTGCACTGGAACCAGCACATGCAGTTGCCTACGCCATGCAGATCGCAAAGAACTACAGTAAGAAAGATTCAATCGTGGTAACATTGTCAGGACGGGGTGATAAAGACGTAGAAGTGGTGGAGAAATATCTATCGATGCACAATGACCAGAATAAATGAAAAGTTTTCTACATTGAATTCTAGGAATGAACATGCATTGATAGGCTACACCGTTGCTGGCTATCCAGATGAAGATAGTACTATAGATATTGTGAAGGCAATGGTTAAGGGCGGTGTGGATATTGTAGAATTAGGAATACCATTTTCGGACCCTATAGCAGACGGTCCGACTATACAGAAGGCTTCATACCTTGCACTCCAAAAGGGGATAACTCCTGGCAAGGCATTGAATATAGCAAAAAGGATCAACGAAAGCATCTCTGTTCCTATGGCAGTAATGACATACTACAACATAATCTACAAACTGGGTTTTGACAACTTGAAGGAGGCTAGGGCTAGCGGGATAGACGGCTTGATCATACCGGATCTAAATGTAGAGGATTCCATGGAATTGAAAAAGTATGCAGCAAAATATGATATGGATACAATATTTTTGGCTTCTCCAAACACCAGCGATGCTAGATTAAGGGCGCTGGTAAGAGCCACTACAGGCTTCCTTTATCTAGTATCGGTGTTTGGTATAACAGGAGAGCGGGAAGGTTTTGAGGATTACACAGCCAAGGCAATAAAGCGTGCTAAAAAATTTTGTGAAGGTAAAGTGCCTCTTGCAGTAGGCTTTGGTGTAAGTAAGAGCGAACATGTAAGGTTCATGCTTGATAAAGGCGCTGATGCTGTAATAGTAGGAAGCGCATTCATCAACATCATTGATCATGGTGGCTCTGAAATGATCAAAAATATCGAAGATCTAGCCAGAAGCTTAAAGGGTGCAATGAAGTAAAAATTTATAATAACAATTAAAAAGAGGTTTTACCATACCCCAATATGCAGACACAGGAGACAAATTCTAAGGCAAAATACATCTTTGTCACGGGCGGTGTCATGTCTGGTTTAGGCAAGGGCATCACAACCGCTTCCCTGGCAAAATTATTGCAATTATGTGGTTTGAAGGTTTCCTGCATAAAGATTGACCCATATCTGAACTTTGATGCGGGTACAATGAATCCCATAATGCATGGCGAAGTGTTCGTTACAAATGACGGAGGAGAGTGTGATATGGACATTGGAACCTATGAGCGCTTCCTTAACGTTGATCTTAACAGGGATCATAACATTACCACTGCCCAGATCTATGCTAAAGTGATAGAGGCAGAGAGGAAGGGCGAATATTTAGGGCAATGTGTGCAGATAATTCCCCATGTAACTGATGAAATAAAGAATAGGATAAAGACCACTGCTAAACGTGACAATGTTGACATTTTAGTTGTGGAATGCGGAGGCACTGTCGGAGACATGGAAAGCCTTCCATTTGTGGAGGCGATGAGACAGATGCGTCTAGAGGAAGGTTCTGATAAAACATTGTTTGTGCATGTTACACTTGCACCGATGCTTGATGTTGTAGGCGAGATAAAAACAAAGCCTACACAGCACAGCGTTCAAGAATTGCGAAGAATAGGTATACAGCCTGATATAATCACTGTAAGAACCAAGGTTCCCTTGGATGCTAGCGCAAAGAAGAAGATATCATTGTTTGCTAATGTTGAGGAAAAAGCTGTCATCTCCAGCCATGATTCCTCTTCAATATACGCGGTTCCAGAAATATTGGAGGAGCAAGGGATGCATATTATTGCTATACGCAAACTCAATCTCGATACGAGGCCGTTCAGATGGAATGAATGGGCTGAAGTTTTGAACTCATACAAGAACTTCAAGGATCATGTGAAGATTGCCATGGTTGGTAAATACATGAAGCTGGCAGATAGTTATGTAAGTGTTAACCAAGCACTTAGCCATGCTGGCGCAAAACTTGGTTACAAAGCGGCTATTGATTTCATAGATTCAGAGCGGCTTGAGAATGGCAACCTACAAACATTAGACAGTTACCATGGAATATTGGTGCCGGGGGGATTTGGTGAACGGGGTAGCGAGGGCATAATTAACACAGCAAATTACGCGAGGGTGAAAAATATTCCATACCTGGGAATATGCTTTGGTTTCCAGTTAGCAGCAGTTGCCTTTGCAAGGCATGTGTGTAACTTGCCTAATGCAAACTCGACAGAAATTAATACAAAAACCGAAGACCCTGTGATCGATCTTTTGCCAGAACAAAATGGTATAGATAACATGGGTGGTACGATGCGATTGGGGGCTCATGAAATCGATGTAGTTCAAAATACTATTGCACATAAAATCTATGGTTCCACCAAGATAGTTAAGAGGCATAGACATAGATACGAATTCAACCAGAAATATAGGGAAATGTTTGAGAAATTGGGAATGATATTCTCTGGTGCAAGCGATAATGGTAGAAGAATGGAGATGCTTGAAATACCAAATCATAGCTTCTACTTCGCAGTGCAATATCATGCTGAATTTACAAGCAGACCCGGTAAACCAGAAGGAGCGTTTCTCTCATTTGTGGAAGCTGCTATAAAGAGAAAAGAAGGTATCAATTCAACTTCCGAACTAGGATACGGCGCGGATTAAAGTTAGACCCTAAGTTCGTATATTCTCTGCCTTGCATCTCTTAGCGATACCTTCTTCTTCACATATCCTTTATCCAAAAGATAGCTCAAGGCAAGTCTTACAGTTCTTTCTGGCAACATGCTCCTTGATGCGAGTTCCTTCTGACTCAACGGGCCCTCGTATTCTAGGGTCTTGAGCACAAGTTTAGCACTTGGAGGCATACCCAACAAATCTTCCGCAAGGCGTACCTTCTTTGTAATCAATGATGTTGCAGCAGAATCTTCTGCTAGCTTGATAAATCTAGCAGAGTGTTGGTGCTTGAAACATTCAAGTTTCTTCTTTATTCTAAAACGCTCTCCTCCATCCAATATTACCTCACAATGATACCTGCTTGTGACATCATCGATTTCAATAAGCGTATCATCAGACACAACTAATGGCCTTCTTGTAACATCAACAGAATTTACGGATACAATAACAAACACCTTCGCCTTCTGCAGAACCATTGGGCCTCCAGCAGACATTGAATATGCAGTTGAGCCTATCGGTGTGGATATGATAACACCGTCACTATTATCATGCCATACACCTTCTCCATTGATCTTCAACTTATGTTCCATCAACGTAGCACTTTTTGATGGAAATATAGCCACATCATTTAATACAGGTTCAACTTCCTTGCCATCCACCTTTACTCCTATACGTGTAACTTCATCAACGCTGTAATCTCCACTCTTCAATCTGTTAATCGCCATGTCAATATTCTTAATCTCTGTCTGTGCAAGGAAACCTGTAGAATCTGATTCGTATATGCCAAGCACTGGAGGAGAATCTCCAACCATCTGGTGAAAGTATCCGAGTAATCCTCTGTCACCACCCGTAACTATCACTACATCACCATCCTTCGTAGTCGCATATGGTTTCTTTACAACCTGCGTTTCTATGCCCATACTTTCAAGTACATTCTTGACCTGTAAAAGCACACCATCATCTAAATGACCACTGAAAAGCGCAGTACGCATCAGAGGTAATACGTAAATACTTTAATTTAAAGTTAGGAGTTCAATCCTCAACGATCATCATTGTAAGAGTAGATTTCACATGCTCCAACTGTCTTATTTTACTAAAAACTGTTTCCTTTATCTTTGAGTGAGAATCGCTTTCTATCATTGCAATGATATCATACGCACCATACACTTCGTAGATCTCCTTTACATTAGGTATATTCTTCAGCTCTTTTACTACTTCTGGATCTGTTCCTGAATCAACGGTAACAAGCACTAACGCTTTTGGCATGCTATTACTATCATACACTAAATAAAAAACCTGTTTATACAGTAAGTATTCTCAGTGTATTATGAAGTTTTGAGGCATACTCCTCTACATCCTTCCTATCAGGAATCTTTTCTATCCCTATTCTATTCGTTTTTAATGCTGTAACTGCAGCAGCAACACCATAACATAAAGCCCACTGTGCATCCTTATTCTTCATAAAGGCTGAAGTATATGCCCCAGCAAGTATATCGCCTGCCCCAGTGGAATCATTCACATCAACAAAATCTGATATAATTTCATACAAACGCTGATTGTGCAACATCAGGGTTCTATTATTAACAGTAAGAATGGCGGTGTTAACATGAAGCTTGTATAATGCATCTATACCATGTGAACCTGTGAGCGCATGTCCTTCCTCCCTATCAATCTTAATAACATCTATCTTCAATTGTGAAAAATCTATAGTAGTTTTATCGATATAGCAACTCCCATCATCTCTAACCTTCCTAACGAATCCTTGCGGATCTACAAACACAAAACTTGTATGTTTGGAAATTTCAGCAATCACATCAGTGTTAACTTCGTTTATTATAGGACTCACAATGTAGGCATCAGTATCTATATTAACATCAGCGGATGTAATATCAGCACATCTTGCCAAAAGGAAGAGTTTGCGTTTATTTCCATCTTTTACAATCTTGAAGCGTGTTGTAGGCTTATCGGATACACAACTATCAGATATGGATAGGCCTTTTTTCATTAACACGTCCTTGTATTCAAAATCCTTCCCAACTTTTGTCACAATCTTCACATCATGAGAGAATGATCTTATAGTTAAACCACTATAGCATGTAGGCCCTCCAACTGTTACAGTTTCAATTCCATTGTTCTGGAGATGATCTATGGGAGTGTGCGAAACTACTGCTATCTTCATTATGCAGATTTCTTGCTCTTGATATTATAACTGTGTCTTAAATCATAACACTTAAAGCATGCCAGCATGGTGTAGAATGCAATGACAAAGAAAAGAGCCAGCAGAGGTCGTTCTAAAGGTGGCAAGGGTCGTTCCGCGTTAGTTCAGTGTAGCAATTGTGCACGATGGGTTCCAAGGGATAAGGCAAAGAAAGTTACCTCAAGATTGAGTCTTGTAGAACCACAGCTTGCAAAGGAACTCAGAGCAAGTGGTACCTATATCGCCTCACCAAGCATAGTGAAATACTATTGTGTATCATGCGCTGTTTACTACGGAGTTGTGAAGGTAAGATCTGAGCAGGAAAGAAGAATGGGCGGTAGATTGCATTAACCTTCTTTTATGCGTGTAACTACAGAAACAACTCTCTGAATGAATGTTATACCGGCAATTATAACCACTATTACCATTCCATAATTAATAGCACTAGCAAAACCTATGCTTGCTATACTGAATATTGCTATCACGATCAAACGTTCAGCTCTCTCTCCTATACCAACTCCTTTTAGCTCAATGCCTAATGATTCTGCCCTCGCCCTTGTGTAACTAACCAGCAATGATAGTCCCAATGCTAACAGAACTATCCATCCATCTGCAAGACTTCCATATAATATTCCTAGAAAGACAGCAACTTCTGCAACTTTATCGAAGGTTGAATCTAGAAAAGCACCCCTGTGTGAAATCTGTTTCGTTGCCCTTGCAACACTTCCGTCAACTATATCAAAGAAGCCTGATACCAGTAATACTATACCTCCATAAATTCCTGCATAAATGAATCCGATGCTAGCACTAGCGTATGCCAATGCTGATACAATAGCAAGTGCAAAACCAACAGACGTCCAGAAGTTTGGAGAGAGCCCACTTGCTGCAAACTTTAATCCCAAACTGTTCATCGTCGGTTCTATTCTATCTCTTATGCGGTTAAGCAATAATACTGATTTGTTTGACAAGTATTTATAGGATAGCGCCAAATATTGTAGGCAAATGGGGAAGATCAGCAAGGGTGTTACCTGCAGTGTGAATGGGTGCAATAATGCAGCGGTTCGATCATTGAGCACAAACAGAATAAAAGATGCTGGTCTTGATGTGGATGCAAGTAAAAGACAGTCATATCTATGCAAAGAACATTACAAAGAATGGAAGAAGGAGATGAAGCAAAGCAAGAGTGACTATGTTTCATTACGATATGGTGGCGGGTTCTAGTTAGAAACCTTTAATTTCACTTTATTTGTTCACTAGGCAATATGCGTATATTACAATTACATTCAAACTTCATAGAATATGAACCTATTAAGAAGGAGGTAGCATCTGCTGAAGAGACTGAGAGCAAAAAAGTTAGATTGGAGGATATAGTTGTTGTTTTTGTTGCTGTTGAAAATGAGGATGATGAGAGCGTTGCCAAGGCAGCAGTTGATGAAATAAAGAAATCTCTAGCCAATTTGAAATGTAACAGATTACTGATTTATCCTTACGCTCATTTAAGCTCCAATCTAGCCTCTCCAGGCACAGCATTGAGCATCATAAAATCAATGGAAATGCTGGCTAAGGATAGCATTGAAGTTCATAGAGCACCATTTGGCTGGACAAAATCGTTCAGCATTAGCGTTAAGGGCCATCCGTTGGCTGAACATTCTAGCGCGATCACAAAGCAAAGTGCAAAAGAAAGTGTTTCTGCTGCATTGAAAGCAGAGGAGAAACTTGTATCATACTGGTACATACTTGATCCCGATGGAAAACTTACACCAGTAGAGAAATACAATTTTGCAAAACAAGAGAAACTAGAGATACTTGCCAAATATGAAACTGTAAAGAAGAGAGCTGTTGATAAACAACCGCCCCACGTTAGGTTGATGAAAAAGTTAGCAATTGCCGATTACGAACCCGCATCTGATCCAGGAAATATGCGCTTCTATCCCAAAGGAAGGTTGATGAAATCTCTGATTGAGCAATATGTAACAAGAAAGGTAATGGAGTATGGAGGTATAGAGGTTGAAACTCCAATAATGTATGATGCAAAACATCCAAGCATGGAGAGTTACTTCAACAGGTTCCCTGCAAGGCAGTACAACATAATCGAAGAAGGGAGACATCTATTTCTCAGATTTGCTGCTTGCTTTGGCCAGTTCCTTATGGCAAAAGATTTCCAGATTTCATACAAGAGCATGCCAGTGAAATTGTATGAACTTACAAGATACAGTTTCAGGAGAGAGAAGAGTGGAGAGTTGGTGGGTCTAAGAAGGTTGAGAGCATTTACAATGCCTGACTGCCATGCTTTTTGCAAGGATATGGAACAGGCAAAACAGGAGGCAATTAAGAGATTCAAACTTTCTGTAGATGTGATCAATGGTTTGGGTTTAACGCTTGACGATATTGAAATGGCTATGCGCTTTACTGAAGATTTCTACACATCCAACAAAGAGTTTGTTAATGAACTTGTAAAGATGCTTGGTAAACCTGTATTGGTGGAGCAATGGAAGGAGAGGTTCTTTTACTTCATACTTAAATGGGAATTCAATTTTGTGGACAATCTAGGTAAGGCTTCAGCATTATCAACAGATCAGATAGATGTTGAAAATGGAGAGCGTTACAACATATTTTTTGTTGATGAAGATGGTTCAAAGAAGAATCCCATAATACTGCATAATTCTCCAAGTGGAGCCATTGAGCGTGTAATTTACGCACTGTTGGAAAGAGCTGCAAGGGTTCAGAAGGAAGGTAAAACTCCCACACTCCCAACATGGCTCTCTCCAACACAAATTAGAATATTACCTGTTTCGCATGAATACCTTCAACATTGCGAAAAACTTCTGGAGCAGATAGAAGCGGAGCAGATAAGAGTCGATCTCGATGATAGAGATGAGACACTTGGAAAGAGAATCAGAGAGGCTGAAACCGAATGGGTGCCATACATTATAGTGATAGGTGAGAAAGAAGTAAAGAGTAGCAGGTTAAGTGTAAGAGATAGGACAGCAGGAAGTGTAAGAGAGTTGAGCATAGAAGAACTTGTCAAGGAGATCAGTGATGCTGGAAAGGACAAGCCGTTTATGCCTTTGAACATGTCAAAGTTGCTATCAAAAAGACCTCAGATAATGGTATGAAGACGTTCTATAATTTAGAACATTGAAACACGACACGTTCTAATGCCTAGGCTGAAATAATCTCGCTTCCAATATACTGGTATGCAGAAATTAGTGTGCATTCTGAAGAGTAAGAAAATACTCATTGTAGTTGTATTTCTAGCAGTAGCACTTGGAGTGGGGTATTTTCCCCAATATAGCAATGATGTAATACAATATTCAGAATTGGAACCATCCCCCTATACTGGCACCGACGCACCATTATTAGCACCAACAGGAGTTCCGCAGGAGGCTGGTTACGGATCAGGCGTACCCGTTGACTTGGCAAAAAAGCGTCTGGAAACGCAGGAATCTGTATCATCAAGTTATGCCGATACACCTGTGATTCCTAATACAGTATTGACCTTTGACCGACTAGTAATATTTACTGCACAGATGGAGATGAATGTCACAAAGGTGCAAGGAGCAATGCAGGATCTGCAGGGAGTTGCATATGCGTTAGGTGGTTATATTAGCGATTCATATGTAAACCCGATACCGGCAGGTTCTATGGTGTATAAAGGCATACTTGCAAAACAGGCATTCGATGCGAGTGTAACGCTCAGGATACCATCCAACAACTTTAACGACGCTCTTAACAGGATAGCATCTCTCGGCGACGTAATTTCAATGACAACATCAAGCAGGGATGTAACAGATGAGTATGTTGATCTTCAGGCAAGGATAAGAAACCTTGAGAATGTGCTTGAACAATACAGAAACATACTGAAAAATGCCAGCAGGACAAATGATATACTTGATATCCAGTCTAGTATTGATAACATTCAGGAGCAGATCGAGAGACTGAAGGCACAGGCATCTCAAACTGAGAAACAGACATCATTTGCTCTGATAACTGTGCACCTTGTAGAACCTTATGTAATCAAGACAGACGATAAACCCATCGACAAACTGGAGAAAGACACTTTTGAAAAAGCAGTGGTAGATGTAATCAATATGGCAAGGAGTATAGCGCAGGCTGAGGCAAGAGGATTGCTGGTATTAACAGTTGGCTTGCTTCCAATATACCCCATATTTGCAGTCGGTTATTTTCTGTACAGAAAGTTTGTAGTGAAGAAAAGCAAGGAAATTCAAGCCCAATAGTTTCTATTTTTTATGTCATGTAAACGTGGAAGCATCTATAGTTAAGTATAGTTCAAAATAACTTTTTGGTCTCAACTTGACTGTTTTAGACAAGCAATTAGATTTTTCAAGTCAATATTATCAGTACTTTCTCGTACCAGTAAATGGTTTTCTTAAGATTTCCTTCATAACGCTGGTTAGAATAATATCAAGAACGTCTTTAGCTTCTTCAGAAGTTTGCATGATCATCCTAGCGAATATGCCATCATCTCTAGGTAAAATGGATGCACTACCATAGATAGAATTTTCTTTTAAAGTATTATGAATAAAATCACTCAGAATTTTAGCATTGATGCTTTTCGTTGAAATGTACAGATTTGTAATTGCATTTCTTCTTTTGATCAAAAGCATCAAGGAATCCCGATTTTTGATTCTTTTTGCCAAATCAGTTAAATCACACATCGTAATTAGGCACGACCTACTAGTTATGCTTTCAGAACATCTTTTGCAATCATGATGTATTTTTGATTAACTAAAATATAGTATTCCTGTCTCAATAACTAGCACCATAGATGCTATGAATACAGTCAGGATCATGAAAGGCATACCAATCTTCATGAAGTACATGAATGTTATACGATGCCCCTCTTTCTCGGCAAGTCCAACAGAAATTATAGCTGCACTTGAGCCTATCAGAGTTCCATTGCCTCCAAGATTTGCTCCAATTGACAAAGCCCACCATAGCGGATTGATATCAAATTTGCTCAATGCAGAGGCAAATGATGGATCGGTACTGATTTCCATAATTAATGGAATCATTGTAGCTGTAAACGGTATATTGTCAACAAAGGAGCTAGCGAATGCTGCAAGCCAAATTATTATGAATGTAGCAGACACCAGATTACCTCCAGTAATTCCTATTGCAGTTTCGGCCAGTTTACTGATCAATCCTGCTTTCTCTGCTCCTGCAACGATCACAAATAGTGCTGCAAAGAACAGCAACACGGTCCAATAAACCTTGGGCAAAATTCTATCTGGGCTTGTACGTGTAATAACAAAAAGAAACGCAGCACCACCTAGTGCTATTACAGATGGCAATAATCCTATCGCGTCATGGATCACAAATAATGCAATAACACCTCCAAGCACAGGTATAGACTTCTTGAGAAGCGCTCTGTCCTTTATCTGCCCCATTTCATTTAACTCGAACACATCACTTCTGGCTGGATTCTGTTCGCTTTCTCTAAGGTAGCCTCGATAAGCAAATTTTAGGTAAAAAATCCCAACCACAAACGCTACTGCTACGGTCGGTGTGAGGGTGATAATGAAATCATTAAACGAAATTCCTGCTGCAGAACCAATCATTATGTTTGGAGGATCCCCTATCAGTGTAGTAGCTCCTCCAATGTTCGACATTAGCACTTGAACTAATATCAACGGAATTGGATTTACCTTCATTATTCTACAGATAGATATTGTAACTGGAATCATTAGCAAGACGGTTGTAACGTTATCGATGAATGCGGAAACAGTAGAAGTAAATACAGCTAGCATCAGCATGATAATCCATACATTACCTTTAGCTTTCTTGGCAATCCTTATCCCAACGTACTGAAACATTCCAGTCTCGCTCAATATCTCAACAATTATCATCATTCCAAGCAAAAGTCCAATGGTGTTAAAGTCAATTGCTTCGACAATAAAATCAAAACTTTCATGAGCTGAAAGCAAACCACTAGAAATCACAAGTACAATCATTGCTGTAGCTCCTATGAGTGCTGTCGTAGTCCTGTGTAAAATTTCGGCTGAAAGTATAATGTAAACTCCCAGCAAAATTATTCCCGAAAGGAGCAAGGGCATAGGAAGATCTAGCCCCATCTGATTCGGTATGATGAGTATAATAGCAGACATAACAGCGAGTATAGTTAGACCTATCACTACCCTCCGCTTGTCAATTGGATGCAGCTCTGCTTGCGCCATTGTTCGGCTTTGCAAAGCTAAAGAACTTAATATTTCCTTGTGTGTGACAGAACGAATGTTTAAACACCAGACAAATTAGATAGAAGAGAATACAATATCCATAAAGGAAAAGCAGTCTGATCACATCCATAAATTCACCATTTCTTTCACGAGAGTTCAAAATATTGAGGTTAAGGGATCCGTGATAATTATATTACATGATACAGTTATTACACAAAATTCTTCTTTTTCCGTCATAATTTTAATAATTCTTTGTTAATATTTCATATATGGCAATGGAGATAGCAATTCTTGCGGCAATCTTTGGAGGTCCGGCTCTATTGACGTTGTTTGCCTATAAGTGGCATGCGGGAATAGAGGAGAGATTCAGAAGAAAGAAAAGAGAAGAGTTTCCAAAGATCGTAGAAGATTAACAACATGCATCATCTGTACGGCTTTGGCACATATTGATTTTACATGATAGATTAAAGAAAATCAAAACACACTTTGATTTGGAGAAAGGATGATAATCTAATATCTGTCAAGTATCAAGCCATTGTCACGAAGATGCAATACCATGTTAATAGAAAAATGTGTTCATGGAACACATGCAGAAAAACCTGATACATTTCAATGAAACTCTATTGACTTCCTTTTTGGAGAACTGGAGTATATCAATGAATTTCATTGAATAAGAATGAAGAGTAACAATTATTGTATCCACATAACTCCTTTATATACTGGGCCTATACTCTTTCGCATGCAGGGGAAGCTTTGCATACTGTGATAATACACGATCTATCGTATATCAGAGTATAATGTACTGAAGCTCATCTATACAAAATATCTACAATTAGCGTTGATGCTACTTGCGTATTGAACCTTTTATTCTTCTCTCTGATGCCTTCTCCATTTCATATGTATTTTTCAACTTTTCATAATAATCCTTCAATTTAGCATACAATCTCTTGGGCTGCCTCGGCTTATGCTTCGAAATGACATAAGCACATAGTAAGGGAAATGAAATAGAGGCATCGCCATATACGGTGACAAGGTTTTCATGTGATGTTTTCACTTTTCCCCAACTCTTTCCTTCCTGCAAGGTAGCACCTGAAAGCCCTCCCGTATCAGGTCTAGCATCGGTTAACTGAATAATATAGTTCAATCCGCCTTGGTTTACGTGTAGAATCTGGTCAAGAGCAGGACCTGTTTGCTGAACGGTATTCTTTGGTACTCCTCCACCAATCTCCACCACTCCAGCCTTTTCAGAATTATACACTATGGCAGCCTGCTCCGTAATCTCCCTGACAAAATCGATCAGGAACTGCTTGCCATCAAGCCTTAGTGGGATAAGATCAAGTGCAAGAGAAGAATCCTTCAGGGTTGAAATGTAGATAGGAACATCATAATCATACGCTGTTGCTACGAATGATCTTTCTGAGAATATGGCCTTTTTTGTATACCTTCCCATTATACGCATAAATTCTGCAGTAGTAAAGCCAATCCCTTCTAGTTCGTTCTCAAATGCTTCCTGTAAGACCTTATCCTGTTTCTGAAGTGTACCCTCACCTCTGATAAACACATCGTAAATTCTTACAATATCTTTCTTATACAAAAGGTCGTCGTCAACCATATGATGTCCCTGTGTAATTGGAAGGTCCCACGCGAAATGGCTTTCATGATAGACATTCGCTCCAGTTGTAATTATCCAATCTACAAACCCTCTTTCGATCAATTCCTTGACCAGACCACCATAGCCAATTGGTGTCATTGCACCAGAGATTGTAAGACATATAATAGCATCATCATCAATCATTTTATAAAATAGCTCAGCAGCTTCACCTAATTTCCTAGCATTGTATCCGGCAGAAGCAAACAACTCAATTAATTCAGAAACGCTCATGTCAGGATTGATTTTTGCATGAGGAATCTTTTTTCCAGCAAACGAATGTCTGAAATCTTTTACTTCTATCTTACATCACCTCTCCACACGAAATTTTTTGATAAAAATTTCTATAACTGTAACGTCGCGTATCATTTTTTGCGGATTTTTTCTCATGTACGCCCTGTTAGTATCAGATCTCATTGCATATAAGATTTGTTAATTGGTTGATTTTCTAGTTTGTAAAGAAAAAATCTTCAAGTTTTGATGCACCAAGTATCACATCAAATTCATAACCTAATGCAGACAAAATTTGATCAAATGTGCTTTTCATATATTCCAAATATTTTTGTGTATCAACTTCATCTGATTTTGCAAGCTCAACTGGCTTCACACTTGGTGGTGTTGTGGTCTTTACAAATGATATGATATCCCCAGCTTTAACCTCACGTCTGCCAGATTTTTCAAGCATTTCCGCTGCTCGTATATGTTGTGGAATAGTTTTTTTGTACTCACTCGGTGATTTGCCAACCATTACATTGAAGGCGAGTTCTGTAAGAGGAATCTCCCTAGCTTTAAGCTTACTCGCATTATCTTTGATTATCTTCTTAATCTGCTCTCGGGCAACTTCAAAATCAGTTTCAGTAGTTACCCTGCTAAGTATGTCTACAACCGCATAGAAGGCATTCCTTATGAATGGTGGTGTATGGCTTTTCTTTCCTGTAAGACCTTTAACATCAACACTTCCATCCTCATACACGCCCAGATAGTTTTTCTTCCTCTCACTGAAGGCAACATAACGGTACACTTTATCAAGGTCCAGATCTACACCCAACTTCTCTTTTGCCCAGCTGGCAACAGATTCTATCTGTGCTTTCGATGGTCCCTTTAGAAACAGTGAATCCGTATCGCCATAGATGACCTGTATGTCTAACTCCTTGCACTTATCTATCGTTTTAGTAATTGTATATCTACCAATGGAAGCAGTAGCTTCGGCTACTGGTAAACAATACAATGGGAATATTTCCGCACCCATCACACCATAACTAGCATTCAGGATAACTTTGAGTGCTTGGCTGATAATATTGTAAAGATCCCTCTCCTCTTTTGAGAGAGATTTATCTTTAGACAGATGCTTATAGTAATTGACCCTGAGATCTCTTAATGAACCAATTAGCAACGATTCCATTCCTTTTCTTTTCTTGCAAACCCAATGTCCCGTTTCGGGGATCATATTCCCCTTGCATTCATCATGTACACATCTTACGGTTTCATATGACAGATTGTAGACCTTGATTATGCTTGGGTACAGACTTGCAAAGTCAAGTACAACAACGTTAAAGTGTACACCGGCTTGTGGTTCAACAACTAATCCCCCTCTATACTTCTTATCCTTGATTATTGCAGCAGTTGATGCCTGACCTTTTATCTCCAACTCCTCTCTCCTTGGAATCAGAACATTATGTTTTCGATGCTCAAAGTAAAGCATACTTCTTATCCATTGTGACACTCCTAACCTAGAGATATCATCTATGGGCATCCTCCCAACTCTTGACACTACCACAAGTAACTTCATCAACAGGTCATCACTGAAACTTGTTAGCCTGAAAGTTAATCTAGAGTCATTGTGACAATAGCGTGCCAATTCGTATAAAGGAAGATCGCCTATACCTCCATCAAACTCTATCTTCGATTCATTAAGCAAACCTTCACTCACTGCATTCAATGTATGTTCCGAATACTTGTGATTGAAAGCATAGCCCTGTATAGAACGATTAGAAAAAACACGGTAAAGATCTATATGAACTCCATGCTTGAATGTAGCAGCATCCCTCTGCACAACAATTGGAATTTCATCTTTAGAAATACCCAAGTTCAGTGCTCTATTGTAAAGATATTGCATGTCAAAGTCATCGCCATTGAATGTAACGATGAATGGGTAATCTAGCATCCTGCTGAATACAGCACGCAACAACTCCTTTTCATCTTCAAAAGTTTCGATCCTTATGTTAGGATCAAGTTTGTTTTCGCCATGCTGGGAGTTTGAGCGTTTTAGAACATATACCTCATTGAGATCATCACTTGCAACGAATGAAACTGCGATGACTTCATTCTCCGCTGCCTTTGCATCAGGTATGCGTTCCTCTTCGGATACGACCTCTATATCCAATGCCGCTCTCTTTATGGTAGGTATGGGCTGATTGAGCAGCCTAGCCCATTCAGTAATGTATTTGCGTGACTCGCTATCATCATCCTTACCTACACTTTCAGTAATTTTGTCCCAGACAAGTCTCTTTAATGCAAGTTCTACCTGCTCCCCTACCTTGTAGGTATGCTGTTCAAGGTTGCCATTCTTAATTGCATAATAGGTGCCTACAATCAAACCACGATCATATAGATAATTCTCATGATACTTGATATCCGCCTCCCACGCTTCCACAAGGTTCCTCACACTCTTCTCCGTTGATGTACCTCCAATAGCCAACGGGTCCTCTGCTACTATCTTGGTAAGAGTGATCTGCCTATCGTTAAGTAGATCAAACTTCTCATCTGGCACGATTGCATGTATATCCTTCCTGTCCCTAAGTTGCGATAAATCTTCTACCTTCATCTTTGTGTAACAATAGGGTTTGTGGCTAGTATTGTCATACCAAAGATACACTTTCTGACTTGCGGAATTATAAAACTTCAGTATGGCACGTTTACTTTCACCATCATATGTTGCAGATACGAGTAATGATGGCTCAAGCTCCTGCGTATCTTGCGAATATTCCCTTATCCTCTGCACTAGATCAAATTTTGCCATTTGCATCTTAACCCCTCGCATTATCTTTCGTTTATCATACTAATTAACAGATCGTATTTTCACCTTAAATACAATGCTGCCATGTGAAACTTTTTACATCGCAGTTTCCAAGGTATGGCATACAATTGAGCGATGAAAATAGTTGGATCGAGCATAAGATGATCAAAGCTGGTAGTGTGGAAAAGCGTGATTATCAGGTCGCACTTGCAAAAACCGCACTGGACACGAATGCATTGATCGTGCTACCAACAGGTCTGGGTAAAACAACAATAGCATTGCTTGTAATTGCAGAAGTGCTAACGAAAAAGAAAGGAAGATGCCTTTTCTTAGCTCCTACTAGAGTGCTGGTTAACCAGCATTACATGTACCTGAAAAAATTTCTAGACATTATAGATATTTCAATGGTTACAGGAGAAAGTGCGGAAGGTGAGAGAGAAGATGCATGGGATAATAGCGTAATTTGTGCAACACCACAAATAACCCTGAATGATTTCGAGCGTGACATAATCAAACCTCAGGATTTTTCCCTTGTAATATTTGATGAAGCGCATAGGGCAATAGGAGACTATGCGTATGTTGGCATTGCCAGGCTATTGAAGGAGCATAGCCCACGAATAATAGGCATGACCGCTACGATGCCCAGTGACAAGGAAAAGGCAAGAGAGATTGTGAACAACCTTGGTATACAAACAGTTTCAATGAAGGACGAGACAAGCGATGATGTCAGACCATACATACAGGAAACAAAGATCGAATGGGTCTATGTTGAATTGCCAGAGGTTTTGAAGAGGATAAGGACGCGTATAGTGGCAGCGTTAGAAGCAAGGACTCGCGAGCTTGTGCAGAAAGGAGTAATTCGCAGCATGAAGGCATCAAGAACTGAATTGATAAAGGCGATGGATTATGTTTTCAAAGTAAACCCACGGGCTGCAAAAGCACTATACACTGCAATACGCATCAGCCATGCGCTCAATAGTTTGGATACACAGGGTGTAACTTCATTCCTGAAGTTTTGCGAAAGGCTTGGTGCGAAGCGTGGGATTGGTATAAAGGAACTGTTGGAAGATACAAATTTCAAGACAGCATATGAACTTGCAAAGAGTGCAGAAACCTCCAGCATCGAGCATCCCAAGGTTGAGAAGTTAAAGGAAATAATTGCGGGTATAGAAGGCAGGATACTTGTCTTCACCAGTTTCAGGGACTCGGTTGAAGTTTTGTACAATGAGTTGAAAGATGCTGGTTTCAATGTTGGTTATCTTATTGGAAAGGCTGGTGAACGTGGGTTGAAGCAGAGAGAGCAGGTTGAGATGGTTGATAAGTTTAGAGAAGGGGAATATAACATTCTGGTAGCAACACAAGTGGGCGAAGAGGGTTTGGATATATCAGAATGCAATATGGTTGTCTTTTATGACAATGTTCCTAGCGCGATAAGATTTGTGCAGAGAAAAGGAAGAACGGGCAGAAGAGCACCCGGTAGAGTAGTTGTGTTGGTAACAAAAGATACAATTGATGAAGCATATTACTGGATAAGCAAACGAAAGATGAAAGAATCTAAACGTATAGTGGGTCGAATTAATAGCATGATAGAAAAGGAAAGAGCAACTCTTGACAAATTCATGAAGAGTTGATTGTAACAGCATTCAAATAGTTAATGCACATGTTGGGAAGCAGTAGATAATGTGGGCACCAATAACTATCGCACTTCTAGTCATCAACGCAGTGGTTTTCATAATAATGAATGTATATGATGGTTCTACATTTGAGCTGGGACTTGTACCTTCAAAAGTGGTAAGGAATCCATTGTCATTTGCTACATCATCACTTTCTTCCATGTTCCTTCATGCTGGTGTGGCGCATATAGCGTTCAACATGATCGCATTGATAACATTGGGTCGTATATTGGAACCGCACATAGGTTCCAAGAGATTTACTATGGTGTACTTTGCCTCTGGTTATGCTGGCACAGCTCTTCATACAGCATATGTGCTGGCAAGTGGTCATGGTCTAAACAATCCAGTGGTAGGTGCGTCTGGAGCCATTGCTGGTATAATTGGCATAGCGGCTGCACTTGGCGATAGACTAGCTATATTCTGGCTGGTTGCGCAAGTACCCTTTGCAATATTTGGAGGATCATCTATAGCATACTTTGCCCATATAGGAGGCTTCATACTTGGTTTTGCAGTGGGAAGGTTCATCAAATATCTTGAGAAAAGAGAACGGATGCGTGGTTTTTACATCTAAAATCATTTAAATTATATCATGTCTAAAGAGAAACGTTAAACGAATTTTATTAACCATCAGAGGGCTGTGAATAATTAATTTCTTCAATTATCGGAACCTTGAATTGTAAATCTTGGAATTTCTACCAAGATAGCAAGTGGATCTTATTTATTATCTCTACGCAAGGACGCTGTCAAGGGGGGGACGAAAAGTAGTAACACATCCTTTAGTTTGCCAGATTAGCACAATAGTTAACGACTGGGTATTGTGGTTGGTTCTGTTATGGAAAAATTTCAAAATTAGCGCAAAAATATATCAAAAAATAATTATTCACAGCCCTCTAACCATCAAGCAAATGTTTTAGATGGCTTTATATTTTTCCAACACTCTAAATATACAATGATAGAACACCAGAAGGTTGTTCATCATAGAATTGCTAAAGCGGCCGCCTTTGGCGCATCTAGTGGTTTTGTTGCAACTTGGGCGATTACCATTCTACTGGTGGCGAGCGAAGTCGAGATGGGTTTCCCTGAAGGCACATTTTACACAATAATTGGTATAGTACTTGGTACGCATGGATCAGGTGCTACATACCTTGGTTTTGGTCTACATCTACTAACTGGGACACTGATTGGAGTCGCATCTTCTCCTTTACTCGTATTCGTTACTCGTCATGGTACTAGTCTGTACAAGTGTGTTGGAATGGGTTTAGGCGTAGGATTCGTTGCATGGTTTGTTCTTTTCCTGCCAATTACGATATTTGGAGTGCAACCAGCTATGCATGAAATAATCATAAGCGTAAGTGTTACAGCAGAAAGAATGATGCTGGCGGAGCAAATAGCTCAGATGACATCTGTCATACTGATCAGTGCTGTAGTCTATCACTTGGTATACGGTGCAATATTAGGTTACATGAGTGGGTTATTAATTCGGAAAATAGAAGTTGTAACAAAAGTATAAAGTACACGTATTTAAGGCTCCACAGATAGCTACTAACCGCATGCATACTGAGGAGATAATGAATCTAGCATTGCAGCTTGCTGACATGAAGACTATCCCTGCTGATAGTGCCATACACGTTTCAGGGGAAAACATACACAAGGTGTTGCTATGTATAGATGCTGAACCAGCAGAGCTTTTACTTGCAAAAGATTTGGGATGCGATGCTGTTATAGCACATCATCCCATAGGTACAACATCACTGAACTTTCACTTGGTTTTTGATAGGCATGTTGAGTATATGCTGGAACACGGGATACCAAGGAGTGTGTCGGAAGAAGCCGTAAAGAAATTAAAGGATCGTGTAGCACTCCGCTCACATACAACGATCTACACACATACGGTTGCAGCAGCTAAGAAACTTAACATGCCCTTGATGAACATACATTTGCCATGTGATGAACTGATGAGGCGAACAATACTTGCACAGTTAAAGGCAAGCAGGATAGAGAAGGTTTCAGATATAAAAACAGCAGTCGAACAGATACCAGAATTCAGGAATGCGGAAACCAAGGTACAGGTTTCATACGGTGATCCTTCTAGCAAAGTTGGAAAATATGCATTGGTAATTGCAGCTGGCACAAATGGTGGATACCCTGTCGCAAAGGCATACTTTGAACATGGAGTCTCAACAGTGATCTATCTACATGTCAATGGAGAAGACCTTGCAAAACTGAATGAGGAAAGGGTGAAGGGTAATCTAGTGATACTAGGTCACCTAGCAGGTGATTCGATTGGTTTGAATCAACTTGCTGATGCTCTTGAAAAAGAAGGAATTGAGATTGTGAAGCTAGGTATTCTTGATCGGAAGTAATTTACGCAGCAATTTCCTGCGTTGTTCTTCTAACAGCACTCCTTACCTGTTTGATATTCATATCATGATCTCCGAAGAAATGACACACTAGTTTATCGAACTTCTCGAAATCCCTTTTGCAGAAGGTACACGTTGGCATGTTACATAATAAGCATCTTTTATCTTAAAGACTAAGTATACAGTATATACAAAGTTAGGGATTAGTTATCATTGTATGTTGTTAAATAAAGTTCTATAGTGTAGGTTCGTATCCTCTTACACTCTCTTCAAATGTATCTACTGTGTCTTGGATAACCTTGCGCACAAGTCTAACCTTATTCCTAATTTCCGATATAGAAGCGTAAACATCGCTGGTTTCATCCATTACACCTTCTTCAATTTCTTTGGAGGCCTTCTTCTGCCACTTGTTAAGATCAGATTCTATATCATTTGCAATCTTTGGTGATATCTTGCCTATCATCTGTATCTCCACTCTAAGCAATTCGGTAAAAGCCTGAAGAGCATGCTTTGCAGCTAGTTTCAATGACTTGTATTCTTCTCCGTGGGAAGGATTAACATGAAGTGTTTCATACGCCTTCCATGCAACTTCCAGTCTCTCCTCATGCCTTGTTAGATCTTCAAGATCCGCTTTTATTCTCTTGATGGGCTCCTCCAGCATCTGGCTCTCCTAACTTCAATACCATAGACGATGCTTTTAGGTTTGTCGATTTCATCACATATACAACAAAATTTACTTTTCCATCTCATATAGATCTCTAAACTCGATCTTTGCTGCAGTGGCAAACTCATTCATCTTACTTCTTAGAAGAGTAGCATCTTTCTCCTTCTCTGTAAGCAAGATAGCAAGAACAATGTTAATTCCATCATTGCTTTTGGTTTCCCATGCACTCATCCACTCTGATGTTTGCGGGTTTGCTGAGACATCTTCTTCCGCCTTCTTTTTAAGAAACATCCCTAACTGGCTCAATATGCTCCGTATCTGGTTGTCATTCATGCAGAGGCAATAGATGTATCTCCCTAAATCCCTTTTTCTTTTCATACTTAAGTAAGGTAAAAATGAAGGATTTTCGTTGCTAAAGTGTGGAACAACGAGCAGACACTAGAGTTTGTGCTTGGTGCAGTGCACCGATAAAGAAAGGCAGTATATGCGATGATTGTATGAAGAAATATAATATCAGCATTCATGATTCTGCTGAAGACGGATGTGGTTGCGACACAAAATAATGGTATTTTAGAAGGAATATTTTTCTCTTCTTCATTGGATTGGTTTCTTTATTAGGTTCTTGGAGTTTGATTACGTGTGGTGACGTGAATCCCTTAATGGTATAATATTCGCTTTCACAGGCGAGAGTTTTGCCGATCATCATTTCCAGTGTAATGTTATGGGGAGAGGCAAATTTGGGCCTCTCCACCAACGCTGGGCTCGTTGAATTAGACCACATTTTGTGCTATTTTTGTGGATCTAACTCATAGGTCATGGTGTGGTCTGGGCTTGGGTTTTACGACCCATCTCTGTATCACTAGCGATTTATTTATTCGTTTCGTAACAAAATTTTGGTTAATTGTCGAACAGTTTTTTGACCTGTCAACTTATTAGAAAGAATGCAAGGAAAGTTATCACACATTTTCTGATGATTTCAAATACCGTTCTTTTATGAAGTTAATTAATTTAATAGAATCTACTTCCTTTAAACTCCTCCTGTTAGCCTGCAAGTATACTCGTAGCCGCTCAAGGACCTTTGCATCAACAACTCCATCAACTCTTGCAAATAATTCGTCATAATTTCTATGCGGGAAGTAGATTTCTTTAGATGTTTTTATCAAAATGCGTTTTGTATCTCTGTCGATTATACCATCTCTGTAAGCATGGTATAACGTGTATCTTATGTCAATCAAAGCTTCTGATTGTAACCTATAATCCTGTTCGGAGAAGGTAACTGCTACTTCATCATCGGAATCAAGCGTGCCTTTCTTGTAGAGTTCAAAGATTTTACCTATGCCTATCATGCCGAATTTTTCCAGTTCCACTGCACGCAATGCTCCCAAGCTAGCCGCACCTATTAGAGTAAGATCCTTGTTTTGTAGCAGGTTATATACCTCAATTGGTGTTGGAGGATAATCCTGCAGGAAAACACCATCAATAAACCCTACAAACCTAACATCTTCCTTGGCAAGTTTTTGAAAATCACCCTTTCTGGCAGGAGGTCTGTAATCTGCAAGCGGGAATATGTTTCTAGCATTCTCAGGACTTAAACTG
>Ga0073934_10003692_pt1 | contig 27467 bp, 30 predicted proteins | sample LarsenN4metaG_FD_76834 | JGI IMG/M metagenome (GOLD analysis project Ga0073934, IMG submission 76834) | Hot spring sediment bacterial and archeal communities from British Columbia, Canada, to study Microbial Dark Matter (Phase II) - Larsen... ... | reverse complement strand
TCGATCAACGTGACGGGCTTGAGCTTCCGGCCGTTGACCGAAACAGGAATTCCACCCTCAAACCCGATGGTCACCTCCGCTTCGCCATCCGGCGCCTGGGCGGGCCGGCGGGTCAGTTTCCAGGCGTCCTCCGGCGGCTCGCCGAGTTTAGTTTCGAGCGGTCCACCCTCATGGCTCAGGTGCCAGATGTTCTGGTCGCGGCTGTAGGGTTCTTTTTTCGTGACGGGGACTGGGACGTTGTGGGCGCGCGCGTAATCAATCGCATCCTCGCGGGATTTGATGTCCCACTCGCGCCACGGCGCGATCACCTTGAGGTGCGGCGCCAGCGCCTTGTAAGCCATCTCGAAACGCACCTGATCGTTGCCCTTGCCGGTGCAGCCGTGCGCGACGGCGTCGGCACCGACACGCAGCGCCACCTCCACCTGAGCCTTGGCCAGCACAGGCCGGGCCAGGGAAGTGCCCAGCAAGTACTTGCCCTCATAGACCGCGCCCGCCTGCAGGGCCTTCCACAAATAACCCGTGACGAATTCCTCGCGCAGGTCTTCGACGAAAACCTGAGAGGCGCCGGTCATGAGGGCCTTCTTGCGGACCGCTTGGTAATCGTCACCCTGGCCAACGTCGCCCACCATGGCAATGACCTCACAGCCGTAGTTCTCGCGAAGCAGGGGATGATGATGGAAGTGTCGAGCCCGCCCGAGTAGGCCAGGACTGCTTTCTTGACGGTGTTCCCGTTGGATGGCATAAGATTCTTCCTTTCGTAGCTGCCGGTTGCGGCCCGCCTGGAATGGCCCTATTCCGCTAGCGCGGCAAGGATCTTCTTGCGCACGGTCGCCGCGTGCCGCGGGCTGGAGGTGGCGACGAAGATGGTGTCGTCGCCGGCCACCGTGCCCACCACTTCCGGCCAGTTTTCGCTGTCGAGGCCCACGCCCACGGAGTGGGCGTTCCCCGGGTTCGTTTTTACGACGACCAGGTTCGACGCCAGCAGCACATCCCGGACGAATTCCTTGAGCAGGATTGTCAAGGGAGGCTGGGGCGTCGCCGCCGGAGCGGCCGGCTCCGTCGCATCGGGGCGCCGGTACCCGGACCGCGTTTTGACCAGGCCCAGTTCCTCGATATCGCGTGAGACCGTCGCCTGCGTCACGCGGATGCCGCGTCGCGCCAGTTTCCGCCGCAGCTCCTCCTGCGTCGCGACCGTCTCCTTGTCAAGGATCTCCAGAATTTGATTGCGCCGATACAGATGGTCCATGTAAATTTATGCACGACTCTTATAAATACTCTATCGAGAAAAGATTGACAAGGGGGAAGGCGAGGCCGCCGGCCGAAGGGGCCAGCGGCGTCGCGGGGCGGACCGAACGTTAAGACAATGAGTCAGTTGTTTGCCGGGTTATTGGGGTGGGCCGCCTCCCGGCATTCCGAAATCCATCTTCTGGGGCTCACCTTTGATCTTGGAGGTCTGATCGGCGAGCACCTTCTCCAGGACCATCGTGGTGCTCGCGGCCGTCATCTTGATCAGACCATATGGCGGGACTTGCGGGGAAATCCAAATGTCCGCCGGCTCATCACCCTACTTGGAGCGGTAATGATCGCAAGTGAAGGTCCCGGCGGGCACGGTCACGGTTTCCGTCCCGATTTTTTCACCCAGGACCTGCTCCTTGGCGGCCTGCCGCGGGCCTTGCTGCATCATCCCCATCATGGCAACGGGAAATTCCATGGGGGGTTGGCCGGTGGCCTGCATAATCATACGCTTGACTTCGGTCTGCCCATCACGGGCAACCGTCAGGGATTTCATGATCATCCCACCCGCCATTCCGCCTTCGGTGCGCATTTCGAGCCAATACCCATCGTTACCCCCAATGGTCTCTTTGCCCACGACGGCAATGGCCCACGACTCGCGCTCGCCTTTCCGCGTGACTTGGTACTGCGCTCCCGTCCCGACCACCGGTTTGAACAAGCCGGGGATGTCGGGCGCCTGGCCCATTCCCTTGCCCATACGGCCGAACTGGGCCCCGCCGGCGGCGACAAATCCAGAGCACACTACCAGCACAACTGCCAATCTCCTAAGCAACTGCATATAGCTCCTCCTTCGGGGAATCACAACTCTTTCGTCGTCCTTGTTATCGCGACCCCTGCAAGCGACGGTGAGGTACCCGGCGGCGCCTCTCATCTGAGATTTCCAAAACGCCCCCGTTGCGCAACGCGAGGTTGACGTTTCCCCAGCCGGGTACGGCCGCGCCGTTATTCCCCGTGGGCGCCGTGGGTCATCATGCGTTTCTTTTTGAACGCGTCCCAGAGGACAGGCTCGTACAGGTCTTTCGGGACGAATTCCTTCACGTGAAAGACGAAGCCGAGCTTGGCTTCGTCAATCACCGCGCCTTTTTGCGGCAGGAAATCAAAGTTGCTGCGGTTCATGCCGTAGTAGGCACAGAGCCAGACACCCTCGCCGCTATCAATGGCGTAGAGCGCACAGATGAGGGGTAGTGGTTTCGTCGCGTCCACGCTCGATTTGATTTCAGCCTCGACGATCGTCCCCTGGATTTTCAGGGTTGCGGCGGTTTCAGCGACTGCGCCCATCCATCCACCCAGTTTAGAAAGGTCACGCACAGACCATACATTGCCCCCGCAGGTCTTGTCAATGAGGCAGCGAACCCAGGTTGTCCCAAGCATTGGTCAGTTGCGAGGCGTGAGGTTTCAAGGCTTCGAACCGATTTGTTCCATAGCGAGCGATCCAGAGGCGGAGCTTCCGCAGGTTGTGAACCTCGCGGCGCGTCCAGCGCATGCCCCGCAGCGTTTGAAGCGTCAGCCGATCACCACCTCGCTGTTTTTCTCCATGGCGCCGGTGCCGGGGGTGAGCAGCAGACGAGCCGCCAGCGCCACCCGGAGCCGCAACCGGTCCAGCGCCGTGATCGCTTCCGCATGACGGCTCACATAGCCCAGCAACTCCTGCCGGCGGCTGCGCAGCGCGCGTCGGCGCCCACCGGGCGGCGCAAGGAGCCGGACCACCCGTCGGAGCTAATTCCCGCTCCTCCAACCGGTTGACGTCGAAATCTTCTTCGCTTATCGTCAGTCGAAGCTGACCCCAAAGGTCTGGGGCAGGGCTCACCTCCAGGTCGTCATGGCACTGACTTGCTTGGTTCGTGAGCCTTTGCTCCTTTCCGCCCGGCCGCATCAAGCGCGGTGGCAGTCGCGCGCCGACGATGGCTCTCACTTCTCAACTGTCGAGCAGTTTACAATTCCAGAACTTATGGGCGCGATAAGTTCGGCAGCCCGGCGCGGGCGAGCCCGTGGCAGAAATCCTCGGCGCGAGCGCAGCGGGCAAAAATTCGTTGACAGTTTTTGCGACTTTTTGTTAGGTTCTTTCGTTTGACCACCCACGCAGAGAGGCCCCACAACAAGCGGCTCGCCGCTCACTGAGGGGAACGACTCTGGGAGGATTGCGAGGTCGGCAGACCGGAAAAGATGTTCGTACCCAAGAGGATGTTCCTGACGAAGGGCGTGGGCAAGCATCGGGAGAAGTTGACGAGTTTCGAACTGGCGCTGCGCTCCGCTGGGATTGCCTCCTGCAACCTTGTCCGCGTTTCCAGTATTTTCCCGCCCCGCTGCAAGTTGATCTCCCGGGCCGAGGGCATCAAGGAGCTCAAACCCGGCCAAGTCACCTTCTGTGTGATGAGTGAGAACTCCACCCGCGAGCCCCATCGCCTGATTGCCGCATCGATCGGTGTGGCGATTCCCACCGATCGGAACACCTTTGGTTATCTCTCCGAGCACCACTCCTTTGGCGAGACGGAAGAGATTGCGGGCGAATATGCCGAAGAACTGGCGGCCGAGATGCTCGCCACCACGCTCGGCCTGGAATTCGATCCGGACAGGAGCTGGGACGAAAAGAAGGAAATCTATCGGATTTCCAATCGCATTGTGCGGACAAGTCATATCACGCAGTCCGCCATCGGGGACAAGCGCAGCCTGTGGACGACGGTCCTTTCCGCCGCCATTCTGCTGGGTGTCGGAGAGTAGTTGTCCGGACAGGGGGAAGCACGCTCGTCCTTTCCAACCCCGCAGTCAGGGATTTCCCTGACACGTCTCAAGATCAGGACACGCATCCCGGGGGAATCATGCGCAAACATGAAATTCTGGCGCGGCCTACGCGGCCGCTGAAAATCGACCGGCGCAAGGACGTCGCTAGCCTGCTCGACAAGATGCAGGGTATCTCGTTTCAGGGCCGCAACCTGGCCACCGCTTACCAAATCTGGAAGCGCATGCTGGGCGACCGGACGATGATCATCATGGGCATGGCGGGCGCCATGGTGCCGGGGGGCATGCGGCGCCTGGTCGTGTATCTCATCCAGAATCGGTTGATCGACTGCCTGGTCTCAACCGGGGCCAATTTCTTCCACGACATTCACGAAACCCTCGGCCGCCACCATTTTCAATGCTCGCCCACGACGGATGACGTGGCGCTGCAAAAACACTTAATCGACCGCATGTACGACACGCTAGCGGACGAAGAAGAGTTTCGCGAAGAAGACGCCATGATCGGCCGGTTTGCCGCCTCACTCGATCAGTCCCGGCCTTACACCACGCGCGAATTCCTCAACCTGCTCGGCCAGGAACTCTCCCGACGCGCCAAAGAAGAGGGCATCCTCAGCGCCGCCTACAAGGCCGGCATCCCGCTTTACTGCCCTGCCGTCGGCGATTCGTCGATCGGGATCGGGATTGCCGAGAATCGCTACCTGGGCAAGAATCACTTCACCTTCGACGTGATCGGTGACGTGCTGGAGACCGCCCGGCTGGCCGGCGATTCCCCGTCCAGTAGCGTCATCTACTTCGGGGGCGGAACGCCCAAGAATTTTGTCCAGCAGAGCGAAGTGACCGCCACCTTCATCCGGCACTCCAGCGGGGGACACAAGTACGCCATCCAGGTCATCACCGATGCCGCGCACTGGGGTGGGCTTTCCGGCTGCACGTTCGAAGAAGCCCAGAGCTGGGGCAAGATTGCGCCCGACGCTGGGACGGCCACAGTGCACTGCGACTCGACCATTGCCATGCCTCTCCTGGTTACGGCTCTGTCGCAGAATCGCGACCTCATCCGCAAGCGCAAGAAGCCCGAATTCCAAATGGGGCAGGAATTGAAATTCAAGTTCCCGCGGTAGGCAGGAAAGAGAATTCAGGCGGCGGGCCCGGGTGCTAGAATCGTTGTATTATCCCGTTTGCCCCGAGGTCTGGAAGGCGAGGCATCGCTTCCATCATGGTCGAGCCGGACGAACCTGGACCCTCCCGTTCAGTGCCGCGGGAGGAGGAAATCAAGCGGGTCCTCGAAAGCGTCCAGCAGCGGACCCTGGACGAAATGCCGGGGCACTTCAGCCGCTTGATCTACCTCGCTTCCCTTCGCGACCACAATACCGGCCGCTACAGTCACTATGGACTCGAATGCCGGTTCTCCAGCGAAGCGGTCAACGAAGGGCTGCGCCTCAGCCATGTCCAGGTGTTCCGGCAGATCACGGCGCTCCGCCTGGAGGAGCAGACCCGAGATTTGATCCAGTTCTTCGACTCCCTCAAAACCGACCGGGCGCGCCTGGTCGAAGTCTGGCGGCGCTTGCGCGCCTATGAGGTTCTGCCGCCGGAGCATTGTCATCCGCTGGCCCGACAGTTGTTCAGCAAGAACGTGGAGACGATTCTGCAAATCCTGAAGCAGACCGAACTGTGGGAATTACTGAGCGAGCCGCATGGCGACGCCCACCACCTGCCCTAACACCTCGCCTTCATCGGGAATCCGGATGGTGCGGGGGCCCAGGCAGGACATGGGATGGGGGACGAGCGTTAACTCGCGCCCGCGTTGATAGCACCAGCAGCATTCGTAGCTATAACGCAGCTCCAGGAAGTAGATGGGCCGGTCAAACTCCGTCGTCCAGCCCTGGTTAACGACGCGCCGACGCGATTCATCGATTTGGACCACCGAACCCGGCCGGAGCAAGGGGAACATGGTGCGATCCTCGAGCCCGATGTAGCCGTAAAGATACCGCTTCAAGTCCAGCGAGGCGAGCAACCCCACGGGGATCTCACCCCATTCCTGAATGACCCGCGACAGGAACGTTGTCTCCTGGGGTCGGAACCCCGGGTCGAAGCGAACCGGAAAGCGTATGGGCCGCTGGGGGTCACCAATCTCCGCGCTGAGACGGTGCGTGCGCGCCTGCCGGGACCGCTGCCGATGATCCTCCATCTTGCTCAGATGGATACCATACATTCCCAGAATCTCTTCGATCCCGAGACCGTAGATCACCGCCAGGCTGTAAAGTTTGTAGATGCTGGGAAGAGATCCGTCGTTCTCAATTTGGTTGAGCCGGCCCGTCGAGACGACGAATTCGGAACTCCCCCCGGCGTCGGCCACCTCCATGCTGGATTCCTCGACGGCGCGCAAGGTCATATTCAGCCGCTCCCGAATCTGACGCAGCTTCTGGCCCGCACGTGTCGCCAGAACCGCGGCGCCGGGCAGGGGCACAGGGTTGGATGGGTCATTCATAGCCAAGTGGCTCCTTTCCAAACCGATTACCACTGACGGCAGAACTTCACAGGTTCAGAGTTAGGTCTGTTCAATTCAGGCCGAGATCATCGCGGAGCTCGACCAGTATATGACAAATTGGGAAAGACATTCCACACAGGCATCCACGCTCTGGAGTCATCCGGCCTGCCGCACAATCCCCATTCCCGATTACCCTGTGGCTAGTTACCACAACCCGCCCCCGTGGCAAGCCTTGGAACAGAACTTCGCAACCACCCCGGGCGTGTGCCACCGTAATCTTGTCGGTCTCGTGAAAACACTCTGCATGAATTGCCACGGTCAAGCCCTCCCCAGACCCGATCCATCCAATTGATTGCAACATCCCACGCGAGGTTTCTGGCGTAGAATATGTGTTTTAGCAAGATGCTGAAAAAACCTAAGATTGTCATTCTGTGGCCCGCAGGCGAGGATAGATCTCCGGATTTGGTTGATTCTACAAAGGCCGGTGTTCTTCCGAGAGCTTGCCCTGACCCCAAATGCAAAGGACCCCTCGGCGCGCTCAGGATGGGAAGCAAGAGCCTCAGAATAACAGCGCAGCAGACTTTTTGAGCGCCCTGGTGGATTTCCAATCGAGGTCAACATGAATCGCCACATCAAAGCATCCAAGGATGGAAAGTCTCAGCAAATCGTGGTGCCGGGAACCTTGCGTTTCCTGGACTTTGCACGCCTGCAACTCGAAGGCGGAGAAACCCACGGGGGGACGACTGGCGCGCGAGAATACGTGATGGATATTTTCGGGGGTCAGGCCAGGCTGACAGTACGGGCCGCCGACGGAACCTACACAACCTTCGAGTCCGCCGGCGCACGCGAAGATGTCTTTTCCGGGCCGCCCACGATGGCCTACATCCCTACCAATTCGAGCTTCGAGATTGAGGCGTTGTCGAAACATTTCGACGCCGGCCTTTTCTCTGCGCCGGCCCAGACAAGTTTACCCGCACGGTTGCTCACCGGCGCCGACGTGATCACCAAACAGGTGGGGCGCGACAACTGGCAGCGCACGATCTATTCCGCGCTGGATGAGAGAGTGAATGCCGAGCGCCTATTGGCCGGCGAGACCCTGAACCCCTCCGGCAACTGGTCAAGCTACCCACCTCATAAGCACGACCGGCGGAATCCGCCCACCGAGGTCGTCCTCGAGGAGATTTACTTCTTCCGCGTTAAGCCCTCGCAAGGGTACGGATTCATTTGGACCTACACCGATCCGGAGGATGAGGAGCGCTTCTCCGACGTTTTCGTTGTGGAAGATGGCGACACGGTGCTCTTGCCCAAAGGCTATCATCCTGTTGTCGCCGCGCCCGGCTATCAACTCCATTACACCTGGGTGCTGGCGGGCGAAGAGCGCCGTTACGGCGCCTGGGCCGACGACCCGCGTCATGCCTGGGTCAAGAACCAGTGAAGTGTGAATAGCACGAAACTGGCTGGGTGTTCTGAATCAAGCGGGCGTTGGCGATGTGAGTCGGGGTGCGGCCAGAGCACCTCCGATCGCGGCGATGGAGCCCTGGACAGCCTCGGGCAGTCGTCGTAGAATCGCTCGCCCGCCGCACTTCGAGGGGTGCATGGGAGAGCCATCGACACTGACCAGGACTCCGACCGCCCCGTCACGGGGGTTCAAGCTTTCTCACCTCCGCTGGTACATCTGTGGATTGCTGTTCATCGCGTGCACCATCAACTACATCGACCGCCAGACGGTAGCCGTACTGAAACCCCACCTCCAAGATACGCTGCACTGGTCGGAAAGCGATTACGGATGGATCGTGTTCTCGTTCCAGGTGGCCTACGCCATTATGATGATGGTCTCGGGCCATGCCATCGATCGGCTGGGGACACGGCTCGGATACGCCATCGCCATGGTGTGGTGGTCGCTTGCGGCCATGGCCCATGCGCTGGCGCGCAGCGCGGTTCAGTTCGGAATCGCGCGTTTCTTTCTCGGCGCAGGCGAAGCCGGCAACTTCCCTGCCGCCATCAAGACCGTCGCCGAATGGTTTCCTCCCCGCGAACGCGCCTTCGCCACCGGACTGTTCAACGCGGGTACGAATGTCGGCGCGGTCGTGGCCCCCCCGCTGGTAGTATGGCTGACGCTTCGCTGGGGATGGCAGGAGGCGTTCATCTTCACCGGTGCGACGGGATTTATCTGGCTGGTCTTCTGGTTCTTGATTTATCGCATCCCCGCGCGGCATCCCTGGCTGACGCCCAAAGAACTCGCCCATATTCGAAGCGGCGAGACACATGAGGCGGGCGACGACGAGCCGAAAATCCCCTGGCGCAAGATCCTGGCCTATCACGAGGCCTGGGGATTCATCATCGGCAAGTTCATGACTGACCCCATATGGTGGTTCTACATTTTCTGGCTGCCTTCCTACCTGAAACAGGGGCGAGGCTTCACGCTGCAGGAGATCGGCTACTTCGCCTGGATTCCCTTCCTCGCTGCCGATGTCGGCAGCGTTGCCGGGGGTTACCTTTCCGGCTTCTTGATGAAGCTCGGTTGGCCACTCAGCCGGGCCCGCAAGGGCGCCATGTTGATTTGCGCGTTGCTCATGCCGGCAGGAATCGCCGCGGTTTTTGCGCCCAAGGCATGGATGGCGCTAGCGCTGATTTCTGTGGCCACGTCGGCGCACCAAGGCTGGTCGGCCAACATCTTCACACTGGCTTCCGACATGTTCCCCAGGAAGGATGTGGGCTCCGTGGTAGGCTTGGGAGGCGCCGCCGGGGCGGCCGGGGGAATGATCCTGGCGCTCGTTGCCGGCTATGTCTTGCAGTGGTTCCACTCCTACATCCCGCTCTTCCTCATTGCCGGGGTGATGCATCCGCTGGCGATCGTGATCATCCACCGACTGATTCCGAAAGTCCAGCCCGTCACGATTCCCGCATCCTCCCGCTAGTTTCGTTCTTTACGCAAGCGCCATGATCGGAATGATCGCCTGCTGAAGCTCTCCAGTCACACGCGCGTCGCGCTCTTCGACGTAAACATCCACTTCGCTGCGGACCCCAAATTCTGGAAAGTAAATCCCCGGCTCAATCGAGAAGCAGGTTCGCGGGATGATGCGCCGGTCGTCGCGCATTTCGAAGTTGTCCATATTGGCGCCGTTGCCGTGCACGTCTTCGCCAATAGAATGCCCGGTGCGGTGAACGAAGTACTCCTCGTATCCATGGCGCGCGATCACGCCGCGCGCCGCGTCGTCCACCTGATAGCCGCGGAGCGGCCGGCCGGCGCGCGTCGCCTGCTGAACGAAGCCCACAGCCGTATCGCGAGCCTCCTTCACAACTTCGAAGATCTCCGTGTAGCGGGCGGGCACTTCTTCACCGACGAAACCGGTCCACGTGATATCGAAATAGACGGCGCCGGGCTTTCGCAGCTTGGCCCAGGCGTCGATCAGCACGAAATCCCCTGGCCGGATCGGCCGTGAGCTGGCAGCCGTGGGTGCATAGTGCGGATTCCCCGTGTTTTCGTTGACACCGATGGCCGGGGGCTCGTCCGCCGTAACTCCAAACCCTTCGTAAAGGCGGTAGATCTCCTGCTGCACGTCGTATTCGCCCATCGTCTTCCCGGCGCGAACCGCATCGCGGATGAATTCAAAAGCGCGACGGACGAGCGCATGCACAGCCCGGCCGGCTTCCAGGTGTGAAGCCAATGCGGCATCCGACCAACGCGCCTCGAACAACTGCACGAGGTCGGCGGAGGAGACGACTTCGATTCCAAAGCTCCTCACGAGCTCTACCGTGCCCGCATCCACCAGACCGATGGAGGGAATGTCATTCAAATGGGAATACTGCATGGCCACGGTCCTCTTCCCCGCCAGCATCTTGCCGAACTTCGCGCGTTGTTCACGCCAGGAAGAGTATTCATGGGTGATCCCCGGCAATCCGTCGAGCGATCCCTTCTCGATGCGATGCACGAGCTTGACCGGCTCCCCCCAGGAGGGGATCAGGTAGTACCATCGCCGCGTGCACTTCTGCGGCTCAACCCCGAGGACGCGATAGGCAATCGGGTCTCGCCGATGATGATCGTAGAACAGCCAACCGTCGAGCTGGGCCTCCACTAACGCAGCCTGAATGGCAACGAGATCCATGATTTCACCTCCGTGCGTACGCAGGCTGGCGTTCGTCGTCCTCGGAACGCCACGCGGGTCTCTTGAACCGAGGGGCCTCCTCACACCCTCGGATTCCTTTCCTGGGGTTCCGGCGGCTTCAGAAGTTTGTCGTACACGATCATCAGAAGCGTCCCGGCGATGCCGACACCCGTGACGACCCACCACATCCGTTGCGGCTTGTGCAAGACATCGCCAAAATAGTGGAGCAGATAGCCGCCCAGCGGTCCCGCCACGAAATAGCCGATAGCGATGGGCAGGAAGGCGTAGCCCATGTAGAGCCCCTGCTGGCCGGGCGGGGCCAGCCGGGAAATGTAATCGTAGTAGCGCGACACCTGCGTGATCTCGCCCAGGGCCACGACCACGAGCGCCCCAATGAAACCGATGATCGCCGGATGGAAAGCCAGAATCAACCAGCCCAAGCTGGAAATGAGAAGCCCCAGCGTCATCGCCGTGAACGCCGGGATCCTTCGAGTCAGAAAGCTGATCGGGATCTGGAAACAGATCACGGTGAGCGCGTCCACCGAGAGCAGCAGGTCCGCGTCCGCGTTGGGGTCCACATAGCCCCGCAGGAAAAGGGGAGCGGAAACAAATTCCTGCCAGAAGACCACGTAGAAGGTCGAAATGACGACCAGGAAAAGGACGAAGCGATAGTTGCTCAGCACCACGAACATGTTCTTCAACGCGCTGGCGACGGTGGCCACTCGCGGCTCGCCGGCTTGCTTGGGTTCGCGGAAGAACAGGAGAGTCACCAGAAACATCAGGAAAACGCTGAGGGCGGAAACGCGGAAAACATTCTCCATGCCCCAGTCAAGTTTCTTGCGCACCAGCCAGGCCATGACGGGGCCGAGCGTGGCTCCGATGTTGACGATCGTGTAGTAGATCGAAAAGCCGACGGCGCGGACGTTCTCCCGCGACGCGCGCGCCGTCGTCCCCGCCACGCAAGGTTTCACGACGGCCGGCCCCAGCGCCGGGACCATCAGGATGCCCAACACGAGCCATTGGTCCGCCACAGCTCGGCGGGCCGCCTGCATCCAGGGATGGCCCAGCGAGCCGAGCAGAAAATAGCCGATGCTCATCACCAGATAGGCGAACATCAACGCGCGGCGAAAGCCGAAGCGATCCGCCAGCGTTCCGCCGAGTATCGGCAGAAACCACACCACAAAACCAAAAGTGCCGACCAGCCAGCCGGTCTGCGCCTTCGAGAAATGGAGTTGCTCGTTAAGATAAATGGCGAGGATGGCGGTGGCGCCGTAGTAGGCGAGCCGTTCGAAAAGCTCCGTGAAGTTCGCAACCCAAAAAGGCCGGTCGAATCCGGTACGGATTTCCGCCATCCGCTGGCCGAAGCTCACGCAACCCTCCCCGCGCTTCGCTGTCCCGCCAAGGCCTTGAGCTGTCGGACGGTTTCCTCCGCTGAGCGGCCGGTGATGCGAATGAGCTTGCGCCGAGCCTTGGCCCCCGCGAGGAGGACCACGCAGGCTTGCGGAAGTCGCAACGCTCGGGCGAAGAAACGGAGGCAGGCTTCGTTGGCCTGGCCTTCGACCGGCGGCGCGTTCAGTTCCAGAACCATGTGGCCGGAGGCGTCACTCCTCAGCCGCTCGCGCGGCGCGCGCGGCTTCACCTTCAGCCAGAAGGAAACGTTTTCGCGCTCGATGGTGAATTGGGGCATCCTGAGTTTTCCGTGGCCAGTTCTCAGATCTCAGCTAACAGCCCTCTGCAATCAGTCTCAATGTGCAACCCCGCAGCCGCCCGCTAATGGGTCACCGCTTCTCGCTTCGAGCTTCCTCCTCGTTGTTCTCACTCCCGTGGCCCAAAGATTGCCGTTCCGAGGCGCACCATGGTGGCGCCCTCTTCAATCGCGACTTCGAAATCGTGGCTCATGCCCATCGAGAGTTCTCGCATCGACACGTTGCTGAGCTGTCGAGATTCGATTTCTTCGGCCAGTTCCCGAAGACGACGGAAGAAGGGCCGGACCCGCTCGGGGTCTTCAAACCACGGCGGAATCACCATCAGTCCGCGAACTTCTAGGGTTTCCAGTCGGCTCACCGCCTCGACCAACGGCACAACTTCATTCTCCGCGACCCCCGTCTTCGTTGCCTCCCCACTCAGGTTGACCTCGATCAGCACTGGAAGGCGGTCGTCACGGGATGCGGCAACTCTGTCCAGTCTTGCCGCCAGACGTTGTGAATCTACCGAATGGATCCAGTGAAAAAGCTCGCGGGCAAGCTTGGCCTTGTTCGTCTGGAGATGCCCCACCAGGTGCCACGTTACGGTCAAATCGGAAAGTGCCGGGCGTTTCGCGGCCGCTTCCTGCACCCGGTTTTCGCCGAAGTGCCGCAGTCCGGCCGCAGAGGCTGCGCGAATGAGCTCAGGCGGGAACGTCTTCGAGATCGCGATGAGTCGCACGTCCTCGGGGCTTCGCCCGGCGCGCCGGCACGCCGCAGCGACGCGCTCGCGCACTTTCGCAAGGTTGTCGGTAATATCCTGCGCCATAACCCAGCCGGCTCCCAACATGGACGAGTCATTCTATCATTAGGAGGGAAACTGCAGTGTCCGAGCGCACCCGGCGGACGCCACCCGCCTTGTTCGCGCAATTCCGCAGATGGTATGATGCCTCGCTCGGCTGAGAATCATTCTTTAACTTTTGGAAGCGAGGCGAACTTGAAGCGCCGAGGCATCTTCATCACAATCGAAGGGATTGACGGCACGGGCAAGAGCACGCAGTTCCGCCTGCTGGCTCGACATCTGCGCGGGCGAGGAATACGAGTTTGCGCAACGCGCGAACCGGGCGGCACCAAGGTGGGGGAAAAGGTTCGCCGCATCCTACTCGCCTCAAAGACCGGCAAGCTCGCTGCGCACGCCGAGCTGGCTTTGATTTACGCCGCCCGAGCCCAGCACCTTGAACAGGTGGTGAGACCTGCGCTGGCGCGCGGCGAGATGGTCGTCAGCGACCGGTACAACGACGCTTCATTCGCCTACCAAGGCTACGGCCGGCAGCTGGGTGTGGAGACCGTTCGCGCCTTTGACCGCCTTGTGTGTGGCACCACACAGCCGGATTTGACGATCGTTCTCGACCTTGAGCCACGTCGCGCGCTGGCTCGTGCGCACGGCCGCGAGACGCTCCGGAACTCGCGACAGGGCAGGTTCGAAGGTCAGGGGCTGGCGTTTCATCGACGGGTGCGCCGCGGCTACCTGGAAATTGCCAAACGCGAGCCGCATCGTGTGAAGGTGGTCCGCGCCGACCGGCCCGTCGCCGAGGTCCAGGCGGCAATCCGCAATCTCGTGGACGAGTTTCTGGCTCAGCATCAGTAGCCAAGCGGAATTCGGAGTTCGGGATTCGGGGTTCGCGGTGAGAGTAGAATAGCACCCTCACGAATCCCGAAATCCGAATCCCGAACCCCGGGACTATGGGCTTTGACACATTTCTCGGAAATCGCAAGGCGGTTGAGACGGTCCGGACACTGCTCGCCACGGGCCGCGTGCCCGGCGCGTTACTCTTCACGGGGCCGGACGGCGTGGGCAAGAAGACGCTGGCCTTGATGCTGGCCAAGGCACTCAACTGTCAGCAGAGTGCCACCCGCGATGACTTCTGCGGCGATTGCGCGCGCTGCCGCAAAGCCGAGGAAATGCTCGCCGCCACCCGCGAAGACTTGCAGCGTCGGCGCGAGATCAAAGAGGCTCAGCGCCGCGTCGAGGGCCTGGTCTATTTCGACGTGCAACTGATCGAGCCGATCACCAAGTTCATCCTCATCGAACAGATCCGCCAGTTGCGGTCGGTAGCGTACACGCGGCCGTTCGAATTCTCCCGGCGCGTCTTCGTCATCGACCAGGCGCAGACGATCCATTGGCAGGCCGTGGACCTGATGCTGAAGGTCCTCGAAGAGCCGCCGGACACCACCACACTCGTCCTCGTCTGCTCCAATGCCTTCGCTTTGCGGCCCACCATCCGCTCGCGCTGCCTGCGCATTCCCTTCCTGCCGGTTGATGATGCAATCATCCGGGACTTAATCCGCAAGGAAGGGCGCGTCCCGCAAGCGCAACAGGAACTGGCCGCCCGCGTCGCCGGCGGAAGCGTGGCGGCCGCGCGGGCATTTGATTCCGCTCAGTACGAGCGCCGGCGAAGACCCTGGGTGGGGTTCCTGGAAAGCGTCGCGCGGAATGCCGAGCGCGGCGCTGCCCAGCCCGATTGGGAAACACTCTTCAGCTCGACCCGGGCCCTGACAGAGGACCGTGAGGTTTTTGAAGAGACACTGAGAACCGGATATTTGCTGCTTCGTGACCTGGAGCTACTCTGCGAGTTCGGAGCTGCGGGCCCGGTCGCAAACGTTGATATTCTCCCGCACCTCAAAAACTGGGTTAGCCAGTTGGGACTGCGGGGCGTGGAAAGGCTCAAGGAAGGACTCGATCAGGCCTATCGCCTGCAAGTGCGCAACGTCAACCAGCAATTGGGCTTCGAGACTCTCGCACTCGACGTTTGGGCTGCCAGCCTCTCGTCCGCGGCGCGGCGCGGTTAGACGGTCCCCTGCCGCAATCCCTCCAAGACGATGCTACCGCCAGCGGTGTTATATGCATCTAAGAAAGCAGCGAGAGGAAGCAGGAGCTGATCCAGGTGGAGGCTGCAGGAGCCCTGGCGCGGGCGGCGTACATTGCCGAATCTGATTGCGGCGCCGGAGAAGCTGTGCTACTCTATCGCTAGTCAGAACGAATTCCCGCGCCCGGCCTGATTCGATACGCGAGAAACCGAGACGCCATAATCCGACCACTGATTCTCTGGCGTCTTGAGTCTGATCACCCAGAGGACGGGCGGGATGGTTCGCCCCAAACCTAATCTGGGCGCAAGGAGCATGAAACCGTGAACCGCAAACTGATTCGACCAACACTGGCGGAAATCCAGGATCAAATGGTCGGCCGCATACAGCGCAAGAAGCCCACGCCCCCCGAGCAAACCCATGCCGAGAACTTCTACTACGTCAAACAAATGCAGGCACGCACACCCATGGTAGTGGTTCTTGAGGGGGGTGAGATCGTCCGCGGCGTCATCGAATGGTACGACAAGAACTGCATCAAGGTGCACCGCGCCAATGAGCCCAACCTGCTCATCATGAAGTCGGTCATCCGCTATATGTACAAGGATTCTGAGGCTCGCGCTGACGGAAACGGGAACAATTTTCCTGATATTGAGTGAGGTTCGATTCGCCGCGAGGACCATTCTGCCATCCCAGGGGCAACAGTCCGCGCCCTGCGGGGAGGCGGGCGCCCCTTGAGGCCTCGACATGCTTGACAGGCCATGGGAGCGCTCCTAGTATGGGCGTGGGGGCGGGAATTTTCCCTCCTCTTCGCCCAGCTTCCCCATCGAGGAAGCCATGCCGGTAATTCGATCCCATCGGTTGGTGCGGGGTGCTTTCCTCGTCGCGTGCGCGATGTTCGCGGTCATCAACCATGTCCAGGCTCAGGATGAACATCGGCGCACGAAGGTTCCCCTCATCGGAAAGATCGGCGGGGGATCAAACCGCCAGGCGTTCAGCGGGAAAGTTCAATCGGTGGACCTCCGACGCAACCTGCTGATGGTGGATACAGTGGAGGGAGGAACGACGGAGTACTTCCCTGTCAAAAAGAACGTCAGCGTTTACACGGCCGCCGGCGAGAAGATCAAGGTTACAGAGTTGACGCCTGGAACAAATGTGATCGTCTATTTCCGGGTCAAGGACGATCGTCGAACGGTATCTGAAATCGTGGTGTTGGGCGTCGCGGAGAAACCTGAGGCGAAGAAGCCGGCTGCCCCGTCCTAGTCTCACCTCCCGCAGGAATCAGCCCCATGCGCATCGGAATCACGTGCTACCCCACCTACGGCGGCAGCGGAGTCGTGGCCACAGAACTGGGACTGGAACTCGCGGCACGCGGCCACGAGATTCACTTCATCAGCTACGCTGTGCCGGTTCGGATGAGCGAGGCCGCCGAACGCATCCACTTCCACGAAGTGGATATGCTCAACTACCCCTTATTCGATCATCCCCCCTACGCCCTGGCGCTGGCCACGCAAATGCACAACGTGGCAATGAACGAATCGCTCGACCTGCTGCACGTGCATTACGCCATCCCGCACTCGGTGAGCGCTTATCTGGCGCGTGCCATGCTTCTCCCACGCCGGCTTCCCTTCGTGACCACGCTGCACGGCACGGATGTCACGCTGGTGGGGATGGACCGGTCCTACTTGCCGATCACGCGCTTCTCGATTGAAGAAAGCGATGGCGTGACCGCGATTTCCTCCTATCTTCGCGACGTGACGCAGCGGGAGTTCCAGGTCAAGCGGCCAATCGAAGTCATCCCCAACTTCGTCAACTGCGACATCTTCCGCCCGGCGAATGGCAGGACGCGCCGCGCCGAGTTCGCGGCGGAGGAGGAACGCGTCGTGGTCCACCTCTCGAACTTTCGCCCGGTTAAGCGTGTCCCCGACGTCATCGAGGTCTTCAGCCGGATTCGCAGGGAAATCCCCGCCAAACTTCTCCTCATCGGCGACGGACCGGATCGCGCAGCGGCGGAGTGGCTGGTTCGGGAGACGAACCTGACGCGCGACGCGATCTTCCTGGGAAAGCAGAACCAGGTGCAGGATCTCTTGAATACCGCCGATGTCATGCTGCTTCCGAGCGACCTGGAATCGTTCGGCCTAGCGGCCCTCGAGGGCATGGCGTGCGGAGTGCCAGCGGTTTGTTCCCGGGTCGGCGGCCTACCCGAAGTCATTGACAACGGCGTCGAGGGTTATCTGGTCGAACCGCGCGATGTCCAGACCATGGCCGCCCGCGCGCTCGAGATCCTCACGGACCCCGAAAGGCGCAAACAAATGGGCAACGCCGCCCGCCGCCGCGCTCTCACTCACTTCTGCGCCAGCAAGATCATTCCCCTCTACGAAGACCTTTACCGACGCGTCTTGAACAGCCCGTGAAGCAGAGGCGTCCGGCTGGCGACAGCTTGCCTCCGGCGCGCTAATCCCCGATGGCGCCGAAGTGTTCAATTTTCGGTTCGCGGCGCTCGGGTGGCTGAGCCGATGGTGATACAGCGCGGGTAGCCCGGGAAATCCAGATGGCGGTGCCCCAGACGATCAGCGCAACGACCAGACCCTCGACGATCACCCCGCCCAGGAAAAACCGGAGCAGGCGCCCGGCCACTTGGCCCTGCGATGGGTCGAAGAAGTGAGTCTTATAGAAGGGCACAAGCGCGCTGAGCAGCGTGGCAAGGAAGATCCAGAAGCGCCAGACGAAAGCAATAGCGAGGGATGGGGCGATGAGCTGTCGCGCGGTTGTCAGCCCCACCCGAGGCGCCAGCGCGCCCAGGAAGAACGCCGAGAGAATCACTCCCATGGTCGAACTCCACGGCGCGGTGCGCACCGCGTCGAGCCCCATCGCTTCCAGCCAGTAGCGCATGATGACCAGCGCGCCCAGGATCGCGCCCGGCCCCACCGTCACCGGCCAGCGCCACAGGACTTGGATCGCCGCCATGATGATGAAGGTCAGCACAAAGAAGACCACGATTTCCACGAGGTGGCCAAGCAGGTGTTGCCCAAGCTGACCCCAGTTGCCGTAATCCTCCTTCATGGCGAAGTGGCTGCGCTCGATCCGGAACACGGCGGAAATCACCGTCATGACGACGATGCATCCGACCGTCCAGGCGGAGATGAGCAGGGCGGGAAGAGGCAACTGCTTGACCTTTTGCAGCCCGCCGCGCAATGGTGCCACCGCCGCCAAATAGATCGCGGCCAGGAACACACCTACCGTGCTCGAGAAGTAGCGGGTCACGCTCTCCGGCACGCCCGCCACCTCCAACACAAAGCGCCCGACAACCAGCACCCCCAGAAATGCCAGGACACGGTAAAGAAGATTGCGGAATGGACTGCGCGTAGCCGCCATCGTTTCAGGAGACATGAGAACCTCCATGCAGAGAGTTTGAAGTCCTTAGTCCTTAGTCCTTAGTCCTTAGTCCTTAGTCCTTAGTCCTTAGTCCTTAGTCTTTACTCCTTTGTCCGATGTCAGTTATTCCTAGGCCGTCACCTTTCATCAATGACCGACGAGTGTCTCGCTTCTGCCTCCTGACTCCTGACTCCTTGCTCATCACTTGTTCCTTATCACGGCCTTCATCATCGCTTCGCGTTTCTCTTTGAACTCGCTACCGGAGCTCCACGTGGGAAGGGCCTTGGCATTCGCGACCCGGTAGCCCACCGAGAAAAGCAGTTGCGCATCTTCGACCATGCCGCTCAAGTCCCAATCGGGTTTGATCTCATCAGAAGGCTTGTGATAGTCCTCAGCCGTGTACTTGCCGCGCATCTCGAGACCCCAGCCCGGGGGCTTCCCGATATAGTCGATGCCCTCCTTGGGGTCAATCGCGGGCACGCCCTGCTTGGCGAATTCAAAGTGATCGGAGCGATAGTAGAAACCTTTCTCCGGCTCGGCATCGCGATTGACGACGCGGCCCTGCTCCGCCGCGACAGCCTTGACCACATCGTCCAGCGTGGACATGCCCAACCCAACCAAGGTCACGTCCCGCGTTCGACCCCAGACGTTCATGGTGTCGATATTGATCACCGCGACGGTCCGCTGCAAGGGGTAAAGCGGGTTTTCGGCGTAGTACTTGGCGCCCAGAAGCCCCTGCTCTTCGGCGGTCACCGCAAGAAACAGAACTGAGCGACGAGGAGGAGGATTAACCTTGGTAAAGGCCCGCGCGATCGCCAGGACCCCGGACACCCCGGAAGCGTTGTCGTACGCTCCGTTATAGATCTTGTCGCCGTTCACCTCCGGGCCGATCCCCAAGTGGTCCCAATGCGCGGTGTAGATCACATACTCGTTCCGCAGTTTCGGATCGCGCCCCTCCAGCTTGGCGATCAAATTGGCCGATTCGATCCTGCGGATCGTATTGCGTATCGTGAGTGAGGCCGTCGCGCCCAGCTCGACCGGACGAAAACTGCGGTCAAGCGCCGTCCGCTTGAGCGCCTCCAAATCCCTTCCCGTCATGGCGAACAGCGCCCTGGCCTTTTCGTAAGTGATCCATCCCTCGACGGCGGCGCGCGACATTCCCTTGTCGGGGCTGATCAGGTCAAACCGTTCGCCAGTGTTGTTTCCCACGACTTCCCAGGGATAACCAGCCGGGCCGGTCTCGTGGATGATGAGGCAACCTGCCGCCTTCTTCGCCGCCGCGATTTCGTACTTATAGGTCCAGCGGCCGTAATAAGTCATGGCCCTGCCCTTGAACACGTTCTCATCCAGAGCCGAAGGATTGTTCCGGTCGGGTACGGGCGGATCATTGATGAGCATCACCAGGACTTTCCCCGCTACGTCCACGCCCTTGTAGTCGTCCCACTGATACTCGGGTGCCACAATGCCGTACCCGACAAAAACCATCGGTGCATCGATGGAGATTTCGGGCAGCTCGCGCTTCGTCCAGGCCATGAACTCGCGGCTGAAGGCGAGCTCCATCCGCTCGCCTCCCCCGATGGAGGAGAAGACGAGCCGCATGCCAGGATCGGCTGTGATCCCGAGCATGGGGACTTTTTGAATGTAGGTCCCGTCAGGAGTGCCGGGCCCCAGCCCGAGCGACTTGAACTGCTCCTGCAAGTAGGCCACAGTTCTCTCCTCGCCGCGCGAAGCCGGCGCACGGCCTTCAAACTCGTCCGAAGAGAGAACTTTGATGACCTCAAGAAGGTGGGCTTGGGTGATTTCGCCCCACGCCGCCTTTTCAGCCCCCACACTCGCCGCCCAAGCAGAGGCCGTCCCCAGGCACACGGCAACGGCACCCGCGATGTTGAGTCGCTTGGCGGTGCTATGACAAAATGTCCTGACCTGCATGATGCGTCCCTTCCTGCTCGGGTAAACTCCGAAGAGTTTGATTGCTGCCAGCGCTCACTGCTTCGCTCAATCTTTTGTCTTCAACAAAGTTCTGGCTTCGTTCCGTGAGCTCGGAGCAGGTAATCCTGTTTTTTGCTCGCTGCTTCCTGCTACTGGGGTCTTGGCCTTCCGTGTTGTAATTCAAGATTCAGGATTCCTGGAAATTCAATCCTGAACGACAACAGGCTATCGCAACAGGCTATTTCCAACAAGCTGCAAAATGACCGCCCCAGCCGCGAAAGGTCCCCGCGGTCTACCGTCCGACAAATATCTGCCCCGCGATCCGAAAAACCGGTTATACGGTCTGTAACTAACTCTATTTGGCCAGCGTGACTTCAATGGGAGCAGTTGCCATCAAGTTGCCCCAGAGCAGTTTGAATGTGACATCCGTCGGTGTATTCTGCGGATAGGAGAGCGTAATCGTAAGCTTCTCCGTGACAACGCTGGCCTTCTGGACCGTTACTGGGACCTCGAACTCCACCTTGGCCTTTTGGACTTCAAAGCCGTCAAGCCGCGCCGCACGGACTTTAGCGGGGTCGATGAACGCCAGACTCCATCGCTCCCCGTCGGTAGAACGGCGCAGTCCCAGGAAGTAGTAACCGGGTTGCACCATCTTTCCAGAAATCTTAAGCGGGAGCGAAGTATCGAGCAGCGTCCAGAAGTTGCTCCCCATTCGCCAGACCTTACCTATAGTCATGGCGTCGAACTTGGCCGGATCCTCGTAGTCCTTCTTCCAGAGCGGACGTCCGTAATCGATGGAGAGCTGGCCCGCAGAACTGTCCAGCTTCATATTCCAGTAAAGGACGCGGGCCGAGGCGCGATCGTCGGGTGTGCCACCTTCCGCCACGATCTCCGGTTGCGGCTTCTGTTGTGCGACCAGAGGCGACACAAGGACCACCAGAAGTAACGGAATGGAGTATCGGGCCTTCATTGATTCTCTCCTTATGCGAATGTAAGTCCGTCGGACGCCGATGCGAACACGGCCGGTTTCATCGTTGGACGCTGCTGCGTTTGAGTCGATAGGCGCCCGCCTTGTCGCGTTCACTGGTCCGCCACGTTTGCCAGGAACTCCCTGACCGCCTGTTGATACGCTTCCCGCGTTTGATTGAATCCCTCGCCGTGCCGCGAGCCGGTCAGAATCACCAGTTTCTTCCCTGGACTCTGGGCGTGAGAATAAAGCGCTTCCGCGACCGCGGGTGGCATGCGTCGATCGCCCGTCACGCCAATGAACAAGATGGGGCGGTCTCCAATTCGCTCTACCGCTTGGCCCAAATCCAGATCAGCGGCCTTGAACCCGCCGCGCCATGCCGACAAATATGTGATCTCATAGGCGATGGGGAATGCGGGCAAGCGGAGGAATACTTTCAAGTGATGTTTGATCGTGTGCGCGAGCGAAAGATAGGAACTGTCCGAAATCACCGCCGCGATTTCGGGTGAGTCCGCGGCCGCCATCAGCGCCGCCGCGGCGCCCATCGAAACACCCCAGACGATCACCGGTCGGGCCGCCTTCTCTTGCTCGAGAGCGTAACGCACTGCCCCCAGGACATCAAGCCTCTCCCGGTAGCCCAGTGTAGTAAGATCGCCGCCGCTTTGGCCGTGGTGACGCAAATCAAACAACAGGCCGTTGTAGCCAAGGTGATGGCCGAACTGGGCCCGCGGCAGCATTTCGATCCGCGTCCGGTTGAGGCCGTGGCAGTAGATGATCGTTCCGCGCGCGGGCCGTTCCGCGGGAACGTACCAGCCTTTCAGGGGAAGGCCGTCGGTGGAAGAAAACTCAATCCAGCGGGAGGGAAGGCCATAGGAGGCGGGGGCCTTGCCATCGTTCGGATCCGGGTAGTGGAAGCGGCCACGCGTGACAATGTGCGTGAAGAACCATGGCACAAAACCGAAGAAGAACACGACGACAAGGACGGCGAGACTGATCAGCGCTCGACGAACGATGCGGCGGAATCTAGCAGAAAGTGGCAATCAGACCTCGCAGGCGTAAGGGCGCACAGCGGCACGCGCGCACAGCCGTGCCCCCCTACAACCCCTCAGCCGGCGCCGGCTAGGGCTCATCAATATGCGTGGCCAACAGAACCGCCACAAGAGCGGTCATGGCGGCGCACATGGTGGTGACGGCCGCGTAGCCATGCCACTGATAGAGCACGCCACCCAGCGTCGCGGCCGCGCCGATACCCAGTTGCGATGCGATGTTGCGCAGCGCAATGAATGACCCCCGCTGCGCCGCAGGAACCATCTCCGTCATCAGCGCGGTGAGGGGGCCTTGGCGAAAAGCCGCGCCCAGGCTCGTCCCGGCGAAGACCAGCAACAACAGGACTCCCCAGTCAAGAAAAGGAATTGCGGCCACGCAGCCGGCGAGGACTATATTGCTTGCAATCGAGACCGGCCTTTTCCTCAGCTTGTCGGAGATCAATCCGCCGAGGGGTGCGGCCCCAACCGCAACCAATCCACCCAGCATGAAGACCCAGCCGATGGTTCGCGTCGGAACCTCGAACCGCGTATGCAGCCACTGGCCAATATAGGTGATAAAACCCACGAGTCCCCCGGAAACCAGGAAGGCGATGCCGAGGGCAGCGACAGCGTCGCGCCGGGCGAGGAAACTGCGAAAGGCGCGGGCCGTGGCGCGAAGTTTCTCCCGCGACGGCTCCGGGTTGTGCGGATCCTCCGGGAGCGTAAATGAGGCCACGGCAATCAGGGCCGCTGCCAAGGCCACGAAAAAAAAGGCGTGCCGCCAGCCAAAGCGGTCGGCGATTTGCGCCGCGATCGGCACGCCAATGATCGGGGCGGCAAAGTACGCCGTGGAAATCAATCCGACGGCCCGGCCGCGCACCGCGTAGGCAAACCAGTCCCCGGCGAAAGCGATCGAGCAAGTCGAAATGGCGCCAGCCCCCAGCCCGGTCAACGCGCGGGCAAACAGGATTTCAACGAGCGTCTCGCTGCGCGACGAAAGCCACGAGGCGAGGGCAAAGACCAGAATTCCTACCAACATAAAGCGCCGTCGGCCGTAATGGTCCGAAAGGGAGCCGGAAAGGAATGCGGCACATGCCGCGGCGAGGGAGTAGGTCGTCACCAGCAACCCGGCGGTTCCGATACTGATCTCCAGAGATTTCACCAGGGAAGGGAGAAGGGCGGCAATGACCTGATTGTCGGCCACGCCGATAAAGAGCAGCAAAAATAGGTTGGCGATGACCCGGTAATCCACTTGGTGTGTCTCTGGGTTACTTGGGCCGCGTTACCGAAGGAAGTGCGACATGCCATGGATGTCATGCTGATCGAAGCGAAGAATCTGCTTGTTCAATCCCCAGGCAACGACAGCAGATGCTTCACTTCGCTCAGCATGACGGCAAGTCCGCGCGGCTCGTTTCAACTGCTGAACGTTAGAAATGGTGGAGATCCAATTTGATTGCCGCCCTGTCCGATTCGTCGAGCACACTGGCGGCGGCGATCCCGATGGCCACCACAATAGCGTCACTGATCTCTTCCTTGGAGGCGCCGAGTTGCAGGGCCTTCTTGATATGCCCGTGGATGCAGCCCTCGCACTTGGCGATCAAGGAGCAGCCGATAGCAATGAGTTCTTTGGTTTTCAGGTCCAAGGCGCTAGGCTTGAAATAGCCTTCCTTGTAAAAACTCATGTAGATGTCGCGCATGCGCGGCTCGATCATGCTCATCGAGCGCGGGGGGCGCTTCCGCTTCTTCTTGACCATACTGGCTTATCGCTCCTTGGGACTAAATATTCCTATGAAGACGCGGGACCGGCATGTCCGGACGAATTCTTCATACTAGCACAGCTCAGGCGGGAGGATCGGACGATTCTGCTGCCCGGAAAGGGTGAAAGCGCTCGCCCTCGCAAGCAAATCCGTGGGCCGCGACGCAGATGGGGTTCAGCGCTCGACGTTTGTCGCATCCTCAGGCACAGGGATCTCCTCGCCGGCCACCTCGGGAATCTCCAAGCGAACCGTGGTGCCCTTGCCCGGGCTGCTTTCCACTTGGAAGGAGAATTCCCGGCTGTAGAGAACCCTCAGCCTTTCCTGGACGTTGTGGAGTCCGATGCCGGAGTCCAGGATCTCGGATCGGCGTTCGTGGGGGATGCCTATGCCGTCATCGCTGACTTCAATCACCAGCCGCCCCTTCTGCCGGCGGGATCGCAACGTGATGGTCCCGCCATCGATCTTGGGGCCGATGCCGTGGCGGATGGCGTTCTCGACGAGGGGTTGCAGAATCATGCTGGGCACAACCAGATCCAGCGTCTCCGGGCTGATATCCTTGCGAATCCGGAGCTTTTCATTGCCGAAGCGGACGACTTCGATATCCAGGTAGTCGTCGATGAACTCGAGTTCCTGCTTCAGGGGAAGGAAATGGATCTGAGTCTTGAGGCGACGCCGAAGGATGTTGGAAAGTTTCAGGACTACGGTTCGCGCTGTGTCGGGATCAAAGCGCACGAGCGAGGAAACCGTGTTCAACGTGTTGAAGAGAAAATGGGGGTTGATCTGGCTGATCAGCGAGTCCACGCGGGCCTGCATCAGCAGCCGTTCCTGTTCTTCGAGTTTGCGTTCGATGCGCGTGTTGTTCCAAATGCGCACCGGCAGCCCCACCCCGATGACCGTGCCCAACACGATCACGACCTGCACCCACGACTGCGTGGATTCAAGATGAAAAAGTAGATGAGGGGCCATGCGGCCAATTGTTATGCGGGTGATTTCCAGGATCACGCAGATCAAGAAGAACAGGACCTGCCAGTCCATGGCGGGATGTTGGAACCGGCGCTTGATGGACCGATAAAGGCTGAGGTCAACGAACGGGGAGAACTTCCAGACTTCCTCCTTGTCCGGGCAGACCCAGCGTGCCGTGCCCGCCGCGACGGCGTAGAGCACCGCCAGGGGCACAGCGAGTATTTCATGGCCAATCAACACCGCCGGCAGGCTGACCATCATGGCGACCACCAGACCCACGATGGTGCCGCCCAGCAGCCCTGCCACCACGGTCATTTCCAGGCTCAGATCGGTGCCCTGGTAGCGTGCCAGCAGGCGCATCAGCACACCCAGCAGGAAGGGGACGCCCAGGAATGCCGCAAACAGGAGTTTCTGACGCGGGCTCCGCTGCTCGATGAAAAGCAGCCGGCGGAAGCGGCCAAACCGCGCGATGATGCTGGCCAGCGACGCGATCACGCCCAACTTGATGAGCAGCGTGATCAGGATCTGCGCCGCCGTGGCGGGAAGGTAAGGATTCATGATGTAGTTTTGGCCAAATGAATCCTGTGGCCGGAAGATGCCGTGCGCCTTATGATTCCCCAGCCACCCACCGTGCCACCGAATCGGCCTCTCGCCTTTTATTCCGAGCGTCGTGCATGGGCTTTATCCGCCGCCAACAAAATGGACAATCTCGAGACGGTCGCCGGCCTGCAGCGCGGTCCCGGCCCATCGGTCGCGCGGTAGGATCTCCAGGTTGTACTCGACTGCTACGCGGTCAGCGCGGAATTCCAGGCGGTCGAGCAGGCCGGCCACGGTCAACCCTTCCGGAACATCCAGCAGCTCACCATTGACCCGGACGCTGATCAAGGTTCGATCTCCCAACTAGGCCTTGCGGGGCGCGGGGGCGGGGGGCAGAATCTCTCCCGTACGGATTCGCCCGATCACCAGGCGGTGCTGGTCTTCGAGAAGCTTCCGGAACTTGTCGTCGCTGTATTCGGAAGACTTGACGAAATCCAGGTGCGTGGTCTTTAGAGAGTGGACAACAGCGCCGCCCACGTAAACGGTCGTCTCGATCCCGCCCTCCTTCCGCGGCTCCGTCTGAATGTGATAGACCGTGCCGCCATGTTTGATGTCCGTATTAAACCCCGTCACCATAGGCCGTGCCTCAAATCATTGCCCCGCAGGTTTGCCAGCCGTGAAGTGATGTTAGCGGCTCGGCGAGGCCCAAGCAAGAAAAAACTTGACACGCTTCTCGGGCGGTTCGTATAGTGAGCGGTCAGGAATCCTCGGACCTGCTCGTAACATATTGAAATGCTTCAAGATTATCTGCCCATCCTGGTCCATTTTCTGGCCGTCGCGGCGCTGGCGCTGCTCCTCATGGGCCTGTCGAGCTGGGTCGGGGTCCGGCGACCCACGCCCGAGAAAACTGCGCCTTATGAATGCGGCATTCCACCGGTCGGTAACGCCCGGGAAAGATTCTCCATCAGCTTCTATCTGGTCGGGATGCTCTTTATCCTGTTTGATGTAGAAGTCGCCTTTCTTTTCCCCTGGGCGGTTGTTTACAAAAGTCTGAAGTGGTTCGGTTTTGTGGAAATGCTGATCTTCATCGCCATACTGTTCGCGGGTTATGTTTACATCTGGAAAAAGGGCGCCCTGGACTGGAGCCGCTAGCGTAGGGGATGGGCCGCGTGAAAGTTGCAGACTCCTCCGCCATCGAGGTTCTCGCAAACTCCGCCAGAAAATGAGATGATAGTGGGCTCCGCCAAGCTCTGACCCGATCACCACGACGAACCGGTCGCGGCATAGTGCGGGTGAGTAGTATGGCTCGCCGTGACCGGAACGACTGACCACTCACAGCATGTCCGCACTCTTCGAAACTGACGCGGTCCTCGAGAAGCTCCACGCCTTTGATCCGCAGGCTGTGGAAGACACGCGCGAGTTTCGCGGCGAATTGACCGTGTTCATTCGCCGGGGCCGCCTGCGGAATGTTTGCCAGTTCTTGCGCGACGCGCCGGGCCTGAGGTTCCAATACCTTTCGGATGTAACCTCCGTTGATTGGTTCCCTGCGGAGCCCCGCTTCGAGGTCGTGTACCACCTCCTAGCGTTCGAACCGTACAGGCGGCTGCGCCTGAAAGTGCGCCTGCCGGGCGACAACCCGCACATCGAATCCGTGGTCCCGGTTTGGCCGGGAGCTAATGCCTTCGAACGAGAGGTCTTTGACCTGATGGGGATTCGGTTCGACGGGCATCCGTTCTTGCGTCGCATCCTA
>Ga0073934_10003688_pt1 | contig 27506 bp, 18 predicted proteins | sample LarsenN4metaG_FD_76834 | JGI IMG/M metagenome (GOLD analysis project Ga0073934, IMG submission 76834) | Hot spring sediment bacterial and archeal communities from British Columbia, Canada, to study Microbial Dark Matter (Phase II) - Larsen... ... | reverse complement strand
CTGCCCGGAAGCGTCGCCGTTCCAACTGGTTGAAGTCCCGTTTAACACCTCGTGGGTTGCCCATGCCCGAGAAGGTAGCACAGGGAGCAACGTATGTCACTATATTGCGCGAGATTTAATAGACGGCAGAAACGTCGAATGGGGGCGAGGTACCTGAACAGATCGAGCGCATCGGGCAGATCGTGAGTTTCTGCCGCGTAAACGCGGCGTTTCCTCTGCAGGGGTACCAGCCTGCCCTGCCTTACTCGCTGGTGCCGAAGACCCAGGGCGGTCCGTTCCAAGGCCTGGGCCAGACCTCCATGCCGCTTCTCCGGCGCAGCTCCATGAAGCGCGGGTCATCGCGCAGAGTGTCCCAAGCCGGTTCGGTGATCAGGCTGCCCCACCACGCGTCCACCACGTATTCGGAGCGGTCATCCACCGCCCTGGTGAGCCAGCGGAAAGCCTCTTCCTTGTCTCCCAGGCACGCGTAAATCCGTGCCATGAGAGCCGGCTGAACGTAACCGGCCTTGGACAATGACTGCAGTTCTCTGGCGATGCTCATTGCCTTCTCGCGGTCTCCCTTGAGGGCATGCGCGCAGCCTTCCAGGCAGATGAGCCACTGCTGATCTCCCAGCTCCCGGCCCTTTTGAATGGCCTCGATGGCCTCATCGTAGCGGTGCTTGCCCATCAGGTTCAGCCCCAATTGACCGCGAAACCATGGGTGCTTGGGGTAGAGACGAACGCCTTTCTCCGAGTCCCGGATGCCCATGTCATAGTCCCGCAGGATCCAACCCAGCACGGAGAGATACGAGCGCGGCATCTGCCGATCGAAGATATCCGGCTCTCTCCGTCGCGCCTCGGCCCAGGCTTGCAGGGCCAGGTTGGTTCGACCGAACACCATGTGATGGAATCCCCAATGCCAGTAGGTTCCCGCTCGCTCCTGGTTGTGCCGCATCCATTCGGTGTGCATGCGGTCGGCCCGGTCCCAGTCCCGTTCGTATCCCCAGGCCATGGCATACAGGGCGTAGTGGGCGCCCTGGTGGGTGTCGTCCACCTTGAGCAGCCGCCTTGCCCGATCGCCGAGCAAGGACCATGCCTCCTCAGGTGTTCGATACAACGACAGGTAGCGATGGACGTAGGTGGCATTGCTGTCCGCATCCAGGTAAAGCGGATCCACCACCAGAGCGCGGTGGAAGTAGTCCACCGCCTTGGGCAGATCCTGGAGGATTCCAGTGTTGCGATAGGCCAATCCTTGCAGAACCAGGTGGTAGGCGACCAGGTTGTTGGAAAGCGTGCGGAAGATCTGCTCCCGCTCCAGCGCGGTGACCTTTAGACCCAGGCTGGAGGCAATCTGTTCGATTGCCCCCAGTTGCATGCCTGGCAGTTCGTCGGTCATTCCTTCAAACTTCCCCGTCCACACCACCCCGTCCTGGACTGTTTCGTAGAGCGTCAGTTCCAGGGTAATCCGCTCGGGCGGCGTGCGGGCCCGGCCCGTCAGGACGTAGCGCGCCTGGTAGTTGGTCCTGACCAGTCGTCGCAGGTCTTCCTCCCTCTGCACTACCCACCCGGATTTGCGGGGACCGATGCGCACACCCTCGATCAGGCCCAGGGCGTCAATGAAGGCGTCCGTGATACGTGCCCGCAGGGCGTTCCCCGCCTCCACGGCACCTCCGACATTGTTGGTGGGGGTCGCCTCGCTAAATCCCTTCCGAGCCGCCGTGTTGGTGACCCGCCCGTTGGGCAGGTTGCGAAACGGCAGCACGAAAATGGACGCCTTCTCTGCTGCGACCGCGCCGGACGGCGCCTCATGCCGATGGATCAACTCCCTGACCACCACAACCGCCAGTCCCAGCGCGGCCAATCCCAAGCCCGCCTTAAGGGCCACCCCGCGCACCAGTTCCCATGTGCGGCGCCGCTGAATGGAGTGGCCACGTTGGAGCAGCACCAACTCCTTGCGCATTTCCGCTGCCGTCTGGTGGCGCCTGGCGGGGTTGGGGTCACACGCTTTGACGATGATTTCGTTGAGCTCAACCAGCAAAGAATAGTCGGGGCGTTTGCGCCAGGTCTCCGGAATCGCTGGAAAGCTGTCCCCCTCGCTGCCGGTGGCCATCTCGTAAAGCACCTTACCCAGACTGTAGAGGTCCGATTGAGGCGTGCCTGGACCCTCAGGCGAGATGTACCCTTCTGTACCTACATAGGAGCGGGTGGCGTCAATGCTGGTCACGAGGCCGATGTCCGCCAGCTTGGGCACACCGTTGACGAAGATAATGTTCGACGGTTTGATGTCGCGATGGACTAGCCCATGGTTGTGCAGATGATCAAGGGCCTGGGTTAGCGCGATGCCGACACGCGCGCACTCTGTCACTGGCATTGGACCGCGCTGTTGCAGCGCGCGTCTCAGGGTCAGGGGGACATAGGAATCCGTGGTGGTCGCGGTGCTCTGATTCTCCGCTGCGGCCGCGTCGTCGGCCAACTCCATGACGTAGTAGAAGTAGCCATGCTCGTGGTTGATGCCCACGTGAAAGATGTCCACCTGGCTTTCGCGGGCGTGGGAAACCGGCTCGAACCTGCGAATACCCTCGAACTCGCGATGGTAAGGGCGGTCGCTGTCGAAGAGGTCCCGATAAACCACCTTAACGGCGCGCAGGCTGCCCAAGGCGTTGCGGACCAGCCACACCTCACCATAGCTGCCCCCCCCGATGCGACGCAGCGCTTCATGGTCGGGAATGAGGGGCAGAGCAGGTCGGTCGTTCCCGCGCAACTCGCCGTTGCTCATAGTTTGAAATCGTCTTGCGACCGAAGTTGAGAACACACCCTGGCAGCCTGCCGACTTGAACCTAATCCTTAATTACAATATGCCCGTCGTAATACAAGAATCAAGGCCATTTGGCGAACAGGTGCAGCGCTTCGGTTGTCAAGGCGCTAGTGACGCTTCGCACACGGTTGCATGCCACGCGATCAAGCGCCGCGCAGGTTGGGCGATCGAGCACGGCTTTGGGGTTCCTGCGACGAGCCCCGTTGGCCATGCCATTGCGACGCCCCCGAATCCGCGCCCGGGTGGGGCAATGAAGGATAAAGGGTGTGCCGGCAAAACGCGCGGGGAGGGCTGGTTCCTGCGCTCTGCGGATAGCCCAGCCGATGCCGAGTGCCCGGCCTTTCGATGGGCCGGGCGGAAGTTGCCAATGTCGGGCGAGGGGCTTAACGGAGATGACCGATGGGTGTGTTACAGCCCGCCGAGCGAGACCCAGGGAGACGGTGGTGTCAGCGGTGGCGCAAAGAGACCCGACTGGAGCGGATCACCACTCGAGGACGTAGGTGTTTGTGGAGGAGGCGTAGCGGACGACCACGGATGCGCGCTGGATGTCGAGGATCTCCACGCCATCGAGCGTATCCCCCTCGCCATAAGCCTGGCCATTGACAATGATGGTGGGATTCTGAGGATCGTAAAGCAGCCCTTGAATCTTGATTTGCGGGGCGGGCCGCAGGGGTTCGGGGCGGGGCTCCGGGTCCGCCTTGGGGGCCGGTGATTCCGGTTTCTTGGCCTGGCGCGGAGCTTCCACCACCACTACGGGCTTTTCCTCCTGCTGTCGCTCGAACAGAAAGACAACGACACTCATGCAGACCAGCAGAAGCCCGAGGTAGGACCAACTGAAGACAGAGAGGCGAAGACTTCGGTCCCCAGACGGACTTGCGGGTTCGTCCTGGGAGGTGGGGGTGACTGATGGTGCGTGTGAGCTACGGCGCCGATCCCAAAGGAAGACAAACAGCCCAAGGCTACCCAGGGCCAATGCAATTATGGTGCGGCTCTTTTCGAATAATGGATTTCCCACCAGGAAGGCGGAAAGGAGCAGGCAGAAAATGCCGAGTAAGCCGGTAGAAAACCCGACCACAGACCAAAAGGCAAAGCGGCTCTCTCCGACTTCCTCGGACGATGGATCGTCATTGTCGCTTCGTCCGAACAAGATACGGGAGAGCCAGCCTGTCAGGCGTCTGGCGGCCGAGGCGGATTGGGTGGTTTCGGCGGGAGAGCATTCGACTGGTCTCATAAGGTCATGGAATGTGGAGTATGAATGTCATGATTTTGGGGAGTCATGCAGTCCTGGCCAAAGAGGCACCAGGAGGCTGGCACCAGTCGGGGTGAAGATGACAGCGTGCGAATCATGCGAGTGCGGTTTCGCGCCGGGGGGACACGGATGGGTGAAGGGGCCCGCACAGTTCGCAAACTGTGATGGGTAAAAGGCCGGGTCCAGCGGGGCATGAGCGATCCCGCAGGCTGAAGGAATCAGACAGACGAGGACCTGTCTCCGAGGCGACGAAAATAGCCCCGGGTGGTGCTAGCGCTGCCAGACGCGCGGCGGTGTTCACGGTTTCCCCCCACAGATCATAAGAGAAACGGCTGCGCCCGACGACACCGGCTACCACAGGGCCGGAACAAATCCCGAGCGAGACACCCAGGGCGGTGTGGTTCCGTTCGTTAAAGAGTGTCAGAGATTCACGAAGTTTACATCCAAGTTCAGCGATGGCGCGGACATGGTTGCTTTGAGGGTGTTCCAGACCAGCCGCAACGACGTACAGGCTGGCCGCCGTCTTGACCTTCTCGAGGTTGTGAAGCTCTGTGAGCAGGTCGAACTCGCAGAATACCTCGTTGAGCAGAGCCAGGACGGATTCGGGGTCAAAGTGGGCGAAGAGTGTTTCCAGGCCGGCAAGGCAGGCGCAAAGCACGGTGACGTCGGCATGACTGTCGGCAGGGTTGGTTTCACCGGCCTTCATGCGTTCGGCAAAGGAAGCCGGGAGGATGTTCAGCAGGAGGTTGTCGGATCTGGCGCGCTCGGTTTGGAGTTGTTGAAACAGGCGCATGGTGTAAGCGGCGTTGCCCACCCGCAACGCAACCTCGTGGAGATCCACGGGCTTCGTGAGAAAATCATTGGCGCCAGCTTGAATCCCCATAAGGCGTTCCTGACGCTCGGAGAGAGCGGTGACCATCAAGACAGGAATCGAGGCTGTAGCAGGGTTTTGTTTAAGCTGGCGACAGGTTTCGAAACCGTTCATGCCGGGCATCATGACGTCAAGCAGGATGACGTCTGGAGCCTGCTGGCGAACCAGAGCCAGGGCTTCAGTCCCGTCGCGGGCCTCAGTGATTTCGTAGCCGCGGGCCTCCAGGTAATCGCGCAGGAGGAGGCGGTTTTGCTCCTCATCGTCCACGACGAGCACACGCGCAGCGTCAATGGGGCAGTGTTCCAGTGGATGCATAATCAGGCGGGGAGAGGGTGGGATAGTTCCGCAAGGTTTGCCGCGGGCGTCGTTGTCGGCGGGCGGCGATCGAGGCAGGCCAGCACGCTGGCGACAAAGTTGCGGGTGTTGATTGGTTTGGTGAGGTAACCGATGCAACCGGCTTCGAGGGCGATCTCGCGGTCGCCTCGCATGGCGTGGGCCGTGAGGGCAACAATAGGAACATCAGCGGTCCGGGCGTCTGCTTTGAGTATGCGTGCAGCACAGAGGCCGTCCATGCCAGGAAGGCTCCAGTCCATGAGGATCAGATCCGGGGAGAGAGTGCGCGCGAGGCGGATGCCTTCTTCGGCGGCGGAGGCGCGCAGCACGTGAATGCCATTGGCCTCCAACAAATCACTGGCCAACTCCATATTCATGGGGTTGTCTTCGATGAGCAGAACGGAGATTGGATGCATAGTGTGCTTCAGTTGGTCACCAGGGTAGCGTCCAGCTCCTCCAGGTTGCGGAGAAGCTTGTCGGGTTCGGTCTTGGCGGTGATGCTCTGAACGTGTGAGGCGAGGCGGCCTCGCTCTTCGGAGTCCAAGACCGCGCTGGTGTGGATCAGAACGGGAATGCTTGCGGTGTCTGGATTGCTTCTGAGGCGTTGAACAACCTGCGTTCCGTCCACGTCCGGCATGATCAGGTCCAGGATGATCACGTCGGGGCGATGGCGTGTGAGCAGATCCAGACCGGTTTTTCCATCCGCAGCCTGCAGCACCTGGAAACCCCGACCCAGCAGGGTCTTGCCCAAGAGCTCGAGGAGGACAGTCTCATCCTCCATGACAAGCACCGTCTTGACTTCCTTGCCCTGAGACGTCCTGGTGTGACGAATGGCGTCCATCAGCCGTGGGCGGGGCACACCCCAGCCCTGGCCGGCGGGCTCAACCGAGCTAAAACCCGTCTTCCCGTTGGCGTCTTTGGAAAAGACCACGAGCGAGGCGGTTGGGCCGGTGAGGCGTTGCCACTCGCGGAGGCTCGACGGATCGCAGCGCAAAGCCAGATCGAGGTCCATAGCGACGGCGAACGGACGTTTTTGCCGGGTGGTACGGCGGAGGTCTTCAAGGTCGCTTCCGTAGACCACTTCATAGCCAGCCCGGCTTAGTTCTGCGCCGACGGCAGTTCTGGACTTCTCGTTTTCTGCGACCACCATCACCAGCGGGCAGAGCAGACTACGGTGATCCAAGCCGGTAAAAGACGGTGCATTCGCTTTGGCTGGCGGTGCACCTGGTGGAATTTGAAAAATGAACCGGCTGCCTTGCCCTTCGATCCCGTCGCTTTCGACCCAGATCCTACCCCCATGCATTTGGACCAGTCTTTGGGTTAAGGCCAAACCAAGCCCTGTGCCCTGTTGCTGTCGGGCGTAGGATGAGTCCACTTGTTCAAACTCAAGGAAGATGCGAGCGTGATCCTGGGGTTTGATCCCGATGCCGTTATCCTGGACCACTACCTGGAGCCACTCGCCTTCCGGGGCCCGGGAAGAAGTCGGAGCGCTTTGCCCGACTGCGGCGCGCGTGGCTGACACGGCAATGCGGCCGCCCTCAGGGGTAAATTTGATGGCGTTACTGAGGAGATTGAACATGATCTGCTTGAACTTCGCCTCGTCCGCAAAAAGGGGTGGAAGATCGGGTTCAATGGAGAAACTCACTTCCAGGTGCTTCTTGCTGGCCAGTCCCTTGACGATGGGCTGCAAATCCTGAAACACCTTGGCAACAGAGAATGAAGTGCGCGTCAGCTCGAGGCGTCCGGCTTCCACTTTGGAAAGGTCAAGAATATCGTTAATAAGTTGAAGCAAATGCCGGCCGCTGGAGAGGATGTTGTTACAATACTTAAGCTGGCGGTCGTTGAGGTCTCCGAAGGTGCGGTCAGCCAAAATCTCGGAAAAGCCGATAATCGCGTTGAGGGGAGTACGCAATTCGTGGCTCATGTTCGCGAGGAACTGGCTCTTGGCGCGGCTGGCTGCCTCGGCAGCATCCTTGGCCTGTTGGAGCGCTTGTTCGGCGTGCCGACGGGTGGTGATGTCGGTCACGATACCATCGGCCACGGGGGTGCCGTCATGCACCCGCGTGGTCAAGGCCCGATCGTGCAGCCAGATCCATTGGCCATCCTTGTGTCGGAAACGGTACTCCACGTCGAAATGCCGCCCGGCGGAAAAGAGCTGTTGATAGGCCTGTTCGACATTAGAGCGATCGTTGGGATGGATGCGTTCATTCCATCGCGCGCCGGTGCCGCCCAGTAATTCATCGGCGTCGTAGCCCAGCGCGTTTTTGGCGTTGGCACTGATATAGGAGATTTGCCGATTTTGATCCGCCGTCCAGATGACGTCGGGGATGTTATCCACGAGAGAGCGATACTTACGCTCACTGGCCTGCAGGGCCTGCTCGGATCGTTTGCGCTGGGTGACATCTGTGATGACAGCCTGAAATTCGGTGGTCTCTCCGGACTGGTCGAACAGGCGGCGAACCGTATAATGGTGCCAGAGATCACCGCCTGCGGAGGAACTGATGCGATGATCGAAACTTACCACCGGCTGTTCGTCGGTGAGCGAACGGAAATAGCTGAGTGGCACGGCAATGTCCTCCGGGCAAAGGGTCCTGAGGAAGTTGGTTCCCAGAAGTTCTGTGCTGCTGCGTTGGTGGAACTGGCAGTAGGCGTTGTTGACAAACGTCAGGGTTCCGTCGGGAGTGAAGCGGCAGATCAGATCGGTTTGATCCTCAACGACAGCACGAAAACGCCGCTCATTGTCGGCGACGGCCCGCTCAGCGCAGCGTCGCTCACTCGCTGCCGCGGACAGCAACAGGTTGGTCACGGCCAAAATCCCAATGTAGCTGCCAATCAACATCAGACTCTCCTGCTCCGTGCCCGCAACGAATGGCCCATGCCCGCGCAAGAGAGACACGATGGAAAGCGCCGCGACGAGAAATGTGCCGGTTGCGGCTCCGCGACTACCGAAGCGCAACGCGCTCCAGACCTGAAATGGGAAAGGCAGGTAGGCCAGGGGGTAGCTTTGGATACCATAAACGAACCAGGAATCAAAGGAAATCAGGGTGCTGGTCAGCAGGCCAGCAGCACAGACCGCTGCCTCAGCCACCATCCGGCGGGTCCAGCGGATGGACGATGGCGCCGCCCAGGTCAGAATCACCGGAGTGACAACGAGGGCGCCAAGGGCGTTTGGCACCCACCATTTGATGATGTCATTAAAGAGGTCATCCCATCCGACAGAGCCGGCATAGGCCAGGCTCACAACATTGAAGGCGGCGTTGACGGTGGTGCCGAGGAAACAAGCCAGCACAATGTAGGCAATGACACCGCGGGTCCGCTCGAGTGCGTTATCAAACTCAGCGAAACGGTGAAGGAGGAAGGTGCAGACGATCGCGCCGACCGTGTTGCCGATGGCCGTTCCGAAGGTGAAAAAGCCCAGAGGCAGGCCGTTGACGAACGACAAAAGAATGGCTCCGATTGCAACCCCGGGCCAGAACCGATAGCCGAAGAGCAGGATGGCCGCGAGAGCGATGCCCGCCGGCGGCCATACCAACGCCACGCTGCCCGAGAGAAACGACGCCTCTCGCCCGACGAAACCGCCGATAAAGTAGAGGGCGGTCAATAAGACGACCCGGGTCAGCAGCGTGAGGTGTTTCTGTGATCGCTCGCGGACATTGTTGGTCTGATGGTCCATTCCCATTGTTGTGCCCGTTCACCAACCGCTTGGGCCGGGGGGCTGCACATCGGCCCGACATGCAAGCTATCGGAACTGCCACAGACCCTTGTATCAGGGAAATCCTGACCCTCCCCAGGTTCGTTCGGATTCACTGATTCAACCTCTGATTCATGCTATGGCGCACTCCACGCAGGACCAAAACTGATGCAGTCGCAACAGGCTGAAGCTGTGCTCAGCTTCTCCACGTTCTGAATCTCTATGCCTTTGTGGCAAGGGACGTTCTCGGCTGCTGCGCTCATGGCCGGCGATGTTGGCTGGGGTCCGGCTTGGTGTGCGGGACCATAAAGATGGAAGAGTGTCGCTGCCAGCGATGCGCCAACCGGGGGGCGTGACCGGCGGCGGGTTGGGGGCCAAGGGACCTGGGGTTGGATTAGAGACGCGTCAGACCATGGCGTAGCGCGTAGCGCGTCCATGAAGCCACGCTGTTGGTGCCCAACTTCCGCGTGATATGTTGGCGATGGGTCTCGATGGTCTTGGGACTTAGTTCAAGAAGCGCCGCGATGGTTTTGGTGTTCTCGCCCTCGGCCACATAGCGTAAGACCTCTCGTTCTCGCTCGGAGAGAATCTCGGGCCCTGGCCCAGGAGTTTCAGGACCTCCTCGCCGGGCTATGCTTAGAGCCTCCTGGGCTTCCGGGCAAAGGTAAGTACCCCCTGCCATGACAGTCCTGACGGCTTCCGCGAGAGAAGCGTGCGCATGAGTCTTGAGCACGAATCCTCCCGCGCCAGCGTCAAGCGCCTCGCTTACGGTCCACGGATCCACGTCTGCCGCCACCATCAAAAGCTTGATTCTGGGGCAGTGTTTGCGGATTTCACCAGCCAGGTCCACACCACTGGTTCCCGGGAGGTTGATATCAAGCAAAACAAGGTCCGGCAGGACCACCTTGAGGAGTGCCTGGGTTTCCAGAGCCGAACCAGCCTCAAGAACGCGAATGTCTCCGAAGCAATGCTGCAGACCTGCGCGTAGTCCGTCACGAACGAATGGATGATCATCCACAATCAGTACGCAATGGGGGACAGCGTCGACAACCGGCTGGCTGGTGAGGAGAGTCTCCCAGTTATCTAAGCCGAGCAGGTTTTCGTCGGCAGGCCCGCATGGGGCCGGGGTGGCTCTTTTCGAGTGCTCAATGATCATAGCTCCTCCATGGTCCGGCATGCCTGGCCGGTGCAGGGTTCAGGGTCGTTTTGATCCGGGTCCGGCTCCCCGAGTTCTCCATAATACTTTTTGATGCAAGCCGGACAAAGACCGTGAGAAAAGCGCGCCTCGGAGTGCTTCTGAATGTAGCTCTCGACCTGGGTCCAATAGCCCTGATCATCGCGTATTTGTTTGCAGCCGGCGCAGATAGGAAGAAGGCCGCTCAAGGACTTGACGTTCGCCAGTGCCTCTTCGAGGCTCTTGATCAGCATCTCTCTTTCCGACTCCGCTTTTTTGCGTTCGGTAATATCCTCCTTGACCGCGACAAAGTGAGTGATTCGGCCCGCGGGGTCCCGGATGGGTGAAATCGAGGCGCTTTCCCAAAAAAGCTGGCCATCCTTGCCCTTGTCGAGGAACTCTCCACGCCACTCGCAGCCTGCAGTAATGGTTCGCCAAAGTTCCTCATAGACCTCAGGGCGCATCCTGCCTGACTTCAACAGTCTGGGGTTTTGCCCCAGAACCTCCGCCAGTGAATAACCGGTTACTTGTTCGAACTTCGGATTCACATACTCAATGGCCCCGTTGGGATCGGTGATCACAATTGAGGCGGGGCATTGTTCCACAGCCGCCGATAACTGGCGCAGCTTCTTCTCTCTTTCCCTTCGCGCTGTGATGTCATGCACGAGGGCTTGGATGAGGAACTGGCCGTTTACTTCTACTGCGCTCAGACGCACCTCTGCAGGAAACAAAACGCCAGTGTCCAGGCGGCGATGGATCCACTCGAACTGAAGGCTACCGCGCTGCAGGGCGGTTGCCAGGTAATGATCAACCGCCGTCCGGCTATTTGAGCCATCAGGTTGGGTCGGCGGCGACAACTCGGCAGGGTGCTTGAACCGGATGTGCTCGCGGCTGGTCAACCCGAACATGGTCAGGGCGGCGCTGTTGCAGTCCACACACCCCTCAGCAGTGATCAGCATGACGGCGTCGCTGCAGCCTTCGAATAAGGCTCGGAACCTGGCCTCTGATTGACGGAGGGCCTCTTGGGCCCGCTGACGCTCGGTCACATCTCCACCATAGGCATGCACGGTGCCCATGGAGAGCACGGGAAAGAACGACCAGGACCAAACCCGGCTTCCTACCGTGATCTCGACACGGAGTTTAGGAAGACCGGAGGTCAGACACCCCCGAACGATATCGGATGTCTCCGGTGGAAGCATCTTCTCAGGAGGCTGGATGTTATACGCCTCGGCCATTTCGGTGAATGCGGTGTTCGCGTAGAGGATGTCACCTGTTGCGGAGAACTCGAGAACGGGGTTGGGATTGTGACGAGGAAAAGCGGCCAGCCTTTCCAGGTCCCGCGCCAAACGTCGCTGGTCGGTAACATCCCGTACAATCCCCACAGCGTGCCACCCATTGTCCACACGCACGGCGGAAAGCGACAGTTGCACCGCGATTTCGTGGCCATCCCTGTGCCGGGCCTCGAGGTCGAGGGTCCTGCCAATGGCCGCCCCGTGCCCTGTCATGCGAAACGCCTCCATGGCCTTTTGATGGCCGGGGTGGAACCGCGCCGGCGCAAGCAGATCATGCAGGTCGGACCCCAGAACCTCGGTCGCCTCGTAGCCGAACAGGCGTGTGGCGGCGGGATTCCAGAAAGAGATCCGCCCCTGGGGGTCCATCATCAGAATCGCATCCTGCGCCGCCATCGCTATGGCCCGCAAACATTCCCCCGCCTGATGCAGTCTTTCCTCAGGAGCGCAAGATGCATCGAGAAGAAAAGGAACCTCCACTTGCGGGGACGGGGATGACGCCATAGAGACACCGGGGCAGTGGCCCTTCTGACTGTCAAGCGCAACAGTGGCACAAATCATAATACGGCTTTGTGGGTGTGCAGGCTCTGACGAATGGCCAGAACCAGGACTTTGACCGCGAGTTCCACCAGAAGATAAGGCTTCACAATGAGCTCATGGCCACCGCTCAGCACGGAGTCCACACGGCTTTGGAAGTCGTTGAGTGAGGTGACAAAAATGACGGGTGTTTTTTGATTGGGAGCGCATGAACGCATCAACTTGCAGACCTCGAAACCGTTAAGCTCCGGCATGCGAACATCCAGAATCACCAGGTCAAACGTTGTGGAGCGGAGTGCCTCCAATGCGGCCCGCGGGTTGTCCATAACCGTAGGGCTGATGTTGACTTTGGCGAGGGATCGCACCATGGCCCTGCGGGAGAACAGGTCATCGTCGAGTACAAGAACCGAGGGATTGATCTCGGCGGGTATGTCGGCACGCTGCGAGATCAGTGTCCCGAGACAATCCACTGCGCGGGAGAGCGTTAACAACGTGGAGTCGTTCACACCCGAGGGATCCCCCGCCAGCTCCCAAAGGAGTGCTTCGAATGCCTCAGATATTCTCGAAAGGCATGGAATCGCCGCGGCCAGCACAGGGGAATGGAGCCAATGAACAACGCGTACCAACTGATGGAGACTTTCCAGACGTTGCTCTGACGATGATGCTTTCTGGAGGTTCTTCAGCCAGCGACGCATGTCTTTCAAGCGCTGGTCGGCGGCAAATACGGCCGCATCGCATTCTTCCAGAGTGGGGACGGAGGCGTGCTCCGGCACGGTTGGCACCGCTGGATTAGCCGTCGGCCCCGCGGTCAGCGGCGCGTGAAATGCGGCCTCTTCTGCAAGCAGAAGACTTCCGGTTCGGCGCTCCGTCGGTTCCCGGAAACTTGTCTCGGCAGCTCTTTCCGCGGAGAATCGCGCGTACGATGATAAGGCCGGAGAGCGGTCCAGTCCCGCAACGCGGTTTTGGGAGAGCGATGCGTGGTGGTCTGGCGGGCTCGGCTCACCGCTGAGGCAGGCGTTCACGGCCCCCAGCACGGCCGTGGGCGTGACGGTACTCTTGAAGAACACACGGGTGGCCCCAGCCGTTACAGCTTTCCCTGCCAGGTCATCGAGGTGTGCATTAGTAAGCACGATGACCGGAAGGGTGGCAAAGCGTTTTTGAGCGCGAATCTTGCCGAGGATCTGGACGCCGTTCATCTGAGGCAGCATCAGGTCCATCAACACAGCAGAGAAAGTCGTCTCATGCAGCCGGTAAAAAGCGGCCTGGCCGTCGGAACAGACCTCGACTTTGTACCCAGCCTGTTCGAACCGACGCTGATACAACGTCGCGGTGAGAAGGTCGTCTTCGACAATGAGAAGAGTCCTCGGGGCGGTGGGTGGTTGGGGCGTCATACGACAATCCATCTCTGAGAGGCAAATGTATCACGGATTCTTCCCCATTCTGCGCGAGCGGCCGATAATCCTTCCACGGCCTCGGCTCTCATTTTCCCTGCGCAGTGTCTCTCCACCTCGCGAAAAATCCCGGCCATGGTCGTCATTCCGCACGTGCCGCTCGATCCCGCACCGCTGTGCGCCAGCCGGATAGCCTCCGAAAAATCCTCTGCCGCGAGCTTCCTGTCCAACTCATCCAGAAGGGCCACCGTTTGGCTGATATACATGTTGGCCAGTTCGGCGGCTTCGCCCTCCTCCGGCCCTGCTAACTCCAGGAAACGCTCGAGATTGACAGGGGAACCGGCCGAGGGCCCCTCATTTTCGCACTGCTTTGGAGACGCCTCTGTACCTGAGGGCGATGCCGAAGGACAAGTGTTTCCGCGGGACTCAGGCGTGGTGCCAGGGGATGGGCGGCGCTCGAAGATCCGTCGGACCCAGGTCCCCAGCAGCGACTCGAAGGCCTTCAAGTCAATCGGTTTTGCCAGGTGGTCATCCATTCCGGTGGCGAGAATAGCCTCGTGGTCCTGCGGAGTGGCGTTGGCTGTCATGGCGATGATGACCAGTGGCTGCCTTGTGTTAACCGTTCCGTTGGCGTCTTCGCGCTCGCGTTGCCGGATTTGGCGGGTAGCCTCCATGCCGTCCATCAGGGGCATTCGCACATCCAGCAGCAGCAGGTCGTAATGCCTGCGCTCCAACGCATCGAGAACCTCCTGTCCATTCGTTACTTGATCAGCCTGATAACCGAGCCGCTGTAACAGCAGAGCTGCAAGTCGTCGGTTAATGGCGTTGTCATCGGCCACCAGGATGCTCAGCGGATATTGTTGACCCAAAGTCTGTCGAGCGGGCGACGCGGAGCCGGAGACCGAAGTCTTGGGACTATGCCCTGGTCGAAGAGCATCCATCATGGCTTGCCGCAGCGCCGATTGCTTGATCGGTTTGGCTATACGAACTGTGCAGCCGTTCCACGGTGCCGGTTGAGCCAGTTTGAGAAGGGATGTAAGGAGCACGGTCGGAAAAGACCCGTCCTTAAACAACCGCCTCGATGCCTCTTCGAAACCGATGCCTTCCAACACATCTTCGTCCAACACAGCGAGGCGGGGTCGGTTCGAGGCAAGCCAGGCTTCCGCTTCCACCAGGCCGGAAAAGGCTATCGGGTGGCCTTGCTGGGCTTGGATGTGTTCTATGAGGACCGCGCGGCTGAAAGGCCCGTCCTCGATAATCAACACCTGGTCGCCGGTGTCAAACAACGGCGGCGCTGGTGCGGGTGGGTTGGCGGGCGTTTCGGCTGAATGCTGAACGGGTTCGGGTCGCAGTGCTTCGCCAGCGGTGACGATCGGCCAGTAAAAGGAAAACGTCGAGCCTTGTCCTGGCGTGCTTTCCACCCAGATGCGTCCCCCCATGAGGCTGACAATCTTGCGACAAATGGCAAGACCAAGCCCGCTGCCGCCGTAATTACGCTGAATATCGTTGCCTGCCTGTACGTAGCAGTTGAAAAGGTTGGGCAGGACTTCTGGCGCAATGCCGATGCCGGTGTCGCATACACGGACGAGGAGGGCGGGAGGGGTGGCAGCAATGCAGGTCGAGGCGCTGGCCGTGGAAGGCCGTTGGTCGGCAGGAATCACACTCCAATCCGCGAGCCGACTGATTTCGATCACCACCTCCCCGTGGTTGGTAAATTTCACAGCGTTATTGACGAGGTTCAGCAGCACTTGTTGGAGCCGTTTGCGGTCGCCATAAACCTCGTCGGTCAATCCCGGCTCAAGACGGGCCACCACATCCAGTCCTTTTTCGGCGGCGCTGACGGCGACCAGGTCTAGCACGGCTTCAATGACCGGCCGCAGCCGAATTGGTTCGGAGTCCAGGACCACCTTGCCGGATTCCAGACGCGAAAAATCCACGACATCGCTGACCAATGCCTGGCAGGACTTACCGCTATGATGAATGATCTGCACCAGTTGCCGCTGATGCTCGTCCAGCCTGGTGTCCATCAATAGCTCGGCTGTGGCAATGATGCCGTTCATCGGGTTGCGGATCTCATGGCTCATTTGGGCCAGGAATTCGGCCCGCCACCGGGCCGACTCCTCGGCCGCAGCCGCCCTGAGACTCGCCTGCACCCGTGCGCGAAGTTCCTTGGGATGAAAAGGCTTGGTAACAAAATCCGTTGCCCCGAGGTCCAGGAGCAGGACTTTTTCTTCAATTCCGTCGTTTCCCGTAAGGATGATCACCGGCAAGTGCGTGAGTCGTTGATCCTGCTTGATGAGCTTCAAGACATCCACGCCCGAAAGATCCGGCAGACCGAGATCCAGCAGCAACAAGTCAACTCGGTGGTTCCTGAGGTGTTCGATGCCGGCACGTCCGGTTAATTCCTGTGTCAGATGGGTGTCCTGGCCCTTGAAGACTACTTTCAAGACCTTTCCGATCTCGGCCTGGTCATCTATGACCAGCACTTGCTGTTGTTTCCGCGTTGTCATCCGCGCATCTTTCCACGCCGTGAGCACCGTGGCGCCGCTTGATCAAGGGCCTAAGGTTGTTGTTTGGGCGTTGGCTCCGGTCGCTCGAGCGGCACGCCACAGACCTGGTCTGCCTGGTGCTTGTTCCCCTGAGGCACCACGCCCTGTTATAGGGAGCATCGGGTTTTCCGCTGTTCCGTAGATCAGGAAAATCCTGATATCGGGAAAACCCTGATAACTAATGGGTTTTTGTAGAACGTTTCACCGATTCCGATCCCCCTGCGGCTCAATATGCTGAGGGCAAGTGGGCTTTAGGATGGAGCCGTCGTGGCGATTGCTTTGAGCGCTGCAGCGGCAGAAACCTATCGGGGTGAGACGACACCTTGCATCCAGGGCAGCGGACCTGGCTCGGGAATCCTGATCCGCTGTCCTGGTTGAACCGGCCCCGCGCCCAAACCTGGGTTGGCCCGCAGTAGTTGATCAAGGGGCACCCGATAGTAAAGAGCCAACGCCGCTGGTGTGTCATGCGGGCCCGCGCGGTGCATAAAGACGGTGGAGGACCCCGGCTCCCGCTGGATAGGCTCCGGTTCCGTCAACCCGAGGACGACCGATCGGGTCTCCAACAGTTGGGACTCGAGTTGGTTCAGTTCCAGTCGCCGTTGAGCAGGTGTCAGGGAGGGATCGTTGGTAATGCGGTCACGTTCCATGGCGGCAGCCCGGTTCATTTCGTAGAGTAAGCGCCCGGCCTCCATGCCGGCGCCCACTTCATTGGCCTCGCTAATGGCGGCGCGATAGTCCGGGTCGGTCTGCATCCGATATGCTTCGAATCGTTCGGCTCCCAGGGTGGCGCGAACGGCTGTGAGGCGCTCCCGGGTCAGACGGGCAATTTCGGCGGACGCGGCGGGATCATCGCTGCCTTCCAATCGGGCGAGTTGTCGGTCAATGGCCTCGGTGGCGCTGAAGAGGCGGCGAAACTCCTCCGGTGTGGCGTTCAAACCGCGCAATTCTGCCCGCAGACGATCCGCGTGCGGCGAGTATCGCAAAAGACACTCCTCGAGTTGTTGGGCATTGAGTTGTTCGGCCAGCTTCTGGTGGAAGTCGGCCTCAATGCCGGCCAGCACGGCCTGGTCAGGCGCCTGACCCAAAGCTTCGCAGTCGCGAAGATATGACTGGGTTTGCGACCGGAACTGGCGAATCAGCCCCTGCACCTCGGTCTTGAGAGAATCGGGCATGGCCTCCAGCACGGGGCCGCTCAGCCGGACCGGTTCGGGTTCCTCTTGAGCTTGCGCCTCCCATTTGGGCCCCAGGAGCCTTGTCAGCAACTGTCGCCGCTCTGTCTCCAGAGCGAGTTCCTGTTCAGCCAGAGCACGCGCCTCCTCCGGGTCAGGCTCTGATCGCCACCACGGCGGGTCATTCGTTCGCATCAGGAGTGCTTTGCGCCGTTCGGCAAAGACTGCATTGATGTCGGCGGTAATGATGTCGCGCACGGTGGATTCAGGGCACCCGAAACTTCGCAGATTCCAGACGTACGCTTCGTAGTTCGTGGATTCCAAATCCTGCCAGGTCAATTCACGGGGTTTAAGCACCACATTAGTCTTGGCCACTTTGAAGGCGGGGTTAGTCAGGATCACGGTAGGCGTTGGCGGCGGACTGCTCTGGGCCTCTCGGTGAACACGGTAGAGGAGGAAGAGCCCTGTCGCCAGCAAAGCATTGAGGGCGATCGAGCCAACCATAAGTGGCCTTGCACTCACACGCGTTATCCTTCACATCCTCGCCCGTCAAATCAAACCAAAAACCGTTCGCCCCTGCCAACTGACCCACTACTTTGGGGGTGCGTTTCGCCGGCGATAGACCGGTAAGGCATGCAGTCGCGCCCGATTGTAGCGTTGTACGATTACGCATGGCAGGTTGGCCGCCAGGGCATACGCAACAATCACCAGGTCGGCCCAAAGCGGATTCCATAAGAAGAACAAAGGGGTCAGAAGCAGCGCCGTCCAGTGACACAGTTCGCCCCGCCATGTCTCAGCAGCAAAGCGGCGGAGATAGTCGGCGTCTCTGGACCGCAAACGGGCTTTTGGAAACCCGCCACCAAACCAGCGGGCCCCATCCGGCAGGCGGTCCTTCCACTGTTTGACGGCCAGAAGCCGTTCATAGAGCTTTCCATTCTCCTCCCAGCCCGCGGGGGGCCGTGGAATAAACCACGATGCGGGCATGCGAGTGAACGCCCAGGCCAGACTTGTTTGCAGCATCGCCCAACCAACGACGTTAAGGACGATGATCCAGACTGTGGGGATCTCAATCAGCACGGATGACGCGCCCTTTCCATCGAACTTCCTTGCCGGACTGGAAGGCGGAGCGGGCGAAGACAATGAAGAAGAAGACTAAAGGGATGGGATACAACACCAGTCCACTCCAGTGGAACGAACCGACTTTGCGTCCGAACCAGGCAACCTGGGCAGCACATAACAAATATGCAATGCCCCACTGGGTCCAATTGGCGGTGACTGCCAACCCAATCGGAACCAGCATCAGACCCGTTTTCCAAAGAATGAGCAGGGCCAGCACGCTACGTCGCGCCCGGCTGGCCCCCGAGGCGAAAGCCTTGCTCCACCCAGGCACCAACTCCTTCAGGCCGTTGGGATACATGCGAAAACTGCAAACCCCTCGACCCGCTCGACTGCCCACGAAAAAACCCGCCTTTCGGAACTGGTCGGCGAGATGCAGGTTTTCCAGGATGCGGCCGCGCACCGACTCATGGCCGCCGACCATGAAATAAGTGGAGCGCCCCACCAGAAGCACCTGGCCAAACAAACCCTGCGGTGCGGTACCCACCACCATGTTCAAATTAAAAAACAGCGAGAGAGATTCAATCAACCGCTCGACCGCGTGATAAGGTCCAACGGAAAAAGCACCTCCCTGAAAAGCCCCCAGCAGACGCCCCAAGCCGTCGGGTTCGAACCAGGTGTCCGCGTCCACAAACAGCAGCAGGTCTCCAGCGGCCGCTGCCGCGCCCTGCTGACAGGCCCACGTTTTTCCGCGCCATCCTTCCGGAAGGGGAGGCGGGCTGATGACCGTGGCCCCGTGTTTGCGGGCAATCTCCGCCGTGGCGTCCGTCGAGGCATCATCCACCACGATGATTTGATTCGGGGGGGGACTCTGTTCCGCCAGGGACCGCAATAACCGAGGAAGACTATCCTCTTCGTTGCGGGCGGGAATAATCACACTCAGAAGACCACGGGGTGCCACGCGTCCTGAGCTTGGGCATGGGCGCAAGTGGCGCAGCAAGAGAAACCCCATCAGCCATAGCAGAAGCGAGACGCCCAGGACCCAGTTGCTCATGGCACTAATCGTGCAACAGGTTTTCGCTCCGCTCAACCTTAACTATGTGGTGTTTTATGGGCCAACGCATCCCGTGAGAGCACCAGGCATGGGCACCTCAGTGCACAACGCCTCGGGCAGAGGTTGCTGGACAGGGAAGGCGCATCGCGTTATGCCGTGTTCATGAAATCACCGACTGTTGTGCTAATTATCGCGTTCGGCCTCCTCGGACAATGCGCCAGGGCGGCCAGCGTCTATGATCTCGTTGTCTATGGAGGAACCTCCGCCGGTGTGATGGCTGGTGTGCAGGCTTCGCGTATGGGGAAGACAGTCGTGATCGTGTGTCCGGACAAGCACCTCGGGGGGCTTTCGAGTGGTGGGTTAGGCTTTACAGACACTGGCAACAAGGCGGTTATTGGAGGGTTGGCCCGCGAGTTTTATCACCGGGTATGGCAGCACTATCAGCAACCTCAGGCGTGGCGCTGGCAAAAGCCCGAAGAGTATGGAAACCGGGGGCAGGGAACCCCCGCCATAGATGGCTCACAACGCACGATGTGGATCTTCGAACCTCATGTGGCCGAGGCCATTTTCGAGGATCTGATACGCGAGCATCGCATCCCGGTCTTTCGCGATCAATGGTTGGACCGTGAAAAAGGAGTGGCGAAGACCAATGGTCGCATCCTTTCCATCACGATGGTGGGGGGGCGGAGTTATGCCGGCAGGATGTTCCTGGACGCGACCTACGAAGGCGACTTGATGGCCGCGGCCGGTGTGGATTACCACGTAGGGCGGGAGGCCAACTCCGTCTATGGCGAAACCTGGAACGGGGTGCAAACGGGCGTCTTGCATCATCGGCACCACTTTGGTGTGCTTCGGGAGAAAGTCAGCCCCTACGTGATTCCAGGAAAACCCGAGAGCGGCGTGTTGCCGCGCATCAGTACCGACCCGCCTGGAGAGCGGGGGCAGGGCGATCGAAAAGTGCAGGCTTATTGTTACCGTTATTGTGTCACGGACCACCCCGCCAACCAGATCCCATTCCCCAAGCCGGAAGGATATGACCCTCGCCAGTATGAACTGCTGTTGCGTATTTTCGAGGCGGGCTGGCGTGAGACGTTTGAGAAGTTCGACCCCATCCCCAATCGCAAAACAGACTCCAACAACCACGGTCCCTTCAGCACTGATAACATCGGTATGAACTATGACTACCCGGAGGCCAGCTACGAGCGGCGGCGCGAGATACTCAAAGAACATGAGACCTACCAGAAGGGCTGGCTGTATTTTATAGCGCACGACCCGCGCGTGCCCAAAGAAGTTCAGACCGAGATGCGACGCTGGGGGTTGGCCAAGGATGAGTTCAAGGATAATGGCGGGTGGCCGCACCAGATTTACGTGCGCGAGGCCCGGCGCATGATCGGAGCCTACGTGATGACGGAAAACGATTTGCTCAAGAAGCGGCGCACCCCTGACTCGGTGGGCATGGGCTCCTACGGAATCGATTCCCATAACGTCCAGCGATACATCACCCCCGAGGGCTACGTGCAGAACGAAGGTGATATCGGGGTTGGGCTCAAGGCACCTTATGAAATCGCCTACGGTGCTCTGATCCCCAAACGAGGCCAGGCCGGCAATCTCCTGGTGCCGGTCTGTGTCTCCAGCTCCCATATTGCCTTCGGTTCCATCCGCATGGAGCCGGTCTTCATGATTCTGGGGCAATCAGCCGCCACAGCGGCTGTGCTTGCCAGTGAAGCCGGCGTTGACGTTCAGGATTTGCCTTATCCGACTTTGCGGGCACGGTTGCTGCAGGATGGCCAGATCCTTGAATACGCTCCGTCCCCTGAAGCGCCGACTCGCGGAACCTCAGAGAAGTGAGGCGTTGTGTCACAGACCTTTTGGGGAGCTTGTGCAGGGGTGCGATGTTGCCCGCTCAGGGGTATGCCGGACAACAAGGCCCTTTGTCAACGCCCCTGTCGCTTTCTCTTGGCGTGAGCCCGCCGTTCTGCCCGCGCGGCTCTAGCCTTGTATTGTGTCGTGATGTCGCGAAAGCACCACACGCGTCCAACGACCTGCCCGTCCACCCATTGTGGGTAAGAAAATCGCTCGAAAACACGCCCGTCCTTGAAATGAAGGAGATCGTGGCCTTCTGCCTCCGGATTGGAGTATAACTCCTTGACCTTGCGCAGGAACTTGGCGGGCTGCTTGAGCTGGGCTAAAACGAAAGCCAGAGTCTTCTCATCATCCCGCGCCGTTGCGAGGGCGGGGGGGATTTTCCACATCCGCACAAAACGTTGATTGAAAGCCGTCATTCTTCCTTCCCGGTCCACTACCAGGATGCCGTCTGGGACGGATTCAAGAGTGGCGGCGTTCAACGCTGCCGTTCGAGCCAGAGTGGCTTCGGCCCTCTTTCTCTCGGTGATGTCGCGGCTAATCCCCGTGAAGCCTCGCCAGTTGCCGGACGCATCGAAAACCGGCCGCACCTTGGCTTCAACCCAGAATCGGGATCCATCCTTGCGCACCTGTTCGATTTCCATGGCCCGCGGCCACTGCGCCGGGTCAGACAGATGGGGCTTGTTCAGGCCCCGACCAATGGCGGCCTTGATCGTCTCTGCGGACTCAGGCGCGATCAGTTTGAGCACGGATTCCCCCAGCAACTCCTCCGGGGCATAACCAAAAAGCTGCTGGCTCGAGGGGGTTAAATCCGTGAAGCGGAGTTGCGCGTCAATGCTCCAAATCACATCCACGACGCTCTCCGCCAGCCGGGACAAGCGGGACTGCATCTGTGCGCGGGCCTCGATGGCGTTGACATTTTCGAGAGCCACGGCGGCGACCGAGCCCAGCATCTCCAGCACGCTAAGATCTTCCGGCTCGATAGGCTGGTCGTTGCGGGTGTTATGCACTTCCAGACAGCCGAGCAGTTCACCGCTTCGGTTGAGAATCGGAACACACACCAGGTTTCGCAAGCTGAAGTCACGCTGCATTTCGGGCAGAACCAGCGGATCCCGCATCGGCTCATTCGAGCAGTAGCTTAGCCTGCTGGCCATGACGTAACCCATCACCCCCTGACCGGGGGCAAACTGGCGGCTCCACGGCGAGCACCTTCCCCGCAGGCAGTACTCCTTGACGGCAATTTTTCCCCCCACCACCACCCCCGCCATCCCTCCTGTGGCCCCTACCAACTCGAGCGCCGCGCTGACTGTTTCCCGCAAGATCGCTGAATGCTCCAGCACCGCGTGAATCTGTCGGCTGGCTTTCGAGAGCACCTCCAGTTGGGTGTTGCGGCGCAGGAGTGCATCCTCGGCGCGTTTGCGAGCGGTGACATCCCGGTAAATGCTCTGCACGACGCGGCGACCACCGATCTCCAGGGTGCTGCGGATGATGTCCACAGGGATGCGTCGGCCTGCCCGGTGCCAGACGAAGGCTTGAAACGAAGAGGAGGTGCCAGACTCCCCCGGGGTGGATCCTGGCCGGGAGGCGGCTAATTCCGGCGGCACCAAATCCGTCAAGGTCAGGCCTATGATACGATGGCGCGGCAGGCCCAGAAGCTGCTCGGATCTCCGGTTGGCTTCGAGAATACGGCCGGTGTCGGCCTCCGAGAGAAAGATGGCAACGTCGGCGGACTCGATCAGGGCCCGGTATTTGGCTTCGCTCTCACGCAAGCGTTGCTCGGCTTGGCGTCGCTCCGTTACGTCATTGGCGACCACCAATACGGCCCGGCGTCGTGCGAAAGTCACCACGTTTGTGTTGACCTCAACCTCAATGACTCGCCCATCCTTCGTTTTGTGGCGCCAAGGCCGCCCAGAGGCTGCCGACGGTGCCGGTTCGGCTGTCTCGACTGTTTTCCCTTCCGTCTCCGCTGGTGCCAGGAGGTCGTTCAGTGTCATGAACAGGAACTCCTCCCGGTTGAATCCGTAATGTCGGATAGCCGCCTCGTTCACGGCCAGAATGGCCAGGGTCTCCACATCATGCACCCACATCGGCTGAGGGTGATGGTCGAACAGATCACGGTATTGTTGAAGTGTGGACAGTGACGCCTCCTCCATGCGTTTGCGCCGCGTCACGTCGTGCAGCACCAATACCACACCTTGCACCTTCCCCATGCCATCCCGGAGAGGAGCCACCTGCCCGGCCAGGAGACCAGTCCAGTTGGTTCTTTTTTGTGAAAAGGCGAAATCCGGAATGGTCACCGCGGTCCCGTTCAGGGCGCGTTCCAACGACCTGTCAATGCCGTGGTCCTTGAAAAGACTATGCACTTCGGGCACGCGCCGACCCAAAGTTTCGCTTGCGGGAAGCCCTATGATTTTCTCCGCCATGGGGTTCCAGAACCGGCATCGCAGACGGTCATCCATGGCAATGATCCCCTCCTGGAGAGAATCTACGATCCGTTGTGCGAGGGCCGACAACACAATTCCCTCCATCGCGGAGGAATCGCCATCCGTGGGCGCGGGGGTCGAGTCAGGTTGCGCGTCGGGCTTTGGCATGGCTTGTCGTCAGAGCAACATAGCACACATCATTCACATCAGCGTGGTTGGATACGCCCCCCCCCGGGGCACTCTCAAGTCTGCCGGGCATGTTACTCTTTATTGATGCGTGCGGGCATACTCGGTTAAGGCCAGGACATTGGCGTCCGGTGTGTCGCGGGGTACCTCGCAGCCCGCCCCTACAATATAGGCGCTGCCAGCCTGGCGATGACACTCGGCAATGGCCTCGATGACTGCCGCCGGGTTGCCGTCGCGCAGAACGCGGACCGGGTGAATGTTTCCCAATAAAACCTGGCCGGGCCTCATTTTGGCGCGGGCCTCCGAGAGCGGAGCAGGGAAATCAAGGTCCACAATCTCGCAACCCAGACGCCCCATCATCTCCAGGAGACTTCGCGTGTTGCCGCAGATATGCAGACGGACTCGGGTACCCAGGGCGTGCAAGCCATCCACGAGCCTCTTCTCGTAGGGCCAGACCAGTTCCTCGTAGATCTGCGGGCCAACCAGCGACGCTGCGGCATCGCCTACGCCAATGATGTCCGCTCCCGCCTGCACCTGGGCGCGGGCAAAATCCAGCTCCATCGCCAGGACGAATTCAAACAAATCCCGAACGAACGCCGTGTCGTCAAAAAAATCCAGCATCAAGGAGTTGATGCCACGCAGGTCGGCCGCTTCAGCGCAGGGACCTTCGATCCAGCCCTCAATGAGTTTCTCGTCACGAACCCGGTCCCTTAAGAGGGCAACCCCTTTGACTCGATCGGTCATTCGTCCTCCGCCCAGAGGATCAGGGGCCTTCAGTCGGCACAATTCGGTCTTGTCGCAGAGCCTGGCCTGATCTTCGACGATGGCGGGCGGCTGATCAGGAAAAAACTCTACACGGGCCCCACAATCGGCAGCCTCGCGGGCCGGGTCGGAAATCACCGAGACATAATCGAAGTCAAACTTCTCCGCCACCCGCACTTGGGCGTCCACCAGTACACGGTGGTCAGTGACGTAGTCGCCATATTTAACGCCACATTGAGTGGCCGCGAACATCATGGTGATGGGCATCAGGGGCGTGTGGTCCACCGTTTTGCCAGCCAGACGTGCCAGGACTCGTTCTTTGCCATTCATATAGGATTATCGGATAAACCCGGAGATTGGGACTCTGCCTCGCCAACGACCACGGTTGGCTGCCCGGTCTTGGGTGGTGCGCGCAATTTTGCCAGGGCTGCCAGAGCCGCCTCGGTTTCCGCCGCTTTCTTGCTCTTGCCTCGTCCCCGGCCAAGCTCCCGGCCCTCGTGCAATACCGCGCACTCGAACATCCGATCATGGTCCGGTCCGCTGCTGGCCGTCATGGTATAGAGCGGTGGCGTGTCTGAGGAGCTCTGCAGATACTCCTGTAACTCACCCTTCGGGTTGTGGATGCGGGGCAAGGCAGCAACGCCGGACCATACTCCCTCGTAGCACCGTTGGATCACTTCGGTGACCGCCTCCAAACCTCCATCCATGAAAACCGCGCCCACAATCGCCTCGAAGGCGTCGGCCAAGGTCGAGGATCTCGACCTGCCGCCACTGGCCTCCTCGCCATGGCTTAAGATCAGGCAGGGGCCCAGTTCCAGGCGCCGGGCCAGCTCAGCCAGGAACCGCCGGTTGACCAGGTGCGCCCGGGCTTTGGTCAATGGCCCCTCGCCATAGCCCGGAAACCGCACAAACAACTCCCGGGTCAGGACCATGCCCAGCACGGCATCTCCCAGGAATTCCAGACGCTGATTGTCCTCCGCCGTCTTGCGTTGCTCAGGGTTTGTGGAAGGATGGGTCAACGCTAAGCGCAACCACTGCGGGTCTCGAAAGGTCCAACCAAGCCGTGTCTGGAGTTGTGCGAGAGCATCCACGATCGGCTCAAGTCAGGAGTCAGTCACACTCGTGGAGGTCGGAGGAGCGCGTAACTCTCCGCTGGGGCTACCATCTTTGACCTTTAGTCCCTCGGTCGTCGCGCCCTCGCGGGGTGGTGAAACGCAATCGTTCGTCCCGCCGCCGGATGATACCGCGCTGGCTGAAGACTGGTTGCCCACGACAGTCTCCCGGTCTGATGGGGCATGATCGAAAGCCATCTCGGTCTGCGGAGAGGGTAACCCATGTTCCAGCAGGTCAGCCACCACCCGTTGAACCGCATCGAGTTGATTCAACTGCAAGGCGGGGTCGGGAATCGTAAACAGATCGCCGGTCTTGGCCTGCTCGTAAATAAAAATGCGGCGGCCTTCGTGACAGAGCTGTTCCTTGACTTTGAGGATCCGCTTTCGCTCGAGCATCACGGCTAGAATGAAGGCTGCCGGGGCGTAATTTGGATCATTGCGCTCAATAATTTTGCGCAAGAGGCTTTCGGCGGTCTCCCGTTGGATCGGATCGGGCGGAGCAGGCGGGGGGGACTCATAGACACTTTGCCAGCACGAGATAAAGCCTTTGCGGTCTTGCACCCCCTGGCTGAACTGCTCCTTCCAGCAAACTGCACATAGGTCCAGACGCTGATATTCCCGGCGTTCATCCAGCAGCACGGTGTGGCAGGCGTCCTTGTCCGCGAACGGCCTGCCGCAGGACTGGCAGTGGTGGGCTCGGCTCTGGATGTTCCACTCGTTCATGATCTAGGGTTATTCTAAGCACAGGGCATTTGGGCGCAATCTTCAATTGCGCCCGTCTCAGTGGTCCTCCTTCTGGGACACCTTTTCAGATGCCGCATTTGCTGCCCGATGACCTGTCTCACCCGCTCCTGGAATCCCCGCCAGGGCGGCGACGAATGGTCAGGGGCGGAGCTTTGGGGATGGGTGGCGGTTCCCCCTTGTAAGCCGTGATCTCCGGCTGGGTTGTGGGGGGAGTTGTGACCTCCCCCCTTGGCGTCCAATTGCCCGGACCGCTTTGACCGATGGGAGTCTGTAGCATGGTCGTGTCGCCAAGCTTATTCTCCGAGGGCTTGATCGGTTCTGGGAGGGTACGGGCCTGGTCTTCGAGTGCTGCCTGAGACCTGGCGGCAACATCCAGAACCTCGTATCCGTTGACCAGCCAGGTTAGGCGCCCCGTTTTGATGTCCACGATCAACCCATGCACGGGTATGGCCGGGCCAATCAGGGGGCTGCGCCGCACCAGATCCACCGCCTTCAGGACGTTCTGCTGCTCGCTGGCAAAGATCCCAAAGAACTCGGTCAAGTTGTCTGGCAGGTGGAAGCGCTCGATTCCCAGCCGCTTGAACTGCTCGATCAGGTTCATCATGGAAGTTTGCCCCACACGACAATCTGTGTGACCGATGATGGCAATCTCGCGTCCCCCCTTAATGGCACAGGCCAGAGCAAGCGATCGCAAGGTGCTGCTGGTCGTGCTCGTGACGATGTTTCCGGCGTTGCGGAGCCAGATGAAGTGCTCTTCGGGAATGGCCAGCACCTCGGGCAAGAGTGGATTCAGGCGCGCGTCAATGCAGGTCAAGGCCACCACTGGCAGTGAATCCGCGAAATCTTTCATGCGCACACCAGCGCTGGCGTCACCGCTCACCGCCCGGTGATTGGCCTCGATAATGGCTTCGAATAGACGCATGTGGATAAGGGGGGCCTACCAGAGCCCTCGCACGCTTCTCGAACTCGCGACGGGTGTGGCCCCTCGTTGATAGTCAGGTTGCAAACTAACAGGCGCCACCGCGGCACGAAAGGCCGAATCCAGAAAAGGCATCGAGCTCAACCATGCTTGCGGAAGCGCAGCTTCCGGCTGACTTCCGCTTTCATCGAAAGCTTGGCCAGATTCGTCCCGCGCGTTGGTCGCATGATAGTTGCCTTTCTGATGATCAGGACTCACTCTCTTTCGGAGGCTCCTCCCTGGCCATGGCCTTCTTCAGCGCTGGCACCTGTTCAAGCAACTTCTCGAATTTGACCCCGGT
>Ga0073934_10003684_pt1 | contig 27527 bp, 23 predicted proteins | sample LarsenN4metaG_FD_76834 | JGI IMG/M metagenome (GOLD analysis project Ga0073934, IMG submission 76834) | Hot spring sediment bacterial and archeal communities from British Columbia, Canada, to study Microbial Dark Matter (Phase II) - Larsen... ... | reverse complement strand
TGCGGCGGCGCTCGGCGACCAGCACGCGCAGGTAGTCGAGGAATTCGCGCACGGCGCGGTTGCCGCGCTCCAGCATCTCGGGCGTGGGCTTCGGCTCCAGCGCGCCGAGGATGGCGAGCGACCAGCCGCGCAGCGGCCCGCGCTCCTCGCGCGGCACGGCGAGCAGGTTTCCGATCACTTCGACCGGGATCTTCGCCGCGAACTCGGCGATGTAGTCGAATTCGCCCAGCTCCGCCATGCGCGCAAGCAGCGCGTCCACCAGCCGCGCGACGTCGGCCTCCATGCGCGCGATGGCGCGCGGGGTGAGCGCGCCCATGATCAGGCGCCGCACGCGCGTGTGCAGCGGCGGATCGTTGAAGACGAGGCTCGTCGTGTGGTGCTCGTACAGGGGCGAATCGCCGAACTTCGGCCGGAACTCGACCTTCTTGCCGGAGCTGGCGCGCGCGGTATCGCGATAGACCTCGACCGCGTGCTCGTAGCGCGTAAGGAGCACGCCGCCGTCGGCGAAGCGGTGCACCGGGTCCTCTTCGCGCAGCCGGGTGTAGTGCGGGTAGGGATCGTCTATGAATCCGGCCGGAGGCTGCGTCAGCTCGAACGCGATCATTCGTGCATACTACCGCGCCATGCAGTGCGCACCCAACGCCGGTTTGACGCCCGCGCCCGCGGCCGCCGGTGCGCGTGCCCCGGGCCGGCACCGCCTCGCATGAGCAGCAGCGCGCCGCGGCGTTCCTACCGCTACTACGAGTTCGTCATGGCGGCGTTCGTGACGGTGCTCGTGTGCTCGAACCTGATCGGCCCGGCCAAGATCGCGCAGGTGGAGGCGCCGCTCGTGGGCGCGCTCACCTTCGGTGCGGGGGTTCTCTTCTTTCCGGTGTCGTACGTGTTTGGCGACATCCTCACCGAAGTGTACGGCTATGCGCGCGCGCGGCGCGTCATCTGGGCCGGGTTCGGCGCGCTCGGCTTCGCTTCGTTCATGGCGGCGGTGGTGGTTGCGCTTCCTCCGGCGCCCTTCTGGACGCATCAGGCGGCCTACGAGATCGCGTTCGGCAACACCTGGCGCATCGTCGCCGCTTCCATGTTCGCCTATTTCTGCGGCGAGTTCGTCAACTCGTACGTGCTCGCCAAGATGAAGATCCTCACCGCCGGACGGTGGCTGTGGACCCGCACCATCGGCTCGACGATCGCCGGCGAGGCGGTGGACTCGATGCTCTTTTATCCGCTCGCGTTCTACGGCGCCGGGATCATCCCGGACGAGAAGCTCCCGGTGGTGATGCTCGCGCAGTTCCTGGCGAAGACGGGCGTCGAGGTCGTGTTCACGCCGGTGACCTACAAGGTGGTCGGCTTTCTCAAGCGCGCGGAGAACGAGGACTACTACGACCGGCACACCAACTTCAACCCCTTCGCGCTGAAGGCATAGCGCCGGCTAAGGGCGGAGCCTGCCGGCGCGCAGGGCTTCCAGCACCCGGCGCAGCATCGTGCGGGTCTCGCCCGGCACATCGTCGAGCAGATATCTTCCCTCGACCTCGACGAAGTACTGTCCGGCAAGGTGCGCTGGCGCATCCCCGGCGGCGCGCAGTTCCCAGACGAGCAGCCGGTGCCGGCCGATCGCGAACTCGGCGACGAGCCGGTTCGCCGGGTCGAGGTACTGCGCGAACACGCGCTTGAACTCCTCCTCGCCCACCTCGCGGCGGTATTGCTGCAGCACCTCGAAGCGCCGCCGGGGGGCGTTGGAGAGCACCGCCGCCTCCTCGATGTCGCCGGTGGAAAGATGCAGATGCAGGAGCCGCGCCGAATTGAGCGCGCTGTCGGGCGCAAGCGGAGCCGCGGGCGTGCGCACGTGCGCATCCGGCGCGTGTCGGTACAGGACGTACTCGACGCGCCGGCCGTCCTCGAGCTCCAGCACGCGCGGCTCGCCGCCGGCCGCGCCGGCGGCCGAGGCGGCGAACGCCGCGGCGGCGAGCAGAACGCGCGGGCGCGGCCTCACGCCGCGGCGCGCACCGGCTCGGCGCGGTAGCGAGCGAGCAACTGCTCGCGCTTGGCGCGCGCCGCGGCGACCGCCTTGGCCTTGATGTGGCCGAAGCCGCGGATCTCCTCGGGCAGGGAGGCGATCTCGACGGCGAGCGCGTGGTTGTCGCGCGAAAGTCCGGCAAGGAGAAGCTCGACCGTTTCCTCGTATTCGCGGATGAGTTCGCGCTCCATGCGCCGCTCGGCCGTGCGGCCGAAGGGGTCGAGCCAGGTGCCGCGCAGCCCTTTCAGCTTCGCGAGTAGCCGGAACACCGTCATCATCCACGGGCCGAAGCGCATCTTGCGCGGCTCGCCGGTGCGCGGATCCGGCCGCGCAAGGAGCGGCGGCGCAAGGTGGAACACCAGCCGGTAGTCGCCCTCGAACATCGCCTCGATTCTCTTCGCAAAATCGCCGCTGGCGTACAGCCGCGCCACCTCGTACTCGTCCTTGTAGGCGAGGAGCTTGGCGTAGGAGCGGGCCACCGCCTCGGCGAGCTTCGTGCCGCCGGTCCTTTCCTTCTCCGCAGCGGCGACGCGCTCGATGAGCGCTTTGTAGCGGGCCGCGTAGGCGGCGTCCTGGTACCCGGTGAGGAACTTGACGCGGCGCGCCACCAGCTCCTCCAGATTGCGCGAGAAATGCTCGCCGATCGGGACGACCTCGGCCGGTCGCGCGATGCGGCGCACGCGTTCCGGATCCACCGCCGCGCGCCGGCCCCAGAGGAACGAGGCGAGGTTGAACTCGACGGCGACGCCGTTCAACTCGATCGCGCGCTCGATCGCCGCGCGCGAAAGCGGCAGCCAGCCGCGCTGCCAGGCGAAGCCCAGCATGAACATGTTGGTCGCGATCGCGTCGCCCATGAGGGCGGTCGCGAGTTCCGCGGCCGGAACGAATTCGGCGTTCGCCTCGCCGCAGGCCTCCTGGATGTCGCGCGCGAGGTCGGCGCCGGGCAGCCGCCAGTCCGGATTGCGCACGAAATCGGCGGTCGGCGTCACCGTGGCATTGATCAGCGCGCGCGTCCTGCCGGGCGCCATCTTCGCGATCGCGTCGTTGCTCGCGCTCACCACCAGGTCGCAGCCGAGCACGACCTTCGCGCCGCCGGTGTCAAGGCGCGCGGTGTGCAGGTCGGCCGCCTCGGCGGCGATCCGCACGTGCGACATCACCGCGCCGTATTTCTGGGCGAGACCCGACATGTCGAGCACCGTGACGCCCTTGCCTTCCAGATGCGCCGCCATCGCCAGGATCTGGCCGATGGTGATGACGCCGGTTCCGCCGATTCCGGTGACGAGGATGCCGCAGGGCTCGGCCAGGTCCGCGGGCGCCGCTTCCGGCAGCGCCGGGAAATCGCCGGCGGCGACCGGGCTGCTCGTCCCTTTCCTCAGCCGCCCGCCCTCGACCGTGACGAAGCTCGGGCAGAAGCCCTTGACGCAGGAGAAGTCCTTGTTGCACGAGGACTGGTTGATCGTGCGCTTCCTGCCGAATTCGGTCTCCAGCGGCTCGACCGAGAGGCAATTCGACTTGAAACTGCAGTCGCCGCAGCCCTCGCAGACCATCTCGTTGATCACCGCGCGCTTCGCCGGATCGGGATACGCGCCGCGCTTCCTGCGCCGGCGCTTTTCCGAGGCGCAGGTCTGGTCGTAGATGAGCGCGGAAACGCCCGGCTGTTCGCGCAGCCAGCGCTGCACCTCGTCCAGCTCGTCGCGGTGCCGGATGGTGACGCCCGGCGCCCAGTTCGTGCCCGGCGGGTACTTCTCGGGCTCGTCGGTCACCACCACGATGGGACCGACGCCTTCGGCGGCAAGCTGGCGCGAGATCATCGGCGGATCGAGCGGGCCGTCCACATGCTGGCCGCCGGTCATCGCCACCGCGTCGTTGTAGAGGATCTTGTAGGTGATGTTGACCTTGGCCGCGACCGCGGCGCGGATCGCGAGCAGCCCGGAGTGAAAGTAGGTGCCGTCGCCGAGGTTGGCGAAGATGTGCTTTTCGCTGGTGAACGGCGCCTGGCCGATCCAGGGCGCGCCTTCCCCGCCCATGTGCGTGAAGGTGGCGGTCGAGCGGTTCATCCACACCGCCATGAAATGGCAGCCGATTCCGGCGGTCGCCCGGCTGCCCTCGGGCACGCGGGTGGAGGTGTTGTGCGGGCATCCGGAGCAGAAGTAGGGCTGGCGCACTGCCGCGACGCGCGGCCGCGCGAGCGCCTTTTCCTTGAAGTCGAGGAAGGCGAGCCGCTCACGGAATTGCGAGCCGAGCGCGGCGGTCATGCCGAGCTTTTCCAGACGCTGCGCGATCGCCCTGGCGACCATCGCGGGCGAGTGTTCGTAGTGCGCCGGCAGCAGCCACGTGCCGGCGGGCTGGCCGTCGGCGCGGCTCCATTCGCCGTTGTCGTCGAACTTGCCCACGACGCGCGGCGCGCGCACGCCCTCCTTCCAGTTGTACAGCTCCTCCTTGATCTGGTACTCGATGAGCTGGCGTTTTTCCTCGACGACGAGGATCTCCTCAAGCCCGTCGGCGAAGCGGCGCGCGCCCTGGGGCTCCAGCGGCCAGCTCATCGCCACCTTGTACACGCGCAGGCCGATGTCGCGCGCAACCCGCGCGTCAATGCCCAGGTCGGCGAGCGCCTGCATGACGTCGCCGAAACTCTTGCCGGTGGTGACGATGCCCAGGCGCGCATGCGGCGAGTCGTACACGATGCGGTCAAGGCCGTTGGCGCGCGCGTAGGCGAGCGCGGCGTACACCTTCCAGTCGAGAAGCCGCGCCTCCTGCTCGAGGATGCCGTCGGGCCAGCGGATGTTGAGCCCGCCGGGCGGCAGCGGAAAGTTCTCCGGCAGCCGCACTTCGACCCGGTCGGGGTCCACGATCACCGAGGCGCCCGACTCGACCACGTCGGTGACGCACTTGAACGCGATCCAGCAGCCGGAGTAACGGCTCATCGCGAAGCCGTGCGCGCCGAGGTCGAGATAGTCCTGGACGTTCGCCGGGTTGAGCACCGGGATGAGGCACGCCTTGAAGATGTGCTCGCTCTGGTGGGGCAGCGTCGAGGACTTCGCCGCATGGTCGTCGCCCGCGAGCACCAGCACGCCGCCATACCGGGCGGTGCCGGCGGCGTTGGCGTGCTTGAACACATCGCCGCAGCGGTCCACGCCCGGGCCCTTGCCGTACCACATCGCGAACACGCCGTCGTATTTCGCGCCCGGAAACAGGCCGACCTGCTGCGTGCCCCAGATCGCGGTCGCCGCGAGATCCTCGTTGACGCCCGGCTGAAAGCGGATGTGGTGGGATTCGAGGTGCTTCTGCGCGCGCCAGAGCGTCTGGTCGAGACCCCCGAGCGGCGAGCCGCGGTAGCCGGAGATGAAGCCGGCGGTGTTCAGTCCCGCCCGCGCGTCGCGCTCGCGCTGAAGCAGCGCAAGACGCACCAGCGCCTGCGTGCCGGTCAGGAAGACGCGGCCTTTTTCCAGCGTGTACTTGTCTTCGAGGGTCGCCCGGGCGAGGGCGGCCGCGTCCACGGGGGCGTTCATCGGGCGGTCTCCACAAATCGTGTTCGTGTGGGGCGCAGGGCTCGCGCGGTAGCGCCGCCTGCGCGCCGCGTGCGCCGCCGGATCGTGTCCCGCGGCGCGCTCGACCCAGCTTAGCACACGCTCAGGCGGATGCTCCGCCGCGTGCTTCGCGATCCTTGCGCGCCGGCGGCCGGTCCCAGTACGGCTCCGGGCCGAACGAGTCGGCGAGAAAGTCAATGAACGCGCGCGTCTTGGCCGGCAGGTAGCGCCGGTGCGGATAGACGGCGTAGATGGAGACTTCGGTCGCGAAATCGTAGCCGGGCAGAAGCGCGACGAGCGAGCCGTCCTCGAGATGCCGGCGCACGTCCCAGGTGGACTTGAGAGCCACGCCGAGTCCGGCGAGCGCCCATTCGCGCAGCACCTCCCAGTTGTCGCACGCGTACCGGCCGCTCACGCGCACCACGCCCCTGCGACCGGAGGGGTCCCGGTACTCCCAGTTCATGTGAAAGTCGGTCGTCGTCAGGCAGTTGTGGTGGACGAGGTCTTCCGGCGTGCGCGGCGTTCCGTGCTTGCGCAGGTACTCGGGGCTGGCGCAGACGACACGCCGGTTCGGCGCCAGCCGCCGCGCCGCGAGCGAGGAGTCTTTCAGCGCCCCGATGCGGATGGCGAGGTCGTATCCTTCCTCAATCAGGTTCACCGCGCGGTCCGAGAGGCTCAGCGCAAGCTGCACCTTCGGGTAGCGCTCGGCGAACCTCGGAATGAGCGGCGCGATGTGCAGGTGGCCGAACGAAGCCGGAATCGCCACCTTCAGCACGCCCTGGGGCTCCGCGCGGCGCGCCGACGCCGCTGCTTCGGCCTCCGCAACCTCGGCGAGGATGCGAACACAAGCCTCGTGATACCGGGCCCCTTCGTCAGTCAGCGCGATGCGGCGCGTGCTGCGGTTGAGCAGCCGCACGCCGAGCCGTGCCTCCAGCGCTGCGAGCTTGCGGCTGACGGCGGCCGGGGAGACGCCGAGATCGCGTGCCGCGGCCGAGAGGCTTCCGGCGCTCACAACCTTGGCGAACACGGACATCTCCGAAAGCGGGTCGGCCACGATTATTGACTCAAGCGCAAAGGAGCTTTAACGGTTATTGGGATTGTATGCAAGGCAACAAAGACGTAAATTTGTCGCACCGCAGCAATCAATAGATGAAGGCTGCGGGACGGGTTTCAGGAACGCGCCCGCCGCGGTTTCCTCCCTCCTCCTCCGCGGTAGGGGTTCGTCCCCTCCGCACCGCCCCAAAACGGTGCGGAGGGGACCGCGTCTTTTCGAGACGTCTATGCGATGGCGCGCCACATTTCGCGGTCGCGCTTTGCAGTCCAGATGCGCGGATGCCGGATGCCGCGCGCCTCGTCGTAAGCGCGCGAAACGTCGAACGGCATGCAGTGCTCGTAGATCGGGTAGGCGCCGTACACCGGGTCCATGCGCCGGCGCGTCGCCTCGTACACCTCCTTGAGCGACTTGCGGGCGGCGACGCCGCGGCGCGCCGCGGCGTACAGTTCGCGCACGAACCTCTGGGTGTAGTCAATCGCCTTCTCGCAGTCGGCCGCGGTCTTGAGGGCTGGTCCGCGACCAGGCACGAGGGCGCGGGGCTTCAGCGCACGCAACTTCTCCAGCGTCGCCGGCCACTCCGCGAGCTGCGCGTCGCCGGCGTAAATGCCGGCGTTGTACTCGACCAGATCGCCCGAAAAGAGCACGTGCTCGGAAGGCACCCAGACGATCGTGTCGCCGGCGGTATGCCCCGCGCCGGGGTGCAGGATCCGGACTTCCAGCTTTCCCATCCACAGCGTGAGCGCCTCGCGGAAGACGAGCGTCGGCCAGGTGAGCCCCGGAATGGACGACTTGCCGCGGAAAAGCCGCGGAAAGCGCCCGATCTCGCTCGCCATGTCCTGGCGCCCGCGCTCGCGAATGAGACCGAGCGTCGCCTCGCTCGCGATGATCTGCTCGGCCCGGTAGGCCGAGGCGCCGAGCACGCGCACCGCGTGATAGTGGCTGAGCACGACGTACCGGATCGGTTTTGCGGTCACGCGCCGGATGCGCCGGATGACCTCCCGCGCCATGAGAGGCGTGGCCTGCGCGTCCACCACCATCACGCCGTCCTCGCCGACGATCACGCCGGTGTTCGGATCGCCCTCGGCGGTGAACGCCCAGCAGCTCTTCGAAAGCCGCTCGAAGGCGATCTTCTTCGGTGCGAGGTCGGCTTCGGAGGCGAAAGGTTTTGTCATCGCCAAGGGCGGGGGTTCGGGAAGTGGCTATCATAGCCGGGACGAACGGACCGATCGAAGGCATCCGCATGGGCCGCCCGGAAAGGATCCGACTCGGCGACATCCTGGTCGCCCAGAAGCTCATTTCGCAGGAGCAGCTCGCGCGCGCGCTCGAGGAGCAGAAAAAGACCGGCCGCAAGCTCGGGCGCCTGCTCGTCGAGCAGGGCTACGTCACCGACGAACAGATCTGCGAGGCGATTTCCCGCCAGCTCGGCATCCCGTACATCAACCTCAGGTATTACAACTTCAACCGCGAGGTGGTGCGAAGGCTGCCGGAAACGCTCGCGCGCCGTTTTCGGGCCATTGTGCTGGAGGAGCGCGAAGGCGCCTATCTCGTCGGCATGGCCGATCCGACCGATCTGTTCGCCTATGACGAGCTGTCGCGCGCGCTCAAGCGGGAGATCCGCACCGCGGTGGTGAGCGAGCCGCTGCTCATGCACACGATTGATCACGTCTACCGGCGCACCGAGCAGATCAGCGGGCTGGCGAAGGAGCTGGAGCGCGATCTCGGCGACGCGTATGTGGACTTCGGCGCGCTCGAAGCAGGGGTCGGCGCCGAGGACGCGCCGGTGGTGAAGCTGCTGCAGAACGTGTTCGAAGACGCCGTCCAGGTGAACGCGTCCGACGTGCACATCGAGCCGCAGGAGGACAAGCTCCAGATCCGCTTCCGCATTGACGGCGCGCTGATGCCGCAAACGGAGGCGGATCCCAGGATCGGCCCGGCGGTTGCGCTGCGCTTGAAGCTCGTCGCGGGCCTGGACATCTCGGAAAAGCGCCTGCCGCAGGACGGGCGGCTCAACATGCGGGTGCGGGACCAGCCGATTGACGTCCGGATCTCGACCATGCCGTCGCAGTATGGCGAAACGGTGGTGATGCGCCTGCTCAATCGCAAGGCCTCGCTCGCGCCGCTGGAGTCGCTGGGCATGCCCGCGCCGATGCTGAAGCGCTTTCGCGAGGCGATGGCGCGCCCGGCCGGCATGATTCTGGTCACCGGTCCGACCGGAAGCGGCAAGACGACGACGCTGTACGCCGCGCTCGCCGAGCTGAACACGCCCGATCGCAAGATCATCACGGTGGAGGACCCGGTCGAGTACCGCCTGCCCGGCATCACCCAGGTGCAGGTGAACGAAAAGATCGATCTCACGTTCGCGCGGGTGCTGCGCTCGACCCTGCGCCAGGACCCCGACGTCATCCTCGTCGGCGAGATCCGCGACGAGGAAACCGCGCAGATCGCGCTGCGCGCCGCGCTCACCGGGCACCTGGTTTTCTCCACCCTGCACACCAGGGACGCCGCAAGCACGCCCCTGCGGCTGGTGGACATGGGCGCTCCCGCCTATATGGTGGCCGGTTCGCTGCACGCGGTGCTGGCGCAGCGGCTGGTCAGGCTCGTGTGCGAAGCGTGTGCGCAGGAGGTCGCGCCGAGTCCCGAGGAGGCGCGCTGGCTGGCGGCGCTGCCGACCCCGCTGCCGCGCGAGGCGCGTCTGCGCCGCGGGCGCGGGTGCACGCACTGCAACGGCATCGGCTACTCGGGGCGGACCGGAGTCTACGAAATGCTGGAGATGACGCCCGAGCTCGTGCGCGCGGCCAGCCGCGCCGACCCGAACGTCTTTCTCGAGGCGGCGCGGGCGACCCTGAGGGGCCGCACCCTCACCGACAGCGCGCTCGCGCTGGTCGCCGAAGGACGCACCAGCGTGGCCGAAGCGATGAAGGTTTCGGTGCAGCTGGAGGACTAGGCGGTGCCCACCTACGCCTACCGCGCGCGCGGCGCGCGCGGCGAGCCGCTGAGCGGGCGACTGGAGGCGGCCAGCGCCGATGCGGCCGCCGATCAGCTGCTCGCCACCGGAATCACCCCGATCGAGATCCGCGAAAGCGGCGCGCAAACGGCCTTGGCGGCGCCGGCGTGGCTCGCCAGACTCCTCGCTCCGGGGGTGAGGCTGCCGGATCTCATTCTCTTTTCGCGCCAGATGCACACGCTGCTCAAGGCCGGGGTGCCGATACGTAGGGGGCTCGCCGGCCTGCAGGAGTCGGCGGCCAATCCGACCTTGCGCGAAGTGATCGCCGATCTGCGCGCCAGCCTCGACGCCGGCCGCGAACTGTCGCAGGCGATGCGTCGCCACCCGGCCGTGTTCTCGCCGTTCTACGTCGCGATCGTGCGCGTGGGCGAGGCGAGCGGAAAGCTCGAGGAGGTTTTCAGGCGCCTGTTCGACTACCTCGAATTCGAGCGTGAAGTCCGCGAGCGCGTGAAAGCGGCGCTGCGCTACCCGACGTTCGTGCTGGTGGCGATCGCGGTCGCCATCGCGATCGTCAACTTCATGGTGATTCCCGCCTTCGCGCGCATCTTCGAGGGCGCGAACGTGCCGCTGCCGGCGCTCACGCGGGCGCTGATCGCGGTTTCGGATTTTTCCGTGCGCTATTGGTACCTGGTGGCGGGCGCGGTGTTCGGGGCGGTCGCCGCGTTTCAGGCGTGGATCCGCACCGCGCGCGGCCGCCAGAGCTGGGACCGCATCAAGCTGCGCCTGCCGGTGGTCGGCCCGATCCTGCTCAAGACCTCGCTGTCCAGGTTCGCGCGGGCGTTTTCGCTCGCGCTCGCCGCCGGCGTGCCGATCGTTCAGGCGCTGACGGTCGTGGCGCGGGTGCTCGACAACGACTACCTCGCGGCGCGCGTCGAGCAGATGCGCGAGGGCATCGAGCGCGGTGAAAGCATTCTGCGGACCGCGACGACCACCGGCGTGTTCACGCCGCTGGTGCTGCAGATGGTGGCGGTGGGCGAGGAAAGCGGCGCGCTCGACGATCTGCTCGAGGAGATCGCGGACATGTACGACCGCGAGGTGGACTACGAGGTGAAGAACCTCAGCGCGAGCATCGAACCGATCCTGACCGTCGCGCTTGGCGTGCTCGTGCTCATTCTCGCGCTCGGGGTGTTCCTGCCGATATGGGAGATGGGCCGGGTGATGCTGCTGCGCAAGTAGGGGGGCGCGCGTGATGTACGGAAGGCGCCCGCTCACCCGGCTCGAGGCGGCGGTCTACGCCGCGGTGGTGGCGTTGCTGATCGGCGTGTTCCTCGACCGGATGCTGCGGCTTCTTGCAGCGGCCGAGCGCGAGGTCGTTGCGCTCACGGTCGCGAACACCCAGTCGGCCCTGCGCACGCGACTTGCGGTCGCTTCGCTTCTCGATCGGCCGCTGCCCCCGGACTGGCGCGGCCGCAGCCCGTTCGAAGTCGCCGGGATCGAACCGAAGGGCTACGTCGGCGAACGAGCCGGCGCAAGCGCCGCCGACCTCGAACGGGGAACCTGGGCGTTCGACAGCGCGGCGCGCGAGCTGGTTTACCGACCCCGCTACCCGATCGGGTTGCATGTCGCCGGCGGCGGCGAACTCCTGCGATTCAGACTCGATTCCAGCGGGGGCGAGGGCCAGGTCGGCATCGTCGCCTCACTCGCCTACCAGTGGGATCCTTGAGCAAACGCGGCGCATACCAGAAGCCCGATCCGACAGCACTTATCCGGCTGTCCGGGATCGGAGAAATTGCCGAGCAGGAAACCGCTTAGTTCCGGTGTCGTTTTTATGATTGACAACAAAGGGTTATTCGTTTAGTTTCATCCATTGTCGAAGGAACGGAGGGCGCGTTGCTCTCGTTATTCCGCAAGCGCGGGCGGAAGGAACCAGGTTGGCTCGCGGTCTCCTTGGAAGCTCGCGAGTTGCGTTTTGTTCATGCGCGAAGCGCGCCAGGAGGTCGTCCCGTGGTCAGTCTGGCAGGCGAACACGGCATCGCGGAGGATCCGTCGGCCGTCAAGGCGCTTGCGCGCGAAGTCGAATTCGATCGCTATCGCTGCACCACGCTGCTCGCGCGCGACGAGTACCAGATGATCGTGACGGAGGCGCCGAACGTGCCGCGCGAGGAGCTGCGCGCGGCGATCCGCTGGCGCGTGAAGGACCTCCTGCGCTGCCACCCGGACGACGCGATGCTCGACGTGCTCGATATTCCGCCGCCCGCGGGGGAAGGCAGACCGGTGCATCAGATGTTCGTGGTCGCGGCGGAGAACTCCTTCATCCAGGCGCGCGTGGATCGCTGCAGCGCGCTCGGCATCCCGCTGTCGGTGATCGAGATCCCGGAGACGGCGCAGCGCAATCTCGCGACCGCCGCGCACGGCGACGACACCGCGGTCGCGCTGATCCATCTGCTTGCCGGGGGCGCGCTCATCACCATCAGCTATCGGGGGGAGCTGTACTTTGCGCGCTGGCTCGACATCGGCGCCGACCAGCTCGCCGCGGGGTCGGCCGAACGCGAATCGCTGCTCGATCGCGTCGCGCTGGAACTTCAGCGCAGTTTCGACCATTTCGACCGCCAGTACCGCTTCATCGGGCTCGGCAGGCTGCTGGTGGGGCCGCTCGCCGCCGACGACGGCATCACCGAGCACCTTGCGCGCAGCGTCGGCGTCGAGGTCGCACCCTATCCGCTCGCCGAGGTGTTCGAAGGCGAGCAGCCGGCGCTGCGCGACCCGGCCGGCCGGTGGCGGCTGTTTCATCTGCTCGGCGCGGCCCTGCGCGAGGAGTCCAAGGTTCCCTGAGTCGCGCATGCCCCAGCAGATCAACCTGTACAGCCCGATTTTCCTCAAGCGCGAAAAGCATTTCTCGGCGAGGATGATGGCCTACGGCCTTGCGGTGGTCGGGGTGGTGCTCCTCGCGCTTTACGTCGCCGCGTGGTTCCAGTATCGGGCGCTCGAGCTTTCCGCGAAGGACTACGAAAACCGGATCGTCGCGCATCGCGAGCAGTACGCGAACATCGCACGGCAGCTTCTTTCCGAGGAGGCGCGCAAGGCCCTCGAATCGGAGTCGGCCCGCCTCGCGCAGGAAGTCGCGCGCCGGCGCAAGATGCTGGAGCTGCTGCACGCGGGCGAGCTGGGCAGCGCCGAGGGCGTCTCGTCGTATTTTGCAGCGCTTGCGCGGCGCACCGTGAACGGCGTCTGGTTGACCGGGTTGGTGGTGGGCGAAGGCGGCACCGAGTTCTCGGTGAGCGGCAGGATGCTGGGTGCGGAACTCGCGCCGGTCTATCTGCGGCAGCTGGGCCGGGAAGAGGTGATGCGCGGACGGCGCATTGCGGAACTTCGGCTGGCGCGCAGGGACGCGCGCGCCGGCGGCGGCGAAGCGGCGCGCGCGGCTGCGGCGCCGGCGGAGTTCGTCGAGTTCAGCTTCGTCGCGCTGCGCGAGGGAGCGGGCTCCGCGCGCGCTGCGGCGGACAAGGAGGCGCGGTGACGGCGTGGCTCGCGAGGATCGTGGAGCGAATTGACGATGCGAGCCTGCGCGAGCGGCTCCTGATCTTCCTTGCGGCCGTGGGCGTGCTCCTGCTGCTTGCGCAGTTCACGCTGTTCGACCCGCTGGAGCAGGCGAGCCGCGCCCGGCGCGAAGCGATCCGGGGCTACCAGCAGGAGCTCGCGGGCCTGCAGAAGCAGCTGGAGCGCGTGCTCGCCGAGCGCGACAGCGGCGCCGAGAAGCGCGCGCGTGAGAAGGTCGAGGCGCTGCGGCGCGAGCTCGCCGAGCTCGGCCGCCGGCTCACCGAGGAGCAGCGGGCGTTCACGCCGCCGGAGCGCATGCGCGAGGTGCTCGAGCGCATGCTCGAGCCGCACCCGAACGTCTCGCTCGCGGAGCTGAAGACGCTCGCCGCGCAGCCGCTCACCCCCGGCGACCCGAAGTCGCAGCGGCCGGAGGCCTACCGGCACGGCGTGGAGATCGTCCTGCGCGGGCGCTATCCGGATCTGCACGCGTACCTCGCCGCGCTCGAATCGTTGCCGAGCCGCGTGTACTGGGGGCGGGTGGAGCTGCAGGCGCCGGACTACCCGGTGCACACGCTGCGTGCGACCGTCTACACGATCAGCTTCGACCGCGCATGGCTGTCCGTATGACCCTGTCCGCCGCCTCGCTCGCGCTCGCCATCGCCGCGCGCGCGGCGCCGCTCGGCGACCCGACGCGGCCTCCGCAGGCCGAGGGGGACGCGGCGGGTGCGGGCGCCGCGGCGCAGGATCGTGTGGAAACGATCCTCATCGCACCGGACCGGCGGCTGGCCGTGATCGGCGGGCGCATCGTGCGCGTCGGCGATCTGATCGGCGGTGCGCGCGTCGTGAGAATACGGGAAAGCGGCGTGACGGTGCGGCGCGACGGCGTGGACGAGGAGCTGCCGCTTTTGCAGGGCATCGAGAAAAAGCGCCGCCCGCGCGCCGTCAGGCCGGAGGCGAAATGAGAAATCCTGTCCTGCTCCTCGTCGCCGGAGTGCTTGCCGGCTGCGCGCTGCCGCCGGCGCCCCCCTCCCAGGTCAGCCCCGAGATCCTCGGCGAGCTGGACCGGGCGCGCGCGCGCAAGCCGGAGGCGGCGGCGCCTGCGCTCGACGAGGCGCTGCTGCCGCCGCTCAGGATGGAGCTGCCAGCGGTCGCCGGCCGGCCGCTCGAACCGCGCTTCGACCTGTCGGTGAGCAATGCGCCGGCGCAGCAGGTGTTTCTTTCGCTCGTGACCGGCACGCGTTACAACATGCTGGTCCACCCCTCGGTGTCCGGGACGATCTCGATCCAGCTGAAGGACGTCACCCTCGACGAGGCGCTGGAGGCGATCCGCGAGCTGTACGGCTACGAATACGACAAGCAGGGTAGCCGTATCCTGGTCCGGCCGGCCAGCCTGCAGACGCGGGTGTACCGCGTCAACTACCTCACCGGACAGCGTCGGGGCACGAGCGACGTCCGCGTGCAGTCCGGCTCGGTGAGCGATGTCACCGGCGCGGGCGGCGCCGTGGCCTCCGGCGCGGCCGCGGGCGTAGCGCAGGCCGGCGCGGTGCCCGGGACGGCGACCGGCGTCGCGCCCGGCATCGCGAGGGCGCTGGAGACGAGCCGGGTGCAGACCCAGCAGACGAGCGACTTCTGGGCGGGCCTTACCAAGGCGCTTGAGGCGATCGTCGGTTCTGAGGGCGGCCGGAGCGTCGTCGTCACGCCGCACTCGGGCGTGGTCGTCGTGCGCGCGATGCCGCAGGAGCTGCGCGCGGTGGAAGAGTACCTGCGCGAGACGCGGCTCGCGGTCGAGCGCCAGGTGATGCTGGAGGCGAAGATCATCGAGGTGACGCTCGCCGACGAGTATCAGGCCGGCATCAACTGGGCCGCGTTCCGCAATTCCGGGCCCAACGTCGTGGTAGGGCAGTCCTCGAGCGCGAGCGGCACGACGCAGCTCAGCACCCGGGGCTCGACGGCACCGCTCACCGCCGGCAACCAGACGGTGGATACCGCCGGCCGCATCGCCATCACCGCCGGCTCGGCGATCGCGGCCGCGAATCCGGCCACCGCGATCTTCGGCATCGCGCTTCAGACCTCGAACTTCGCCGCCCTGCTGCAGTTCCTGCAGACGCAGGGCAGCGTGCAGGTGCTTTCCAGTCCGCGCATCGCGGTGCTCAACAACCAGAAGGCGGTGCTGAAGGTCGGCACCGACGAATTCTTCGTCACCAACGTCTCGACCACGACGACCACGACCGGGACGGCGACGCAACAGACGCCGTCGGTGACCGTGGCGCCGTTCTTCTCGGGCATCGTGCTCGACGTCACGCCGCAGATCGCCGAAGGCGGCAGCATCATGCTGCACGTGCGCCCATCGGTGAGCGAGGTGACCGAAAGCCGCCGGATCGTGGATCTCGGCGGCACGCTTCCTTCGATCAATCTTCCGCTTGCAAAGAGCCAGGTGAGCGAGACCGACACCATCGTGCGCGCGAGCGACGGCAACATCGTGGCGATCGGCGGACTGATGAGCCTGGACGTGCGCGACAGCCGCGGCGGGCTGCCGGGTGGGCCCGACCCCCTGCGCAACGCGGGCCGGCAAACGCGCAAGAAGGAGCTGGTCATCCTACTCAAGCCGACCGTCCTGTGGGGTGACCGCGACTGGGAGGCAGGCCTGCGCGAGACCGGCGAGCGCCTGCGCGGCTTTTATCCCCCGCCCGAGGCGCCGCGGCAGTGAATTACCTGAGTCACTTCGGCCTGCGCGAGCCGCCGTTCGGGATCACGCCCGACACGAGCTTTTTCTTCGCCGGCCGCAGTACGCAGGAGGCGCTCAACGTGCTGCTGGTCGCGGTCGCGAACGGCGAGGGCTTCATCAAGATCACCGGCGAGGTCGGAACCGGAAAGACGCTGCTGTGCCGGAAGTTTCTCCGCACGGTCGGGCCTGGTCACGTGACGGCGTACCTGCCGAATCCGATGCTCGATCCGCGCGGGCTGTTTGCCGCGCTCGCCGAAGACCTCGGCCTGAAGGCGGGCGCGCAGGCCGATCCGCGGCTGCTGCTGCAAGGCATCACGCATGCGCTGCTGCACCAGGCGCGCGAGGGCAGGCGCGTCGTGCTTTGCCTGGACGAGGCGCAGGCCATGCCGACGGAGACGCTCGAGGCGGTGCGGCTGCTCACGAACCTGGAAACCGAGAAGCGAAAGCTTCTGCAGGTCGTTCTGTTCGGGCAGCCGGAACTGGATCGCAGGCTCGCGGAGGCGCCCGTTCGTCAGCTCGCGCAGCGCATCACGTTCCATTACAAGCTGCGCGGATTGGACGCCGACGAAGTGGGTACTTACGTTGCGCACCGCCTGGTCGTCGCCGGATACCGTGGCGAGCGTCTGTTCAGCGACGGCGCGCTTCGCGCCCTGCATCGCGCAAGCGACGGTGTGCCGCGGCTGGTGAACATCCTTGCGCACAAATCGCTGCTCGTCGTCTTTGGTGAAGGCGCCGAGCGCGTCGAGCGCCGCCATGTGCGCCTCGCCGCCACTGACACGCCTTCGGCACGGCCCGTCGGCCGCTGGTGGAGGTGGGTCGAGCCGGCCGCGATTCGCGCGCGTGCGGTTCGATGAGTCTGATCAACAAGGTCCTGCGGGAGCTGGACGAGCGCCAGGCGCTCGCCGGTCAGACGGGTGCGCAGCCGCCGAAGGAGGTGCGCGTGGTGGCCGACGCGCGCCCTGGCGGACGAGAATGGTTCTGGCGCACGCTCGCCGTGCTGATGCTCGCGTGCGTCGGATGGATCGGCTGGGTGGCATGGGAAATGGCGCCAAGGCCGCTCGTGACCGAAGAAGCGATCAGGGCCGGCGCGATGGCGCGCAGGTCCGGGGTCGGCTCGCAGCCGCTCGTAGTGGCCACCGAATCGCGGGCTGCTCCGACAGGCATCGTCGCGCAGGAGCCCGCTCCGAAGCAAGCGCCGACCGGGTCGCCGCAGGCAAATTCGGCTGAAGGGCCGCCGGCAAGTCAGTCGCTGCGCCTGGCTACCGCGATCGAGACCCCGCTCGGCGTGACCCCGATCGTGCCGAGCGAGTCGCGGCCCTCCGAGCCTGCAAAACAGCGCGCGCCGGAAGCGGCGGAAAGCGCGACGCGGCCAGAGGCCCCGAAGCCCTCCGCCGTAGGAGCAACGGCGCTTAAGCTCGAGGTCCCGCAGGCGCGGATCCTCGCGCCGCCGGAGCGCGCGGCGGTGCGGGTGGAGCGCCGCGAGCGCGAGCCCTCCGAGGCCGAACGCGCCGAGCGGGAGTTTCGCCGCGCCGTGGCGTTGCTGCGCGACGGCAGACCGGGGGAAGCCGAGGCGCCGCTCGGTGCGGCGATCGCCGCCGACCCCTCGCACGCCGCGGCCCGCCAGACCCTCGTCGCGCTCCTGCTCGAGCGCGGGCGGCTGGAGGAGGCGGCGAGGCTGCTCGAGGAAGGTCTTGCCCGCCATCCCGCGAACGTGGCGTTCGCCGTCGCGCTCGCGCGCATTCACGTCGAGCGTCGCGACGCACCTGCCGCGCTCGCGGTGCTCGAACCGGTGCGCGGCCAGCTGCTCGCCAATGCGCAGCACGCGCAGCTTCTTGCCGCTGTGGAACAGCGCCTCGGCCGGCACGCCGAGGCAGCGGAGGCACTGCGCGCCGCTCTCGCCGCGGATCCGCGCAACGGGGCCGCCTGGGCCGCGCTCGGCGTCTCGCTCGAAGCTCTCGGCAGGAACGCGGAGGCGGCGGAGTCCTACCGCCGGGCACTCGCTTCCGGCGGGCTTGGCCCCCAGGCGCAGGAGCATGCCGAGAGCCGCCTGCGTGCACTTCGCTGAGCCGTCGGCGCGAAGGCTGGACAGCGCGGACCGATTGTCGGCGGGTGTGAGAATGCGGCAATCGTTCACCGCCTGATGTCCGCGCGCAGGGTTAGGCTGCGTTCCCCGTGGGATTGATGCGGACACTTCTCGCGAGCGTTCCGCTCGCCGCGGCATGCGTGGCGGCTCATGCGCAGATCGCGGTCGTCGGCTCGGCGCAGTCGTACTCGCCGCAGACGCCGCAATTCCAGGCGGCCGGGCCGGAAGTATCCGGAACCGGCAGCGTGACGCCGTCCTGGCCGGCACACCAGGTCAACGATGTCGCGCTGCTCTTTTGCGAGTCCCAAGGCAACCAGGCGGTGTCCTTGAGCACGCCGGCCGGATTCGCGGCGGTGGCCGGGAGTCCCGTGGCGACCGGGGGCGGAGCAGGAACCCGGCTGACGGTATTCTGGGCGCGGGCCACCTCCGCTTCGATGCCTTCGCCGGTGGTCGCCGATCCCGGTAACCACGTTTATTGCCGGATCCTGACCTACCGCGGGGTGGCGACAAGCGGCAACCCGTGGGATGTCACGGGCGGAGGAGTGAAACCGACGGCGAGCACCTCCGTGACGGTCACCGGGGTGACGACGACCGTCTCGAACACCCTTATCGTGCAGGCGGTCGCGAGAGCGAATGATTCCGCAGCCGCTGCCTTTTCTGGCCAGACCAACCCGAATCTCGCGAGCATCACCGAGCGCTCGGACTCCGGCACCAACGCGGGAAACGGCGGCGGCATCGGTATCTGGGACGGCATCAAGTACGCGCCCGGCGCGACCGGAAACACCACCGCGACGGTGGTGAATTCGGTGAATGCGTTCCTCACGATTGCCCTGCGCCCGCAGCCCGACGCGCCACTGACCATCCCGGTCCCGGCCGGCACCGCGGCGAACCACGTCATGATCGCGAGCATCGCCTTCAGGCCGTGCAGCAGCGCCTCCGGCGGCGCGTGCACGACGACGATCACGCCGCCTGCGGGCTGGACGCAGGTGAACTCGATGACCGACCAGACCACCGGCGGCGGAACAGGGGGCTTCGGCAGCCGGCTGTTCGTGTACCGCCGAGTCGCCACCGCATCGGAACCCGGGAGCTACACCTGGAACCTCGGCGGCGCCCCGGTCCATAACGGTGCGGTCGGCGGCATCATCACCTTTTCCGGAGTGGATACGACGAGTCCCGTCGTCGCCGAAGCGGGTCAGGCCACCGGTTCCGCGACGAGTCATACCGCACCGAGCATCAATACAAGTCCGGTGACCAACACGATGCTCGTTTCCTCGCATTCGGCGAATTCGTCCACGTCGTGGACGCCGCCCGCAGGGATGACCGAGCGGGTGGATGTCGCCTCGATTCCGGTCGCCGACGATCTCGGCATCTCACTCGAAGTGAACACGGAGCCGTTCGCGACGGCCGGGGCGACCGGAGTCCGCACCGCGGGCTGGACCGCGCCTCCGGCGGCCGATACGGGCCTCACCCACATGCTCGCGCTCCGGCCCGCGGCGATCGTTCACCATTACGCGATCACCGTCGCCAGCACCACGGTGGCGAACTGCGACGCGGCTCAGGTGACGATCACCGCGCACAACGCGGCCCACCTGCCTGTGAATCCGCCCTCGGGCCGCACCGTCACGCTTTCGGTTTCGGCCGGGGCGGCGACGGCGGCCTGGCAGACGCTGCTGGCCGGAAGCGGAACATGGACACCGAGCGGCGCGACCGCGACCTACGTCTGGCCGGGCTCGGAGTCCAGCTTCACCGTAACGCTGCGCCAGAGCGCGGTCCTCAGCCTCAGTGTGAACGCGAACGATACCTTCGTGTCCGAGGATCCGGCCGAGGACCCGACTCTCAGCTTCGTCAATTCGGCGTTCCGCATTTCCAACGGATCGAACGGCGCGGCCACGATCGGCACGCATCTCGCCGGCAAGCGCTCCGACGTCGGCTTCGGCGCGCAGAACCTGTTCCTGCAGGCGATCCGCACCGATACGAGCACCGGTGCCTGCACCAGCGTGTTTCCGAGCGGCGCAGAGGTGGATATCGAGGTGGGCGCGCAGTGCAACAATCCTTCGAGCTGCACTCAGAGCGTGACGCTGACGACGACGGCGACGAGCGGCTCGCCGAGCGGCAGCTTCGTGCCCGCCGGCTCCGGCACCTATCCGGCCACGATTCGCTTCCGCTTCACGACTGCCAATGCCGAGGCGCCGTTTTACCTCAGTTACGCCGACGCGGGCCAGATCACGCTGCAGTTTCGCTACGTCACCCCAGCGCCGGCGGTCACGATCACCGGCACGAGCAACACCTTCGTCGTGCGGCCGTTCGGTCTTCGCGTTTCGGGGGTAACGACGAGTGCCTCGCCCTCGCCGGCGGATCCGGCGGCCTATGTTGCGGGCCAGAACTTCAATGTCACGGTGACCGCGGTGCAGTGGAAGTCGGGCGACGATGCCGACGCGAACGGCGTGCCCGACAGCGATGCGCAGATCGCGGCGAACGCAGCCACCCCGAACTTCGGCCAGGAGAGCACGCCTGCGACGGCGACGCTTTCGCATACGCTCAATGCGCCCTCCGGGGGAAGCGCCGGGTCCCTCGGCGGCGCCACCACCTTCTCGGGGTTCTCCGGCGGCTCGAAGACCCAGGCGGTCAACTGGAGCGAGGTGGGATTCATCAATCTGTTCGCCGGCACGACGAACTATCTCGGCAGCGGGCAGAACGTGACCAACTCTTCAGCCGGTCTCACCGGGGTCGGTCGCTTCAGGCCGGCGCACTTCGCCGCTTCCGCCGCTAGCCTCGCCAACCGCACCGACAAGACCTGCGCGCCACCTTCTGCCTTCACCTACCTCGGCGAGCAGTTCGGCCTCACCTTCACCCTTCAGGCAAGGAACACGGCCGGGGCGGTGACCCAGAACTACACCGGCGCCTATGCGAAGCTCGGCCTGGGCACCTTTACGAACTACAACCTCGGTGCGCGCAGCGGCGGAACGCCACTCACGCCGCGCCTCGCGGGGTTGAGCGCCTCGGGTAGCTGGGCGAGCGGCGCCGCGACGCCAAGTCTTGCGGCGCTCATCGCACGCGCAGCGAGCCCAGAGCCGCCCTTCACCGGGGTGGAATTCGGCATCGCGCCCACGGACTCCGACGGCGTCGCGATGAACACGCTCGACTTCGATGCCGATGCCGACACCGTGAACGAGCGCAAGCGGCTGGACGGCGTGTCGGGCGAGCTGCGATACGGACGCATCCGGCTGGAGAACGCGAACGGATCGGAGCTTCTCGATCTGCCGGTGCCGATGCGGCTGGAGTATTACGCGGGGGTCGCCACCGGCTGGCAGAAGAACACCGCCGATACCTGCTCGGTGATCGCGGCATCCGACTTCGCGTTCGCGTTCCCGGCCGATCCGAAGAACCAGCTCGCCGCATGCGAGACGCGGGCGATCGTCGCCGGAACGCCGCCCGATCAGACGCTCGTGCTGGAGAAGCCCGGCGCGGGCAATCAGGGCTGGACCGATCTGACGCTCAACCTCGCGCCTGCGGCGAGCGGCAACACGTGCATCGCGATCGGCGGGCCGGGGCCCGCGGCGAGCACGGCGAACATGCCGTATCTGCAATTCAAATGGCGCAGCCCCTCGGACGAGAATCCCGCCGCGCGCGCCACTTTCGGCATGCAGCCCTCGCGCGGTCCGATCATCTACCGGCGCGAGCGTTACTAGCGAGAATGCGGCGCGCGGGATTCACGCTGCTCGAACTGATCCTCGTGCTCGTGCTCGTCGGCATCGTCGCGATCTTCGCCTATCCGCGGCTGGTCGGTCGCGAGTTCGACGAGCGCGGCTTCCGCGACCAGGTGCTCGGCGCAGTGCAGCACGCGCGGCGGCTTGCGGTCGCGGCGCGCCGCTTTACCTGCGTCGCCGTGGTGGCGGGCACCGGACCGACGGCCACGGTTTCTATCAGCCGCGATGCGACGGCGCCGGAGAGCGTCGGCACGGTGAGTTGCGGCGTCGCGGTGCCGCTTCCGCAGCCGGGCCGAGGCTGCTCGGCGAGCAATCAGGTGTGCGCGCCCGCCGGCGTGGCGCTCTCGGCCAGCCCGGCGAGTTTTGTCTTCGATCCGCTCGGACGCGCGGTGGACACTTCGAAAGCGGTGCTCGGTTCCGCCCCGACGCTCACGGTGAGCGGCCAGCCGCCCGTCACGGTGACGCCGGAGACGGGGGTTGCGCAATGAGCGAGCGCATCGCGATGCGTGCGGCGGGCGCCAGCGGCTTCTCGCTCATCGAGCTGGTGGTGTTCATCGTCGTGGTGGGCGTGGGCCTTGCGGGCGTGCTCGCGGTCCTGAACCTCGCGACGCAAAAGAGCGCCGACCCGATGGTGCGCAAGCAGGCGCTGATGATCGCCGAGCAGATGCTGGAGGAGATCGCGCTGCAACCCTTCGGACCGAATCCCGGCGGCTGCACGTATGCGACCCGCGCAAGCTGCGACGACCTGCAGGACTACAACGGATTTTCTTCGGCGACGATCCTGGACCTCGCGGGAGCCGCCGTGCCGGGCCTGGCGGGCTATTCGCTCACCGTCGCCGTCGCGCCGAGCGCGGACCTCGCCCCGATCCCCTCGGCCGATGCACGCCGCATCACCGTCACCGTTTCCGGCCGGGGCGAATCGGTGACGCTCGTCGGCTACCGGACGCGCTATGACTGACCGGCGCGCCCGCGGCTTCAGCCTCCTGGAGGCGGCGATCGCGATCGCAATCCTCGGTCTTGTGGGAGCGGTGGTCGCGGTGTTCCTGCGCGGCCCGGCCGAGGGGTACTTCGACACGGCGCGACGGGCGGTGCTGGTCGAGACCGCCGACAACGCGATCCGGCGTCTCGCCCGCGACGTGCAGGCGGCGCTTCCGAACAGCGTGCGTCCCGGACCGAGCAACCAGTGCTTCGAGTTCCTGCCGTTGCGCGGCGGTGGGCGCTACCGGAGCGAACCCACGACCGCCGGGGGCGGCGATGTGCTCGATTTCACCGTCGCCGACAGCGCCTTCGACGTGCTCGCCGAAGCCGCGCTGCCCAACTTCGGCGCTTCCCCTAGCGGCACATACCAGGCGGTGGTGTACAACCTCGGCATTCCGGGGGCGGACGCCTATGCCGGCGACAACCGGGCAGGCATCGCCAGCAGCTCGAGTGCGAGCCTTTTCAATCTCGCCGCGGCAAAGCAGTTTCCGTTCACTTCCCCCGCACGCCGGGTGCAGGTTGTTGACAATCTGGCGGTGGTGTATTCGTGCGCCGGCGGTGCGCTCGTTCGCAGCACGCGAGCGATCAGCGCCACGGCGCTCGCGACCTGCCCGGCGACCGGCACGGCGCTCGCCACGAACGTTTCGACCTGCGCATTCGACTACACCGCCGCAGTGAACACGCGATTCGGCGTGCTCGCGGTGACGCTCGGCCTTTCCTCCGGAGTCGAGACGGTCCAGCTCTATCACGAGATCCATGTGGACAACGTTCCCTGACCGGCTCGCGCGGGCGCGCGGCATCGGCACGATCGCGGCGCTCGTTGTGCTGGTGATCCTCGCTGCGCTCGCGGCCGCGATCGCGGTCGTGTCGTCGAGCCAGCATGCCGGGGCGGCGCTCGATCTGCAGGGGGCGAAGGCGCTGCAGGCGGCCCGGGCCGGCATCGAGTACGGGCTCTATCGCGCTGTCGTGGAGTCCCCCGCCAACTGCGGCACGACACATCTCAACCTGGCGGCAAGCGGTTTTACGGTGACGGTGAACTGCGCCGTCGTGCCGGCCGACGAGCAGGGAATGGGTACGATCTACCGCATCCGCTCCACCGCCTGCCAGCCGCCCGCTGCAGGTGCCTGTCCTGGGGACACTTCATCGGCCTACTATGTCGAGCGCCACATCGAGGCGCTTGCCGAGCGGGCGCCCTGATCGGGGCTGGATGTCGCGGCGGCGCCAAATGTGTCAATTTTCTCGAATGTTTCTCGATTCCTGCACTCATGGCTTTGACTTCGTGGAACATTTCGTGAGAAACTTGACCTAGGTCCTGATTGTTCCTTTTGTCCGATTCCAAGGGGCCGGGATGGAACATCGGAAACGGCCGCGATGGCGGCCCTGGGTGAATTTGAGAAAAGGAGTCTGAATGAGCCAGAACATGCGGGAAAACCAAGAACAACAGGGCTTTACCCTGATCGAGCTGATCGTCGTGATCGTCATCCTCGGCATACTAGCTGCGGTGGCGATTCCGAGGTTCGTGGATCTGCGCTCGGATGCGAAGACGGCGGCAGCGCAAGGCATTGCCGGCGCGCTTTCTTCCGCCGCTGTGGTCAATTACGCCGCAGCACTCGCCGGCAACGCGAGCTCGATCGCGATTTCGGGTAACCCGACCTGCGGCGCCGTCGCCAATAGCTTGCTCACTGGTGGGACTGCGCAGTACAGCGCTTCGTGGTCATTCACCAACACGTTTACGTGCACAGGCGCTGGTGCAACGGCTGCTTGCTCGATCACGAGCTCGCAGGCGCCTGCGGCGAGCGCTTCGGCAACGATCATCTGCACCGGCTAGCGCTGCGCGAAGGCAGGACTCGCGCGCGGTGAACCGCATCGAGCGCGCGACCTCCGAGCTGGAAGAGGCCTTCTGCGGTCTTTTTCGCGCCGGCACGCAAGGCCGGCGCGGCCGGACGGCGGCGCTCGCGGAGGAGCGAATCGAGGGGTTCCTGCGCGCGGCGAAGAAGGTGCGGCGCGAGCACCGTCTGGGGCTAATCGGCCGGGCGCGGGTGGCGCACCGGCTGCAGCAGACGCTGATTCGCAAGGGGTATCCTGCGCCCTTGGTGCGGCAGGTACTCTTTGCCATGCTCGTGGATTCCTTTTCCGGTAAGTGAAGGCGCTCCTCGGAAGGGTCAGCGCTTTCGCGATCGAATGGTGGCGCGCAAGAAGGCGGCTCGGGCCGCAAGCGGCCACGCCCGCCCCGGGGCACGCGCTGTGCTTTCCGGTTGCAGCCTCCGGAGAGAAAATCCTGCTTCACGTCGGCTGCGGGCATGCGCGCAAGGAGCATATTCCGGTCGCCGCGTTCTCCGGCCAGGAATGGCGCGAGGTACGGCTCGACATTGATCCGTCGGTCGCGCCCGACGTAGTCGCCAGCGTCACCGATCTTGCGGGGGTTCCCGACGAGAGCGCCGATGCGATCTTTTCCTCGCACAACATCGAGCACCTTTTCCCTCACGAGGTGCCGCAGGCACTCGCCGAGTTCCACCGGGTACTCAAACCGGATGGGATTGCAGTGATCACCTGTCCGGACCTGCGCGCCGCGTGCCGCTGGGTGGCCGAGGGCCGCGAGGAGGACGTCGCGTATGTGTCGCCTGCCGGGCCGATCACGCCGCTCGACCTGATTTACAGCTACCGCGGGTTCACCGCGAGCGGCAACCCCTTCATGGCTCACCGCTGGGGATTCACACTGCGTACGCTCGTCGCGGCGCTGCGTGCGGCGGGGTTCCGCTCGGTGATCGGTGTCGAGCGAGAAGCCGGCTTCGACCTGTGGGTGCTGGGCGCGAAATCCGCCCGCAGCGAAGAAGAGCTCCGTGCGCTTGCCGCAAGCCATTTCCCGCCAAGCTGAGCCGCGCGGACGGCTCGCGACCGCCCTCTGGCGGCGCCTGGCTGCCTGGAGCGAGCGCCGCGGGCTGGAGGGTGCGACGCGCGCGTTTCTGCGCTTCGCCGGCGAGGCGGGCGACGGCGAGGCGGCGCTCGCACTCGCCAAAAGGCTGCTCGACCGCGACGAGAACCGAGAGGCGGCGCAGGTGCTCGCTCAGCTCCTCGACCGCGATCCGGCGCGCGCGCGCGGCTGGCTGATGCTCGGCGCGGCGCAGCGCAGGCTGGGAATGCTCGACGAGGCGATGGCGGCGACCGAACGCGCGCTCGCGCTCGAACCGCGCTACGCCGAGGCGCGCAGCAATCTGGGCGAACTGCTCCTTGTGTGCGGCCGCGCCGCCGAGGCGCTCGAAGAGTTCGAGCGCGCGCTGCAGGATGTCCCCGATCTGGTCGCCGCGCTCAACAACCGCGTCGCGGCGCTCTACGAGCTTGGCCGGTTCGACGAGGCCGAACGCGCCGCGCGCGAGGCGATCGAAAGCCACCCGGAAGTCCCGCAGCTCCACGTCAATCTCGGCAACGTGCTGCTGCACACCGCAAAAGCGCGCCAGGCGGTGAAGGCATACCGGCGCGCGCTGGAGCTCGATCCGGCCTACGTCGAGGCGGCCTTCAGCCTCGCGATGCTCTACGGCGAGATCCCGAGCCTGGGAGCGTTCCGCGAGTACCTGGAGAACGAGATCGCGCTGAAGGGCGAGTCGGCACAGCGCCTGGCGACCTTGGCGCTTGCGCGTCATGCGGCCGGCGACATCGCCGGAGCGGAAGACGCGGCGCGGCGGGTGCTCGAGCTTCAGCCCGCGAACGTGGCCGCGCTGATGACGCTCGCCGGCTGCGTGAGCGCGCGCGGCGAACACCGCGAGGCGGTGCGCATCCACGAGCGGACGCTGGCGATGTGGCCTGAAATGTATGCCGCCGCTTCCAACATCTGTTTCGAGGCGACCTATGTCGCCGAGTATTCGCCCGAGGAGGTGTTCGAACGGCACCTCGACTGGGCGCGCCGGTTCGAGGCGCCGCGTCTCGCGCGCGCGTATCCGCACGCACCCGGCGGCGATCCGGAAAAACGCCTTCGCATCGGGTACGTGTCCGGGGACTTCGGCAACCATCCGGTGGGATTTCTGCTGCGGGACGTCGTGCGCCGGCACGACAAGCAGCATTTCGAGATTCACTGTTTCTCGATGATGCGCCACGAAGACAACATCACGATGGCGATCCGGCAGGCGGCTGACCGGTGGCACGACGTGCTGCTCGATTCGGACGATGAGGTAGCCGAAAAAATACGCGCCGAAGACATAGACCTGCTCGTGGACCTTTCCGGGCACACGGCGTATCACCGGCTCCGCGCTTTTGCGCTTCGGCCCGCGCCGGTGCAGGTCACCTGGATCGGCTATTTTCATTCGACCGGTCTGCGCTCGATTGACTACTTCATCACCGATCCGCACACCAGTCCGCGCGGCTGCGGGCAGCTTTTTTCGGAGACGCCGGTGTGGCTGCCGGATTCTCGGTTCTGCTATTCGCCTCCGGAGTACGCGCCCCCGGTCGCGCCCCCGCCCTGCGAGCGCCGCGGCTACCTCACCTTTGGCTGCTTCAACAGGCTGGAGAAGCTGGTGGGCGCGGTGCTCGATGCCTGGGCGAAAATTCTCCATTGCGTGCCGCAGGCGAGACTGTTCCTGAAAGGCAAGGGGCTGGGCGAGGGTTCGGAGCGGGAGTGGATCGTCGCAGAATTTCGCCGCCGCGGCATTGCCGAAGAACGTCTCGATCTGCGTGACCGGTCGTCTCACGCCGAGATGCTCGCCGAGTACGGCGAGGTGGACATCGCGCTCGATCCGTTCCCCTTCAACGGCGGCATGACCACGCTGGAAGCGCTCTGGATGGGGGTTCCCGTCGTGACCCTTGTCGGCAGCGGGGTGGTTTCGCGTCAGACCTACTCGGCGCTCGCCAACATCGGCCTGACGGAACTCGCCTTTCCGGACCGGGACGCCTATGTCGCCGGCGCGGTGGCGCTGGCGCATGACCGCACGCGGCTCGCCCGGCTCCGCGGCGGCATCCGCGAGCGCATGGCGGCG
>Ga0073934_10003683_pt1 | contig 27538 bp, 19 predicted proteins | sample LarsenN4metaG_FD_76834 | JGI IMG/M metagenome (GOLD analysis project Ga0073934, IMG submission 76834) | Hot spring sediment bacterial and archeal communities from British Columbia, Canada, to study Microbial Dark Matter (Phase II) - Larsen... ... | reverse complement strand
TTACGTTTTACTTTTACGTTTTACTTTTTTACGTTTTAAATTATCGAGGACAAGATTTTGAACGAGTGGATTCTCTGGGCTGTTTTCGGCGTTTTTATCACTGCGATGTTGCTGCTCGATTTGGGTGTGCTGAATCGCAAAGCCCACGTATTGTCGATTAAAGAAGCAACGGTGTGGTCCGTCGTCTGGATCGTTTCCGCTTTGCTTTTTGGGGTGGCGATTTTTTATTCTGAGGGGGAAGCGAAGGCGATGCAGTATCTGGCCGGTTATCTGATTGAAAAATCGCTGAGCATGGATAATATCTTCGTTTTTATCATGATCTTCGCTTATTTCAACGTTTCGCCGCTGCAGCAGCCGCGGGTGTTGAAATGGGGCATCCTCGGCGCCATCATCATGCGCGCCTTGTTGATCGCCATCGGCGTGACGTTGGTCAAGCAGTTTCACTGGATGACGTACGTCTTCGGCGTCTTGCTGTTGATGACCGTGATCAAAATGATGCTGCAAGGCGACGAGCAATTCGATCCGAGCAAAAGCCTGGCGTTGAAATTGTTGCGGCGTTTTATTCCGGTTACCAAACGTTATTATGGCGAAAAGTTTTTCAAGCGCAAAAACGGCAAGGGCTTCTTAGCCACGCCTCTGCTGATGGTTCTGGTCGTCGTTGAAAGCTCGGATTTGATCTTCGCGCTCGATTCCATCCCGGCGATTTTCGCGGTCACCACCGATCCCTTCGTCATTTACACCTCGAATATTTTCGCCATCCTCGGCCTGCGGGCGCTCTATTTTGTCCTGGCGGAAATGGCCCGCCTGTTTGAATATTTAAAACCCGGCATCATCATCATCCTGGCGTTTGTCGCGGTCAAAATGCTGATCGTCGACTTGTACAAAATTTCCATCGGCTTCTCGCTGGCCTTTATCGGCCTCGTGCTCGCCATTTCGATTTTGGCCTCGTGGATCAGCCTGCGCAAAAACGGTCACAAGCTGAGCGACAAAATCAACGCGCCGCCGGCGACGTTTTCCCTCAAGCCCAAAAATAAACGCCCGCCCCAAGCTGTGCCGCATTAATTTTTTATTCGCGTTCATTGGCGTCTATTCGCGGTTCAAATCTGTTTGGCTACGCCCGTTGGGTCGCGGTTCGTCCGCTTTGGGTGATGCAAATTTAAAATCCAACTTTAAATTTGCAAAAACTACCACGTCATGCTCAAACTCAAACCGCGGCCCATCGGCGTCATTCGCCATTGCAGCCCGCCCACCTCTTTCCCATTTTTCTTTGCTTCCAGCCATTTTGAAACCGAATTGACGCTCGTAATCGCCAGCGCATTGCCGAGAACGACGTCGGTCAGCCAATGATCGTGATTATACATCCGCGCCAAACCGCTAATCGCGCCGAGGCTGTAAAGCAAAACTTTGGCCGGTGGATTATTGATGCGTTTGGCAAAGGCATGTGACATCGTCATCGCCACCATGGTGTGCCCGGAAAAAAACGAATAATAACTCTCCTCGCCGCGAAACGGGTCAAAAACATCGTGGCCGAGTCCGAGATGCGGGCGGGCGCGGCCTGCAACATATTTGGTGGTGGATTGAATAATGCCGCTCGATAATAACGAAGCCGAGGCGATGACGCACGACTCGCGCAGCCATTCGCTGCCGGCGACCCACCCAATGGCGTAAAGCCCGCCGGTCAGAACGACCGCCGTTTGCGGCTCTCCGTACTCGATGCCAAATTCAGTCAGGTTGGCCGCAAAGTGACTGCGGTTGCGCAAAATTAAATCATTCACCGGTTCATCTAAAAAGGAGAGAACCAATGTGCCCGCCGCCACCGAGCCCAAAATCGCCCAGTCTTTGCCGCGCCAGCGCAGCGGCGAAGCCAAAACGTGGCCGGCGCCGCCGATCACGTGCGAAGCATCTTTGAAAAAATTGCCGGATTGAGAAGATGAATGGGATTGGGCCCACGAAGCCTGATTCAGCATGAGCAAAATCGAAAGCGTGACACTGCGGAGGCGTTGCGACATGCGGATTCCTTTAATGAATGAACAAGATTTTTTGGGTTATTTGCGTTTTTCCAATGAATCTGCCGCGACGCCGCGATAATACAAAATCGCGCCGTTGCGTTCGACCGGAATGCCATCGGCCAGAGGCATAAAAGTTTGCGCCAAAGCTGACTGTGGCGATACAGCGCCGAGCAAAAAGCAGAACAGGCAGTTTCTAACCGGAGTGTGAAGCACGCTTGTTTGCGCTCGTCTCATCATGACAGAATCCATTGTACCCGCGCCTTGCGGCAGCCGAAAACTTTTCTCTGAATAAAACAAATATTTCGGCAAAAGACAACAGTTTTGTCGTTTGATCGACATAATCCTTACTTAACCTTTGAATTTGGGCGAAAAATTGCTTATCTTTAAAAAATGCCAGAATCGATTTCAGAAAAAATTCTGCCGTTCATTCAAACCGCGCCGATGGCCGCGTTCGATGACGAGACCTTCAATAGATTGGCGGTGGAATTATTTCATCATCAGTTTGAAAAGAACGCTGTTTATCGCGGTTTGTGCCGGCAGCAGAAGATCGCCCCCGCTCGCGTAACCGGCTGGCGTGAAATTCCGGCGGTGACGACGAGCGCATTCAAAGAAGTGCCGTTGGCTTGCTTTCCGGCGCATGAAGCGGCGGCGGTTTTTCATACCAGCGGCACGACGCAGCAGCGCGCCGGCAAGCATTATTTCCGAACGTTGAAATACTACCGCGCCGCGATGCTGCGAAGTTTTGCGGCGTATTGCCTGGCCGATTTCGGATCTCGGATTGCGGATTGCGGATTGCGGATTGCGGATAAGCGCCGTTCCGAAATCCCCAATCCGAAATCCCCAATTAGGATGCGCATGTTTTTGCTCGGCCCGACTTTTGAGCTTTTTCAAAATTCTTCACTCGGCTATATGTTTTCCGGATTGCGCGATGAATTTGGCGATGAAAAAAGCGCGGTATTTTTCTCGCCGGAAAAAGTCAATGCCGAAGGCTTGCAAAAGGCGCTGGATCGAGCTTCGCAAGAAAACGCGCCGGTTTTTATTCTCGGCACCGCGCTGGCTCTGCTCGAATGCGTGGAAATTTTTCAACAGCACAATCGAAAATTCCAACTGCCTTCCGGCAGCCGCATTCTCGATACCGGCGGCTACAAAGGCCGCCGGCTCGAAGTGACACGCGAAGAATTTCAGAACTGGCTCAGTGAAACCTTCGGCCTGCCGCGAGAATATTTGCTCAATGAATACGGCATGACCGAGCTGTCGTCGCAATTTTACGCCAGCTCGCTTCCCGACATTCCCTTGCGCAAAGAGCGACCAACTGGCTCATCACACGTTTTACGCTTTACGCCTTACGTTTCACACTTCCTGCCGCCGTGGGTTCGCGTCGTCGCCGTCGATCCCGAGCATCTCGAAATTTTGCCGGCAGGAGAACTCGGCTTGCTGCGCATTTTCGATCTCGCCAACGTCGATTCCGTCATGGCGATTCAAACCGAGGACTTGGGCCGCGCCTGGCAGAATCGCCTCGAGCTGATTGGCCGCGCCGCCGGCGCCGAGCTGCGCGGCTGTTCATTACTTACGGAAACGATTGCCCATGCTGCGTGATTTTTTTATTCCGGCCGCTTTTGCCGGGCCGATGGCGCAACCTTGCCAGCACGAAAGCTACGCGCAAAGCGGTGTCATGTATGAATCGTCGCGGCTTTCGGTTGAATGGTTGAAAGCTTTTTTAGAAAATTTCCGCCAGCCGGCTTTTGGATTTGGAAAAGGCAGCAAAGCCTGGCAGGCGCGCGCGGTCAAAGCCTGGTGCCAAGTCGCGCGTGAATGGCAAACGATGAAATTTCCCGGCGCCAAAACGGTTCTCGCGGCGCTTGCAGCCGTCACCGGCTTGAGTCCGAAAATGCTGCGGGAAGCGCTTGCCAATCATTTCCTGGTTTTTAATGAAGAGATTCTAAAAAAATGGCTGGCTTCGGTCAAGCGGGAGCGGGACAAACACGCTGAAGATAAAGTCAAATATCCGTCTCTTGCTTTTATAGTCACCGCGGGAAATATTCCCGGCGTGGCGATTCATCCGCTCATTCATTTGTCGCTGCTCGGCATTCCGGTGCTGATCAAAAATGCCTCGTCCGAGCCGTTGTTATTGCCGGTAATTTTGGAAACACTCGCTCGTCATGATCCGGAAGTGGCTGCAAGGATTGCCGCCTTGACCTGGCCGCGTGAGAATATCGATTTAACCCAAACCGTGATCCAACACAATCCGGCTCTCATTGCCTTTGGCGATGACAACACGATTGAAAAATTTGCGCAACAAAAAAAATCTTTTGCCGATTTTGGCGACCGCTTCAGCTTGACATTGGTGAATCCCGTCAGTGCAAAGACGAAGATGCGTCACATTGCGTATGATCTTTGCATGTTTGAGCAAATGGGCTGTCTTTCGCCGCAGGCCGTTATTTTGCTCACCGATGACTGGAAAAAAGTAGATCGTTTTTGCGCGCAACTGGCTGAGGCGATGGCGAAAATGAATGCCAGACTTCCCATCGGCAAACGCAGCGCCGCCCAACACGCCTCGATTCAACAATGGCGCGGCGCGCTGGCCGCTCGTGGCGCCGCCGGTGAGAAGATAATTTTGTTAACCAGCGCCGGAACCGATTGGACGGTTGCGGCGGCAAAGAATTTTGATTTGAACGAACGCGTCGCCTGCCGCTTTGCGCGCGTGTGGCCGGTGGCTTCAATCAAAGAATTGGCTGCGATCGTTCATCGATACAAAAACAAAGTGCAGATTTTGATCTGGGGAAATTCAGCGCACGAATTGCAAAAATTTTTTGATTCTCCGGAGCTGGATGAGACGTTCGATCATCTTTTCTTCAGTTTTGCCGGCTTGGCGCAAACGCCGAGCTGCGGCTGGCTCGATGAGGTCAACCCGGCCTGGCGGCGCTTGACACGAGGCCTGAGATTAAAAACAACTCTTCAGTGATTGAAAACGATGCGTTCAGTCATCGCACAAAATTTTTTCCGCTATCTCTGCCAGACTTCGGCGGAGCCGCTCGGCTTGGAAATCGAGCGCGCCGAAGGAATTTATCTTTTCACGCGCGACGGCAAACGTTATATTGATTTCATTTCGGGGATCGGCGTGGCAAATATCGGCCATCGGCATCCGAAAGCGCTCGCCGCGATTCACCGGCAGCTCGAGCGTCATTTGCACGTGATGGTTTACGGCGAATACGTGCAAGAAGCGCAGGTCGAATACGCGCGCCGTCTCGTCGAGCTGTCGCCGGTCGATGACAGCGTCGTCTTTTTTTGCAACAGCGGCGCCGAGGCGATTGAAGGCGCGTTGAAAACGGCGCGCAAATTCACCGGACGAAAAAAATATATTGCCTTCGAAGGCGGCTATCACGGCGATAGTTACGGCGCGCTCTCGGCGATGTCAAGCGTAATTTATCGCGCGCCCTTTTTGCCGTTGTTGCCGGAATTTGAATTTCTGCCCTTTGATAATCTCGAGGCGCTGTCACATGTTGACGAAAAAATCGCAGCAGTGCTCATCGAGCCGGTGCAAGGCGAGGGTGGCGTGCGCATTCCTTCGCCGGAATTTTTGCCGGCGCTGCGCCAGCGTTGCGACGAAGTCGGCGCGCTGCTCATTTTCGACGAAGTGATGACCGGTTTCGGCCGCACCGGCAGGCTTTTCGCGAGCGAACATTGGCCGAAATCAAATCCGGACGTTGTCTGTTTGGCCAAAGCCCTCGGCGGCGGCCTGCCGCTCGGCGCGTTCATTGGCCGGCGCGAGATAATGAAAACGCTTTCGGAAAACCCGCCGCTCGCGCACGTCACGACTTTCGGCGGGCATCCGTTGAGCTGCGCCGCGGGTTTGGCGGCGCTTGAAGTTCTGCTGCAAGAAAATCTCATCGCGCGCAGCGCCAAACTCGGCCGCTTTTTTTTGCAAGAACTGCGTGCTTTAGCTCAAAAGATATCGATAATTCGTGACGCGCGCGGCCTCGGCTGTTTTTTTGCCATTGAATTTCAAACGCCGGAAGCCACACAACAATTTGTCCAACGCTGTCGCGAGCAGGGTCTCATCATCGGGTGGACGCTGCACCACAGCGCCATCGCCCGCGCCGCGCCACCGTTGTGCATGACCGATGAACAAGCTGATGAGGCTTGTCAAATCATTAAAAACGCTATCTGAGGCTTGATGCTTGATGCTGTTGATGCTTGATGCTTAAAGCCGCCATCAGCAGGTCGTGACTAGCATCGAGCAACCAGCAACCAGCATCGAGCAACCAGCAACAAGCAACCACAAATTCGGAGATATAGCTTATGTCAACCTTTGCCGTTCTCGTCCGCCGCATCGAAGTCTTTCCCCATCCCAACGCCGATTTGATCGAATTGGCGAAAGTGGATGACTATCGCTGCGTGGTGAAAAAAGGCGAATTCAAAACCGGCGATCTCGTCGCGTATATTCCCGAAGCGTCGATCGTGCCGGAGCCTTTGGTGGCCGAAATGGGGTTGACCGGCAGATTGGCCGGCGCGGAAAAAAACCGCGTCAAAGCGGTGAAATTGCGCGGCGAGCTTTCACAGGGCCTCGCGCTCGCGGCGCGGCCGCATTGGAAGGAAGGCGACGACGTGACCGCTGAGCTTGGCATCGTCAAATGGATTCCGCCGATTCCGGTGCACTTGGCCGGCGAGTTGGCGCCCGCGCCGGAGGGCTGGCACGGCTACACCGACATCGAAAATATTAAACGCTATCCCAACGTCCTGCAGCCCGGCGAAGAAGTTATCGCGACGGAAAAAGTGCACGGCACCTGCACGCTGCTTGGACTCGTGAATGGTGTGGCGGCGGTTTCGTCAAAAGGTTATGGCGCCGGCGGCAAAGCGATCAAAGAAGATGAGAAAAATCTTTACTGGCGCATGGCGCGCAAATATAATTTGTTCGAGAAGCTGGAAGGACTGGGTGGCGCCCAAGGCGCCATCATGCTCTTCGGTGAAACTTTTGGCGCGGGCGTGCAGGATTTGGGATACGGCGCGCAAAAAGGCGAGCCGATTTATTTCGCCTTTGACATGTCCATCGACGGCCGCTATCTCGATTATGACGACTTTGCCAAAATTTGTGCGGAACGCGACATCCCCATGGCGCACGTCTTATATCGCGGCCCGTTTGGCCCGGAATGCTTGGCGCATACAAAAGGAAAAGAAACCATCAGCGGGAAGGAAATACACATGCGCGAAGGCATCGTGATTCGCCCGATTAAAGAGCGTTACGAGCACGATATCGGCCGGGTGATTTTGAAGAGCGTCAACGAAGATTATCTTTTGCGCGGCGGGGAGGCAACGGAATTTGAATAAGCTATTGCTGAAAATTTGCAATTGCCAATTTTCAATTTCAAATTGCTATCAAATGTCGAAAATTTCGGCGAGCGGAATTTCCAGTCCCGGAAACAATGGCGAGGTGAGCACGTCAGATTTTTCCAAACGGGTGATGAGGACGAGTTTCCCATCCTGCAGGCGAAAAATTTCAACGGTGGCCGTTTTTTCTTTTGCCATCCAATATTCTTGCACACCGAATTTGGCGTACATTTTGAGCTTGACCGTGCGGTCGCGCTTTTCGGTGCTTGGCGAAAGAACTTCGATCACCAAATCCGGCGCGCCTTTTACATGTTCCGGTTTGACAAGATTCTGGCGTTCATTGCTGATGAAAACAACATCGGGTTGCGCCAAATTGGTTTTTGAAAAAAATACTTCCAAAGGCGCTGACATCAATATGCCGATAGGATGGCTTTGAAGATAAATGAATAACAGGCCAAAGAACTTACCGGAGATAAGTTGGTGTTTGGTCGTTGGAGTGTTAGACATATAAAGCTCCCCGTCAATAATTTCGTAGCGTTTTCCGTCATCCGGAAGCTCCAGATAATCTTCGTAAGTAAATTGAATTTTGGGTATGGACGGAATGATTGCGATAGCCATAATGCACCTCAAATTGCTTGACCAACTCGTCCTAAGGTAAACAAAGATCGTAATAATAGCAAGATAATTTTTTTTATGCGCATAACCGAAATCTTTTACTCGATACAAGGCGAATCCAGTTTCATCGGCACGCCCTGCGTTTTCATCCGCACCACCGGCTGCAATCTGCGCTGCGTTTGGTGCGACACGGCATATTCTTTTTATGGCGGCGAAGAGATCAGCCTCGATGAGATCATGAAAAAAGTCGAGAGTTACGGCTGCAAGCTTGTCGAGATCACCGGCGGCGAGCCGATGCTGCAAAAGGAAATTTATGAATTGTGCGACCGCCTGCTCGCGGCAAATTATGCCGTGCTGATTGAAACCGGCGGCAGTCTCGATCTCTCCAGGCTCGATCCGCGCGTCGTCAAGATCGTCGATCTCAAATGCCCCGGCAGCGGCGAAGTCGAGCGCAATTACTGGCCGAATCTCGAAATTTTGCAGCCGCACGATCAAATCAAATTCGTCATCAAAGATCGCGCCGACTATGAGTGGACGCTGGAAGTCGTTCGGAAGCATCGTCTCGACGAACGTTTCCATCTGCTCCTCTCGCCGGTGTTCGGCGAAATGGAATTGCGACCGCTGGCGGAATGGATGCTGGCCGATCACGTGAAAGCGCGATTGCAAATTCAATTGCACAAATTGATTTGGTCACCCGAAATGCGCGGCGTATAACGTCGCGCCGGTTTTCAGCCTGCATAAAACGCATAAATTTTTCTTGCACTATGGCGAGTCGTCCGGCTTTTTTCATGGCCATTGCATTTTGCCTCGGCATCCTGTTGGAGCAAAAGCTGCACCTGTCCGGAACGATTTTGTCGATCAGCTTCATGATCGCATTAACTTGTGCGGCTTTTATCTTTTTGCGGCAGCGAAAAAGTGATCGCGCGCGCCAAAAACCGGCGGAAAATTCATCGGGCTTGATTGCAAAAGACGCCTTGCCTCACCTCAAGGCTATTGATTGCCTGCTGCTCGCGGGCTGTTTGACCGCCGGCATGTTGCGCACCCATTTCGAGCAAAGCCCGTCGCCAAACGCCATCAGCGCTTTCGCTGAGTCTTCCGCGGAAGTGATGCTCTTGGGGAAAGTCAATGAGCTTCCCGAACACCGCAATGAACGCTGGCGTTTTCCATTTCTTGTGCAACGAGTGAGAATCGGCGCGGGATGGACCAACGTGAACAGCGCGGTCATGGTTTTCAGCGACAGCCTCGGTGAGGTCGAAGTCGGCGAACAACTTCTGCTGCGCGGCTTCTTGCGTCTCGCCGATGGCAGCCGCAATCCCGGCGCATTTGATTATCGCGCTTTTTTGCAGGCCCAAGATATTTCGGCAATATTCTCCTGCACGGATCCGGCGCCGCTTTGGCGCGAGAAATCCCGCCCGGCTTACTCGTGGCGCCGCGCCATTGCCCAAAGCAAAATTTGGATCAATGCGCAGCTCAGCCGTTTTTCACACGGCCAATCTTTGGCCCTGCTGCGCGGCTTGCTCATCGGCGAACGCGACGAAATCTCCAAAGAAATCATCGAGGCGTTTCAGCGCACCGGTTTGGTTCACATCCTCGCGGTGTCAGGCTCGAACGTCGGCTTCATCGTTCTCATCATTTTCGTTGTGCTCTGGTTGCTGCGCGTGCCGCGGCGCTGGCATCCGATTTTCCTTTTAATTGGAATAGTTTTTTACATGTTTCTCACCGGCGCCCAGCCTCCGGTCGTCCGCGCTTCGATCATGGCGACGGTGATCATCATCGGCGAAAGCCTCGAGCGCCAGGCCGATATTTACAACAGCCTCGGCGTCGCCGCCGTCATACTCCTGCTCTGGCAGCCGTTGCAGCTTTTGCAGCTTGGCTTTCAGTTGACCTTCGTTGCCGTGCTCGGCATTGCCTATCTTTACCGGCCGCTGGCCCTGCTCTTTCGGCGACTGCTTCCATTTCGTTGGCTGCCCATTCGCTGGACGCTCTCGTTATTGGCCGTTTCTTTCGCCGCGCAAATGGCGATCTTGCCTCTTTCCCTGCCTGCTTTTGGACGATTGCCCGTCACCGCAATATTGGGAAATTTGGTTATCATTCCGGCCGCCTTTATCATCGTCGCCGCAACAACCGCGGCCTGCGTATTTTCCTTTCTCGAATTTGTCTCGCAGGCTTTTGGCGCAATGGCCGATCTTGCCTCCAACGCCATGATCGAATTCACCCGCTGGCTTGCGGACATTCCACTCGCTTACGTCGATGGCGTTTATGTTTCGCCGTGGCTGCTGCTTTTTTACCTCATCGCGACGGCAGTTTTTGTGGAGTGGCGGCGCTCGCATTTCGCAAGACGCTGGCTGCTGCTGGCCGGCTTGGTCGTTCTCAACATTTTCGTTTGGCCGGGCGCCTGGGCCGCCGGCCCCAAATTGCGCGTCACATTTTTCGACGTCGGGCAAGGCGATGCGGCGCTTCTCGAATTTCCCCATGGCCGCTTGCTCATCGACGCCGGCCCGCTTCAGGAAAATTACGACGCCGCCGAGCGCGTCTTGATTCCGTTTCTGCGAAATCGCGGCATCCGCCAGCTCGATGCCGTGGTGATCTCGCATCCGCACGCCGATCATCTCGGCGGCCTGCCGACATTGCTGCGTGAAATCAAAATCAAAAAAGTTTTCGTATGCGGCGTTGAAACGGCTTCGCCGCTCGAACAGCGCTGCGAGAAACTCGCCGACAGTTTGAGCGCGCCGATATTGACCTTGCGCACAGGTGAACGCCTGCCGGATTTTGCTCCCGCACAAATTTGGGTGTTGCATCCGCGCCGCGGCGAAGTTAATTTTGAAAAGCTCAACGATGCTTCCATCGTCATCAAAGTTATTTTTGGCCAACATGCTTTTCTGTTTCCCGGCGATGCGGAATTTGAAAGCGAAAGCCATTTGCTGGAGTCTGCCGGTGTATTGGACAGCGATGTTTTAAAAGTCGGTCACCATGGCAGCCAATCCTCCAGCCTGTCGCGCTTTCTCACCGCGGTAAGTCCGCAGTGGGCGGTGACTTCGGTTGGCCGCTGGAATAATTTCGGGCATCCCGATCCGCGAGTGATGGCGCGCTACGACTCGCTGGGCATCCGGCTTTTGCGAACCGATCGCGACGGCGCGGTGATTTTTGAAACCGACGGCAAAGCTCTAAAAAGAATTCGCTAATTGGAATTGATTAAAACGTAAGTCGTAAGACGTAATTTACGTTTACGTTTTACTCTTACGTTTTATTCTTACATTTTACGATCCTATGAAAATCCTCCTCTTCGACATCGACGGCACCCTGATTCATTCCGGCGGCTCCGGCAAACATGCCATGGAAGTCGCTTTTGAAGAAATTTATAGCGTCGCCGGCGGGCTTGATGATGTCCTGTTGGCCGGACAAACTGATCCGAAAATTTTGTTGGATGCGTTTCAAAAACATAATCTCGCGTGGCAAGACGAGCAAGTTGAGAAATTCAAAGAACGCTATTTCCTTCATCTCGCCGAAGACATGCAGCGGCCGCGTCCGAAGCGGCGCTTGATGCCCGGCTTTCCGAAACTGTTGGACGAATTAAAGAAAATGCCCGATATTCATATTGGGTTGTTAACCGGCAACTGGATTCGCGGGGCTGAAATCAAGCTTGCATATTTCGATCTTTGGAAGTATTTTGAATTTGGCGCCTTTGGCGATGATGAATGGGATCGCAATAAGCTGGTGCCGCACGCCTTGCGCCGCGCCGAGGAGAAATTCGGCATTCGCGCGCAGCGCGATCGGGTGTTCGTAATCGGCGATACGCCGCGCGACATCCACTGCGCCCGGCCGCACGGCGCCACAGCCGTCGCCGTTGCCACCGGCGAATATTCCGCTGAAGCCTTGCGCGCCGAAAAACCGGATTTTCTGTTTGCGGATTTGAGCGAAGTGCAAAAAGTTTTGGAAATTTTTGATAATTTTTAACTCCCGAGGCAAAGCCATGAGGGAATTTAACGTTGAAGGCCCTTGCGATCCCGAGCGGCACTTTACGGTGATGCGTGAAGCGTTAGTGCGCAAAGGCATCGAAAAAATCGAAAAGGGCAAATACTTCACCATTTTTGCGCCGCGACAAGCCGGCAAGACAACTTATTTCCAGTTGATGATTCACCAATTGGAAAAGACTGCCTACCTGCCGATTTGGATCAGTTTTGAAGATTTTGCCAATGCGACTGTGGAAAAATTTTATGCAACATTGGAACACGAGTTAAAGATGAGAACGGCCCGGCACAGCATGACGCTATCGGCACATATCTCCGACAATCTGAGCTTGCGTCGATTCTTCGATGAAATTAAACAGCAAGGAAAAACGTTGGTTTTAGTTATCGATGAATTTGAAGGCGTTCCATTTGCAGCGCTGAGTGAACTCATGCATACCTTCCGAAAGATGTATCATGAAAAAATGCTTCACGGCTTGCATTCGCTGATCCTGGTCGGGGTGCGGAATATCTCGGGAGCTGTGCTGGATAAGGCCTCTCCCTTTAATATTGCCGACGAGATTGAAGTGCCTTATTTCAGCAAAGCCGAAGTGGAAAATTTGATCGCACAGTATGAGCAAGAAAGCGGACAAATATTTCAGAAAAAGGTTATTGCCAAGATTTATGAGAACACGCTGGGCCAACCAGGTTTGGTTAACGCGGTGTGCCGAGAGCTGGTGGAGAAAATCTGCACGAACCGTAGCAAACCGGTTGACATGACCAGCTTTCGCAGAGTCTTGGTTTACTTTTTAACCGAGCGCATTGACCGCAATATCTCCAACATCGTGAGCAAGGCCCGAGAGCACAGAGATTTTATGCTCAAAGTTCTGTTTGGTGAGAGCGAGATACCTTTTCAGATTTATGATGAGCGAATCAAATTCCTTCAGAGCCACGGCGTAATTGCCAAAGATCAATCCGGCGCGGTGGATGTTCCGATCCCGCTTTACAAAAATGCGCTGATCTCCGCCTTTCGCCCGCTGATCAACGGCGAGACCGTGCACTACACCAGTCCCACCGAAAGATTTGAAGAGTTTTATAAAGAGAACGGATTAAACATAGACAAAATTATTCGGCACTACATTCAGTATGTCCAGCGCCGCGGCTTCCGCGCCTTCGACACCGAAAACCTCAAAGAGTCGGCGTGCCATTATTCTTTCGATGCCTACATCAATTTCTTCATCGAGCGACTTGGCGGCAAAACCTATATGGAGGTGCCTACGAGTCGGGGCCGGCTCGATACGCTAATCGTTTATCAAGACCAGACGTACGTCATTGAGATCAAACGCTGGTCAGATGCAATTTATTACCAAAAAGGCAAGCGCCAACTGGCGGCTTACGCCAAAAGCGAGGGCTTGGCTGAAGGCTTCTACGTGGTTTTCAGCAGCCAGCATCAGGAGAGCGACACGCTTTTCGAGCAGGAAGAAATTGACGGCGTGAAAATTCATACCTACGTCGTGCGGACGAATTTCGAGCGGCCAAGCGAGCTTTCACGATGACAAAAGAAACAAGAAAACGCCCCCATTTCATCATCCTGGCGCTTTTGCTGATAGCCACCATCGCGCTTTACAGTCTTAATCAACAACGTGCAAGTGGTAACAAACCCGCCAATTTGCTGGCCGTTGCCAGAAAAATCACCGAGGACAAAATGAATCCTTCTTCAGAATATATTTCCCGCAAGTTGCAAGAGGGTCACAAACCCAATCGCTTGATCACCGAAAAAAGCCCGTATCTTTTGCAGCACGCTTTTAATCCGGTGGATTGGTATCCCTGGGGTGAGGAAGCCTTCGCGCAAGCGCGGCAGGAGAACAAGCCGATCTTTCTCTCCATCGGTTACTCCACCTGCCACTGGTGTCACGTGATGGAACGCGAGTCGTTCGAGAATCCGGATGTCGCCAAAATCATGAACGAGTATTTTGTCTGCATCAAAGTCGATCGCGAAGAGCGGCCCGACGTTGATAAAGTTTATATGAACGCCGTTCAAGCCATGACTGGCAGCGGCGGCTGGCCGATGTCGGTTTGGCTCACGCCGAGTTTGCAGCCGTTTTTTGCCGGAACCTATTTTCCTCCCGACGCCCGTTACGGCCGCCCCGGATTTCCCGATTTGCTCAAACGCTTGCACACCGCGTGGATGGAGCAGCGCGAGCAAGTTTTGAAATCGGGGGAAGAAATCATCAAAACTTTGCAAGAACATACGGCGATTGCTGCCGCGCCGGATTCGACATTGCTTTTTGCTTCAACCTTGCGCACCGCCTATTCGCAATTTTACAGCAGCTACGACGAACGGCTCGGCGGTTTTGGCCACGCGCCGAAATTTCCCCGCCCCGTGGTTTTTAATTTTTTTCTGCGTTATCATGCGCGCGCGAACGAAAAGGGCGCGCTGGAAATGACGCTCGGAACCTTGCGAAAAATGTGGGCCGGCGGCATGAACGATCATCTCGGCGGCGGCTTTCACCGTTATTCGGTGGATGCTTATTGGCGCGTGCCGCATTTCGAGAAAATGCTTTACGACCAGGCGCAGCTTGTCTGGTCGTATCTCGAGGCCTTTCAAATAACCAAAGAAACTTTTTTTGCCGAGGCGGCGCGCGAAACACTCGACTACGTGCGGCGCGACATGACGCATCCCGAAGGCGGATTTTACTCGGCCGAAGACGCCGACAGCGCGCCGGATGCCGCGCAGCCCGATGAAAAAGAAGAAGGCGCTTTTTATCTTTGGCGCCAGCAGGAAATCGTTGATCTGCTCGGCACAGAGAAAGCGGAAATTTTTAATTATTGCTACGGCGTCAGCGATACCGGCAACACCATCAGCGACCCGCAGGGCGAATTTCACGACAAAAACGTGTTGTACGCCGCTTATACCATTGCCGAGGCCGCGCGCCGCTTCAAACGTTCGGAATCCGAAATCGCGCTGATTTTGGAAGAAGGGAAAAAAAAGCTTTTTGAAGCTCGCAAAACCCGGGTTCGCCCGCATCTCGATGACAAAATCATCACCGCCTGGAACGGTTTGATGATTTCAGCGTTCGCCCGCGCTTATCAAGTCCTCGACGAGCCGAAATATTTGCAAGCCGCCGAGCGCGCCGCCGATTTTGTCTTGAAAAAAATTTATATTCCGCAAACTAAAACGCTCACGCGCCGTTATCGCGATGGCGAAGCAAAATATCCCGCGCATCTCGACGACTACGCCTTTCTCACGCTCGGTTTGATTGATCTTTATGAAGCGTCATTCGACATTAAATGGCTTCAGTCCGCCGTCGCGTTGACGGAAACGCAGAACCGCTTATTCTGGGATAAAAAAGACGGCGGTTTCTACGATACCTCCGGCGAAGATGAAACGATCTTATTGCGCACCAAAGAAGATTACGACGGCGCCGAGCCTTCGGCCAATTCCATCGCGGTGTTGAATCTCCTGCGGCTCTCGCAAATGCTCGACAGAAAAGAATGGTGGGACATGGCCGAAAAAACCCTGCGGCTCTTCGGCGGTCGTTTGCAAAGCATTCCGCACGCCATGCCGCAGATGCTCGTCGCCGTCGACTTCAGCCTCGACAAGCCGAAGCAGATCATCATCGCCGGCCAACCGCAGGCGCCGGACACCCGTGCGATGCTGCGCGCCGTGCATGGGCGTTTCATGCCCAACAAAATTTTGCTGCTGATGGATGGCGGCGAAGGGCAGGATTATTTCAACCGGCATTTGCCGTTTGTCAAATCCATGACCAGCCTGGATAAAAAGGCGACAGCGTATGTTTGTGAGAATTACACCTGCCAATTGCCGACGACGGAGATTGGGATGATGACGCAATTATTGGAGCAAAGGAAAACCCGATGAATCTCGCTACGGTTAAAAATCTAATCGCGCAGGGAGAAGGCTCTAAAGTCGAATTCAAGCGCGACATCCCCTCGAAGAGTGACCTTGCCAAGGAAATGACATCGTTTGCAAATTCCGATGGCGGTTGGATAATTTTCGGCGTCGATGATAGCGGCAATATCGTCGGTTTCAAAGCGCCGGCTGATTTTGAGGAGTGGTTGATGAATCTTGCTGAGAATGGCATTCAACCGCCGATTGTTCCGCTGGTGCAATCTTTTGAAACGGACAACAAAACGATCGTCGTCGTGGAGATCCGCAAAGGCCCACATCGACCTTACAAACCTTTCTATATACGCCGCGGCAGCACGAAACGCGAAGCCTCGCGGGAGGAAATGCGCCGGCTTTATCAAGAAAGCGAGGCCATCAGTTACGATTATACCCCTCTCGGCGGCAGCTCATTAGGTGATATTGATCTGGAAAAGTTTAACCGTTACTTGCAGCTTACAACCGGCCAACGGGCTGAAGATTTTCCCATTGCTCTTGAAAACTTGTTGATCAATAAAGGTATTTTAACCAAAAGAAATGACGGCTGCCTTGTTACACTCGCGGGATTGTTACTCTTTGGCAAATCCCCGCAACAATTTGTGTCCCAAAGCCAAATCTCCTGTGCGCGTTTTAAAGGGACGACGGTTGGTGATGATTTCATCGACCGCAAGGATTTTGACGGCACGCTCGATGCAATCATCGACGCCGCTGTCGCTTTCGTGGAACGCAATTCCGCCACACAGGGCAAAATCGGATCTGTTCGCCGCATTGATATACCGGAATATCATCCACGCGTGGTGCGTGAATTGATCATTAATGCGGTGGTACATCGCGATTACAGCATTCACGGCTCGCGCATTCGGATTTTTATTTTTGATGATCGGCTGGAAATCGCCAGCCCCGGTGGTTTGCCAAACACGGTAAATTATGATTTGCTTTTCGTCGGCATTCACTACACGCGCAATGATCTGATTTTTTCTATGCTCCAAAGCATAGGCTATGGCGAACGTCTCGGCACGGGCATTCCTAAAGCTCTCGATATTAGCCGGCGGGAAAGCTATCCGGAGCCGCAGTTCCTTGTCTCTGAAAATGAAGTTCGTGTGCTTATTCGCAGTCGAATGGCGATGGCGGTTTGATTTCGGTGTTGATTGCTTATGAATAATTCATGGCGTAGATTTTTTGCACCCTCAATTTTTTTATTATTCCTATCGGGTTTGCCATTTCAATCTGTTCGCGCGCAACAGATTCCTCCGGCCTATTGGCGCGCCGCGCAGGCGATGGGCGAAGGCGATTATCCCACCGCCCGGCGGCTCTTCTCAACGATGTTGCTGGGGAAGGATTTCTATTTCAATGCGTACTGGCGTCTCGCCGAATGTTATGCGCTTGAAAAGCGTTTTGATCAAGGCCAAGCCTTCTTCGAGAATTTACTCACTCGCGGCGCGCCGGCCGGTGAAGTTTACAGCGCGCTGGCGTTTCTTGCCGAGATGCAGAGCGATGACAAGCGAACCGCCGAATATTGCTGGGAAGCCGTACAGCATCACACCGAATTTTTATCGAGACATCAGAAACTGATCGATCTGGCACCGGCGTTTGGACTCGAACAACAAGTGCGCGAACATTTAGCGGCCCGTCTTGCTAAAAACCCTCGAGATTGGGTGGCGCAATATACTTTGGCTTATTGGGAGAAATTGCGAGGCCGGCCTGAAGCTGCCATGGCCCAATTTGCGAAATTGTCTGCCGCCGGTTTTAAAAGCTGGCGCGTTTACCATCAGTGGGCCATGCAGCTTATGCTCATCAGCAAATTGGATTCAGCACAAATCGTTATTGATCAAGGCCTGGCGGCGACGGTGGCCATAAACGACAAAGATGGCGAAGGGCAGCTTCTGCATTTCAAAGGCCATCTGTACATGCGGCAAGGCCGTTTAAATCTTGCTGATTCAATTTTAAGCCGCGCCGAACAATTGAGTCGCGAAATCGGATACATTGTTTTGCAATCCGATCTGGCGGCCACACTTTCCGGTCTGCGATTGCGGCAAGGCCGTTTGCAGCAAGCCCTCATGCAAGCCCAAATAGTAGACGAAATATCGACAAAGCTGCATAATCACTATGGTAAAATGCAGGCGCATCATTATGCGGCAGAAGCCTATCATGCGATGGGGCTGTACGAAAAAGAAATAGCAGAGCGAATGCAAGCCTATCAATGGGCCGATTCATCAAAAAATGAAAGCAATCGCCACATTATGATGCATAATTTGGCCGCAGTGTATCAGGCGGCCGGAGATCATCACCGGGCCCTGGCTTATTTTGAGCAAGTGACCGCTTTTGCGCGCAAATCCCATCAGACGCTTTATCTCGCTTCTTGCTTGCAGAGTCTGGCCGTTTCGCTTGCCGAGCTGCATCGCTTGGATGAGGCGGAGAAATATTACGAAGAAGCATTGTCCATTGCGAGGAAAAGTGGTCTCAAAGAACTGGAGTGTAGCCTCATTTTAAACCTTGCCGGATTGTGGCAAAAACGCGATAACTGGAACATGGCGGAAAAGGCGGCCGCCGCAGCGCTGTCATTGGCTCGCCGCGCGCAGTTGAAAACCGGCGTGATCGAAGCGCTTGTCCAATTGGGCGAAGCGGAACTGCATAACCGGCAATTGCGCCAAGCGGAGGAACATTTTCACGAGGCGCAACGATTGAGCGCTGAAGCGGGATTTTATCTTCCTCTTATTGCCAGCGTGAACGGACTGGGCAGGATTGCCACCGCCTCGGACAACAATCAGAAGGCCGCTGCCATTCTGAGTGAAGCCAGGGCATTGGTGTCGCGGCGAATTTTTTCCGAACATGCTGTTGCCACGTCCTCGCTTCTGCCTTTGGAAAAGGAATTATTTTTTGCGTTGAGCCGCGCCTATATTCGTCTGCAACAACCGGCGAGAGCCTTGGAAAGCATCGAACAAATGCGCGATCTCGTGGTGCGCCGGCGATTGCAACAATCCGGTTTAATGACACACACCGCCCTCGCCGACAGTTTTCGCCAACAAGGCGCTCAACTTGATGCCTTGCTTTTGCAAAAACGCTTGCAGCTCGCCAAGCTCTTGTCGGTCGATTCGGCGAGTGATAAAAAGATGCAACTGCGGCTCGAGATTGCCGGCCTCGAGCTCCGGCAAAATCAGCTTTGGGAAAAAATTGGCATGGTAGCGGGAAAAAATTTTAATGACCACGCCATCTTGCCGTTGTCTTCGTTCCAGCAGGAGTTGGCCAGACGGCAGGAAATGGCGCTGGTTTATTTGGTGGGTGAAGAGGGGGTGCTCATCCTGGCTTTGGATGGGAAGGCGATTCTGGCTCATGAGCTGCAAATTAAAAAACAAGAACTGCAAGCTTTCGTCAGCCAGGTTAATCCGGCGCTGCATTATGCGCTGCAAGATTCGCAGCATTTACAATTGATTTCTCCCCTGCTTTTTCGATACAAGCCACGAGCCGCGAGGCAGCTCTATCAAATGCTCCTGGCCGGCTTTATCGACAAAACGCCGGGCAAAAAATTGCTTCTCGTTCCTGACGAACAGTTGCATTTTTTGCCTTTTGAAATTTTGTTGACGGACACGATTACGGATACGGTGGTAAAAGATTATCGACAATTGCCGTTTGTGCTGAAAAATCATACAGTGCGTTATGCCAGTTCTTTGCAGGCTGCATTCAATCAGCAACCTCTCCAACCACAAACACCGGCGACCGTTGTTGCGCTTGCCCAATCGATGCCTCGATTAGATGATAGCATAAATGGCTTTGCCGACCTTTGGCAGACCCGAAGCGAAGTTCTGAAGATTCAAAAAATTTTAGGCCGGGCTGCGGTTGAAATTGTGGAGGGCCCCTTTTTTGCCGGCACGGAATGGCGAAATGATTTGAGACAGTCTGCGATCTTGCATTTTGCCGCGCACAGCGAAGCACAAAATGCCGAGCCTTTGTCTTCACGAATTATTTTGGAAGAACGAGAGGCCGGTTCGACGAGTCTCTACGCCTTTGAAATTTTTGCCATGCACCTGCCGGACGGGCGGCTGGCGTTTTTAAGCAGTTGCAACACCGCGTCCGGAGTCTTGCGTGGCAGCGAAGGCCTTCAGGGTTTTGTGCAGGCGTTTCGCGCCGCCGGGATTCCGAGTGTGATCGGCAGCTTGTGGCCTGCCGACGCCGAAGCCAGCTCCCGGCTTGCTGCAGAATTTTATCGCTCTCTGCGCGCCGGCGAGACGGCGGCGGAAGCGCTTCGTCAAGCCAAATTAGCTTTATTAGAGAATGACAAGCCTCTCCCCTTTTTCTGGGCCGCTTTTCAATATTATGGTGTTGATCAGACGTTTCGTTTCCGCCAAAACCTCAACATCGCACCATTTGCAGCCGTTATCCTTGCCGTATTGATTCTCGGCGCCATACGCCGGCTGCGTTTGTCCTCCCCTCGCTCAATTAATTTCAGCAAAGAAGAAAGATAATTGCAACTTGCCATTTGCCCCTTGCTTCGCGTCCTGATGCCGGTCTCGATTTCACTTTCTGCAAAAAGGATCTATTGGAGCCAGCACCAGGACTACGACAGACGCTCGCCTCATCCACCGCCGCCACCTTGCGGAGGTGGATCGATATCGGAGGTAGCCGTTTCAAGTTTTGATTTCTCCGGTCCATTCGGCGCATCGACTCCGCACGCCACTAACGCGAAGCAGAGCATGCACAACATGAGAAATGCGATAAATCGTTTCATACAATAGATTCCTTTCTGGGCCTTGACGCCCGTTTGGTTATAGTGAACAATTGTTTCAATTATCGCCACGCTCTTGTTTTTTTCTATTGAGTCGTGTATCCCGCCAAAATCTTGAATTTTTTAAAAAATATTTTAAAGATTTTTCGTCCTCAGTAGACTAATTAACAGGTTGGAGACGTCAAAACGCGAGCGGCTCATTTTTCTTCTTGCTTTCTACACGGTATGGCTTTATCTTGGATTACGCGTCTACTACCATCCAGGGGAAGGTGGCAGTGCGTTCATCGTCACGACAGAACAGCTAGCCCGTTTGGCGGGCGTATTGTTTTGGTTGCGTCATGGAACGACGAAGCCGAAACAATGAATGAATCAGCAGGGAAGACGGTGTGACGGATGACGGGAGGTGTTGGCAGGCTGTATCAAATTGTGAGAGCGCGCAAAACAATCAAAAGTGATTGTTGAAGAGTGAGCCCCAACCCGGAATGGTCGGATCAAAACATCCGAGAGCTGGCGCTGCGTGTCCATTATTTTTTTCGCAAAAAATTCGCCGGTCTGGATCAGGCAACCCTTGACGACTTGGAACAGGAGGTCATGCAGGCCGCTCATGAAGCCGCACAACAGCAACGTTTTGAGGCGAGGCATGGCGCCCGGTTTGAGACGTTTGTTTTGCAAATTGCCCGCCACAAGGCGGCAGACTATCTGCGCCTGCGCCGGCGGCGCCGCGAGGCCGTGGCCCCGCTTGATTTGATCGAAGAAACGCCCGTTGACCTTGAAAGTGAGATTGCCCAGGCGGATCTGGCGGAAAAAGTAAAACAAGCGGTTGATCAGTTGAGTGAGCGGCACGCCGAAATTTTGCGGCTTCACTTCTATCAAGACCTGAAAATCAAGGAGATTGCGCAGCAGCTTGGCGTTTCAGAGCAAGAGGTGAGTAATTTGAAGTCATACGCCTTGCGCAAAGTGCGAGAAATTTTAGAAAAACAAAAATTTTTCCGAATCCCAAACGGCGACGGGCGGCAGACCGGATCGGCTGCGACAAACTCGGCCGGGGAAAATTTTTCATGGCCTGCGAATTCAGACAACGCGACGACATCTTCATCGAGTATGTCGAGGGGGCTTTGAATCGAAGAACACGCAAAACGTTCGAGGCGCATTATTTTGTTTGCGCCGACTGCTTTAAAACGCTGCAAAGGCTGGAACAAATCATTTGGCTCCTGCGCCGCCGCGGCGAAATCATTTTTATGGACCTTGCCAGGCAAGAAGCCCTTCAATAAGATCGTGAAACGTTTTCCCTACATTTTTGTTGCGCTCGTATTTCTATCCTGCGGGGTGAGCAACAATCCGCGCGAAGTGGCCGACGCCTTTTGTTTTCGTTATTTTATCAAGCTCGATCAGCGCGAAGCGCTCGAAATCGCCAGCGGCCTCGCCGCCGACAAACTCAAAAAAGAAATCGATTTGCTAAAGGGCGGCGCGCGCGACTTTCAAGACGGCGACCGCGAATTTCACCGCCTCAAGCCGTTCATCGATTACAAAATGATCCAGCGCACCGAGCAGGATGCGGATCACGTGATGCTTCTCTATCATTTGCAAATCGAGCCGCGGCAAGGCAGCGAAAAAATGGAGCGCGAAATTCTCGTCAGCACGATTCGTGAAAACGGCCGCTGGACGGTCAATAATTATGAGGACTATCGTTAGTCCGGCATGCGGATGAAACTTCCCGACACCGATTCACTTCTGCTCAAAAAACTCGCCGGGATTGTTGGCGCGGCAAATGTTTTCGCCTCGCCGGAAGATCGTCTGGCGTATGCCTATGACGCCACACCGATGCGCGAAAACCTCCCGCTGGCCGCCGTGCGTCCGGCCGCCGTCGAACACGTGCAGACGATCATGCGTCTGGCCAATGCGGATGAGTTTGTCATTGTTCCGCGCGGCTCCGGCACCGGGCTTTCCGGCGGCAGCATTCCGGTTGAGCGTTCCATCGTCCTGCTGTTTCCGGCCTGGAAAAAAATTCTCGAAATCGATGAGGAAAATTTGACGGCGTGGGTTGAGCCGGGCGTCATCACCGCCGAGCTGCACGCCGCCGTCGAGTCAAAAGGGCTGTTTTATCCGCCCGATCCCGGCAGCATGAAGGTTTGCACTATCGGCGGCAACGTCGCGGAAAACTCCGGCGGCTTGCGCGGCCTGAAATACGGCGTCACCAAAGATTATGTGATGGGCCTCGAAATCGTTTTGCCGACCGGCGAGCTGCTGCGGGTCGGGAATAAATGCGTGAAAGATGTCGCCGGGTTTTCTTTCAAAGAGTTGTTCATCGGCAGCGAAGGCAGCCTCGGTATTTTTACCAAAATTCTTTTGCAGCTTATTCCCAAACCCGCCGCCTCGAAAACGCTGCTGGCGCTGTACGATGACATGCAAACCGCCGCCGGCACGGTCTCCGCAATTATCGCCGCGAAAATCATCCCCTGCACGCTGGAATTTTTGGACGCAACGACGATTCGCTGCGTCGAAGATTTCGCCCACGTCGGATTGCCGACCGATACCGAGGCACTCTTGCTCATCGAAGTTGACGGCCATCCGGCCGCGGTCGCGGATGAGTTCGACAAAATTCAAACGATTTGCCAAAAAAACGGCGCGCGTGAAATCAGAATCGCCAAAGACGCGGTTGAAGCGGACAAATTAAAAACCGCCCGGCGTTCGGCCTTCTCGGCGCTGGCGCGTATGCGGCCAACCACCATTCTCGAAGATGTCACCGTGCCGCGCAGCGAAATTGCGACGATGTTGCAGTGCATTCGCGACATCAGCAGGAAATATCATGTCACCTTCGGTAATTTCGGCCATTTCGGCGACGGCAATCTGCATCCGACTTGCCTCACCGACGAGCGCGACCGCGACGAGATCCATCGCGTCGAAAAAGCTTTTGAAGAGATTTTTTTGTCGGCCATCGATCTCGGCGGCACCATCACCGGCGAGCACGGGGTGGGATTATCGAAGAAAAGATTTTTGGAAAAAGTCGCCGGCCCGGCCGGAGTTGAAGTGATGAAAAAGATCAAACAGGTGCTCGATCCCAACAACGTTTTGAATGCCGGAAAAATTTTCGACCCCAAGCCGAAATGTGAATACCCCTTGCAGATAAAACCCAACTGAATTAAATTAAAATCTGAATGAGTTGCCCCAACCACTTTCAATCATAAGGAGAAAGATAAAATGAAACGGAAACTTGGCAAGATCGATTCGATCATCTTGGCTGTTGTGTTGGCATTTTTCTTCCATGCCGGAATTGCAAATGCGCAAGAACATCCCAAAGAACATCCGAGCATGAAAATGGTAAAAGCCGTGGCAGTGTTAAATCCGACGCAAGGCAATACCGCGCAGGGCGTCGTGACGTTTACGCAGGAAGAAGGCGGCGTTCGTGTTGTCGCCAAGCTCAGCGGCGTGCCCAAGGGCGTTCACGGCTTCCACGTTCATGAGTTCGGCGATTGCAGCGCGGCGGATGCAACTTCTGCCGGCGGGCATTTTAATCCGACCGCTATGGCTCACGCCGGCCCGACGGCCGAGAAGCGCCACATAGGCGACCTGGGCAATATTACCGCCGATGACAAAGGCAACGCCACGCTGGACTACGTCGACAAACATCTGGCGATGAGCGGCGCTCACTCGATCATCGGCTACGCGGTTATCCTGCACGCCAATCCCGACGATTTCACTACGCAGCCGACCGGCAACGCCGGCGGTCGCATCGCCTGCGGCGTGATTGGCGTCGCCAAACAATAACTTCTCAACACTTCCTCAAGATTTTGAAAACGGCTCGTTGGAAATAAATCCGCGAGCCGTTTTTTTCTCAAACAAAATCTTCCCGTTTAATGCCATACACCTGCATCTTCTGAATAAAATTCTTCTTGTGCATGCCGGCGCACCGCGCCGCGGCGGTAATATTGCCTTTGGTTTCGCGCAAGCGCGCGCACAAGAAATCCTTTTCAAAAGCGGCAATCACATTTTGTTTCTCAAGGTTAAAGTTCGGCTCCGGGGGAGATGGAGAAAGAGGAGATGCACTATGAGGGGTGGGCAAATCAAGATCGTCCGGAAAAACGAATTTATCTTCTGCCAGCACGACGGCGCGTTTGAGGCGATTCTCCAGCTCGCGCACGTTGCCCGGCCAATGATATTGCAAAAGCAGCGCGGCCGCTTCCTCATCGAAAGCGGCGACATTTTTGGCAAACTGTTTCGCATAACGGCTCAGAAAATAATCGGCGAGGCGCAGCACGTCATCGCCGCGTTCGTGCAAAGGCGGCAATTTAATCTCCAGCTCGTTGAGCCGGTAATACAAATCTTCGCGGAACGTTTTCTGTTCGAGCATTTCCGCCAGCTGGCGGTTGGTGGCGGCAATGAGGCGTACATCCGCATGTTTGACCTCGCGAGAGCCGAGCGGGCTGTATTCGCCGGATTGCAGGAAGCGCAATAATTTCGCCTGCATCGCGGGACTCATCTCGCCGATCTCATCGAGAAAGAGCGTGCCGTGATGGGCGATTTCCACCCAGCCCGGCTTGCGGCGATCGGCGCCGGTGTAAGCGCCTTTTTCGTGGCCGAACAACTCGTCTTCCAACAGATTTTCCGGCGTCGCGGCGCAATTGAGCGCGATCAATTCGTGGTCGCGTCGCAAGCTGCGGCGGTGCAATTCGCGCGCAACCAGTTCTTTTCCCGTCCCGGTTTCGCCGGTAATCAAAACTGTAATGTCGAGGCCTGCCGCTTTCTTGATCAGCTTGAAAACCTCCTGCATCGCCGGACATTTGCCGATCATCTCGCCGTAGCCCCGGCTTTCATCCCGTTCGACAAGCAACCGGCGTTTGCTGTCCAGCAGGCGTTTGCGATCCAGCGCGTTTTTGACGGCGACGGCAATCAAATCGCTGAATTCGTTGAGCAAATTCCCGGTGTTCTCGTCAAAAACGGCGGTGAGATCGCGGTTGTCGATATAAACCACGCCGAAGATTTCATTCTTCACCCTTAAGGGCGCGCAGGCCACCGACAGCAAGCGCAGCCGCGCCACGCTTTCACTGGCTTGAAATCGCGGATCATCAAGCGCATTTTTGATGACGATCGGCTCGCAACTGTCGCGCACGGTTTGAATGATCGTCCGGCTGATCTCAAAGTCGGGATGCTCGAGATCTTTCTTGTCCAAATGCCGCGCCGCCTGAAATTGAATGTCGTCGTCTTCACCATAAACGACGATGAGGCCGCGCTCCGCCTTCGTCTGCTCGATGACTTTGTCCATCGCCTGCGGCAGCAGCTTCTCGATCTCGCTTTCTGCGACCAACACTTTACCGATTTCGAAAAGAGTTCGGTAGCTGGACATGATAGATACCTTTTTTAAAATTAGGCTTCCATCACTTCTCCATCAGTTATTTTTTCCGGCGTCGCTCGTTGATAACGCTGTCGACGCCTTCGGCACGATCACCGCCGGAATCGCGTTCTGTTGGAACAACGCATTGAATCGCGGCACTTCTTGCTCCAACAAACGATTTCGCATGGGCCTGAGCTGTTCCCATTCCGCATTCAACGTCGCGAAGCGCGTTTTCAAGCCGTTGGTGAGCGGCGGATCGGATGAGTCGATTTCGCTCATGAGATAAAGAAACTGCGCGTTCAGCTTGTTGGGAAAATTTATAACGTCCTGGAACGTCTCCTGCTTCGGTTGCACGAGCTGCTCTTCAAATTTTGTCATTCGTTCAGCCAAAGCCTTGCCGGAATCGGCGATCGCTTTCGCATTGGCTTGATCTTTCGTGCGCGCCGTCAAATCTTTGATCTGCTTGCGGACGTCGCGCAGCCGCTGAACGGTTTCGTGAATCTCGTTGATATTCCCACGAATCGTGGCCAGCGTGTTTTGCTGCTCTTGAAAAGCTGCCGGCGCAACCGGAATGCGCGGATCCTGCACGACGTCAAACGACTGCGTCATGCTCTTGTCGCCCAGCGTGAGTCTCGCCTTGTACGTTCCCGGCGCGACTTTATAACTTTGCAAGCTGCCAAAAACAAAAAGCTCTGAAACGCGAGTAACATTCTCGCCCCGCAAATCCCAGACGAAACGATTCATTCCGGCTTTCACCGGCAACGGCGGAGGCGCGGCGCTGCCGGGTCCCTCCTGCTCGCCGCCTTGCTCTTTGCGCTTCGAAGAATAGCTGCGAAGCACTTGTTCGTTCGCATCGAGAATATCGAGCTTGACCTCGATCTTCGAAGTATCCGGCACTTTCACGAAATAATAAAAAATCATCGCGCCGTTCGGCGGATTCTTGCCCACGCCTGGCGCATCGCTGCTGCCGCCTTCCATGCGATACGTCGCGCGCGGCTTGAACAAATGCACCTCGGCTTTCGCAACTTCATCGTTGATTTGATGCAGCGGCGTGAGATCATCCAAAATCCAAAACGACCGGCCTTGCGTCGACGCGATCAAATCATCGTTGCGAATAGTCAAATCGGTAATCGGCACCACCGGCAGATTAAGCTGAAACGGCTGCCATTGCTTGCCGTCGTTGAACGAAATGTGCAAGCCGGTTTCGGTGCCGGCATACAGCAAGCCTTTGCGCTTCGGATCTTCGCGCACGACGCGCACGAATGCTTCCGCGCCAATGCCATTCACCAGCCGCGTCCAGGTTTTTCCGTGGTCGGTTGTTTTAAAAATATGCGGCGTGAAATCGCCGAATTTGTAGCGCGTCACCGCCAGGTAAGCCGTCGCCGGATCGTGCGGCGAAATTTCGATGGCATTGATTTGCGTCTCGCCAACACCCTTCGGCGTCACGTTCGCCCAATTCCTGCCGCCATCGCGCGTGAGATGCACCAAACCGTCATCCGTGCCCGCCCAAATCGTGCCGGCTTGATGTTTCGATTCGACGATATAAAAGATCGTGTTGTAAACTTCCGCACCGGCCGCTTCATTGGTAATCGGTTCGCCGCCTTTGCCCTGTTTGTCTTTTTCGTTGCGCGTGAGATCGGGGCTGATCTCCTGCCAGGTTTGGCCGCGATCGCTCGATTTCAACAAAATATT
>Ga0073934_10003682_pt1 | contig 27544 bp, 23 predicted proteins | sample LarsenN4metaG_FD_76834 | JGI IMG/M metagenome (GOLD analysis project Ga0073934, IMG submission 76834) | Hot spring sediment bacterial and archeal communities from British Columbia, Canada, to study Microbial Dark Matter (Phase II) - Larsen... ... | reverse complement strand
TCGTGGCCGACGGCTCGGACAATTTCGCCACGCGCTATCTCGTCTCCGACGCCTGCTATCTGGCGAAGAAGCCGCTGGTGACGGCGGCGGTCGGCAGCTTCGACGGCACCGTGACCACCATCCGTGCGCATGAGCGCGCGGCCGACGGCAGGCCCAATCCAACCTACCGCTGCCTGTTCCCGGAGCCGCCGCCGCCCGGCACGGTGCCGGCCTGTGCGGAGGCGGGCATTCTCGGCGCGCTGCCCGGCATCATCGGCTCGATCATGGCGCTCGAAGTGATCCGCGAGATCGTCGGTTTCGGCGAGGGCCTGGTGGGGCGGCTCTTGATGATCGATGCGCGCGCCATGCGCTTCGAGACGCTGCGCTACGAATGGGACCCGCAAAACCCGCTGAGTGGGGAGACGCCGACCATTCGGGACTTGTCGCAGCATGCAACTTGAGTTCGGCGATTACGCCCCGAGTTGATGTGCTAACAGATTATTGTGATTTCGAATCCAGCCGGGGATGAGGAATGCATCGACGATCACCCAAATCGCCACGCCCAGGATAATCAGCCATCCAATACTGATAATGGCGAGCACGAAGCCGACGATCGTCAGCAGAAGCTGCGCAACAGCGCTACCAGTTCTCCCCGAATAGAAACGATGACCACCAAACAGGCCCAGAAAGAACCACAGCGCAAACGCGACGCCAACGGACTTCTTGTTGGCTTCGAAGAGCATTATTGAGCGCGCATCTGAGCCCATGCTTTCCGCCTTTTGCGGCCCGATATCGGCCATCGTCCCTCGCAAAGATCAGTCGCCAAACGGCTGGATAGATAAAAGTACTACCATTTTCATGCCTCCTTCAACCTATAGCTGCGACGGCAGCACCCGGTCCGGCGGCTTGTGACCGTCCATGAAGGTCTTGATGTTGACGATGACCTTCTCGCCCATGTCGATGCGGCCCTCGATCGTGGCCGATCCCATGTGCGGCAGCAGCACCACCTTGCCTTCGCGCGCAAGCCGCACCAGCTTGGGGTTGACCGCCGGCTCGTGCTCGAACACGTCGAGGCCGGCGCCCGCGAGCTCGCCTGCGGCGATCATGCGGATCAGCGCGTTCTCGTCGATCACCTCGCCGCGCGCGGTGTTGACGATATAGGCCTGCGGCCGCAGCTGCTTGAGGCGGCGCGCCGAGAGCAGATGGTAGGTCGCGGGCGTGTGCGGGCAGTTCACCGAAATGATGTCCATGCGGGCGAGCATCTGGTCGAGGCTCTCCCAATAGGTCGCCGACAGTTCCTCTTCGATCTTGGTCGGGACGCGGCGGCGGTTGTGGTAGTGGATCTGCAGCCCGAAGGCTCGGGCGCGCCGCGCCACGGCCTGGCCGATCCGACCCATGCCGACGATGCCGAGCCGCTTGCCCCAGATGCGGTGGCCGAGCATCCAGGTCGGCGACCAGCCGGCCCACACCTTGTCGCCGGTCAGCACCTGGGCGCCCTCGGTCAGCCGCCGCGGCACGGCCAGGATCAGCGCCATGGTCATGTCGGCGGTGTCCTCGGTCAGCACGCCAGGCGTGTTGGTGACGGTGATGCCGCGCTGGACCGCGGCCGGCACATCGATGTTGTCGACCCCGTTGCCGAAGTTGGCGATCAGCTTGAAATTGTCGCCCGCCTCCTTGATGACGGCGGCATCGATGCGATCGGTCACGGTCGGAACCAGAACGTCGGCCGATTTCACGGCAGCGACCAGCTCGTTCTGGCTCATCGGCCGGTCGTCGAGGTTGAGCCTCGTGTCGAACAGCTCGCACATGCGCGTTTCGACACTGTCCGGCAGCTTGCGGGTGACGATGACCAGGGGTTTCTTGGACTTGGGCATTCCGCCGCCGCTCTCCGATCGTTGCTTCGCCCGTCCTCTTGTTCAGCCCTCTTTAACCGGCCTCGGTCACACTGCCGGGCGCTCCTTGCGGTGCAGGTGGCTTCGTCCCTCTGTATCAGAAGGGGGCCTCAAGACAAAGCTCCGGGCGGCGTCCGGCTCCAAGCGTCTCGATTCCATCGTTGTGCGCATGCGATCCGTCATCCATGCCTTCCTGTTCTTAGCAGCCGTCGCCTCAAGCGGCGCGTGCGCCGACGTTGCCGTGGGCAGTGCCAGCGGCCTTCCGGTGCCGCGCTTTGTCAGCCTCAAGGCCGACAGGGTCAATATGCATATCGGCCCGGCCAAGCATTACGAGACCAAGTGGGTCTACCAGCGCGCCGGGCTTCCGGTCGAGATCACGGCGGAATTCGAGAACTGGCGCCGCATCCGCGATTCCGACGGCACCGAGGGATGGGTCTACCATTCGCTGCTGTCCGGGCGGCGCAGCGGCATCGTCATCGCCAAGAGCAAGGACGAACTCGTGCCGCTGCACGAGAAGCCCGATCTCGAAAGCGCCGTGGTCGCCCGGCTTGAGCCGGGCGTGATCGGCGCGGTCAAGCGCTGCGCCGACGGCTGGTGCCGGATCAGCGGCCGCGGCTTCGAGGGCTGGATCCCGCAGGTTCGCCTCTGGGGCGTCTATCCGAACGAGAAGATCGAATAGCACCGCGCACCGAGCGCCTTCAGCGCAGCACGGCGACATCGCGCGCATCGACGATCAGACCGACCGTGCTGCCGAGCGCATAGGCCTTCTCGCCGCGGCGATGCAGCGTGTCGACCACGATCGGTTGCCGCCCGGCGCGCAACCGGTAGCGCGTCACCGCACCGAGAAATTCGCGCTCGACCAGGGTTGCGGCGATGCCGCTGGTGAATGGGCCAAGCGTGATCGACTGCGGGCGGATGGAAATGCAGGCCGGTCCGTCGGGCGCGTCGATGCCTTCGAGCGAGATCCCGTCGGCGACGAAGCGTCCGCCCACGACCTGCCCCTCGATCAGGTTGGCGGTGCCGAGGAAGGTCGCCACGAACCGGTTGGCCGGGCGGTCGTAGAGCTCGGTCGGCGTGCCGATCTGCTGGATGCGCCCCTGGTCGAGCACGGCGATCCGGTCGGCGATGGCGTTGGCCTCCTCCTGGTCGTGGGTGACGTAGATCGCGGTCAGGCCGAGTTTGCGCTGAAGCGAGCGCAGTTCGGCGCGCATCTCCACGCGCAGCTTGGCGTCGAGATTGGACAGGGGTTCATCGAGCAGCAGCACCTCGGGCTCGATCACAATCGTGCGCGCGAGCGCGACGCGCTGCTGCTGCCCGCCCGACAACTGCGCCGGACGGCGGTCGGCGTAGGCGGAAAGATCGACGAGTTCGAGCGCGGCCGCCACCCGGCGCGCGATCTCGGCCCGGCGCAGCCCGCGGCGTTCGAGCCCGAAGGCGACGTTCTTCGCCACCGTCATGTGCGGCCAGAGCGCGTAACTCTGGAACACCATGCCGACGTTTCGACTCCAGGGCGGCAGCGCAGTCACGTCGCGGCCACCGATCAGGATGCGTCCCGCCGCCGGCGTCCCGAAGCCCGCGATCAGGCGCAGGAGCGTTGTCTTGCCCGAGCCGGACGGGCCGAGAAAGGCGAAGAATTCCCCCTTCTCGATGTCCAGACCGATGTCGTCGAGCACGGCGGTCTCGCCGTAGCCGAACGACACGTGCTCGATCGCGACGCCGCTCGGCATTCAGAGCTCTCCAAGCGGCGCCATCAGAACAGCTCCCGCGATTTGAGGCCGCGCTCGCGCTCGGCGATCTTGAACGCGACATAGGTTGCGATCGCGACGACGACGACGGCGATCACGCCGAGCGCGGCCCCCGGACCGCGGCCGGCCGCCGACTGCATGTAGACATAGATGCCGTAGGACAGCGGTGCATCCGGGGCGCGCGCGACCAGGAGCAGGGTCGCGGACAGCTCTACCGCCGCAGTGGCAAAGCTCGTGACAAAGCCTGCGAGCAGTCCGCCCGTCATCAGCGGCACGACGATGCGCGCGAGCACCCGCAGCTTGCCGGCGCCGAGATTCTCGGCCGCCTCCTCCAGGCTGACATGGAGCTGCTGCAGCGCCGCGGTCGCGGCGCTGAGCGCGTAGGGCAGGCGTCGCACCGCATAGGCGATGACCAGCATGAACCAGAACGTCGCCAGCGGCTCGCCGGTGAAGGGCAGCGGGACGTCGTAATAGGTGCGCAATAGACCGATGCCAAGAACCAGACCGGGGATCGCCACCGCCGCCATCGCCGTCTGCTCGATCAGCCGGCGGCCCGGCAGGCGCGTGCGCAGCACCACATAGGCCAGCGTTGCGCCGAGCACGATGTCGATGACGCCCGCAAGCCCGCAATAGAGCACCGTATTGGCGATCAGCGGCCCGGCCTCGCGATAGATCGTGAGATAGTGCGCGAGCGTGTAGGCATCGGGCAGGAGTGCGAACGACCACACCGTCGCGATCGAAAGCAGGAAGATGCCGATGTGCGGCGACAGCGACAGAGCGAGCGCCAGCACGACGAAGAGAGCGGCCGCGGCCGTCCCGGCGCGGCCAAGCTCGCGCCGCGCGAGCCCGCCGCCGCCGCGCTGCTGGGTGGCGAAATCGCGCCCCTTGAGCACCAGCACGGACAAGAGCATCGCGCCGAGCGAGCACGCGATCATGATGACGGAGATGACGTAGCCCATCGGATCGGTGACCCCGACCGAGGTGATTTTCAGATAGGCCTGCGGCGCCAGCATGTTGGTGACGTTGAGCAGGAGCGGCGTGGCAAGATCGTCGAACACCTTGACGAAGACGAGGGCCGCGCCCGCCACATAGCCGGGTAGAGCGAGGGGAAAGACGATGCGCGCAAACAGGCTGAACCCGTGCGCGCCGAGATTCTGCGCCGATTCCTCCATCGCCGAGTCGATGTTGGCGAGAGCGGCCGAAAGGTTGAGCAGGATGAAGGGAAAGTAGTGCAGTGCCTCGACGAAGATGACCCCGTTCAATCCCTCCATGAAGGGGATGCGAAAGCCGAACCACTCCAGCAGCAGAAGATTGACCGTACCGTTGCGGCCATAGATGAGCTGCATTGCCACGGCGCCGACGAACGGCGGCATCACCAGCGGCACGACGCCGAGCGTGTGGATCAGCGCCGCGCCGCGGAAGCGGAAGCGCGCCAGAATGGCGGCGAGCGGCACCGCGATCAAGCTCGCGAGCGCGACCGTCATGGCCGCCACATAGAGCGAATTCCAGAACGCCTCGCGCAACAGCGGGGTCCGAAAGAAGTCGCCGAAGTGGACGAGGCTCGGCGTCCCCTCCGGTCCGGTGAAGGCGACCTGGATCACCCGCAGCAGCGGAACGACGAGAAAGGCGAGCAGAAACAGCGCAACGAACAGGAGCGCCAGCGCCTGCGCGGGACTGGCATTGTAGCGTGCAAGGCTCCGCGCTCGGCCCGCGAGCGGCGGGCCGTTGAGGCGCCGCCGTTGCGGCGGGCGGGACGAGGAGGCTTCAATCTCTTGCGCAGACACTCGGCGCCTCACCCGGCCCGCCGCCGCTTCGCTCCCGTCGGCCCGGCTCTTACGGCCGGCGAAGCGCGTGAAAGCCGCCCGCAGCGTTGGCCTATCGTGCCGCCTTTTCCGCCAGCGCCTTGGCCTCGGCGTAGTTCTTGACCGCGAAGCTGTCCCATTTCGCCTCGAATTCCGCTTGGCGGCCGGCCGCCTTCTCGCCCTTCTTCAGGTCGCGGAACGATGCGGCGATGGCCTTGTCGCTTGCTTCCTTCTCGCTGATGGGGACGGCGGTCGCAAGCCTGCGTGCCTGGGCGAGGAGTTGCCGTGCCTCGGCGCTTGCGGCGGCGCCGAGCTTCCTTTCGGCGTCATGGATGGCCTTCCAGGCGGCATTGAGTTCCTTCAGCCGGAAGGTGATGAGGTGATCGTAAAGGGAATTGAGCAGGGCGTAGCGGCCTTCCGACAGATCGGCGTCGAACTTGACGCGGGCGCCGAGCCTTGCGTCCTGGAACGGGTTGGGATAGCCGGCCGGCGCCTTGGCGTAGGTGGCGGGACGGACCGGCAGGCGCTGGATCTTCGGATCGAGCAGAAGCTGCTGTCCTTCCTCCGACAACAGGAACTCGACGAAGGCTTCGGCCGCCTTCTGGTTGCGGGCGTTGGTGATGATGCCGACATTGGCCGGCACGATCGTGGTCACGGTCGGATAGACGAACTCGACCGGGAAGCCGGAGGCCTTGGCCGACAGACCGAAGAAGTCGATGACGATCCCGATGCCGTACTGGCCGCTGTTGACGGCGTCCGGGACGCCGAACGAGCGGTCGGAGACCTGGGCCAGATTGCCGCCGATCTCAAGCAGCGTGGCCCAGCCCCTGTCCCAGCCTTCACCCTGCAGGATGGTCTCGACGGTCAGATGCGTGGTGCCGGAGCGCGACGGCGCCGAGATGCCGACATGGCCGAAGTAAATGGGCTTCTTCAGATCGTCCCATTCTTTCGGTGCAGGAAGGTTGTTCGCGCGCAGGTAACGCGTGTTGTACATGATGCCGTAGCCGGAGGCGGCAAAACCCACATAGTGGCCGTCCGGATCATTGACCGGGTAGCTGCCGACACGGCTGGCGATGCCCTGTGCCTTCGGCTGATATTTCTGCAACAGCGCGTGCTTCTTGAGCACTTCGAAGGCGTCGGGCGCCGAGGCCCAGAAAATGTCGGGGGGATTCGACTGGGTCTCGCGAATGAAGGCGATGGCCGCGGCGGTGTTGCGGTTCTGAACCTCGACCCGGGTGGCGGGGTATTTCTTCTGGAATGCCTGGGCGAAGGGCGTGGTGAGGTCCTTGGAAAACGAGGTGACGATGACAAGCCGGTCTTCGAGACCTTGCGCCAGCGCCGACCCGACGGCGCAGGCGGCCGTTGCAACAAGCGTGATAACAAGCGCGACCAGGTGTGCAGCAAATCGGATCATGGCAGCGGTGCTCCTTGCGGCGGCGGCGGACGATGTCCTGCCGCCGGCTGCTGGCTGACCCTAGTTGATGACAGCGCCGTGACGAGCGCAAGCGCTTGCGCCTGGGGCGCCAACGGGGGATGAACCGGCGGAGCGGCCGAGCCTATTTGCGCGGATTGCTGCGGCGCAGGCGCACGACCACGTCGATGCGCGTGACCTCGTAGCCATCGGGGACGTCCGGCAACCGGCCGACGATCCCGGTCGCGCCGGGGATGTCCACCAGCGCGTTGTCGCCCTCTACAAAGAAATGATGGTGCTCGGTGGTGTTGGTGTCGAAGTAGGTCTTGGAGCCGTCGACCGCGACCTGGCGGAGCAGCCCGACCTCGGTGAACTGATGCAGCGTGTTGTAGACGGTGGCGAGCGACACCGGCACCTTCGCCTTGGTCGCTTCCTCGTACAGCATTTCCGCCGTCAGATGGCGATCGCCCTTGGCAAACAGGATCCAGCCGAGTGCCATGCGCTGACGCGTCGGCCGCAGGCCCACGTCGCGCAGCATGGATTTCACGTCATGCCAGGGGCAGCCGTTCAGGCCGGTCCGGCGCTCAGAACCTGCGCCGGCGGGCGCGGATGGCGCGGCCGCTGCAGGCACCATGGTACGCGTTTGCGTCATCGCACAGATCAGAACACTTCTAAGATTGTTGCAAATGCAATCATATCGCTCTTGACGCGAAGTTGCAACTGCTTCGCAACAGCCGCGTCACTATGGCACCGCGTGCTCCGGCGCGTCTTCACGGCCCCGCTGCAATGGTGGCAAACTTTGCAATAGCCCCTATTTTGATGCCTGGGTCCCGCTTGTGTTAGGAAATCCTCCTTCATGTTCATGCGGGCAGCGTTGATCGAGGGCATCCATGGAAAACCGGCGCACCAGCTACGAATTCGAGGACCTGCTGGCCTGTGCCCGCGGCGATTTGTTCGCGGAGGGGCCGCAACTGCCGCTGCCGCCGATGCTGATGTTTGATCGCATCTCCGAGATCGCGGAAAAGGGCGGCGAATACGGCAAGGGACTCGTGCGGGCCGTGCTCGACGTGCGGCCAGACCTGTGGTTCTTCCCCTGCCACTTCAAGGGCGATCCGGTGATGCCGGGTTGCCTCGGTCTCGACGCGCTGTGGCAATTGCTCGGTTTCTTCCTCGGCTGGGTCGGCGCTCCCGGCAAGGGGCGCGCGCTTGGACTGGGCGAACTGAAGTTTTCCGGCCAGGTCCTGCCGACGGTGAAGAAGGTGGTCTATGGGCTTGAGATCAAGCGGGTGATGCGCTCCAAGCTCGTGCTCGGCATCGCCGATGGCTGGCTCAAGGCGGACGGCTCGACCATCTACAAGGCGTTCGATCTCAAGGTCGGGTTGTTCCGCGACCCGGAGGCGTTGAAGCCCAGTGCAGCTTGATCGGGCACTTGCCGAACGCACTTGCGGGATGCGGCCGGGCAGGCGAGATTCGAGCGCGGCGGACAGATGTGGCCGCGGCCGGGCGCAACCGGAGCGGGGGCGGCAGAGGCATTGATGAGGCGGGTCGTCGTCACCGGGATGGGCATCGTCTCATCCATTGGCAACAATACCCAGGAGGTTCTGGCGAGCCTGCGCGAAGCCAAGCCCGGCATTTCGCGCGCCGAGGACTATGCTGCGCTCGGCTTTCGCTGCCAGGTCCATGGGGCGCCGACGCTCAATCCCGCGGATTCGGTCGATCGGCGGGCCATGCGCTTCCTCGGCGGCGGCGCCGCCTGGAACCATGTGGCGATGGAGCAGGCGATCCGGGACGCCGGCCTCGAAAGCCACGAGGTGTCCAACGAGCGCACCGGCATCATCATGGGCTCGGGCGGGCCGTCGACCCGCACCATCGTCGAGGCGGCCATCACCGCCAAGGAAAAGGGCCCGAAGCGGGTCGGACCGTTCGCGGTGCCCAAGGCGATGTCGTCGACGGCCTCGGCGACGCTTGCCACCTGGTTCAAGATCAAGGGCGTCAACTATTCGATCTCATCGGCCTGTGCCACCTCCAACCACTGCATTGGCAATGCCATGGAGATGATCCAGTGGGGCAAGCAGGATGTCATGTTTGCCGGCGGTTGCGAGGAGCTGGACTGGACGCTGTCGGTGCTGTTCGACGCCATGGGCGCCATGTCGTCGGCCTTCAACCAGACGCCGGAAAAGGCCTCGCGTGCCTATGATCGCGACCGCGACGGCTTCGTCATTGCCGGCGGCGCCGGCGTGCTGGTGCTGGAGGAACTCGAGCACGCCAAGGCGCGCGGGGCGAAGATTTACGCCGAGGTTGCCGGCTATGGCGCCACCTCCGACGGCTTCGACATGGTGCAGCCGTCGGGAGAGGGCGCGGTGCGCTGCATGCGCATGGCGCTCAAGGACGTCAAGGCGCCGGTCGACTACATCAATCCGCACGCCACCTCGACGCCGATCGGCGACATCAAGGAGATCGAAGCCATCCGCGAGGTGTTCGGCGACAAATGCCCGCCGATCTCGGCGACCAAGTCGCTTTCGGGCCATTCGCTCGGAGCAGCCGGGGCGCAGGAGGCGATCTACTCGCTGCTGATGATGCAGAACGGCTTCATCTGCGAGAGTGCAAACATCGATAATCTCGATCCCGCCATGGCCGACATGCCGATCGTGCGCGCGCGCATCGACGACGCCAAGCTCGGTTGCGTGCTGTCGAACGGGTTCGGATTTGGCGGGACCAATGCGACAGTCGTGTTCAAGCGGCTGGACGTATGAAAATTCCGGACACTGCGGCATCGCTGCGCGGCCGGCCGGCGGCGGGCCGCGTGTTCCGCGGATCGGCTGACACGGGGCGAGCGCGCTTGCAGCGCGGGCGGCCCAAACAGACGAAAGTGAAAGGCAGGGCATGCAGGGATTGATGCACGGCAAGCGCGGGCTGATCATGGGCGTTGCCAATGACCATTCGATCGCCTGGGGGATCGCCAAGACGGTGGCCGCGCACGGCGCACAGCTCGCCTTCACGTACCAGGCCGAGGCGCTGGGGCGGCGCGTGCGGCCGCTCGCGGCATCGATCGGCTCCGATTTCGTCATGCCGTGCGACGTCGAGGACATCGCCTCGGTCGATGCCGTGTTTGCCGAGATCACGAAGCGATGGGGACGCATGGATTTCCTGGTCCATGCCATCGGCTTCTCCGACAAGAACGAACTCAAGGGCCGCTACGCCGACACCACGCGCGAAAATTTCATTCGCACCATGGTGATCTCCTGTTTCTCCTTTACCGAGGCCGCCAAGCGTGCAGCGGCGCTGATGCCCGACGGCGGGAGCATGCTGACGCTGACCTACAACGGCGGCGACCGGGCGATGCCGAACTACAACGTCATGGGGCTCGCCAAGGCGGCGCTGGAATCCTCGGTGCGCTATCTTGCCGTCGACTTCGGCCTGCAGAAGATCCGCGTCAACGCCATTTCCGCGGGACCGATCCGCACGCTCGCCGGCGCCGGCATCAACGACGCGCGTTTCATGTTCGCGTTTCAGCAGCGGCATTCGCCGCTCGGGCGCGGCGTGTCGCTGGAGGACCTCGGCGGCGCCGGCCTCTACCTGTTGTCCGATCTCTCCTCCGGCGTCACCGGCGAAATCCACTTCGTCGATTCGGGCTATAACATCATCGCCATGCCGCAGCCGGACGCCCTGCGCAGCGAAGCGGTCGAAACCAAGGACGCCGCGCAGTAGCGGACGCGCCGCGTCGGCGCACGCGCGGAAGCGTTTGACCTGCATCGCGCTGCCGCCCGCCTCGTGGAACGCGACGATCCCGGCAGCGGCGGTTGACCGCGCCGCTGGCATCGGCAACGCTGTGGCCCGCCGCGATTTCTCATCGCGTACAGTGGGATCCGTCCCATGCCGGCTGCACTCGACAAGAGCTATGACGGGATCATCATCGGCGCCGGCCACCACGGCCTGGTGCTCGGCAGCTATCTCGCCAAGTGCGGGCTCGACATCCTGCTCGTCGATCGGCGGCTGCACTACGGCGGCGGGCTGTCGACCCAGGAGGTGACGGCGCCGGGCTTCTATCACAACCTCCATTCGATCAATCATTTCCACATTACCGAGACGCCCTGGTTCAAGGATCTCGGCCTCGCCGAGCGCGTGAACTACATCACCCCGCGCTACGAACTCGGCCAGCCGCATCTCGACGGCACGGCATTGGTGTTCGGCCGCGACCTGGAGGAAACGCTCGCCAATGTCGCGCGCTTTTCCGAGCGCGATGCCGCGACCTTTCGCGAATGGAACCGCAAGGCCGAGGAGATCACCCGCCGCATCTTTTTGCCCGAGCGCTATTCCGAACCCCTGCCCAAGGCCGAGCGCGAGGCGCTGCTCGCGCGCAGCGCGATCGGGCGCGACTTTCTGGCGATCACCCGGCGCCAACCGTTCGACGTGGTCAAGGAGCTGTTCGAGAACGAGCACGTGCAACTCCTGTTCCTGTTCAAAGTGTCGCTGTTCGGCACCTGGCTGGTGGACACGCTGTCGAAGACGAGCCCGATGGGCTCGGTGATCCGCGCGTTCGATCTGCAGAGCGGCTACCAGCTCTGCCAGGGCGGCTCGTTCAACCTGGCGCGCGGGCTGATGGAGACCTTCATCGCCGCGGGCGGGCGCTTCCAGCCGCAGGTTGCGATCGAGCGCATCTTGATCGAAGGCGGCAAAGCGACCGGCATCGTGCTCGCCGACGGACGCACGGTGCGCGCCCGCCAATTCGTCGCAAGCTGCATCGACGTGCATCAGACCTTCGAGAGCATGATCGGGCGCGCGCAGCTTCCGGCGGAATTTCTCAAGAAGCTCGACGGCTTCCAGTACACCAGGTGGTCGCTCTACGGGCTGCATCTGGCGCTGAACGAGCCGCTGCGGCTGCACGCGGAGGCGTTCGATCCGAACATCCACCGCACGCTGAAATGGAGTCTCGGCGCCGAGACCATGGATGATTTGATGTCCGCACACGCCGACGTGGTGGCGGGCCGCGTGCCCAGGATCGTACAGTTCGGCGCGGGTCCCTTGAGCGTGCTCGATCCGAGCCAGGCGCCGCCCGGCAAAGCCACCCAATATGCCTGGCATGTCATGCCTTACGCGCCCGACCTCGGCGGGCAGGACTACGAGGACTTCAAGCGTGAGTTCGCCGACCGGATCATCGAAACCTGGGCGCGCTATGCCGCCAACATGACGCGCAGGAACATCGTCGCCCAGTACGTCTACACCGCGCGCGAGTATGTCGCCGAGTTTCCGCAGATGCGCGGCGGCGACATCTTCATGGGGGCCTTCAACGCCGAGCAGGTGATGTACAACCACTTCGGCTATCGCACGCCGGTTGGACGGCTCTACATGGCGGGTTCGCCCTGCCATCCGGGCGGCGCGATCTCCGGCGGCGCGGGTTACGTCGCCGCCGGCCTGATCGCGCGCGATCTCGGCCTGAAGCTGTGGTGGAAGCCCTGGGATGCGGCCGAGGCGCTCGCTGCGGTGACGGACGCGGCGGCATAGTCGGCATGCCGTTGCGTCGGCGCTCCGCGCGGATCGCACAGGAATCCGCTTGGCATTGCCCACTTCAACACAGCACAAAGGGCGACCTTCGCGGCCGCCCTTCGCATTTGTCATCCCGCAATGCAGCGCCGCCTACTCGCCGCCGGCGGCCTGGAGGTCCTGCTCGGGATTGGCCTTCTGCTTGGCCTCGAGGTCCTCGCCGGTCTTCTGGTCGACCGCCTTCATCGACAGCCGCACCTTGCCGCGCTCGTCGAAGCCCAAGAGCTTGACCTTGACGCGGTCGCCCTCCTTGACCACGTCGGTGGTCTTCTGCACCCGGTGCGGCGCGAGCTGGCTGATGTGCACCAGTCCGTCGCGCGTGCCGAAGAAGTTCACGAACGCGCCGAAGTCCATCACCTTGACCACCGTGCCGTCGTAGATCGCGCCGACTTCGGGTTCGGAAGCGATCGATTTGATCCAGTTGACCGCGGCCTTGATCGACTCCGCCTTGTTGGAAGCGACCTTCACCGTGCCGTCGTCCTGGATGTCGATCTTGGCGCCGGTCTTTTCCACGATCTCGCGGATCACCTTGCCGCCGGAGCCGATCACTTCACGGATCTTGTCGGTCGGGATCTTGAACGTCTCGATCCGCGGGGCGTATTCGCCGAGCTCGGCGCGGTGCCGATTGAGCGCCTTGCCCATCTCGCCCAGGATGTGCATGCGGCCCTCCCGCGCCTGGGCGAGCGCGATGCGCATGATCTCCTCGGTGATACCCGCGATCTTGATGTCCATCTGCAGCGAGGTCACGCCGTGCTCGGTGCCGGCGACCTTGAAGTCCATGTCGCCGAGGTGATCCTCGTCGCCGAGGATGTCGGAGAGCACGGCGAAGCGGTCCTTCTCCTTGATCAGCCCCATGGCGATGCCGGCGGTCGGTCGCTTCAATGGTACGCCGGCATCCATCAGCGCAAGCGAACTGCCGCAAACGGTGGCCATGGATGAGGAGCCGTTCGATTCAGTGATCTCCGATACCACGCGGATGGTGTAGGGGAACTCATCCTTGTGCGGCAGCACCGGATGGATCGCCCGCCAGGCGAGCTTGCCGTGGCCGATCTCGCGCCGGCCGGGCGAACCCAGACGGCCGGTCTCGCCCACCGAGAACGGCGGGAAGTTGTAGTGCAGCATGAACGACTCTTTGTACGTTCCCTGCAGCGCGTCGACCCACTGTTCGTCCTCGCCGGTGCCGAGCGTGGCCACCACCAGCGCCTGGGTTTCCCCGCGCGTGAACAGCGCCGAGCCGTGGGTGCGCGGCAGCACGCCGACCTCGGCGGCGATCGGCCGAACGGTGCGCACGTCGCGTCCGTCGATCCGCCGGCCGGTGTCGAGGATGTTCCAGCGCACGATCTTGGCTTCCAGCTCCTTAAACACGGCGGCGACGCGCGTCATCGGCCGTTCGGGATTGTCCTGCCCGTCCGGGAAGTAGTGCGCCATCACCTTGTCCTTGGCGGCGTCGACCGCGGCGTGCCGCTCCGCCTTGCCGGCGATGGCATAGGCTGCGCGCAGGTCCTGCTCGATCAGGCCGAGCATCTCCTGCTCGAGGGCCGCATTGTCGGGCATCTCGAACTCGCGCGGCTCCTTTGCCGCCTTCTCGGCGAGGCGGATGATGGCGTCGATCACCGGCTGGAAGTGGCGGTGGCCGAACATCACCGCGCCGAGCATGATCTCCTCGGACAGCTCCTTGGCCTCCGACTCCACCATCAGCACCGCGTCCTGGGTGCCGGCAACCACGAGATCGAGCTGGCTCTCGACCATTTCGTCGATCTGGGGGTTGAGCACGTATTCGTTGTTGATGAAAGCCACGCGCGCGGCGCCGACCGGACCCATGAAGGGGACGCCGGAAAGCGTCAGCGCGGCGGAGGCCGCCACCATGGCGACGATGTCGGGATCGTTCTCCAGGTCGTGCGACAGGGTGGTGACGATCACCTGCGTATCACAGCGCCAGCCCTCGGCGAACAGCGGTCGCACCGGCCGGTCGATCAGCCGCGAGGTCAGCGTTTCCTTTTCGGTCGGCCGGCCCTCGCGCTTGAAGTAGCCGCCCGGAATGCGGCCGGCGGCATAGAACTTCTCCTGGTAGTTCACCGTCAGCGGCAGGAAGTCCACGCCCGGCTTCGGCTGCTTGGCGGCGACCACCGTCGCCAGCACCGTCGTCTCGCCGTAGGTGGCGACGACGGCGCCGTCGGCCTGGCGTGCCAGCTTGCCGGTCTCAAGCGTTAGTGTGCGGCCACCCCAGTCGAGCTGGACCCGTTGGATATCGAACATTGCGATTGTCTCTCATGGTTTTTCCGGAGCGCAAAAGCCATGAGCAAGACGGCGAGATGCTGTCCCGCGCGCGCATGTGCGCTACGGGCTGGGAAAGCATCCGGCGATCCTGCCATGGCCTTCGAGCCTCCGTTGAGGCGAACCGGCGCCCCATGCGCCCGGTTCAAGGATCGGCAGCGGCCTGCGCTGCCGGCGGTACAACGGACAGAACAAGCGTCCGTACGGCGCGCGGAACGGCCCGCGCGTCAGTCAGCGGCGGATGCCGAGCTTCTCGATCAACGCCCGGTAGCGGCTTTCGTCCGTGCGCCGGAGATAATCGAGCAATTGCCGCCGCTGCGACACGAGCTTAAGCAGCCCGCGTCGCGAGTGGTTGTCCTTGACGTGAGTCTTGAAATGCTCAGTCAGGTTGTTGATGCGCTCGGACAGGATGGCAACCTGCACTTCGGGCGATCCCGTGTCGCCGGACTTGGTCGCATACGCCTTGATGACTTCGGCCTTGCGGCCGGGAGTGATCGACATCGGTCAGTGACCCTTCTGCGGCCTGCGGCTTCCCACCAGCCCGGCCAGGTTGAAAACGCGCTTGGGGATGATCTCGCCGCGATCCGCCTCTGCCAGGGCGACGAGCTGGCCCGCCGTCGTGACATAGACCGTGCCGCGCACGATGGGGGCGTCCCGTCCGCGCAACAGGACGGCCTGGCCCCGCTGGAGCCTGGCCGCGTCTGCCCGGCTGACGGCCAGCGCCGGGATGTCGTCCAGCGCGGTCTCGACGGGCAGGAGTGCATCGGCGAGGCTGCCCTCGCCGGCGGCTGCTCTATGGCACAGGCTGGCGAGCCGTTCCAGCGAAATCATCTCCTCCTCGCCGAACGGGCCGACCGCCTGCCGCCGCAAGGCCGCAATGTGGCCGAAACAGCCGAGCGCACGGCCCATGTCGCGGGCCAGCGCCCGGACATAGGTGCCCTTGCCGCATTCCGCCTCGAATTCGGCATGGTCCTTGTCGGCGATGCCGACCAGCGCAAGGCGGTGGATTTCCACCGGACGGGCTTGGAGGTCGACCGCCTCGCCGTCGCGGGCGAGGTCGTAGGCGCGCTCGCCGTCCACCTTGATCGCCGAGAAGCGCGGCGGAACCTGCAGGATCGTCCCGGTGAAACGGGGCAGCAGCGCCTCGATCGCGGCGCGGTCGGGACGGGCGTCGCTCGTCGCCACCACCCGGCCGTCGGCATCGTCGGTGTCGCGCTCCTCACCCCAGCGCACGGTGAAGCGATAGACCTTGCGGCTGTCCATGACGAAGGGAACGGTCTTGGTGGCCTCGCCGAGCGCGATCGGCAGGCAGCCGGAGGCGAGCGGGTCGAGCGTGCCGGCGTGCCCGGCGCGCTTGCACTGAAACAGCCGCTTGACCGCGCCTACGGCCTGGGTCGAGGTCATGCCGACCGGCTTGTCGAGCACGACCCAGCCGTGCACGTCGCGCTTGATGCGGCGGAACTGCTGCGGCTTGCGGTTCGCCGGCTGGGTTGCCGGCGAATCGGTCGTGTCAGGGGCGTCGTTCTGCATCACGAATCGTCCGATTCGCCCTTCAGGTCGCGCTGGACCGCGGGCGTTCGCAATAATTTCTCGATCCGTTCCGCCTCGTCGAATCGTTCGTCAATGCGGAAACGAATCTCGGGAGCAAATTTTAGGTTAACGCGGCGCGCGATCTCGCCGCGCAGGAAGCGCTTGTTGCGCTCCAACGCCTTGAGCACCTCCTCCGTGTCGCGCCCGCCGAGCGGCATGACATAGATGGTCGCGAGTCGCAGGTCCGTGGTCATGCGCACCTCGGGCACGGTAACGAGACGGCCTTCCAGCACCGGGTCGTGCACCTCGCCGCGGGTGAACATGTCGGCGAGCGCATGACGAATGAGCTCGCCCACCCGCAACTGGCGCTGCGACGGTTCGGACGCCCTGTCGTGATGTTGCCGGTGTCTCACACGCTTGTTCCGATGTTCATCCGCCCTGCGCGGGCGTGCGCCGGCGATTGCGCGGCGCGCTGCACTGTCGCAAGCCGGATGCCTGCGTCCGCCCGGGCCGGCGCGGCGGTGCGCCGCGGGAGAACTGCCGCGTTACGGCAGTCTGAGATTTGGACTCACAGCGTCCGCTGCACCGTCTCCACCCGGTAGCACTCGATGATGTCGCCCTGGCGCATGTCCTGGTAGTTCTCGAACGCCATGCCGCATTCCTGGCCGGCGACCACCTCGCGCACATCGTCCTTGAAGCGCTTGAGCTGCGACAGCTTGCCTTCGTGGATGACCACGTTGTCGCGGATCAGCCGCACGTTGGCGCCGCGCTCGACCTTGCCTTCGGTGACACGGCAGCCGGCGATCTTGCCCACCTTGGAGATGTCGAAGATCTCCAGGACCTGCGCCGTGCCCAGCATGGTCTCGCGCAGCGTCGGTGCGAGCAGGCCGGACATGGCCTTTTTCACGTCGTCGACCAGGTCATAGATGATGTTGTAGTAGCGGATCTCGATGCCGGCGCGCTCGGCCGCCTCGCGCGCCTCCTTGTGCGCGCGCACGTTGAAGCCGATGATGGCGGCGTTGGAGGATTCGGCCAGCGTGACATCGGACTCGGTGATGGCGCCGACGCCGGAGTGGATCACCCGTGCCGCAACCTCCTCGGTGCCGAGCTTTTCCAGCGCGCCGACGATGGCCTCGACCGAGCCCTGCACGTCGGCCTTGACGATCAGCGGAAATTCCTTGCGGCCGGCGGTCTTGAGCTGGCTCATCATCTGCTCGAGCGAGCCGCGCATGCCGCCCGCGCGGGCGGCAAGCTTCTCGCGCTTCTGCCGGGCGCGGTATTCGGTGAGCTCCCGGGCGCGTGCCTCGCTCTCGACCACCGCCAGCCGGTCGCCGGCGTCGGGCGTGCCGTTGAAGCCCAGCACCTCGACCGGAACCGAGGGGCCCGCCTGCTGCACCGGCGCGCCGGTGTCGCTGACCAGCGCGCGCACGCGGCCCCATTCGGCGCCGGCGACGACAATGTCGCCGACCTTCAGCGTGCCGCGCTGCACCAGCACGGTCGCCACCGGACCGCGGCCGCGGTCAAGCCGCGCCTCGATCACCGTGCCTTCCGCCGGCCGATCCGGATTGGCCTTGAGCTCGAGAATCTCGGCCTGCAGGCCGATCATTTCGAGCAGGCGGTCGATATTGATCTTCTTGGTGGCGGAAATCTCGACGTCGACGACATCGCCGCCGAGCGATTCGACCTGCACCCCGTGCTGCAGCAGTTCGGTGCGCACGCGCTGGGGATTGGCCTCCGGCTTGTCAATCTTGTTGATGGCAACGATGATCGGCACCTTGGCGGCCTTGGCATGGTTGATCGCCTCGACCGTCTGCGGCATCACGCCGTCGTCGGCCGCTACCACCAGCACGACGATATCGGTGACCTTGGCGCCGCGCGCGCGCATCGCCGTAAACGCGGCGTGGCCGGGCGTGTCGATGAAGGTGATCTTGCCGTGCGAGGGCGAGTCCACCTGATAGGCGCCGATGTGCTGGGTAATGCCGCCGGCCTCGCCGGCCGCCACGTTGGCGGAGCGGATGGCGTCGAGCAGCGAGGTCTTGCCGTGGTCGACGTGGCCCATGACGGTGACCACGGGCGCGCGCGGCTTCAACGACGCCGGATCGTCGGCGACGTCAAACACGCCTTCCTCGACGTCGGCTTCGGAGACGCGCTTGACCGTGTGTCCCAGTTCCTCGGCGATGAGCTGGGCGGTATCGGCGTCGATCACGTCGTTGATCTTCGCCATCTGACCCTGCTTCATCAAAAGCTTGATCACGTCCACCGCGCGCTCGGACATGCGGTTGGCGAGTTCCTGGATGGTGATCGCCTCCGGGATCGTGACCTCGCGCGCAATCTTCTCGCGCGGCTCGCTGGACATCTCCTTGGTGCGGCGGCGTTCGCGCCGACGGAACGAAGCCTCTGAACGTTCGCGTTCCTCGTCGGCGGACAGCGCCGTGACCAGCGTCAGCCGCCCGCGCGGCTTTTCGACGCGCGGACGGGCCGGACGCGGCGCCGGCGCTGCGCGCGCACCACCCGGCCCGCGGCGGAAGCGCGGGGCTTCCTCCTCGTCGGCTTCAAGCGCAAGGCGTGCGCCGGGAGCGGGTCGCGCCGGCGCTGCCGCCTCGGCCTCGCCGAAGCGCTTCTTTGCCTCCTGCTCGGCCTTGCGCTTGGCTTCTTCCTCGTGCTTGCGGCGTTCCTCTTCCTCGCGCTTGCGCGCCTCGGCCGCCTCGCGTTCGGCCCGTTCCGCCGATTCGCGCTGCGCGCGCAGACGCGCCTCCTCTTCGGCGATGCGGCGCTCCTCCGCCTCGCGCAGTCGCGCGTCGCCGAGCGCGTGCGCCCGCCGGGCGCGCTCCTCGTCGGTCAAAGTGCGAAGCACCACGCCGGAGGGTTTCGGCGCGGGCGGGGCGGCGGGTGCCGGAGCGGCGGCTGGCGCCGCCGCGCCGCGTGCTGCGGGCGGTCGCTTGGCAGCGGGAGCCGCCGCCGCGGCGGCGGCCGGTGCGGCATGGTCAGGCTTGCCCTCCCCGACGATGCGCCGCTTCTTGACCTCCACCACCACCTGTTTGCTGCGGCCGTGGCTGAAGCTCTGACGCACAACGCCGGTCTCGGTGCGCGGCTTGAGCGAAAGCGTGCTCTTGCCAACGCTCAGGGTCTTGTCGCCGGGGGTCTTGGTTTCAACCATTCAGTTCCCGATTCCTATCCGTTGCCTCAAGTTGCGCGCGCGCCGATGCCGCCTCGTCCGCCCGAACGCCGGTCCGAAAGCGCTCGAGACGCCGAAAACGCCTCAAGAATGTATCGCTCGCAGGTCCGGCTAGCAGAGCAGCATGTACCACATTTGACCGCCCGAGTGCCAAACCCAATTCGGCCGATGTGAACGCCCGCACGACCACCGGCGGCGGCGCGTCCGGCACCTGTCGCGCCGTCGCCGCCAGCGTCTTCACGCCGTCCTCGCCGGCATCGCTGCCATGCAGCAATGCCACGGCCTTGCCGTGCAGGAGGGCGGCTTCGGTCTTGGCAAAGCCGATCGCCGCCAAGCCGGCTTTGCCGGCAATGGCCAGCGCGTCGAGGACGGCGCGGGCCAGCAGGCGTTCGGTCTGTTCCGCGAGTTCGGCGGGCACGCGCACCTCACGCTTGAACCCGCGCGGGAACACCTTGCGCGCCATCGCCTCCGCCAGGGTGGCACGATCGGCCGTGATCCACAGACCGCGGCCGGGCAGCTTGCGCTTGAGATCGGGCACGACGCCGTCCGGCCCGGCCACGAAGCGGATCAATTCGTCCACAGGCCTGACCGTGCGTGTGACAGCACACAAGCGCTCGCGGCCGGGGCCGCCCTTGTGCGGCCCGGCATCGAGTTCGTTGTCCTGGGTCCTTGCCAACATCATTCGTCCATGGGGCTCTGACGCGCCCTTCGCGTTACGCCGGAGCAGCCGCCGTCTCGGCCGGTGCCGCCTCGGCCGGCTGGGCCAGATCGGCTTCGGTGATCCAACCCGCCTTCAGGCGCGCCTGCATGATCATCGCCTCGGCTTCCTCACGTGTCAGTTCGAAGCCTTCCAGGATGCCCGGTTCGCGCTTGCTCTCGCCATCCTTGCGCTCGGTCCAGCCGACGAGATCGTCGGTGGCACAGCCGGCCAGGTCCTCGACCGTCTTGATCCCGTTCTCGCCGAATTTGACAAGCATCGCTCCGGTGACCCCGGGAATCTCCTTCAATGCATCCTCGACGCCGAGCTCCTTGCGCTTGGCATCGAGTTCGGCCTCCCGCTTGGCGAGGAATTCGCGCGCCCGCGCCTGCAGTTCGCGCGCGGTGTCGAGGTCGAAGCCCTCGATGCCGGCGATCTCCTTCTCCTCGACCAGCGCCAGTTCCTCGACCGAGGTGAAACCCTCGGACGCGAGCAACTGGCCGACCACCTCGTCGACGTCGAGCGATTCCATGAACAGCTTGGTGCGGTTCTGGAACTCCGCCTGGCGCCGCTCCGATTCCTCCTGTTCGGTGAGGATATCGATGTCCCAGCCGGTCAATTGCGAGGCGAGCCGCACATTCTGGCCGCGGCGGCCGATCGCCAGCGAAAGCTGGGCATCGGGCACGACAACTTCAATGCGCTCGCGTTCCTCGTCCACCACGACCTTGGTCACCTCGGCGGGGGCAAGCGCGTTGACCACGAAGGTGGCGATGTCGGGCGACCAGGGAATGATGTCGATCTTCTCGCCCTGCAATTCGTTCACCACCGCCTGCACGCGCGAGCCACGCATGCCGACGCAGGCGCCGACCGGATCGACCGACGAATCACGGGAAACAACCGCGATCTTGGCGCGCGAGCCCGGATCGCGTGCCACCGCCTTCACCTCGACGATGCCGTCGTAGATCTCCGGCACCTCCTGGGCGAACAGTTTCGCCATGAACTGCGGGTGCGTGCGCGAGAGAAAGATCTGGGGTCCGCGCGGCTCCCGGCGCACGTCGTAGATGTAGGCGCGCACGCGGTCGCCGGTGCGCAGCGTCTCGCGCGGCAGCATCTCGTCGCGGCGGATGATTGCCTCGCCTCGGCCGAGATCGACGATCACGTTGCCGTACTCGACGCGCTTGACGATGCCATTGACGATGTCGCCGATGCGATCCTTGTATTCCTGATACTGGCGGTCGCGTTCGGCCTCGCGCACCTTCTGCACGATGACCTGCTTGGCGGACTGCGCGGCGATGCGCCCGTATTCCAGCGGCGGCAGCGGTTCGGCGATCTTGTCGCCGACCTGGGCCGCTGGATTGTGGCGTCGGCGCGCCTCCTCCAGGCTGATCTGGTTCGCCGGATTCTCCACGTTGTCGACGACCAGCATGTGGCGCGACAGGCGCAGTTCGCCGGTCTTGGGATTGATCTCGGCGTGCACGTCGGTCTCCGCCCCATAGCGCGACCGCGCCGCCTTGGCGATGGCGTCCTCCATCGCCGTGATCACGATGTTGCGGTCGATACCCTTCTCGCGGGCGACCGCGTCGGCGATCTGCAACAACTCGAGCCGGTTGGCGCTGACGGCCATCGCTCAGTCTCCTTCGTGCTGGGCGCCGCGCCGGTCCTGCCCGGGGGCGCGCTGGAATTGTCCGTTGTGATTTCCGCCCGCGGGGCGTTCCGCCCGACGCGAACGACGATGGCGAGGCGGCGCATCCGCCTCGCGCAGGCGGCGCTCGGCGTCCTTGCCGCGCCGCAGCGCCTCGGCGATGAGCGCGTCGGTGAGCACGAGCTTGGCCTCCACCATATCCTCGATCGGCAGCAGCACCTCGGTCGGCTCGCCGGCGGGCGCATCGTCGCGATGCAGGCGCGCGGACATGCCGTCCGTGCCGAGCAGGCGGCCGCGGAAGCGCTTGCGGCCGTCGACCGCCACCGCCATCTCGATCTTGACCAGGTGGCCGGCATAGCGATCGAAATCGGACCGCCGCACCAGCGGCCGATCGAGCCCGGGCGAGGAGATTTCCAGCCGATAGGCTCGGTCCACCGGATCGGCGACGTCGAGCACCGGCGACAATGCGCGCGAGACCGTCTCGCAGTCGTCGATGCTCATGCTGCCGTCGGGCCGCTCGGCCATGATCTGTACGGTGCAGCCGTCGAGGCCGGAAACCCGGACCCGCACCAGCCGAAAGCCGAGCTGTTCGAGCACCGGCTCGGCGATCGCGGCGATCCGCGCCGCAAGACCCGGCTCGACAATGAGGCGCCGCTCTGCGCCCGCGCTGGTCAAGGTGCCTGCGTTCATTCGATCGTATCGGCTCCCGCGCCCCGGGAGTCTCGCGTCTGTTGCACCCCGCGCCCCGGCGGGGCCGGCGGGTAACAAAAAAGAGCGGGTCCCGGGGGGCCCACTCTCAAAAGCCATCCGGATGTCATCCGGACGTTATGAGATGTCCATAACAGACGCGCCCAATATAGTGATTTGCCGGCCCGACGCAAGGGCCGCGATTGGCTAACGGTTCGTTCACGAAGGCTGTCTACCTTGCCGCGCAGTCCGCCCGTCCTGGCCGGCAGGTTGTTGCCATGTCTGCGTCGTCTGCGTCCGCGTCATTGATCCCCGAGCTCGAGGAGGTGATCCAGCACGGCTCGCAGGAGAAGCGAAACAAGACGATCCAGCGCATCGCGAATCTTTTCGTCGACGGCGCGCCTCATTTCAACGAGGACCACATCGGGCTGTTCGACGACGTTCTCTGCCGGCTGGTGATCGAGATCGAGGCCAAGGCCCGCGCCGAGATGGCGAAGTCGCTGGCGCCGATCCCCAATGCGCCGACCGAACTGATGCGCAAGCTTGCGCATGACGACGACATCGAGGTGGCCCGCCCGGTGTTGACGCAGTCGCCGCGGCTGAAGGAGACGGACCTGGTCGAGCTCGCCAGCACCAAGGGCCAGGCCCATCTCGTTGCCATCGCCGCGCGCGGCGGCATCGGCGAGGCGGTCACCGACGTGCTGGTGCGCCGTGGCGATTCCGAAGTCGTGCGCAACGTCGCCGACAATCGCACCGCGCGCTTGTCGGAGGGCGGCTTCTCGGCGCTGGTGCGGCGGGCCGAGGGCGACGAGGACCTCGCCGAGAAGGTCGGACAGCGCCCCGACATCCCGCCGCATCTGTTCCGCGATCTCCTGGTGCGCGCGACCGCCATGGTGCAGCAGCGTCTCCTGGCATCGGCCAAGCCCGAGACGCAGGTCGAGATCCAGCGCGTCCTCGACAAGATCTCGCGCGAATACGGCCGCTCGGCGCCCGCGCGCGACTACACGGCGACGCGGCGCGTGGTGCTCGAACTGCAGCAGGCCGGCAAGCTCGACGAGGCCGCGCTCGCCGGCTTCGCCAAGGACAAGAAGTTCGAAGAGACGGTGGCCGCCCTGTCGGTGCTGTGCGGCGTGCCGATCGAGACCGCGGACCGGTTGATGGCCGGCGATCGGCCCGACCCGATCCTCATTCTGTGCAAGGCGGCCGGCTACGGCTGGGCGACCGCGCGGGCGATCATCCTCGCCCGTCCGACCGCTCGGGGCACGTCGAGCCAGGCGCTCGACACCGCCTTCGCCAATTTCGAGAAGCTTTCGCCCTCCACCGCCCAGCGCGTGGTGCGCTTCTGGCAGGTGCGCGAGCCCGCGCCGTGAGTGCTATCCGCAGTTCGCGCGCCGCCTGAAGATCAGATAGCAGGGCACGCGCCCCGCCCGCTTCGCCTTGGCCTCGTAGCGGGTGCCGGAAAAGCCCGGCCAGGGCTTGCGCCAGTCGTCGGCGCGCTCGGCGGTCCACTCGAACCACGGCGAGCGCAGGAAACGCATGAGGGTCCAGGCGGCGTAGTCGGGCACGTCGGTGGCAAAGCGGAATTCGCCGCCCGCCCGCAGCAGGCGCGCCATCGCCGCCACGCTTTCGTCCTGGACGAAGCGGCGCTTCCAATGCCTGCGCTTCGGCCACGGATCGGGATAGATCAGGTCGATGCGGGCGAGGGAGGCCGCGGGCAGCCAGGCGATCAATTCGCTCGCATCGCCGTGGTGCAGGCGGACGTTCTTGAGCCCGCGCTGCTCGATCGCAGCCAGCGCCTTGGCCATGCCGTTGACGAAGGGCTCGCTGCCGATGAAGCCCGTGCGCGGCGCGCGCTCGGCTTCCGCCACCAGGTGCTCGCCGCCGCCGAAGCCGATCTCCAGCCGCATTTCGTCGACGCCGTCGAACAGGCGGCGCAGATCGGCGGGAGGCGCGGTTGCCAGGTCGAGCGCAAGGCGCGGCAGCAGCGTCTCGAACAGCGCCCGCTGCCGCGGACGCAGCGCATGGCCCTTGCGGCGCCCGAAGAAGGCACGCCGCCTCCCCTTGTCGTCGCCGGCGCGTGGCGATGCACGCGCGCTCGAAGAGCCGGACGTCATGGGCACGTCATGGGCACGGCCTTGCGTCGCAGGGCAGCATAGCCCCGACACCGACGCGCGGCATCCGGCCGGCTGCGGACGGCGCAGGCCCGCCATGCCCGGCGTCGTGCCGACGGGGCGCCGCGGAAATGCCGGTTACCTCAGCGCGTTCCTGAGCTCGGCCGCAAGATCGGTCTTCTCCCAGGAGAAGCCGCCGTCCTTCTCCGGCGCGCGGCCGAAATGGCCGTAGGCGGCGGTGCGGCGGTAGATCGGTCGGTTGAGCTTGAGCGTGCGGCGGATGTTGGTGGGCGTCAGCCGGAACAGCTCCGGCAGAACCTTCTGCAGCTTGCGCTCGTCCACCCTGCCGGTGCCGTGGGTATCGACATAGAGCGACATCGGATCGGCGACGCCGATGGCATAGGCGATCTGGATGGTGCATTGATCGGCAAGGCCCGCCGCCACCACGTTCTTGGCGAGATAGCGCGCGGCATAGGCGGCCGAACGGTCGACCTTGGTCGGGTCCTTGCCGGAGAAAGCGCCGCCGCCGTGTGGCGCGTAGCCGCCGTAGGTGTCGACGATGATCTTGCGGCCGGTCAGGCCGCAGTCGCCGTCGGGACCGCCGATGACGAAATTGCCGGTAGGATTGACCAGGAAGTCGGACGGCTTCTTGGGCATCCAACCCTCCGGCAGCGCCGATTCCACGGTGTCGCTGATCATCTCCTTGATCAGTGCCGGCGTGTACTTCTTGCCGTTGCGGCTCTGCGCATTGTGCTGGGTGGAAACCACGACCTTGGTGCAGCCGACCGGCTTGCCGTCGACGTATTGCACGGTCACTTGGCTCTTGGCGTCGGGTTGCAGGTCGAAGAGCTGGCCGGAGCGGCGCTTGTCGGCGAGCACCTTGAGGATCTTGTGCGCAAAGTAGATCGGGGCCGGCATGTAGGACCCCTTCTCATAGACCTCGCTCTCGGTGCAGGCGTAGCCGAACATCATGCCCTGGTCGCCGGCGCCCTCCTCCTCGCCGCCTTTCTTTTTCTTGGCGTCGACGCCCATGGCGATGTCGGGCGACTGGCCGTGCAGCAGCACCTCGATGTCGGCGCCGTAATAGGAGAAACCGTCCTGGTCGTAGCCGATGTCCCGGACCACGCCGCGGGCGATCTCGGCGATCATCTCACGGTTGATCACCGCTTTGCCGTTATGCCGGCGAAACAGCGGCTCCTGGCCGCGGCCTTCGCCGGCGATCACGATCTTGTTGGTGGTGCAAAGCGTCTCGCAGCCGAGCCGGGTGTTCACCTTGCTCTCGTCGGCAATGCCAAGCTTGATGTCATTGGCGATGAAAGCATCGAGAATGGCATCGGAGATCTGGTCGCAGACTTTGTCCGGATGACCTTCGGACACCGATTCGCTGGTGAACAGATAGTTGGCGCGGGGCACCGTGGCACACTCCTGCAAGGGCGGGCGATCAGGCCACGCCGGCGAAGAATTGTTGCTTTTTTGCAGTGTCCCGCAGCGGGGTCAAGATGTGGGCAAACGTGGGCAATGGCGCGGAACGCCGCCCGCTGCCGCCCTCAGTGCTCGGACTCGGCCACGATCTGCTCGACCAGATCGACGATCCGCCGTCGCAGCTTGGCGTCCTTGATCCGCATGAAGGCCTTGGTCAAGGCCAGGCCGTCGGAGGTGGCAAGGAAGTCGGAAACATAGGCGGGCGAGGGCGCCTCGGCGAGACCGTCGCCCTGCTGACCCTGCGCATTGGGTGCGCCTTCGAAGAAGAAAGACACGGGAACTTGCAGGATATGCGCGATCTGCTGGAGGCGCGAAGCGCCGATGCGGTTCGCCCCCTTCTCGTATTTCTGCACCTGCTGGAACGTCAGCCCGAGCGCGTCGCCCAGTTTCTCCTGGCTCATGCCGAGCATCATTCGCCGCATGCGCACGCGTGCGCCCACGTGTTTATCGGTTGGATTGGGCGCCTTCTTAGCCATCATGGTGTACGGATCCTCCTGCCCCTTCGACTAATGCGCACATCTCAATCCCGTGCGCAATCAGTGAATTGCATGCCTTCGTCGTCGCCGTCAAAGATTTCTGAATACCGCCCCTTTATGGCGAATAGACGCGCATCGCAGGGCGGCCGATCGTTAGGAACCTTATCAATTTATCTTATTGAAATCCATAGTTAATTTCGGTCTTCGGCGGGGAACCCGAGGGGACGGGACGCTGTGCATGACGCGGCCCGCGCGTGCCTCAGCGCCGCCGACGGCGTGCGACGACGATTCCTGCGATCAAGAGGATCAAGGCGGCGGGAACTTCTCCGGCGCGCACATAGAGCGTCGGTTCGATCCGCCGCGGCAAGGGCGCGTCGAGCACGCCTTCGGTTCCAAGCGGCAGCGACCGGAGCACGCGCCCGAGCGGATCGATCACCGCCGAGATGCCGGTGTTGGCCGCCCGCACCAGCGGCAGGCCCTGTTCGATCGCACGCACGCGCGCCTGTTGCAGATGCTGATAGGGGCCGCTGCTGATGCCGAACCAGCCGTCGTTGGTGAGGTTGAGCAGCCAGCCGGGCCGTTCGCCGCGCGGAACCGCCTCGCCTGGAAAGATGATCTCGTAGCAGATCAGCGGCAGGAAACGCGGTGCGCGCGGCACGCTCTGGGCGCGCCGCCGGTCGCCGGCGATGAAGCCGCCCGGCACCTTGGTGAGCTGCATCAGGCCGAGCCGCTCGAACAGCTCCTGAAACGGCAGGAACTCGCCGAAGGGGACGAGATGGACCTTGTCGTAAACCGACAGGATCGAGCCGTCGTGGTCGATCACGTAGACTGCGTTGTAGGCGCGTTGGGGCGCCTGTCCCGGCGGCGATTCCGGCGCCCGCACCGCCCCGGTGATCAGCACCGTTCCCTGCGGCAGCAGCGCCGCGATCTGCGCGAGCGCATCCGGCTCGCGCGCGAGCAGGAAGGGGAAGGCGGATTCCGGCCAGATCAGGTGGGTGACGTCGCGTACCCCGGTGGACTGCGGGCCGGTGGAGCGGTCCGACAGTTCGAGGTACAGGCTCATCACCTTTTGCTTGGCGCCATAATTGAACTTCTCGTCC
>Ga0073934_10003681_pt1 | contig 27548 bp, 47 predicted proteins | sample LarsenN4metaG_FD_76834 | JGI IMG/M metagenome (GOLD analysis project Ga0073934, IMG submission 76834) | Hot spring sediment bacterial and archeal communities from British Columbia, Canada, to study Microbial Dark Matter (Phase II) - Larsen... ... | reverse complement strand
TTCCGGTCCGCTTTCACCAGGCGGCGAGGCTCCTTCGCCGCCTCGGACTCACCGATGCCCTCCGCCGTGCTCTCCACGACGCCGGGGATCCCGTTGTCGCCGGCGGGCTCGACCGGCAGCGCGGCGCGCGCGGCGTCCTCGGCGGCGAGCTGCTCCTGCTCGCGCGCCTGCTCCTCGGCGTACGCACGCAGATCCTCGACCGCGCCGACGTCGATGCCGAGCGTGCGCGCGATCGTCGCGTCGTCCGAGCCCGTACCGCCCTGCATGATCATCCTCCACGCGGCGTCGAGGATGCTCTGCTTCAGCGCCGCGTAGCGCGGCACGGGTGCGTCCGGAGCCTCGGCGATCGGCGCTTCCTCGTCGGTGGGCGCCACGAGCTGGTCGACCCACTCGACCTCGACGCCGAACTTCTTGGCGACGGCCGCGCTGTCCCAGCCCGCCGCGACGTGCGCGCGCACCTGCTCGGCGATCGCGTCGGTGTTCGTCGCCTCGGCCTTCGTGCGCTGCGCCAGGCGCATCGAGATCTCGTGCACCGTCGCGCGCGTGACGCGCGGACGGTCCTTCTCCGAGATGTGCTCGTGCATCTCCTCGAACGACGCGCGCGCGACGAGCATCTCTTCGATGTGGCGCACGAGCTCGGGCGAGAGCTCGGCGCTGTGGTCGATGGTGTCGGGGTCGACCGCGGGCTTCGGCGCGCGCGGCGGCGTCGGGTTCGGCGCGGGCACCGCGGCCGCGCGTGCCTCGAGCGGCGAGGCCTGCGTCGGGATCGCAGCGAGCGGGCGCGGCAGCTTCTGCAGCGCCACGTCGCGCTGGCGCGGCAGCCCGGGGTACTTCTTCGTGAGCGCGTCGAGCTGCTCGACCGTCATGCCGTACGTCTTCATGATCGCGTCGACGTCGACACCCATGCCGTACGCGCGGCCCGCGCCACCGAGCGCCTCGGCGGTGAGGCCTGCCAGCGGATCGACCTTCGCGGCCTTCGGCGTCTCGACCTTCGTCGCCTGCACGGGCGGCACCGGCGCTGGCGCTGTCGTGCGCGGCGGCGGGCTCGCGACCGGCGGGCTCGGCGCGCGATCGGGGTTGGGGGTCATGGGCTGCACCGCACCGCCTCCCAACGGTCGGCGCACGCCCTGCGGCGGCTGCACTCGGGTCTGCAGAGTCTTCATGGGCCCGCGATAGCAGACTGTGGCAGAGCGCCGCAACGCGCACATGTAGGCATCACGGCCCGGTGACGCCGTAGGTCGCCTCGAGGAAGTCGTACATCTGCGTGCGCTGGCCCGCGGAGAGATACGGATAGACCCAGTCGGCGAGCCGCCCCTGGTACTGGCGCAGGAGATCCCACGAACGACCCACGCGCAGCGCCGGCGCGTCGATCGCACGCGGCGGCTCTCCGGTGACGAGCGTCACCGCGGCGCGCGCGTCGACCTGGATCCCTAGTGTGCTCGTCGCCGCGTCGTACCACGCGCGCACGACGTGCCTCGAGCCATCGAGGATGTTCACCGCGTCGACGACCTGCACGTCGCCGAGCGTGCCGCCGTTGTAGCCCGCGACGACACCCGTGCTCGTGAGCCCGACCGCCGACCAACCGTCGGAGCCGGTGAGCAACGCGCCGCAATCGAAGTAGTTGTTCGTGCCGTCCGACGCGGTGCCCTGCACGACGAAGAACGCCTCGAAGCCCGTCGAGCGGAACACTGCCTGCGTCGCTACGGTGCCGAGGAACGAATCGTCGGCGCCGAGCAGCGGCGCAGCCTGCCCGTTGATCGACGACAGCTGCGGCGGCGGCACGGCGCCCACCGGCGAGTAGGTGTCGGCCGCGGGGGACTCGTCGTTCCACGCGGTGATGTCCGAGCCCGTCGCAGCGATGTCCGTCGCGAGCACGAGATACGCGCTCGAGTACGGCACCGGCTGCGGTGCAGCAGCATCGGGCGCGAAGGCGTACGGCTGTCGCCCACCGAGCTTCGCTAGCGTCATTGACCCTCGCCGTCGTCGTCCTCGAAGCCGGCGAGACGGACCGGAAGAATCACACCCTCCGCACGCCACACTGCGCGCAGCTGGACCGCGAGCGTCGTGACATCGGCGCGGAACGACGGCAAGTCCGACCACGTGCGCGTCCAGGGGAGTCCGTCAGCCGCAATGCGTTCGGCAAGGCGCTCGAGTACGATCGGATGTCCGACGCAGACGAACACCGCGCGCGGCAGCGTAGCGTGCACGGCCGAAAGCCACGCGTGGAAGAACACGTCGGCGTGCTCGCGATCGACGCCGCTGATCACAGAAGAGCCCTCACGACCGAGCGGCCACACCGTCTCGACGCCGGAAAACACCTCGCTGCTTTCGTGCGATTTCGTCCATGTCGAAGGAACGACGAGTCCGGGCCGCGACGGGTCAGCGTCATCGCGACGAACGTACGCGAGCAGCGTTCCGCGACGCGGCATTAGGGCGCCTCTACGAAGCGCCCGAAGCGGCCCATTGCGGGACCGCTGCCGCCGGTGTTGGCGCCCCAGGTGAGCGTGCCTGCGGGCCAGTTGAACGGTGTTCCAGTCGTAGTCCCGTTGCCAGTAGTCGCGCCAGCGACTGTGATCTGACCAGCACTCGGTCGAACCGTGATCGTGATCGGTTGGAATCGCGAGAAGGTGATAGGCGTGCGCGTGACGCGCGGCGTATTTGCTTCGACTGCGCGGACTGCGATCAAGCCGCCACTGTTGAGCACTTCGAGGTAGTTCTGCGCGGTGTTGAAGCTCGCCATGCGCAGCGGGCCACCACCTGCAATGAGCTCCGCACTCGACATGAGCGGGACCCACGTGAATCGAAAACCAGCGGTCCGAAACGACGCCGGATACTGAGTCACCGTGTACGTGAGTGCGTCCGCTGCCCTGAGTACAGAGCTGCCCGCAGTACGTACGTACGACGTCGGCCAGAAACCGGCCTCCATCTGAGCGCCCCACACTGCGACTTGTCCGACATTGGTGATTTTTCGGTGTGCGACGTAGGGCGTGCTCGCGCCCGTAGCGGACGCTTGTTGCCTTTCGATTCGAGCCCATACCGCAGCCGCGTCGGTAGTCGTGGTCACGATGTTTCCTGCGAAGTCGCGCATCTCTGCACGAATCGCAGGATCACCAGATATCAATCGATGATAGAACGACCACGTGTACTGAGTAGTGGTCGCCAGCCCAGCCAGGTTCTGATTGTCGATCTCACTGGCAGCCCACGAACGCAAGTTTGCGTCAACGACCGCGTCGGGCGCCGCGACATCGGCGCTCCAACCAGTCGTCAGCGCCCACGGTGCGACGTCCCACGCTTCCGATCTGAGTGCGAGATTCGTTCGCGCCCCTTCCATGAGAAGCCCGGTACCACCAGGAAGGTTCGTGTCGTACTCAAGGCGTCGCGCGTTCGCGACAGCCCACGCGAGGAACGCGCTCGACCCATCGGTCGCAGGACCCGTGAGATACGAGCCCTCGGTCGAACGCGTGAACGTGCCACCCGTGAAGAGATCGAGTGCAACCGAGTCGGGCGTGGCAACGTAAGGCGCGCGACCGCCGAGCTTGACGAGGCTCACTGGAGTTGCTCGACGCTGAACAGATCAAACTCAATCCACTGGTTCGCAGTCGTGCCAGCACGACCGAGGATCCAGATACCGCACGTGTCGAGAGTCTGACTCGCCCACCCTGCGCCGAACGCGCCGAGCTGCGTCGTCATGTACGTGTTGTTGACGCCTCCGATGATCTGCGTCGCATTGGTGTTGTCCTTCGTGCGGCCTTCGATCGAAGCGAGCCACTCCGGGTTGCTCGCCGGAGCCTGTCGCCCCGTGAACGCGACGTCGAAGCGCGTGTTGATCTCGCCGCCCGAACCCGGCAGGAGCACACCACCAGCGTTCGAGGCGAACGTCGCGCCGCTGAGCGCCTGCACGCCCGCCTGGATGCGCCCATATCGACCGTTGCCGCCGACACCGCCAGAGCTCGCACCGACGCCGAGTCCATAGAAGTTTGCGCCAGTGAGCTGGTTGCAGAGGTATGCGGGCCCGACTGCGTACCACTCGCCCGCCAGCGACGCATTCCCCGAGTAGCCGCAGACTCGGAACTTGAACTCGTACGAGTACTCGTTGTCGTCGCCCTGCTCGATGCCGGGATCGACGAGCGTGATGAACGTCGAGAGCTCGCCCGTGACCTTCGTGGGGAACGTGACGCGCAACACCGGACCGTGCGGGCGAACGACGCGCGAGAGCACCGCGGTGCCGCCACCGATGCCGTCGAACCCGATCCGGAACTGCGACGTGTCGAGCTTGTTCCACGTGAACAGCGTGGAACTACCGCCCGCGTCGGGACCCTCTGCCGCGTAGCCGCCGTAGGCCATGCATCACGCAGCCTGGTAGATCGCGTGGCAGAAGCCGCCCGTCGCCGGCGCGGAGACAGCGCTCGGCGACGTCGAGAGCTGCACGAAGATGCCGCCCGTCGTGTAGAGGCCGCCCTCGGTCGTGTAGTCGCGCACCGCGGTGCCGCTCGCGGGCACGAAGAAGCGTCCGATCAGCGTGCCGGACGTGCTCGTGCCGTTGTAGACCAGCGCGTAGCACGCGGTCGCGTCGGCGTTCGTGATCTCGAGCCGACCGAGGATGCGGTTCGTACCCGCCGCCGCGATCGAGAACGACGCTGCGGCGGGCGAGAGCGCCGAGTTGAACTGCGTCCACGCCGAGCCGCCGAGAACGATCGCCGGGTCGTGCACGCCGAGCAGCTGGTCGCCCGTGCCGATCCCGAGCACCGAGCCAGTCTCGATGTCGCCGCCCGGCGCCGAGAGGCGCACGCGCACGCGACCGTTGAGATCGAGCGAGACGTCGGCGACGTCGTCTTCGGCGACCGCGGCGCGCTGCGAGACGTTCGCGTGCCCGCCGATCTTGACCGGGTAGTTCGTCGCCTCGTTGTCGGCAGCGTCGTGCGCGATGACGCCGCGCACCGCGAGCGAGCCCGAGCCCGACGCGATCGACACGAGCACCGGGTAGGTCGCGCTGTTGACGATCTTGACGTACGGGGCTTCCTCGTCGCCGGTGACGGCGCGCTTCTGGCCCGTGTAGTCGACGTAGCCGATGAGCCGCGCCGACCCGTCGGTGCGCGTCCCCTTGCGCATGGCGCGCAGCTGATCCTGCGCTGAGGTCTCGCCGTAGATCGTCACGAGCTCACTCCTCGCCGCGCGCGACGCGCAGCATCTTCTGCAGCTTGCCGAGCGCCCCCGGGAAGCGCGCCTCGAGCGCAGTCTCGACCCCCGCGCGCACCGCCGCGCGCCCGACGCTCACCGTCAGCTCGGCCGCCTTCTCGTGCTTCGCGCACACGAAGACGCGCACCTTGCCGACGACCTGCACCGCAGCGTCGGCAGACACGGGCGTCGAGCACACGACGCACACGGGCTGCTTCGCGCGCAGGCTCATCGCTTGCGCTTCGCGGCCGGCTTCCGAGCCGAGTACTGCGCGACCGTGGTCTTGTTCTCGACCACGTAGCCGAGCGCCGCGCACGGAGTGCACCCGGGCGCGCCCTTCGCCGCCTTCCGAGCCTGCTGCTCGGCGGTGCGCCGATCGGCCGCCTCGACAGCGGCCTTGCCGATGTTCGCGAGCGAGCTGAGGAAGTTCATCGCCGACCCTTCCTGCGGCCGGTGGCCGCGCGCCAGATGAAGACGCCGGCGGCGATCGTGAGGATGCCGCCGCCGACACCGAACGCCGCGTACATGCGCGAGACGTTGATGGTGCCGGGCACCACGGGCTGCGCCCACCACACGTCGCGCTCGAGCTTCCTGATCTCGTCGACGATGCCCGGCGGCGTCGTCGCGCCGGACTCGATGACACGAGCGCGCAGCACGATCTCGCGCTCGGAGAGCTCGAAGTACTTCGCTTGAGTGAGCGTGGTGGTCTCGGGCGAGCCGAGCTGCACGCGCAGGCGATCGAGCATCGCGAACGCCTCGCCGCGCTGGATGTCGCCGAGCCCGCTGAGCCCGTAGCTGTAGCGATCCGTGATGACCGAGACGTTGCCGTGCATGATCACTTCCCCTTGCGCATGAAGGCGAGCACCGCGGCGCCGATGAGGCCGCCGGCGGCGGTCAGGCCGAGCGCGGCGCGCGAACCCGTCGAGAGCGTGTTCCAGCCGCCGAGCAGCGTGAAGCTCGACCAGAGCCCCGCGTTGACGCCGGCGCCGATCCCCGCACCACGCCACGAGCTCGCAGCGATGCCGCCCGTGATGGCGCCCGAGAGGCTCGCGGTGCCGATCCCGAGCATCACCTCGGGCAGCGGCGTGCCCGCGCCGGGCGCGGTCGCCAGCGGCGCCGAGCGGCCCGTCGCATCGAGGACGGCGTCGGGCGTCATCGTCGGGATCTGGTCGGTCACGGCGGGCTCCTGCATCGCGGTGGGCATGCGGCTCACTCCTGGAATCGGCATCGCGCCGAAGACGGGCGCGAGGTGCGGCAACGTGCCGACCTGCGGGAACCCGGTGTACGCACGGCGGACCGTCATCCGAGCCTCCTGGGCAGCGAGTAGATGCCGCGCTCGACGCGCGGCGCCGTCGAGCTGCCGTACACGTAGAGCCCCGTCAAGATCAGCGCGGCCGCGCCGATCCCGATGCCGGCCCAGGCCCAGCCCGGGATGCCCTCGCTACCGCGCGTCGCGCGCGGCTGGAAGCGCGGGATCGGCACCGCCTGATTGCAGGCCTCGACCGAGCCGCCGCTCGAGCGACACGCGTCGAACCGACGGCGGGCCTCCGAGATCGTCTCGCGCATGCCGTAGAGCTCGCGCTCGTGCTCGGTCGTGATCTGGTAGCTCTGCGCGAGCAGCCACACCCCGCCCGCGACGAGAATCGCGATGATCACGACCGCGACGACCACGACCACCGGCGCGACGCCGAGCGCACCGAGCCCACGCACCGGGATCGCCGCAGGCGCCGGCGCGCCCGTCGCCGGCAGATCGGGGAACTTCACCGGCTGCGGGATCTGCCGCGCGAGCGCGGGCATGTTCGAGAGGAACGTGCGCACCGTGCGCACGAGCCACCACTGCTGCTGGTGGAGCGCGTCACGCAGCTGGTAGAGCGCCGTCTTCTGCGAGCTCGTGAGCAGGCCGAGCCGCGAGAGCGTCGAGGCCTTCTCCCAGAGCCTGGTGAAGTCGGTCTCGAGACCCTCGAAGTACTGCAGCGCCTGCTGGAGGTTCATCGACACGGATCACTCCCCGGGCATGCGGTCGAAGTACTCGACGATCACCGTGCACTGCGCGAGGCCCTGCTCGTCGCTGATCGCCCCGATGTACTGGTCGGGGCGCAGGTAGAACGGAAGCCGCCCGACGTCCGCCGGGACGAGCGGCCAGGTGATGCCGCGCGTGCGCGCGATCTCGTCGATCGAGGCATCGATCTGCGCGCGGATCGCGTCGCTGACGAGCAGCGTCACGCGACGCACCGACTCGGGCGGTGCGCCTTCGTCGGCTTCGACGATCATCCGCCCGGTGAGCGGCACCGTCATCTGCTCGATCGTGGTCGGTCGACGGAGTCCCATCGGAACCTCACTTGATGATCGCGTAGCCCGCGAGCGCGACGTAGGGGTAGGCCGGGATCGCGACCGCGTCGCCGACGAGATCCTTGACCTCGACCGTCACGCCCATGCCGGGATACCAGAGGAACCCGGGATGCCCGTCGTGACCCTTCGGCAGCGTGTGCACGACCGCGCGCCCGACGCTCGCGCCCCAGAGATGCCCGGGGACGAGATCTCCCTGCGCGACGTCCTCGCCGATCGACCACGTCGCGCCCGAGCCGTTGCCTGCGAGGCGCACCGAGAACTTCGCGAGCTGGATGGAGCCGATCGGGCTGACCGTCGTGTCGCCACCGACGTTGAACACCACCTCGTGGATCTCGAGCGGCTCGAGACCGTCGTTCTTCAGCTCGGCGTTGTTGAACGTGAGCAGGCTCGTCCCGTCTGCGGGCACGACCGTCTTCGTCGCAGCGAGCTGCTTCGGACGACGCGACAGCGCACCGACGCCGTTGAACGCGACGGTCACGATGCGCGACGTCTCGTCGACCGCTTCCTCGAGCGCGAACTGCACCTCGAAGGTGTCGCGCGCACCCATGTACACGGGCTTCGCGAACTTCCACGCGGCCGCGGCCTGCACCACGATCTCCGACGACGCGGTCCGCGTGTTGTGCCAGAGCGGCATCGGCACGTGCGTCGGGTTCATGTAGTAGGTGTCGTGGCTGCGGATGAGCAGCCCGTACTGCTGGATCAGCAGCTCGCGCGAGCTCGTCGCCGAGTACTGCATCCCGGCGAGCACGTGCGTGATGCGCACGGCGTAGTCCTCGCCGTTGTTGAAGAGGTCGGGCGCCGACTGCGCGACCAGCGTGTTCTCGTCGAAGGAGTCGAACAGCTGGCAGTAGATGCGCGGCTCATAGAGGATCCCGTCGCAGATGTTCTGCGACGCGAGGAACTGCAGCATCTGCAGGGTCTTGTCGTTCATCGCCATCAGCGCATCTCCACCACGGCCTGCCCCGCCAGGGACACGCCCACGTTGTAGATCGGGGAGATCTGGAGCGGCTGCTGGCCACCCGAGATCACCGTCGGTCCGGGAGTCTTGATCTCGATCTCGAGCGACTCGTCGGGCGCAAGCCAGATCGGATCGTTGAGCTCGTGCACGAGCGCCGACGAGATCGTCGGACAGACGAGCGAGATCGGCGCACCGGGACGCCACCACCACTCGCCCGTCCCACCACTCGTCGTGCGCGCGCGACAGATCATGCGCTGGCTCATCTGCGAGACGAGGAAGCCGGCGTACGGAACGCTGTCCTGAACCTCATCGTCGAACGCGATCTGATCGATGTGGATCGCGAAGCCCGTGACCGGCACGCGCTCGTAGCCACGCACCGCGTTCTGCTTCCTGAACTCACGATCCTTGAAGATCTGGTTCGCGGGCCAGACGTCGACCTCGCCGTTGAACCCCGCCGCAGTTGCATCGAGCGGCAGCGGCTGCTGCCCTCGAGGCCAGTAGACCTGGGGGTTCGTGGGATCGGTCTGCGCCCACGAAGTCTGCGCGCGCTCGCGCAGACGCGCGTGCCCCGCGAACATCCCCGGACCCGACCCACCACCCTCCATGATGATCATCGAGGTCGTCGGCGGAGTCAGATCGGGCACCGCCGTCGCGTAGGACACCGTCGAGAGGTCGAACTGCACCAGACCCTTCGCAGGCATGTAGAGCGGGCACTCGAAGTCCCACCGCGACAGCCCGAGCAGGTTCGACTGGTACTCGATGTTCGACTTGATCCCCTGCATGCTCGGGGTGGCACTCGGCGACGCCGCGAGCCCGAGGAACGGCAGGTCGAGCACGTTCTGGAACTGGTACGAGAACGGCGCGCTGATCCGAAGTGAGCACTTCGTGATGATCGAGCCGCAGACGTCGAAGTTCGCCGTCGAGGTCGGCGAAGCGTTCGAGTACTCCTGCAGTAGGTAGTTGATCGGCGACAGCAGCACGTGAGTCAGCCGCACAGGGTAGCGGCTGGCGTTCTTGAAGTGCTGCTGAGGAAGCGTGACCCGCGTCTCTTCGTCGGAATCGACGGACGCGATCGACCACATGACGCGCGGTTCGTAGATGAACCGGTCGTACTCGGGCACGAACTTCGCGGGCTGCGGGACCTTGAACATGCGAAAACGCCCCTCGAGACAAGTGCCCCTCTTACGTGAGGCACGCTCGAGGGGCGCGCTTGAGACTACGAGGCTCGCGCCTCGCGCGGATGGATCAGCCCGGGCGCTTCTTCAGGCCATCGAGCACGAAGCGGATGCGCACGTCCTGGTTGAGGTCCGTGAACGCGCCGCCGTACGCGTTGTAGAACCGCCCCTGGAAGTACATCGAGTTGCCGGGCGTCGCGTTCCGGCCGTAGCCACCGATGTAGATCGGCAGCTTCAGCACGCGCTGGTTCGAGCCCGAGATGACACCGCCGGTGCCGTAGTTCATGTAGAACCGGTTCTCGGTGCCCGCGTCCGCCGCGACAGTGCCGGGGTCGCCCGACTGCCACGAGGGCGAGCCGATCGACTGGCTGAGCCACGAGAACGGCACGCCGAGCTGCGGCTTCTTGATGCCGGCTCCGACGTAGAGCTCGAACATCGCCTGCAGCTGCAGCTTGCGCAGGTTGTCGGCCGTGAGCATCGGCCCGTTCGCGATCGGGGCGCTCGACTGCGCCGTCACCGCGGTGAGGCCGAAGATCTCGTAGGTGACCGCGAAGACGATCAGGCTCTCGTCCTGGTTCATCGCAGACTTCTTGACCAGGTTCGTGTCCTGGTCGGTCGCCTGACGCTTGGTCAGACCGACCGACGACACGTTCTGGCCGCGCACGTAGTTGTACGCGCGCAGATCGACCGTCGCGGCCGAGTCGAACTCGATGGTGCTGATCACCGGCTGGTGCAGCCACTCCGAGATGACGACCTCGGAGCCGTCGGGGAGTCGGACGCTGTTGAGCGAGCTCATGGTGCCTCTTGCTCCGTTCCTGCCGTGGATCAGGCGACCGGGCGGCGGCGGAGGCCGACCGCGTAGATGCGCGCGCGGATGCGAGCGCCGGTGTCCGAGCCGAAGTTCAGGCCCGAGTTCGAGATGCCCAGCGGCTCGGTGACGCCGCCGTACGGGAACTCGAGGTTCACCGCGAAGGCCTCGCCGCCCGCCACGTGATGCGGCGTCGCGAACTCGCGCTGGTCGCCGCTCGAGACGTTGCCGTTCGAGCCGACCGCCACCGGATAGGGGAAGGTCGCGCTCACCGCGCGGCCCGAGCGCGCCGCGCCGAAGCCGGCGTGCGTGCCCATCGCGGCGGGGAAGAAGCCGATCGGCGCGAAGCAGTAGTCCTTCGTGTTCGCGATCTTCAGGCGAACCGAGGTGCTGCGCTGGACCTTCAGCACGTTCGTGAGCGAGACGTGCGGCGGGTTCGGAGCGAAGAGCTCCTGGCCGGTGAAGAAGTTCTCGCCGTTCGAGTAGATCTGGAACAGCTCGATCTGCAGTGCGTAGAGCAGCAGCTCCTCGTTCTCCGCGAGGATACCTCCCTGGCCCTGCATGTTGGTGTCCGCGGCGGTCGCCTTGCGCGGGCCGACCGAGCCGGGCACGTCGCCGCCGGCGCCGTACGAGAAGCCGGGCAGCGGCGAGAGGTTCGACGCGTCGTCGATCTCGACGGTCGAGAACAGCGGCGACGCGGTCCAGTCCGACGGGACGAGCGTGCGGCCGTCGGGGAGCCGGATCTTCAGTGCCTGGGCCATGGTGGTTCCCTCGTGCTCCTGCTTCGGCTCGCGCTCAGGCGACCGGACGCTTGTAGAGGCCGCGGAAGTACGCGCGCGTGCGCATGACGGTCGTCGACGCGGACGAGCCCGTCTCGTCGACGAAGTTCAGCGTCGCCCCGCCCGGGTTGGCGAAGATGAGCTTGAACTTCTCGGTGCCGCCGATGTGCACCGGGACCGGCGCGCGATCGACCGCTTCGATCGACGGCATGCCGTTCGTCGCGAACGTGCGCGTCGAGCCGACCGCCGCCGGCGCGTAGGCCGCGCTGACGTTCGGGCCGAAGCCCGCCGGGAAGTAGCCGAAGCCGCCCTGGAAGTAGTCCTTCTCGGACACCTCGAGCGAGACGATCAGGCGCTCGTGCAGGATCGCCATGTTGCCCGCCATCGGGTTCGGCGTGCCCGCGCCAGACACGACGATGTCGTCGCTCGAGAGCACGAGCTGGAAGACCTCGAGGCTGATCGAGTAGACCAGCATCTCTTCGGTCGAGCTCATCTCGCTCGTCGAGTCGATGTTCGTGTCCTTCAGCGTCGCGGTGCGCTGCTGCGCCGACGTGAAGTTCGACGACATCGTGACGTTGTCGCCCTTGCCGTACACGAAGCCGTACAGCTCCGCGTCGGTCATCCCCGACTTCATGTCGACCGTCGAGTAGAGCGGCTTCCAGTTCCAGTCGACGATCCCGACGTCCTGCCCGTTGGGGAGGCGGACCTTCGTGATGGTGTTGATCGTGTCGCCGTCCTGCGGGTACATGCGCGTGTGCCTCTTCTCAGTCGGTCAGGAGATGGTCAGAGCTTCGCGGCCAGCTGTCAGCGTTGCGTGGTGCATCCCGCTGACCGCGAAGCCCAGACGTCTTCTTCAGCCGCGGTAGGTCTCCCGACCGAACGCGCCCTGGTTGACGGTGCCGTTCAGGCGCACGGTCTCGCCGTACATCCCGTTGACCGGCTCCATGATCACGCCGTTGAGGCCGCGAACGGTCTCGGGCACCAGCGCGCCGAAGCCCGCCGTCTCGCCCGCCGCGGGCATCGCCGCCATCGCGGCCGCCGCGCGCTGCGCGTTGAGCGCCTCGCTCGCGAAGAGGCCGCCGCCGACGAGCGCCGCCGCGAGGCTCGCGCTCATCGCGGGGCTCGAGCTGCGCGTCATCGCGTAGAGCGCGACGCCGCCGAGCGCGCCCGCGCCGATGCCGGCGAGCGGGGCGTACTCGTAGAGCTTCGCCATCGCGGGCGTCTCCGGACGCACGAACGCGCGGATGCCGAGGGCCGTGCCGAGCGCGAGCACGCCGCCGACCACCGGCGGAACGATCTCACGCATCGCGCCCGGACGACGCAGGTTGCCGAGTCCCTTGAGGCCGCGGAAACCGCGACGACGACGCTTCGCCATGCTCTCTTCTCCCCGGTCCAGAGACCAGCCACGTGTAGGTGTAGCGCCTACAGCGATCAGATGACAAGAACCCTCGCTCGCAGCGCGAGCGCGCGAGACGCCTCAGCGCGTCATCGCGTATGCGAGTCCGCCGGCGAGTAGAAGCCCGCCGGCGACCGCGACACCGATCTTCCAAGGCGCCAGTGCGCCCGAACCACTCACCCGACGATCGACGTCGGTTCGGAATCGGATCAGCAGTGCTGCGAGAGCGCCCGCACGAGATCCCCACTCCGCCAACTGCGCTTCCGTGCGCACGTTGGTGTAGAGGTTGGCGACGTGCCGATTCGCCATGTCGGCGAGATCGTCGAGCTCACCTCGAAGCACCGAGATCTCTCCGGCGTCGAGCTCGCCACGCGCCGCCGATTGCGACGCTCGAACGACAGAGTCCTGCGCCGCCTGGATCGCACGACGAAGAGGATCGGCTGCGTCGTTGAGCTTCGCGGTCGTGAGATTGCCGAGACCGCGGAGTCCCCGGAAGCCACCATCGATCGTCGAGACCCTCACGCCGCCCTCCAGAGAGCCCAGCCCGCGAGACCCACCGCCACCGCGCCGATCCCGTAGAGCGCCCACGTCGGGACCCCGGGACGAGCACCACTCGCGCGAATGACGGTCGGCGCGAGCTCGGTCACGCGATTCGAGGAAGGCCTGCTCGGCGGATTCGCGAGCGACGAGATGAGCTCGTCGAAGCCCGTCGCCGACGCACACTCGAAGCCCTCGGCGATCGCACCATCGAGCGCGATGCCGAGCCGATCCGGATCGGTCGTCTGCACGAGCGAGACGAACGCGTCGAGGTTCGCGCCCGAGGGCTTGTAGGGCGCGATCGCCGTGCGGAAGTGCTGACCCACCGACGCAGCGGTCTGCTGCTGGATCGCGAGCACGCCACTGCGCAGCTCGGGATGCACGACACGGCCGGCATCGCTGATCGCCGCTGCGCTCAGCACGAAGCCGAGGACGCCGGCGGTGTTCGGCGAGAAGAACTGCTCGAGCCGAGGCGGAAGCTGATCGACGCGAACGCCGGATGCCTCTGCGATCTGTGCCCGCACGCCGACGTAGGTCGTCGCGAACTTCGAGAGCACGATCGACGCACGCGCGAAATCACCCGCAGCAGCCCGGTCGAGATACGACCAGGCCAGCTTCTGCATGGTGCTCATCGCGCACTGCGCCGTGCGTGCGGGCATCGATCACGCCTTCTTCTTCCGCGACACCTTCTTCACACGCTTGCGCGTGAAGCAGCCACCGGCCTTGTCGCGGTAGACCTTCTTGCCGCTGGGAGTCCGCTTCGGGCAGACCTTCCCCGTCTTCGCGACCGGGACACGCTTCGTCTGCGTACGCCGGCGACGTCGACGGGGCTTGCCGAGCCCGAGCCAGTCGAGGAGGCCCACTTCAGGGCCTCACTTCTTCTTGCGGGCGCGCTTCTTCGAGGCCTTGGTCATGCAGAGCACCTTGCCCCGCTTGTTGCCACGGCCCCACTTGCAGCCCTTCTTGAGCTTCAGGCGACCCTTGCTCTTCACGGTCCCCTTCTTCTTCGAGACCGTCTTGAACTTGGGCTTCGAGCTCTTCCGGGCCTTCTTCTTCTTCGCCGCCATGATGTTCCTCCGAGAGACGTCCCTCGAGATGGCGGGGACGTCCCCGCCAGAAGTGGGATCAGGTGCTCAGCGCTTCCGTCCGCCGGCGCGCTTCGGCTTCACCGTGAACGGCGAGCCCTTCGAGCCGGCCGCCGCGTTGCGCACGCAGGTCGCCGACTTGAAGCGGCGTCCGGTGCGCGGGTTGAACGCACCGAGCGTGTAGCCGGTCGGGCACGAGCCCTTCATCGACAGGCACTTCGGAGCCTTCGTCTTCACCGACGCCTTGCGCCCGCGCGTCACGATCTTCGTGCAGCGCTGCCGCTTGTAGCGCTTGCCCGTGAGCGGATCGGTCGTCGAGAGACCGAAGCCCTTCGGACACGCACACGCCTTCTTCGCCGAGCTGCGGCGCTTCTTCTTGGTCGCCATCGTCGATCAGCCCTTCCGCTTGCGCTTCCAGAGCACGAAGCCCACGACGGCGCCGGCCGCGAGACCACCCGCAGCCCAGATCGCCCAATCGGGGATCTGCGGGGTGCCGTCGCCGAGTCCGCGCACGGGCTGCGCGACGAGGAACGACCCGGTCGCCGCCTGCGCTCGAGCCACGACTGCCGCGTTGCCCGGCACCGCCGAGATCGGGGTGCGCGCCGCACTCAGCACGCCGAGGCCCATTCCACGCACGGGATTCATCACGACCATGTGTCGCACCTTCCCCTACATCGATCACTATCAGGGGTCAGCGGAAGATCCGCAAGAGCACGAGGCCCGTCGCGAATCCGCCGACCGCCCACAGCCACACTGCCGGCACGTCGCCGAGCGGTGTCCGCACCATCGCATCGCCTGAACTCGTCGGCGGCACGAGCGTCGGAGTCTCTGCGGGCAGCGGGGCGGGCCCGAGCGGCTGTGCTCCCGGCGGGACGCTACTGCCACCTCCGCCGCCCGGAATGAACCCGGGAGCGATGAACGTCGGCGTGCTCGAGTTCGACGCGCGATCGATCGTCGCTTCGGCGCGCGCGACGAGCTGCTTCTGCGGCGCCATCTGCTGCGCCGCGATCGTCAGCTTCGCAGGCGTCTGCACCACCTGCGACGTGACCATCATCGTCGGCGCGACCGAGAGGTTGCCGACACCGCGAATGACGTGCACGACACGCATCGGAATCAGCCCTTCTTCCGACGCCGCATCAGCGCGACGATGCCTGCGGCTCCGACCGCGAAGCCCGCGAGGCCTGCGACCGCGAGCGGCAGGTAGTCGGTCGAGGCCCCCGGCGAGATCGCACCGCCGGGATCCTCGACGCCGGTGTTGGGCAGCATCACCGCCATATTGTTGAGTGCGCCACTGCGTAGCGCCGCTCGGATCGCAGAGCTGCTCTGCACTGCCGCCTGGAGCTGCTCGGGGGTGAGGTTGCCCAGCCGCGTGCGGCGGCGCTCGAACATCTGGATCATCAGAGTCTCCCGGTGATGAGGAACTTCGCGAGCGCGAGACCAGCTGCGCTGCCGAACATCGCGGCGAACGCCTTGCGCGCATTGTTGCTGTTGGCCGAGCGATCGATCGCCGGGGGCTGCTCGCGCTCGATCTGGTCGAGCGCATCGAACCACTGCTCGGGGCGAATGTTCGCGGCCGCCGCGCGACCGATGGTCGACACCTTCGCAGCGATCGTGCCGATCGGCACATTGCGCGTGAGATCGAAATCGCACGCCGCAGTCGTCGCAGTCGCCGGGATGAGCCGCAGGTACGGCGCTGGCGGGCACGGGGGGTTCGCGCTCCGATCGAGTCCGACCTCTTGTGCGAAGCGGATCAGCAGACCGATCACCGCGGCCACCACTGCGACGACGACGCCGGCGATCGGATTGATCGCAGCCACGATGCTCGTCACCGCGCCAGCGCCCGCAGCGAACATCGCTGAGGCCTCGTCGAGCTGCGCCTGCCGGATCGCGCGCATGACGTCGTCGAGCTCGCCCACCGAGAGCATCCGCATGTTCTGCGGCATCTTCTCGTAGAACTTCGAGAAGCTGAGCGTCGCACGCTCGAGCGCCGAACCGAAGCCCATCGACACGACGTAGCGCGCTTCGGACTCCGCCTGCGTGATGACGTCGAGGAGCTCGGCCTGCGCATCGAGAATCACGTGCCCGCTCGTCGGAGCGACTCCGACCGGCACCTGCGCAGCCGGCATCGTCTGCACGCGGAACGTGTCCGGATGCATGAAACGCACGGTGTCGCTGGGATAGTCGGGTGCGTGCTGCAGTAGCGCCGCCACCTGAGCGACGATGTCGCCCGTCGGCGCAGCGCCCCAGTGCGCCGGCCAGATGCGCTGTGAGTACGACGGGCGACCGTACATCTGACGGAACGGCGTGACGGCCTGCGGACTCGAGTAGAAGAGGAACTGCGGGTCGAAGTCGGTGATCTGCACCGGCACGCGCGTCGCGACGATGGGCGGCAGCTTGTTCGCCCCCGAACCCTCGCGCGCGAGACCACCCACAGCACCGCGGTACTTGCCGTCCTCGCCCATCTGGTCGAGACCACACACGTTCCACGACGGCCCGACGCCGAGATAGCCGGACTCGCCCGTACGGTACGCGAGGTCCCCGCGCGGACCGGTGACGATCGGCCGATCCGCGTTCTTGATCATCCACCAGCGCGCGTTCGACGCCCACTGAGCCACCGCGACACCGCGCCAGACATCGACGACCCACTGCGCCCACTGCGTCGCCTGCGCCTGCACACGCCGCGCATCGGCGAGCGAGTACTCCATCTGCGTCTGACCATTCGGCAAACGACGCGAGAGCGACTTCGTCGGGATGGGTCCAGGCGCTCGAGAAAGCAGCGAAGAGAGGTAGTTCTGCGCGAGACCGTAGCGATCGATCTGGAAGAGAACCGTCGCAAGCGTATCGGGCATGCACGGCACCGAATCGATGCGCCAGAACTGCGAAGTGCCGTACGGCAGATTGCAGCCACCACCACCGCAGATGATCGGCTGACGCATGTCGGTCAGCGATGCGCCACCAGCCCAGACACGATCCTTCTCCCAGAGCTGGGCGTAGTTGCGCAACGACGCCCCGAGATTCGCCGCAAGCGAATCGGATCGCACGAGTCGGCCTCGTACGAGGGCGGCCTGGACCATCTGCGGGGTCACGCGGGACATCGATCACTTCCCGAACAGCAGAGCGCCCACGACGACTGCGCCGAGCGCGACGCCGCCGATCAGCATCCAGTCCGGGCCCTGCTGGGCCGGCGGAACCTGAGGCTGCTGGGGCGCGAGCGGCTGTCCCGCAGCGTTCGTGGGCTCGCCGGTGTCGATCAGGTTGCACATCGCGCCACCGACCGTCATCAGCGCGCTCGAGATGCCGAGGGCCGTCGTCCAACCCTGGTCGCCACCGCCGCTCTGCTGGTGGTAGCCCGAGGCGACGCTGGTGCCCGCCTGCCCCGCAGCGAACGAGGCCTGGCACATCGCGCGATCACGCGTCGAGCCGAGACCCATCACCGCGATCGTGCTCGGCGCACGCGGCACGCTCATCTGCGCGAGCTCGCTCTGCGCACGCATCGTGGGACCGAGGTACGTCGCTCCGAGACCACGCATGCTCACCACCTTGCCGATCGCGCCCATGTACTGGCCGCTCGGAATAGCACCACGCAGGCCTGCGACCTTCGGAGCGCACGGCGCTCCACCGCAGCCCATGTAGACGTCGCGGATCCGGTTCTGTCCCGGCACGCTGACGTCGCCCCAGAACGAGTAGTCGCGCATCACCGACCCCGCTTCCGCGCGCCCGCGATCGGACGGTTGAACGCCGTCTTGCCACGCGACTTCCGCTCGCCGCGCGGCGTCGAGCCCGTGAGCACGTCGCACTTGCCGCTCTTGCAGCTCGCGAACGTGATCGTGCCCGTCGGGCAGCGCATGCCGAGCACCGCGTGCGAGTAGCCGCGGCGCTTCGCGAGCGCCGCCGCCGCGTTGCGACCACGCCACGACACCGGGAACGTCTTCTCGGAGTAGAAGGTGTCGCCCGAGCGCTTCGCGCTCACGACGAGCACGCACGCACCGCGCTTCACCGACTTCGCCTTCTTCGCCATCAGCGCCGACCTCGCAGCAGGCCCGTCGCCGGGCTGTTCTTGATCACCGCCGCCGTGCGCACCTGCGCCACGACGCGATCGGCGCGCACAGCGCCATCACCGCGGCCGAGCATCGCGCCCGGCGGTAGCAGCTTCGCGATCATCTGTGCTGAGCTCGTCGGCGCGGTCGCGCTCGGGTTCGGCGGCACGTCGTAGGTGCCGACCTTGCGCTCGAACGGACGCTGCGGTCCCGGCAGCCGATGCTGGAGCAGCACCTGCGCCTCCTCGTACGAGAGCACGAGACCCTGCGCCTGCTTCATCAGCGCCGATCGCGCGACGTTCGCGATGTGCTGCTGGGCCTGCAGCATCGCGTACGCACCGCTCGTCGCCACCCCGCTCTTCGCCGTCGAGACCTTCGACGGAAGGAAGAACGCCGGCGGCTGCTGACCGACCGACTGCACGCCCGACTGCACCATGCCGTAGCGCTTCGGGTAGTTGCCAGACTGCAGCAACTCCCACGGCAGCGTGCGCAACCCGAGCGCCACGGGCCACGAGGTGGCGCGCGCGTCGTACGGGGCCGGTGCGGTCGCCCACTTCGAGAACGGCCAGAACATCAGATCCTCCGATCAGAGCGCGAAGTCGCGCTGGGCTCGAGCACCCTTGAACTCCCAGCCGGGCAGCTTCCCCTTCTCGGTCGCATCGAGCGCAGTCCAGCCACGCTTCGGGATGAGCACGAGCGGGTAGACGTGCGCCCAGGCGCGACCGTCGAGCGAGATGATCCGCGCGATCACCTCCTCGAACCCGACCGCCTTGAGGAGCGCTGCGAAGGCGATCGTCATGTCGTCGCAGTCGCCGGCGCCAGCCTCGAGCGTCGCGCGCAACGTCTGGTAGGTGTCCTCGCCGTGCTGGTCACCGGTGTACCGGATGTTCATCACGACGAAGTTCCAGATCGCGTTCACCTCGCACATGAAGTCGCGCATCTCGCAGAGCTGCTTCGCGGAAGCCCAATCCTTCGCGCCGCGGTAGAAGCGACCGTGGTAGGGCACGACCGGCACGTTCGCACCGGTGCGAGGATCGATGCCCTGATCGAAGTTGCCCGAGACGATCGCCGCCGCGAGCATGCGCGTGGACGGGTCGGCGAGACTTCGCTCGACCTGCCGCCGCATCAGCTGCACGTGCTGCTCGATCTGGTCGTCGGTCTCCCAGACCGCGGCACGACGATCGCTCTGAGCCTGCGTGCGCAACTCGGCACCCCTTCCGCCCCAGAAGGGCACGGGATGCACCACGCTCAGGGAGCATAGCGCGAGCGTCCGAGATTCGAAAGCAGGCCGAAAAGGGTACGGCCCGAGCACTCAGTGAGTACTCGGGCCGCAGAGCCTTGCGCCGGGGGCGGGGGGCAACCGCCGGGTTCGGCGCTATGTCTTGGGAAGGGTGTCGGACAGGAACAGGACTCACGGATAATACCCGGGCGTGAGCCAGAATCAAGCCCCCGGTGCGTCTCGCCACGTGGCTCTTGACCCCATCCGCGCCCTGGCGTAGAAAGATCGCTCCGACGCGTATGTCGGTCGGGCTGCGTTCCGCGAAGCGGGCACGGCTCTCCCGCCAGACGTGTAACTACTATCCGTAGGCCGGGGCAAGGTCTGCGGGGGAAGGCTCGAGCCGGTGAGGATCGCCTCAGCGGACGGCGGAGTTCTGCGCGACGAGCATGGTCTAGTGCTCGTGCCGTGGGATCCGTCGTCCACGAAACCCGAGTTCGACGGCAGCGACGAGCGCGAGCTCGAGGACATCCAGCGCTACTACCTCGTGATCGATGAGCCAGCGCGGGGACCGAAGGTCGACGTCAACGCTCCGCAGAAGTCGAAGAAGATCAAGGTCAAGGCGACGCAGGAGATCGACGACGAGCTCGCTGCGTGCTTCCCGCCGTGCGGTCCGATCTACGAGTACATGCACTGGGCCGTCCGGTGCACGCACACGCCCCCGCAGTTCCATCTCGCGGCGATCCTACCGCTGCTCTCCTTCGAGGCCTGCCGGCGCAACTACGTCAGTGAGGCGGGCACACCGCTGCACCTCTGGTCGGGCATCATCGCTCCGCCGGCGATCGGCAAGACGACAGCGGTCGGCTACGCGCAGGACTTCACGAAGGATTTCTACGACGCGATCCAGAAGGGCGGCCTGAAGCCCTGGGTGACGCTCGAGGGCTCGTTGCCCGGCGTGGTCGAGGATCTCGCGCAGCGGCTCGACGATCAGCACGACATCACGCCGGCGATCCTCTACCACTCCGAGCTGTCGCGCGTTCTTCGCGCGGACGACGCGTCGGAGCTGCTCTGCATGCTCTACGACACGCGCGACGTGGAGCGGAACCTCCGGTACCTGCAGAAGCGCAAAGACAAGGGCGAGGACGTCAAGACTGCGGTGAAGGCACCGCGCATCAGCGCGGTCGTCACCTCGACGCTGTCGGCGATGCAGCAGGTGTTCAAGCCGCAGATGCTCTTCGGCGGTCTCGCCTCGCGTCTGCTCTGGTTCTACACCAGCGCGGTCGACCCTTCGAAGCTCATGGCGAAGGAGCTCGTCGACCAGAAGGCTCGAGCCCGCGCGCTCGAGGCATGGCGCGGCTGGGTCGGCATCATGGACTCGTTCACCGTCATGCGCGCAGCCCGACGCGTGACGCTGACGATCGAAGCCGAGGAGATGCTTGAGTCGTTCTACGACGACAACCTCCGCGAGATCATCGCCGATCCCGCGAACGAGCTCGCATCGATCGCACAGCGCGCGAACATTGTGGCGCTCCGGATCGCAGCGCTCTATGCGATGAGCATCGGCCAGCTGGGCATCGACGCCGACTGCGCGCAGCGTGCGATCAATCTGATTCGTCGCTCTCTGAAGCAGAGCGAGATCCTCATGCCGCAGCTCAGCGAGACGCCCTTCGGTCGCGCGATGGCGACCATCCTCGCGGCGGTCCAAGCAGCGGGCAAGGCGGGGCTCTCGAGGCGCGACGTCTACAAGCTCGTGCGCGGCCAGTCGAAGGCCTTCCTCGACCAGATCCGCGACACGCTCGTCGATGGCGGGATGATCGTCGAGCTCACGCTTCCTGCGCAGGGCCGCGGGCGTCCGCCGGTGATGATGTACGTCCCGGAGCACGCCCCCGTTCTGCCGCCCACCCTGATCCAGCCCGCCGGCTACACGAGGAACTGATGGCGATCGAGTTGATCAACGCATCGTTCTTCGACACGCCACCGAGATCTAAGACAGTCTCACTGGTGCTGACGGATCCTCCGTTCGGAGCTACGCAAAACTCCTGGGATTACGAGATCGATGTCGATCTCTTCTGGTGGTCGCTCAAGCCCTGGCTCGTCGATGATGCGACCGTTGTCGCGTTCAGCGACATGCGAACTGCGGTGCGTCTCATAGCTTCTCGCGAAGCTCTGCCGTTCAGGTACGATCTCATCTGGCGTAAGAACAAGCCTCGCGGACATCTGAACGCGAAACGACGACCGATGAGGTCGCACGAGACCATCCTGGTGTTCGGTGCAGCGACGTACACGCCGGAGATGTCGATCGGTCACAAGCCGATCAACTACGCGAAGAATCACAACGGCTCAGGCTACGGCAAAGGGAAGCCGACGATATCTCGTGTAGGTGCGACGGATCGTTATCCACAGTCGGTGATCGACTGGCCCGTCGTCAACAACGACGATCCTGAGAGGATTCACCCTTCCCAGAAGCCCGTCGACCTGTGCAGGTACCTTACGCGAATGTTCAACTCGACTCGTGGAGTTGTGCTCGATCCGTTCGCTGGCTCTGGCTCTAGTCTCATCGCGGCTCAGCTCGAGAACTGCGACAGCGTGGGCTTCGAGCTAAACTCCGACATCGCGCGCAAGGCAAGCTCTCGCATCGAAAGGTACCTCTGATGCTGCAGCGGACGAAGCAGGTCATCGAGATCACGCGTCCCTGGTCGAATGCCGAAGTTCGGCAAGGGTTCGGTCAGCTCTTCGATCGCAACTACAAGGTCGCGATCTACGCAAAGCTGAAGGGCATCGAGCTGCCGGCGCTCCTACTGCGCGACGTCGGATCGGTCGGCTGGATCCTCGAGCACGTCATCTCGCTTCTCGCTCGCGAAAACGTCGACGCAATCACCGTCGAGCTGGTGCTCGTCGACTGATGGTATATCGACAGAGCGCTCGACCGCCAGCAAAGCGTCGCTGGCTGTGCTGGTGTCAGCTCCCGATCTTCACCTTCCGCTGGTCGAGGCCTCGAGCTGCAGCTCAACGCATCACAGGTCGAGCCTGTGGTCCGGGTGAGCCCGTCCCGGTGGGAACGGTCTGGCTACGCTGTGAACGCTGCGATCGATGCTGGTCGACGCCCGGAGATGTACGGCACTGGTTCTTGACGCGCGTCGACGAGGACACGGCTCGCAAGATCGGGCTCTGACCTACCAGAGATCCTCCGAAACCAGCCCGCTCTTCCTGCGATCGATCTGCCGGGCAGCGAACGCGATCGAGGCGGCCTCTTCGCGATCCACGAACCGGCCCATGCTCGTCATGAAGCCTTGCTCGTGCTCGGGGATCCGGCCTTCCCGACCATCCTTGTAGTGCGCGAGGCACCAGGCTCGGATGAGCACATGATGCCGCGCCGGCCGAGGGAGCGTCCAGACGACCCCTTCCACGCGAAGCGCGGCCGTCTGGATGCTCTCCCAGTCGTGTGGGCACTCAGGGTGCTGGTGCTGCGTGAAGTAGGTCTCCCCGCAGTCGCAGCTCGTGCAGTGGTCGCCCATCAGGCCGCACGCCGGGTGCGGGCGCGCAGCACCGTGCAGTACTCGCCGACGAGCTGCGGCTCGACGTCCGTCGGTTGCAGCACCGCGTAGGTCCACCCGGTGTCGCAGGACGCCCCGCAGTGCATGCAGTTCGTCTGGCCCTTGTAGGAGCGGAGCAGCTCGACGCCGGTCGATGTGCTGGTCACGAGCTCGAACTGGGACACGGTCTGCATGGGAGGCCTCCTCGCGTTGTGGCGCTACGTCACAAGCCAAGAGGTACAGGATCTCCAGCTCAGGTGCAACTCGACCACCGCTTTAGTTTGCACCAAATTTGGAGATCGAGCGCCACGATTCGTGCCAGTTTTCGAGCTGGTGACAATCGACCAGATCACTTCGAGAGCGATTCGTGACAGATGCGCACGATTATCGAGACACGTTGTCTCGCGTGTGAGTTTACAGATCAACACTGGGGCCTCGAGACCCTATTTTGTTCCCCGGAAACATGCAAAATCAGTGGCTAGAAGCTGAATGATGTCGCGAGGTTGCGAGCTGTGACAATGTCGCGCGATTCAAAAATCGGGCTCTCTAAGTATGTGAAAAGAGAGAGTTTTCTTCTTGTAAATATAATTTGTTCGTGTTTTGGGGGGTACCCCCCTATCTCCCGAACACCCCCCCACCCCCCCGTTCTGATCATAACAAAATCCGGGAGCGTTGATATCATTGAGCTTTTTGCCCGTTGTTTTGCTCTTATTTTGCTCAGGATTCATAACAAAATACTTTCCCGTGTGATCCCAAGTAGTTTGGTATATGGTCACGCACTTTTCCGCAGAGCAATATCTCGTACAGCCGGCGTAAACCACCCTCTTGGCATACTGGCTGCACTCGCGACGAGTTGTGTAGGCGTTACACCTACATTGCAGAAGCGCCACACCGCGCTCTAGTCTCGCCGGTGAGACATGGGCTCGTACGAGAACCTCAAGGCGGCGATCACGGAGCTCGAGGAGTGCGAGCAGACGCAGCGCGACGCGAACCGCGCGTACTGCGACTACGAGGTCCATCCCGGCGGGAAGACGATCCACACAGACGAGGCGCGGCGCAGACAGCTGACGAAGTCGGCGCTCGACCGTGCGCACCGCCGAGCGGTTGCCGCGGCGAAGCAGGCTCGCACGCACGTCATCGAGCAGTTCCGGATGGCCTTCCAGGTGACCGTCGAGGAGCGTGGCGACGAATGACCCGCATCGAGATCGTGTTCGTCGAGAACTCGAACCCCAACGAGCCGTCGCGCGACGCCGGACGGATCGAGCTGCCGGGCCGCGTGGTGTTCGTGCGGCCCGCCAATCGGAAGCGCTACCACTCGGGCTACCGGATGTGCGCGCACTGCGGCACCTACGGGCACCGGAACGGAGAGATCACGGTCGACGGGCTCGAGTTCTTCTGTGAGGTCGAGAGCGACCCCCGGCAGGCAGAGCCGTGGAAGGCTCCGGGCACCGAGTTGTGAAGTTCCGGTGTACGACGAGGTATTGAACTACACCACAGCGTGAGCTACGACTGTGGCGCGGCGTCGCAGAGCCGCTGGAGGTCCCGATGTCCCCGATCGTCTTCGTGGTGACGGCGCTCGTCGCCGTGCTGGCCGCGTTCGCTCTGCTCGTGCTCGCGAAGCGCGTGGGCAACTCGCCGAGCCCAGCCTCTCGCACGGTCCGCAGGGCGCTGAAGAAGCTGCCGGTGCTGCGTGAGCCGGCGACGCAGCGGCTGCTCGCGATCGGTGGGTTCGTCGATCGTCGCTGCGAGCGCTGCGACTACTTCAACCTCGAAGCGGGCCAGCGCGCGATGCAGGCGCACTCGCCGTTCGCGCAAGCGGCGCAGTTCCTCTCGCCGGCGCAGATGGGTCGTCCGCCTCGTGATGCCGAGGGCAACTTCCTCGAGCAACCGCCCGAGGTCGTGACCCTCGACTGGGCGTCGATCGGTGCGTGCTCGCTGCACAACGAAGGTCGCGCGAAGACCGACCGCTGCGAGAAGTGGCGATGACCGACGCTGAGATTCGCGCGAGAGCGCTCCTCGACGAGCTTCGTAGTGCTGAAATCCGCGTGGGCGATCTGATCGCTCGGCAATCCGACATCAACAACGCGCTGCTGCGAGAGCAGCAAAAGCTCTCGATGATCCACGACCGGATCTTCAAGGCGCTCACCGCCAAGCCTACGGAGCATCCCTGATGGACGACCAGATCCGCGACGAGTTCAAGGTGCACCTGCTGAACGAGCAGGGCATCGAGCGTGCTCGCGAGCTCGCGCTCGAGTTCTCACGCTTCCTCAACAAGGTCGAGGAGCTGTGCGGCGCCAGCGGTCGCGAGATGGCGATCGTCCGCACCCACGTGCAGACCGCGAGCTTCTTCGCGAAGCGTGCGCTCGCCGAACGTCCCGAGAACCAGAAGGCCTGATCTCCCCAGCCCCGAACCAGAGGAGTCCCTGATGCCCAACTTCCCCGAGTACACCGGCAAGACCGGTGTGAAGACCGAGAACCTCAACTACGTGGAGGCGCTGCGCTTCCTGAAGGATGGCGTGCCCGTGCGACGGGCCGAGTGGCCCGAGGAAGTCGCGTCGCTCGCCTCGCTCGAGGAGGCCGACGGGCTCTCCGTCAAGGCGCACCTCGCCGAGGACTGGCGCGCGCTGCCGGGGAGCGTTCGATGAGCCGCGCGGTCGAGGTCTTCGGGTACAACGGTTCGCAGCTGCGCTTCACGCTGACGAACAAGGAGATCGTCGGCTTCGCGAAGCTGCGCCTCGAGGAGGTCGAGCGAGAGAACGACAAGATCGTCGCGGAACTCGACAAGTTCGACGTGTCGCTGGATCGACTCCTCGCTGCAGCTCGGGCGCTCCTGCAAACGCGCTACTCGGTCAACGTGCTGCCCAGCCTGAACGTCGAGGCATCACGAGCGATGCGGAACGCGCTCATGCTGGTCCGGCTCAACGAGCAGGCGCAGCTCTGGGAGACGATGATCGGCCACCTCAAGCGACCGGATCACGAACGCCGCGACCAGGCGCTCACCTACGCCGAGATGCGCGCCCTGATGGATCCGCTCGACCTCACCGAGGACCAGCGAGAGATCGAGAACATCGTGCCGTCCACGCCGACAGCCGTGCCCTACAGCACCTCGGCGTCGCTCTCCGACACGCTCAACATTCTCGCCCCGAAGAGCTGAGCGCCCATGCCGCCCCGCAAGAGCCAGAGCCGAGGGGACCAGGGGGGCGGGCCCTCGCGCACGCTCTGGGAGTACGAGGAGGACTTCGCACTGCACGATACGGACTGGGCGAAGCTCCTCAACCACTACGGATCGCAGGGGTGGGAGCTCGTCGCGGTGATCCACGACGAGTCCACCAGCGACCCGCTGCAGAGCAGGCTGGTGTTCAAGCGGCCGAAGCAGCTCGAGACCGACGGAGAGTAGACCACGATGAGCGATCAGCGCAAGCCCCATCTGCCGGTCATCTGGAAGGGCGCCGACGGGCAGGTCCGCACGAACACGCCGCTCGTTCAGGGCGTCTCGGAAGCGGATCTCGCGGCCTTCGGCTCGCAGGTCGTCGACGTGTGCGGCGGCTGCAAGTTCTTCCAGCCGCAGCACCTCTCCGGGAAGAAGCCTCTGCTCAATCGCTTCATGGCCCAGGTGCTCATCGAGGCCGAGTGGAAGGATGAGCAGTTCATCGGGCAGGATCCGGCGAAGCTCGGTCGCTGCGGCATGAACGAGCAGCTCGCGGTGGGCCCGATGTCGAAGGCCTGCGATCAGTACCGGCCCGACAAGGGGAGGATCCGGTGAGCGGTCCGCGCGTGCGCAGCGACGGCAGCATCGAGCTGCCCGACGCACCGCCTACTCAGGTGCGCCGCGAACTCACCGAGTTCGAGGAGCGTCGCGTGCAGAAGGTGCTGCCGGTCGGCTCCGAGATGGTGCGCGAGACACGCATGCCGGACGGCAGCGTTCGCGAGACGAGCGTGCCGATCGTCGGTCGTCATGCGCGCCGGCGCGCAGCGAAGCTTGCGCAGAAGGGTAAGAAGCGATGAGCGGGAAGCGAACGCTGGGCACATGCTCGATCTGCGGTGGCGCCGTGACGGTGCCGATCGTCTTTCATTCGACGGTGGGGCGCATTCCCCGCATGGTCTCCCTCAGGCTCGCCGACAGCATCATCGAGCTTCCGACCGGCGAATGCGAGGATCCTCGATGAGTCCCTACACGCCGTACATCCTTCTCGCGATCATTTCGATCGGCTTCACGTGGGCGAGCGTGCGCATCTCGTTGCGCTCTCTCGATCACGCTGACGAGATGGCGCGCATCCTCGGGGATCTGCTCAAGCGCAAGGATTCGTCTCGATGATCCCGGCGTACGCGATCCTCGTCGCGTGGGGCATCACCTACGGCGTCGTGCAGTCGACGCTGCTCGGCGTCTTCCGGCTCGCGATCGTTCGCGCCGCGAATCGGTGGACGTTGCTGCGCTGGCTCGAGGCGCTCGTCTACTGTCCCTACTGCACCGGCTTCTGGGCGGGCGTGCTGGTCGCGCGC
>Ga0073934_10003680_pt1 | contig 27558 bp, 23 predicted proteins | sample LarsenN4metaG_FD_76834 | JGI IMG/M metagenome (GOLD analysis project Ga0073934, IMG submission 76834) | Hot spring sediment bacterial and archeal communities from British Columbia, Canada, to study Microbial Dark Matter (Phase II) - Larsen... ... | reverse complement strand
CGCGCACGCTCAGGCTCACGAACCGCCCAGCCATCATCTCCGAGCGCGGCAGCTGCACGGACACCGAGCTCGGCGAAGTCACGACGCAGATCCGTCACTAGTCTTCGTAGCGGTCATTCGCCGCGCGGCGTCTCGACGGGATCGAGGCGCGCCGCGCGGCGCCGCGCGCCGGCGCTGTGCCACCGCGTACGCCGCGAGCGCCGCGGCCAGCCTCAGCGGCCCGGACCGCGGCGAATTCCAGAACCTGGAAGAATCGCGGCGGTCCCGCGCCGTGGGGCACGCGATTCCCCGTGAAATTCCTTGCGTGACGATTTTACGGAACGCGGCGAGCGATTTTACGGAATTCGACGAGGCGTAGCGCCGCGGCAGCTGGGCCCGCTTTTTGCACCGACGAACGTGGCTGCAGCCGATGCTTGCCGGCTGCAACTCAATCAACCAGAGAAAGAATGCTGCGCAAGGACGCGCGTAGGGGAGAAGTCCATGTTGAGTCTTCGTGTTCGCGCGTTCTCAAACGTTGGCGGTGCACCGTTCATTCGCTTGCCGGCTGCCGTTGCGTTTCCAACCGACGTGAAGCTGCTCGAGCGTATCGAAACGTCGCGCAAGGCGTTGCCGGCGAACAGCATCAAACCGCTGATCCGGCCGATGCCGAACGCTGCCGGCATCCGCGCGGCTGCACGGTAACGCGTTCGCGTCGGTGGCGAGCGTCCCGCTGGGCGGCCGTTGCGCCGGCCGCCCAGCTGCCGCGTCGCACGCGCGGCCGTCAGGCGTCGACGATCTCGAAAGCGCCGTAGATCATCCGCTTCCCGTCGAACGGCATCTCGGCTCCCGCGCGGAGCGATTATTTCGCGCGGCGAGACGCCGCGACGAACTCGACGAAGCCGGCGAGATACTTGCGCAGTAGCTCGCGCACGCGCTCGTCGACGAGCTCGCCCGCGTCGTTGAACGCATCGCCGGCGTTCGAGACCTGCAGGCGGCCGCCGAAGTACGCGGCCGTGCCGAGCGTCTTCAACACCGGCAGCCAACCCGTCTGCGACAGCAGCGTGCCGAACCTGCCCGGCGAAGCGCCGATCACGCCGACGGGCCGGCCGCCGAACACGCGTGCAACGTCGGCCGGCGGCCGCGATAGCCAGTCGATCGCGTTCTTGAAGACGCCGGGAATCGTGTTGTTGTACTCGGGCGTTACGAGGAGCAGGCCGTCGGCCGCGACTATGCGCTCCTTGAGCGCCGTGACGGCACCGGGCAGACCGTGCTCGGCTTCGACGTCGCCGTCGTAGAGCGGGATGCCCTTGATGCTCGCGATCTCGAGCGTCGCGCCGGCCAACATCTCCCTTGCCGCTGCGCGCAGCAGCGCGCTGTTGAACGAACCGGAGCGCAGGCTCCCGGAGAGCCCAACGATCGTCGTCATGAGCGTCTACTCCTCGGCATCTGCGTCAATCGCATCCCCAGTTGTCGCGCACGGTCCGCCATCCTCCCGATTCGGCCGTGAGCCGATCCGCCGCGGCAGGGCCCGGCGAGCCCGGCTCGTACTCGTGCGGCGCGGCGACGACGCGCAGCAGCGGGTCGACGATGCGCCAAGCTTGCAGCACGCCGTCCTCGCGCGCGAAGAGCGTGGGATCGGCGTTCATGGCAGCGCCGATCAGGCGCTCATAGGCGCCGACTTCCTCGTCGCCCGTGTTGCAGACCTCGAGCTCGATGTCGCGACCCGCCATGCCGGGACCAGGCCGCTTCGCGGTGGCGCCGAGCGCGATCGCGACGCGCTCGGGCCCCAAGCTAAAGCGCAAGTAGTTCGGGCGCTCGCCGTTCTCGAAGATCACGTGCGGCGGGCGTTTCAACGTGGCGATGACCTCGGTGACCGTCGCATCGAGCATCTTGCCGGCACGCAAATAGAACGGCACGCCGGCCCAGCGCCAGGAATCGACGTGTAGCCGCACCGCGGCATACGTTTCTACGTTCGAATCCGCCGCGACGCCGTGCTCCTGCCGGTAGCCGACATACTGCCCGCGCACCAGCTCCTCCGGCGACGCCGTGCGAATCGCCTTGAAGACTTGCACTTTCTCGTCGAGCAGCGACTGCGCGTCGGCCGCAACGGGCGGCTCCATCGCGAGATGGCCGACGACTTGCAGCAGGTGGTTCTGCACGACGTCGCGAATGGCGCCGACTTCCTCGTAGAACTTGCCGCGCGTGCCCACGCCGAACTTCTCGGCCATCGTCACCTGAACGTTGTCGACGTAGTTGCGGTTCCAGATCGGCTCGAGGAACGAGTTCGCGAAACGGAAGTAGAGCAGGTTCTGCACCGATTCTTTGCCGAGGTAGTGATCGATGCGGAACACGGAGCGCTCGTCGAACGTGCGGTGCAGCGCGTCGTTGAGCTCGACAGCCGACGCGTAATCGCGACCGAACGGTTTCTCGACGACGACGCGCGCGCCGTCGGCGCAGCCGGATTCGCGCAGATTGTCGGAGACGGCCGCGAACAAGCTCGGCGGCACCGCCAGATAGTGCACCGGATGCTTCGCATCGCCGAGCGTCGCGCGCAGCTCCGTGAACGTTTGCGGCTCGCGATAGTCGCCGTCGACGTAGCGCAAGAGCCCGGAGAGCCGCTCGAACGCTGCCGCATCGACGCCGCCGTTCGCCTCGAGGCTGTCGCGCATGCGCTCGCGCAGCCCCTCGACGCCGGATCCGCCGCGCGCAACGCCGATGACGGGCACGTCGAGCTTCCCGTGGCGAACGAGCCCTTGCAGCGCGGGAAAGATCTTTTTGTGCGCGAGGTCGCCCGTGATCCCGAAGACAACGAGCGCATCTGCAACGGCGGCCGTCATGGCTCGCTAGTCCGCGGGCCCCGAAGGACGCTCGATGTGACCGCCGAACTGGTGACGCAGCGCCGACAGCAAGCGGTTCGCGAAGTCGTCGCGCCCCCGTGAGCTGAAGCGCGCGAACAGCGCCGTCGCGAGCACCGGCACCGGCACGCCGGCGTCGATGGCCGCGCTCACAGTCCAGCGCCCTTCGCCGGAGTCGGATACCTTGCCCGAGAAGCCGTCGAGCGACGGATCGCGCTCGAGCGCATCGGCCGCAAGATCGAGCAGCCACGAACGCACGACGCTGCCGTGGCGCCAGAGCTCGGCGATCGCGGCGAGATCGAAATCGTAGGCCAGGTGCGTGCCTTGGAACGTGTGCGGCGCGGTCTCGGCATCGACGGTCTTCGCCGCCGTGCCGGCGTTCGCCCGCGCGAGCAGATTGAATCCTTCGGCGTACGCCGCCATGACGCCGTACTCGATGCCGTTGTGGACCATCTTCACGAAGTGGCCGGCGCCCGTCAGTCCGCAGTGCAGATAGCCGAGCGCAGCCGTGCCGCGCGCGGGCGGCCTCGCGGAGCCGCCGGGCGCGAGCGACGCGAAGATCGGCGAGAGCCGTTCGGCAACCGCCGCGTCGCCGCCGATCATGAGGCAGTAGCCGTTCTCTCGGCCGAACATGCCGCCGCTGACGCCGACGTCGAGATAATGCGTGCCGCGGGCGCCGAGCGCAGCCGCGCGTCGCGCATCGTCGACGAAGTGCGAGTTGCCTCCGTCGATGACGGTGTCTCCTGCCGTGAGCTGCGGCGCGAGCTCGTCGATGACGGAGTCGACGGCTGCGGCGGGAATCATGATCCAGACGGCGCGCGGTGGACGTAGAAGCTCGACGAGCTCGGCGAGCGACCGCGCCGGGACGAGCCCGGCTTCGCGCAGCGCTTCGGCGGCCTCCGGCTCGCGAGCGTAGCCCACGCACTCGTGGCCGGCTTCGAGCAGGCGGAGCGCCATGTTGGCGCCCATTCTGCCGAGACCGACGATGCCGAGTTGCACGGGACTTCTCTGGGTTACGGTTCTCGACCCACTATGCCACTTGCGCGCGCGTGCCGCGAGTGTGGTAGAAGTCAGTCGTGTCTCACTTTGGCTTCGTGCGTCGCCAATCAAGTGCGGTGCCGGTCAAAGTGAGACACGACCGATGGCGGGGGGGGACGCATGAGCTCGATTACGCGTGTCACGTTGCTCGCGCTTGGCGCTGCAGTGTTCTCGCACGCGCTGCATGCGCAGTCCGGCTCGCGCGACGTGCGGCACGACTTCTCGGCCGAGCAGTTGGTCGCGCCACCGACGAGCGCTTGGCCGACGAATGGCGGGAACCTGTACAACCAGCGGTATTCGCCGCTCGATCTGATCGGCGCGAGCAACGTGTCCCGCTTGAAAGGCGTCTGGCGTACGCGCCTGCAAGGCTCGGGCGCGGCGCCGAAGTATTCGGGCGAGGCGCAGCCGCTCGTGCACGACGGTGTGGTGTACGTGAGCACGGGCGCGAACGACGTGTTCGCGCTGTCGGTCGACACGGGCGAAATACTCTGGCAATACGCGGCGAATTTGCCCGACGAGCTGCCGTCCGTCTGCTGCGGCTGGGCGAACCGCGGTGTCGCGCTCAGCGAGGACAAAGTCTTCATCGGGCGGCTCGACGGCAAGCTCGTCGCGCTCGACCGCAAGACCGGCGCGCCGGTATGGACGATCCAAGCGGAGCGGCCCGAGGAAAACTTTTCGATCACGTCGGCGCCCGTCTACTTCGAAGGCAAGGTCATCACGGGATTCGCAGGCGCCGACCGCGGCACGCGCGGCCGCGTCAAAGCGTACGACGCCGACGACGGCCGGCTGGTCTGGACGTTCTACACGATTCCGGGCCCCGGCGAGCCTGGCCACGAGACGTGGCCGCAGGACAACGACGCGTGGAAATACGGCGGCGGCGCCGTCTGGCAAACGCCGGCCATCGATCCCGAGCTCGGTCTCGTGTACTTCTCGACGGGCAACGCGGGGCCCGACTACAACGGCGCTTGGCGCGCCGGCGACAATCTGTTCACGGTTTCGATCGTGGCCGTCGAGCTCGAGACGGGCCGCTATCGCTGGCACTTCCAGCAGGTACACCACGACATCTGGGACTACGACGCGAGCAACCCCGTCGTGCTCATGGATTTGTCCGTAGACGGTCGCGAGCGAAAAGCGATCGTCGAGGTCGGCAAGACGGGCTGGGCCTACATCCTCGACCGCGTGACCGGAGAGCCGATCGTCGGCATAGACGAGCGGCCCGTGCCGCAAGAGCCGGCGCAGGCGACGGCCGCGACGCAGCCGTTCCCGCGCGGCGACGCCGTCGTGCCGCAGCAGGTCGACGTGGCGCCCGAAGGCTTCGAGCTCGTCAACGGCGGTCGCATCTTCACGCCGTTCGCCGGCGAGGATCCGACGATCGTGAAACCCGGCATCTGGGGCGGGGCCAACTGGCCGCCGAGCTCGTACGACCCGCAAGCCCAGCATCTTTTCGTTTGCGCGTCGTCGGTCGTGAACGGCTTCACGGGCGGCGGCGACCCGAGCTTCGTTCCGCCCGTGTCGGGCGGCCGCTATGCGGGCGGGCAGCCGCTGACGCCGCGGCTGCCGCGCACGGGCGTCATCGCCGCGATGGACATGACGACGAACACGATCGCTTGGCGCTACCGGTGGCCGGAGCAGTGCTACAGCGGCACGCTCGCGACGGCGGGCCGGCTCCTGTTCGTAGGGCGCAACGACGGGCGGCTCACGGCGCTCGACTCGCGAACGGGGCGGCAGCTCTGGGAGTTTCAGACGGGCGCCGGCATGCATGCGCCCGTGAGCACGTTCCTGCACCGCGGCCGGCAATACGTCGTCGCGTTCTCGGCCGGCAACGCCCTGATTGGCTCCGCGCGCGGAGACAGCGTGTGGCTCTTCGGCCTCGACGGAACGTTGCCGCCGGTGGAGGCCGGACAGCCGGTTTCGCGGCTCGCCGCCGTTCCACCGCCGAACGAGTAGCACCGGCGCCGCTGCCAGGTGACGCCGCGAAGTGCGCGGCCGCAGGTTTCACGCTCGCCAGCCGCAGCAAGCGTTCGCGTCGCGGAAACGGCCGTGTCTCCGCGGGAATGGTCAGTAAGATCCGATGCTTAGGTCAATAAGTGCAGAAGACGCTAGAACCGTGATCGACGCCCGGCACGCCCAGGCCATTGAGCGATATAGGGATTTCTTCGGATATCGCTGCTAGGCCTGCCGAATATAATGAGTCTAGCCCGTTGAAGTGGGCTCGGTTCGTTCGTGGGGATCCCGATTGTCGATGCTGACGCGTAGAACAGTGCTGGCCCGGAGCGTTCAGGGGCTCGTCGGAGCCTCTCTGACGGCGCACTTCGGCCCGTTGCTCGCCCAGGCGCCGGCACCCGCGGCGCCCGTCGATCTCGGCCGCGGTTTCCACGTCTTGTCGCTCGGCGCGACGAACGTCCTCGCCGTCACCGATCCGAGCGGCGTGGCGCTCGTCGACGGCGCACCGGCCGGCCGTGCGGCCGACCTCGACCGGCTCGTGGCCGCGCTGCCGCAAACCGGCAAGGTCCACACGCTGTTCAACACGCACTGGCATCCCGAGCAAACCGGCTCGAACGAAGCGTTGGGCCGAGCGGGCGCTACGATCGTGGCGCAGGAGAACACGAAGCAGTGGCTCACGACGGACGTGACGTGGCCGTGGAACGAGGAAACGGTCGAGCCGCTGCCGAAAGTCGCGCTACCGAACAAAACCTTCTATGACGAAACCGAGCTTACCGTCGGCGGTCGAACCGTCCGTTGCGGGCACCTGCGCGACTGTCCGCATACCGACGGCGATCAGTACGTGTTCTTTCCCGAAGAGAACGTGCTGGCCGTAGGCGACGCCGTTTCGGGCGCCGGTTGGCCGTCGATCGATTGGTGGACGGGTGGCTGGATCGGCGGTCTCGTCGGCGGTCTCGACATGCTGTTTTACGTTTCGAACGAGAATACGCGCATCGTGCCGGCGCGCGGCCCCGTGTTGACGCAGGCGGATCTCCGCAAGCAGTACGACATGTACAGCGTCATCTGGGAGCGGCTCTTGAAGACGCTCTACAGCGGCGGTGGTCCGAAGGAGGCGTTGGCCTCGAAACCGACGCAGGAGTTCGATGCGATAATGGGGCCGTCGGACGCGTTCGTGGAGCGCGCGTTCGAAAGCTTGTGGGCATATCTCTCGCCGGATGCATGACGTGGATGGAACGATGAAACGGACTCGCGCAGAAACGGCTCTCCGACCCGCGTCGCTCGGCGCTTCGCTCGCGCTCACGGTGATGCTCGCGGGCTGCAATCCGTTCAGCGAGCCCTCGGTCGCAGAGCGTGCGCCCGAGGAGTGGCCGCTCGTCGAGCGCTACTGCACCGACTGCCACAACAGCGCCGAGCTCGCCGGCGGGCTCGATCTCGAGAAGATCGGCCCGCACAACGTCGCGCAACACGCGGAGCAGCTCGAGAAGGCCGTGCGGAAATTGCGCAGCCATGCGATGCCGCCGCCGAAGGAGCCGCGGCCCGACGAGGAGCGGCTCGCGTCGTTCGTCTCGTGGCTCGAGGACGCACTCGACGAGGCAGCCGCAGGCCGCGGGTATCCGGCGATCGTTCCGCACCGCTTGAACCGCAAGGAATACGCGAACGCCGTTCGCGACCTGCTCGCCCTCGACATCGACCCCGTCGAGTTCTTGCCGCAGGACGAGGAGGTCGCGCACTTCGACAACATCGCAAGCGGGCTGCAAGTCTCGCCGTCGTTCGTCGAGCAGTACGTCGGCGCCGCGCGGCAAATCGCCGTGCGGGCCGTCGGCCGGCCCGACGCCCGCCCGGGCGGCCAGACCTATTTCGCGCCGCCGGGCCGGCAACAGACGCACGTGCAGGGCTTGCCGCTCGGCACGCGCGGCGGGTTCGTCGTCACGCACCTGTTCCCGTCCGACGGCGAGTACGAGATCAACATCGCGGACATGTTCAGCCACATCTGGGGCAACGACCTGGAGTTCGAGAACACGGTCGTCGTGACGCTCGACGGGGCCGTCGTCTACGAGACGACGCTCGGCGGCGAAGAGGACATGCGCCTCTACGATCAGGTGCAAAACGGCGCGATGGAGAAGATCAACTCGCGCCTGAAGGATATCCGCTTCGTCGCGACGGCCGGGCCGCACAAGGTCGGCGTCACGTTCAGGCGCCGCACGTTCGCCGAGTCCGACGACCAGATCGAGATGTTCGTCCCGGGCGGCGGCCAGGACCGCGTGTTCCGCGTGCAGTCGTTCGAGGTCAGCGGGCCGTACAACCCGAGCGGGCTCTCGGCCACGCCGAGCCGCGACAAGATCTTCGTTTGTCATCCGTCGCGCGGTGACGACGCTCAACTCTGCGCCGAGCGCATCTTGAGCGAGCTCGCGACACGCGCGTATCGCCGGCCCGTGACGGAGGAGGATCTGAAGGACCTTCTCGCGTACTACCGCGACGGGGCGGCGAAGAACGGTTTCGAGGAAGGCATCCGCAGCGGCATCACGGGCATCCTCGCGAGCCCGTACTTCCTCTACCGCATCGAGATGCCGCCCGAGGACGTGGCGCCGGGCGAGACCTACGCGATCGACGACATCGCGCTCGCGTCGAAGCTGTCGTTCTTCCTCTGGAACACGATTCCCGACGACGAGCTGCGCGAGCTCGCCGTGCAAGGCAAGCTCGGCGACGAGAAGGTGCTGCGCCAGCAGGTGGCGCGCATGCTCGAGGACCCGCGCGCGGAGACGCTCGCGAGCAACTTCGTCTATCACTGGCTCGATCTGAAGCGCCTCGAGGAGGTCGAGCCCGATACGTCGATCTTCCCGTACGCGTCGGGCCGCGGCGATCCGCGCGAGGATTACTTGACCGAGCTCGAGCTCTTCGCGAAGAGCATCTTCGACGAGGATCGCAGCATCGTCGACTTCATGACGGCGAAGCATACGTACGTCAACGAGCGCGTGGCGCTCCTCTACGGCATCAACAGCGTCAAGGGCGACCGCTTCCGGCGCATCGAGCTCGAGGATTCGGCTCGCTGGGGCCTGCTCGGCAAAGGCGCGGTGCTGATGGCCGCCGCATATCCGAACCGGACGTCGCCGGTGCTGCGCGGCGCGTTCATCCTCGAGTACATCGTCGGGGCTCCGCCTGCGACGCCGCCGCCGAACGTCGAGGCGTTCCCCGAGGCCGAGATCGGCACGGAGAAGGCGCGCACGGTGCGCGAGATCATCGCGAAGCACCGCGAGAACCCGACGTGCTTTTCTTGCCACGGCGTCATGGACCCGCTCGGTTTCGCGCTCGAGAACTTCGACGCCGTCGGCGTCTGGCGCGACGTCGACCGCTACGCGCGCACGCCGATCGATTCGGCGGCCGAGCTGCCGGACGGCACGCCCGTGAACGGCCCCGACGACCTCCGCGAAGCGCTGATCCGCGACCCAGAGCAGTTCGTACAGACGTTCACGGAGCGGTTCCTCACGTACGCGCTCGGCCGGGTCGTCGATTACCGCGATATGCCCGCCGTGCGAAAGATCGTGCGTGAGGCGGCGAAGAAGGATTATCGTTTCTCCGAGTTGGTTTGGCAGGTGGTGGCCAGCGAGCCGTTCCGGATGCGTCGAGCGCCGGAGCCGGTTGCACCGACGCCCGTAGTGGCGCAGGCCGCGGCACATTAGGAGTCGAAAGCATGTTCATCACGAAGAAGCACATTTCGCGTCGAACGGTGCTGAAGGGAGCGGGGGCGGCGATCGCGTTGCCGCTGCTCGACGCCATGATCCCCGCCGGCACGGCCTCCGCGCAGACGGCCGCGGGCAAGATCCCGCACCGGCTCGCGTTCGTCGGCTTTCCGCACGGCGCCGTGATGCGTCACTTTCAGCCGGCCGAGACGGGCCGCGACTACACGATGACGCGGATCCTCGAGCCGCTCGCCCCGTACCGCGAGCACATGACGATCGTCACGGGCTTGCGCAACAAGCCGGCCGAGAGCCCGGAACCTCACGAGTTCATCGAGCGCACGTGGCTGTCGTGCGTGTCGCCGAAGGAAGCCGGCGTCATCGGCCCCGACGCGGGGGTCACGGCGGACCAGCTCGCGGCGCGCCATATCGGCCAGGAGACGCGCCTCCCGTCGCTCGAGCTCACGACGTCGCTGCGCGGCGCGCAGCTCGCGTGGCGCACGCCCACGCAGTCGCTGCCGCAGGAGGTCAATCCGCGGAACGTGTTCTACCGGCTTTTCGGCCAGGGCGACACGGAAGCCGAGCGCGAGGCCATCATGCGCGAGACGGGCAGCATTCTCGATCGCGTCATGGCCCAGGCGCAGGGGCTGCAGAAGCGGCTCGGCGGCCAGGACCGCGCCGCCGTCGGCGTCTATCTCGACTCCGTGCGCGAGATCGAGCGCCGCGTGCAGATGGCGTCGGAAGCGGATACGAGCAACCTCGACATCCCCGAGGCGCCGATCGGCGTGCCGAACGACCTCGACGCGCACTTCGCGCTGATGTTCGACTTGATGGCGCTCGCGTTCCAAGCGGATCTCACGCGCGTCATCACGTTCTCGATGGACCGCGAAGCGAGCATGCGCACGTACAACAACCTGAGCATCTCGGAGGCGTTCCACCCGCTTTCGCACCACGCGAACGACCCCGCGAAGCAGGATCGCCTCGCAGTGATCCAGACGTATCACACGAAGGTGTTCGCGCGCTTCATCGATCGCATGGTGAAGACGCCGGAAGGCGATGGCTCGCTGCTCGACCACTCGATGATCCTGTACGGCAGCAACATGAGCGACAGCAACCGGCACAACAACGACCCGTTGCCGTCGGCGATCCTGGGGCACGCGCACGGCCGCATCAAGGGCGGTCAGCACTTGCACTATCCGCAGGACTCGAAGCATTCGAATTTGCTGCTCACGCTGCTCGAGCGCACGCAGATACCGATCGAGTCGATCGGCGACAGCGACGGCACGCTCTCGGAGGTCTGAACGATGACAGCGCGGTACGCCGTTCTCGCGCTCGCGCTGTTCGGCGCCGCGGGCGCGGCAGCCGAGCAAACGCTGCTCGAAGCCGCCGAGGCGGGGAACCGCCGGGCGGCGCTCGCGGCGATCGAAGCCGGCGGCGACGTCGATGCGCGCGCGCCGGACGGCACCACGCCGCTGATCTGGGCCGCGTATAACGGCGACGCCGAGCTCGTCGAGCGTCTGCTCGCGGCCGGCGCCGACCCCGACGCGCAGAACGAGTTCGGCACGTCGGCCCTCACCGAGGCCGCAATCGGGGGCTACACGGATGTGATCGCGGCGCTGCTGAAAGGCGGCGCGACGGCCGATTTGGCGAACCCCGAAGGCGAGACTCCGCTGATGGTGGTTGCGCGCACCGGCAACGTCGAGGCCGCCACGCTGCTGCTGGACGCCGGCGCCGACGTGAACGCGATCGAGCTCTGGGGCGGGCAGTCGGCGCTGATGTGGGCCGCCGCGCAGCAGCAGCCCGAGATGATCAAGCTCCTGATCTCGCGCGGCGCCGACGTCAACGCGCGCGGCGCCGTCCGCAACTGGGAGCGCAAGGTCATCAGGGAGCCGCGGCCGAAGGACATGAATCAGGGCGGGTTCACGCCGCTCCTCTACGCGGCGCGCGAAGGTTGTATCGAGTGCGCTCGCGAGCTCGTGGCCGGCGGCGCCGATCTCGACTTGCCCGATCCCCATCGCGTGACGCCGCTCGTCATGGCGCTCTTGAACCTGCACTTCGATCTCGCGGTGTATCTGATCGAGGCCGGCGCCGACGTCGACAAATGGGATCTCTACGGCCGGACGCCGCTCTACATGGCGGCCGACACGAGCACGCTGCCCGTAATGGGCAACGGCAACATGGTCGTGCTGCCGAGCATGGACAAGCACACGGCGCTCGACGTGGCGCGCTTGCTGCTCGAGAAGGGCGCGAACGTCAACGCGCAGCTGAAGCGCCGGCCGCCGTACCGCAACGTGCCGCAGGATCGCGGCGGCGATTCGATCCTGTCGCAGGGCGCCACGCCGCTGTTGCGCGCGGCGCGCGCCGGCGACACGCCGATGGTGGAGCTCTTGCTCGAGCACGGCGCGCTCGTCGATCTGCCGAGCAACCAAGGCGTCACGCCGCTGATGGCGGCGGCCGGTGTCGAGTACGGCTTGCGCGTCACGCGCGGCCGCAACCGCACCGAGGAGGGCGTGCTGTCGACGATGCGGGCGCTGCTCGACGCCGGGGCCGACATCAACGCACGCATGCTCGTCGAGCCGCGCGGCGAATCCGCCGCGCACCTGCTCGTCATCGAGCAGCGCTTGAGCGACTACAGCTACGACTATCGCGGCCGCCAAGTGCCGAGCGTGCGGGCGAAGCCGCACCGCACGGCGCTGCACGGTGCGGCGATGAAGGGCTTCACGCCGTTCGTGAGATTCCTCGTCGAGAACGGCGCGGACCTCTACGCGAGGGACGCGAACGGCGCCACGGCGCTCGATCTCGCCGAAGGCAACTACAACGAGCCGTTCCTGCGCCAGGCCGCCGAGCCGCATCCCGAGACGGCGGCGCTGCTGAAGGAGCTCATGGCGGCGAACCCGCCGCCGGCGCAGCTCTCGAGCGCAACCGCGGGCCGCTAACGCCGCGCGCGACGCCGTGCAGGCGTTCGGGTAGCGGGCCCGGCGCTTGCCGGAGCGCTACGGCTAATTGCCTCCGACGACGACGCGGCCGCCTTTCACGACGACGTCGACGTCGAGCAGCGCGCCTTCGTCCGCGAGCGGGTCGCTGCCCAGGATCACGATGTCGGCGAGCTTCCCCGGCTCGAGCGTTCCGAGCTCCGCGCCGCGGCCGACGGCGATCGCCGCGTTCTTCGTCATGATCGGGATCAGGTCCTCGTGCGAGAACACGAGATGGAGCGGCCGAAGCTCGTGCTCGAGCGAGTCGCGCGGGGTCCAGCTCGTGTCCGTGCCGTACGCGTACGTGATGCCGGCCTGATACAGCAGCCGCGCGTTGACGGGGCCCTGGCCCGCGCTCGACAGGGTCTCGAACGGAAACTGCCGACGGTCGCGGAAGAGCGGGATGTTCCGGTCGTCGAAGTACGGCACGAAGACGCCGAGCGTCGAGACCATCGGCAGGCCCGCGTCGGCGATCTTCTTCGCCGTCGCTTCGTCGAGTTGGCCGATGTGCGGCGTGTGAACCAAGATGTCCGTGCCGGCTTCGACGGCCGCAACCGTGTCGATGACGGACACGGCGTGCGTGATGCTCAGCAAGCCGAGGCGCTCTGCTTCGTCGGCAATCAGCTTCAACGTGGCTTGCTCGGGGCCGTTCCGCGTCACGATGATCACGGTCTTGATGGCGTCGTGGCCGCGCGCCGCGGCCGCGCGCACGGCGGCGAGCGTCTCTTCGGGCGGAATGCCGGCCGCCGTGGGGCCGGGGTGGTCGGGCGAGCGGGCGGGATCCGTGCGTGCCGGGTCGACGCCGCCGCCGCCGAGCACCGCACGCGACAGCGGCACGATCGCCGCCGAGACGATCCGCGGCCCCAGCGTTTCGCCGCTCTCGGTGCGGCGGCGAAGCTCCAAGACCTGCTCCGGGGCGTCGATGGCCGAGAGAACCGTCGTGAAGCCCGCTTCTAGGTATGCGCGCATGCTCGAAGCCGACTGCTCGGCGAGCCAACGCGCGGGGTCGCCTTGAATGACGTGGCGGTGGGCGTCGATGAAACCGGGCATCACGGTTCGACCGCCGGCGTCGATGCGCACGGCGTTGGCCGGAGCGCCCGATGCGCTGGCGCCGACGGCGGCGATGCGCCCGTCGCGGACGACGACGGTGCCGCGCTCGATCGCGTTGCCGGTGCCGTCGAGGATGCGCGCGTTGCTGATCAGGAGATCTTGGGCCGCGCAGGGTAACGCCAAGCACGAGCTCGCGAGCGCGGCGAGCCCCAACCGTTTCGTCGTCATCGAATCCCCCCGGGAACAGGTGCGCTCAGTATGCCGGGCGGCCGGCGGAGTCTGCCAGCCTTGCCGAGTCCGGCGTAAGATCGCGGATCACGTAGCAGGAGGTTCCAATGTCGACACGACCAGGGCGATTCATGGCCGGCTTCGCGATCACGGTGCTCGCCGCGCCGGCGTCCGCCGAGCTCATGAACGACGCGGCACCTGTCATCGTCGGTCACTACCATTTGAACGTTACGAGCGTGGCCGAGCATCGGCGCTTTTGGGTCGACACGCTCGGCGGCAAGGCCGTGAAGATCGGCGAGGTCGAGGCGATCGAGTTTCCCGACGTCTATCTGTTCCTGCACGAAGCGGCGCCCACGGGCCCCACGCGCGGCACGACGTTCGACCACATCGGCTTCGCCGTGCCCGACGTGCCGGCCATGACGGAGAAGGTCGTCGCGAACGGCTACGCGCTCACGGTCGGTCGCGAGCCGGCGCCCGGCGAGACGGCGAGCCCGCCGACGGCCGGCAACTACGGTCGGTTCTCGTATCTCGTCGGGCCCGACGGCGTGAAAGTCGAGCTCGTGACGAACATGGCCGCCGATGCGCCGCCGATCACGCACCACCACGTGCACTTCGTGAACCGCGAGTTCGTCGAGATGCAGCAATGGTATATGAAGGCGTTCAACGCGACGCTGCGCGAGGGTCAAACCGATTTCTTCATCGGCGCCGATCTGCCCGGCGTCGGTTACATGCTGAACTTCTTCAGCTGGCTGCCGAACGAGAATCTCGTCGGCACGGCAGGCCGGGCCGTCGATCACGTCGGCTTCGAGGTGCGGAACCTGCGCGCGTTCATCGCAGAGCTCGAGTCGAAAGGCGTCGAGCTCGCGTCGCCGTATCGGCGCGACCCCGAGACGGGCCTCGACGTCGCAACGCTCGTCGATCCGTGGGGCACCATGATCGAGCTCACCGAAGGCTTGCGCGACTGAGCCGCCGCCGCCGCCGCGTAGACGCATTCGGCGCGTGAACCGCGTCAAGCTCGGGCAACGCGGAGTGAGACGCGCGCAACGGCCGAAGCGCCGTCTCGCCCGCTATCCTGCTCGGGTTTCGGAGCCGGGACGGAATGGCAGCGAGAAAATCCGGGGCGGCGCGGAGCAGCGTGCGCAAGGGCGCTACGGTAGCCTTCGATGCCCTGCTCGCAGTCGCGGCCGACTACTACTGGGAGCAGGACGCGCACCATCGCTTCACGGTGTGGCGCCCGACGAGCGCCCACGGCGACGCCGTGGACGCAGGCGCGTTGCTCGGGAGGACGAGCCCGGAGGCGTGCCCGGCGCCCGGTGACGACCCCCAGTATTGGGTGACGCATCGCGCCCGGCTCGAGGCGCGCGAGGCGTTTCGCGACGTGATGCACACACTGCCCGGCCGCGATGGGCGGAGCCGTCACCTGAGTCTCAGCGGCGCTCCGGCCTTCGACCCGGCGGGCGAGCTCCTCGGCTACCGAGGTATCGCTCGCGACGCCGACGCGCTCGTTCGCCTCGACAAGCTGCTCGAGCTCGAAGGAGCGCTCGTGCGTGCGCTCGGCGAGGCCGACGACCTCGCCTCGGCCCTGCCGCTCGTGTTGAAGCTGACGTGCGAGCATGGGGGCTTCACGGCCGGCGCGTGCTGGACGATCGACGAGCAAACCGGGTTGCTGCGTCTGAGAGGCAGCTATGGCCCGGGCACGGAGTCCTTCGCTTTGGCGGCAGGGGCGTTCGTTCCGGACTGGCTCGAGTCCGATCCCGTATGGCTCGCCGATGCCGCCGGCCGGCGCGAGAAGCCGGACGCGTGGCGTTCGACGCTCGTCGTGCCGTTGACGATGGCGGGATCGCCGATCGGTGCGCTCGAGCTCGGCACCGCCGAGCAGGCGTCGCCCGAACCTCGGTTCGTGCAGGTGCTGCGCAGCGTCGCGGTGCAGCTCGGGCACCTGCACGCTCGCACCGCGGCTGCCGAGCGCCTGCGCGAAAGCGAAAGCCGCTTCGCGTCGACGATGGCGCTCGCGGCGATCGGCATCGCGCACGTCGATGACGACGGCCGGTTCATCTATGTGAACCCGCAGCTTTGCGCGATGCTCGGCTATTCCGAGAGTGAGTTGCTGGCGCGCACCGTCAAGGACATCTCGCACCCCGAGGACGTCGATACGACGCGCGAGCTATCGGCGCGCCTGCGTTCGGGCGCCATCGCGTCGTTCAAGGCCGAGAAGCGCTATCTGCGCAAGGACGGCAGCGTCGTTTGGGCCGGCCTCACGATCGCCGTGAAGCGCGCGCGCGACGGCCGCAAGCTGTACGACATTTCGATCGTCGAGGACATCTCCGCGCGCAAGGAAGCGGAGCAGCGCATCCAATACCTCGCGAATCACGACGCGCTGACGGGCTTGCCGAATCGCGCCCGATTCACGCAAGTGCTCGCGGAGGCGAGCGAGGCGGCGCGCCGGAATCGGCGCAGGTTCGCCGTGCTGTTCGTCGACCTCGACCGATTCAAGATCATCAACGACTCGATGGGCCACGAGGCCGGCGACTCGATGCTGCGGGCGGTTGCCGCGCGGCTCCGCGGCTGCGTGCGCGCGAGCGACGTCGTGGCGCGCCTCGGCGGCGACGAGTTCGTCATCATGTTGAACGACGTCGGCGAGCCGTCGATCGCAGGCAAGGTGGCCGCGAACGTGCTGAACGCGCTCGCCGATCCCGTCTCGATTCAAGGGCAGGATTGCACCGTCAGCGCGAGCATCGGCATCTGCTTGCACCCCGACGGCGATCAGGAAGACCAGGCCGTGCTGCGCAACGCGGACATGGCGATGTATCTCGCGAAGCAGTCGGGCAAGAACGGCTATCGACTGTACGTCAACGAGCTCAACGTGCTCGCCGCCGAGCGCGCCGCCGTGGAAGAACAGCTGCACGCAGCGATCGAGCGCGAGGAGTACGCGGTGCTGTACGACGCGCGAATCGACGCCGCGACGTCCGACGTCGTCGCATTCGATGCGCACGTGCGGTGGACGAGCCCCGAGCTCGAAGCGGTTCCGGCGCACAAGCTCGCGCGCGCGGCGGAAGCGGCCGGCCTGCTCGTGCCGTTGAATCGCAAGGTGCTCAGGGCCGCCTGCGAAGCCTGCGCCGCGTGGCAGCGAGCCGGCATGCCCGCCGTCCGCGTGGCCGTCGGCGTGGCCGCAGGCCAGGTCACGGACCACGCGTTCTTCACCGAGGTCCGCGAGGCGCTGCTCACGACGGGGCTCGACGCGCGTCTGCTCGAGCTCGATATGACGGAGGACGTGCTGCTCTACGATGCGGCGCGCGCGGCGCGCACGCTGACGCTCTTGAAGTCGCTCGGCGTGAAGGTCGCCGTCGAGGCGTTCGGCACCGGCAAGGCGTCGTTCGCCGATTTGCAGCGCTTCCCGCTCGACGCGCTGAGGCTCCACGAATCGCGCGTCGCGAACATCGCGCTCGACCTGGAAAAGCAGCGCCATGCGGAAGGCGTCATCGCGCTCGGCCGCGCGCTCGGCCTCGAGATTGTGGCCACCGGCGTTGCGGCCGCCGACGCGGAGTTCTTGCGTGCGAACGGCTGCACGGCGCTCGCCGGACCGGTCGCTCCCCGTTTCCTGACGGCCGCCGATTGCGCAGCCGTCGTGCGCGAGCGCAGCTAAACTCCCGCCGGTGGTGACCGGCAAGACCGCACAGCTGCGCGCGCAGCGGCGCTGGGCCGATGCGCGAGGCGTGCGTTACGACGCGCACGGCTGCGTGCGTTCGCTCGCCGACAACTTTCGCGAGCCGCTCGATGCCTCGATGCTCGCCGAGCTAAATCGCGGCTCCGAGCTCGCGCCGGGCGCGACGCGTCCGGCCCGCGCCTACTCGCTGTGCTCGTCGGCGGCGCTCGCGGTCAACGTATTCGCCTATTGGCGCGGCCGAGACCAGACGCCGCTATTGCGCGCGCTCGGGCTCGGCGGCGCGGGCGGCGAGCGCCTCGCATTCGAGGAGCCGTTGCCGACGGGGTTGCCCGGCGACCCGCCGTTCGTAGACGTGGCGCTGTTCCGCCCCGATGGCCGCTCCGTCGCCGTCGAGAGCAAGTACGGCGAGTGGCTCGTGCCGCGGCGGCCCGGCAAGCGCGTGTTCAAGGACAAGTATTTCCCCGAGGGCGAGGGCGTTTGGTCCATGGCCGGCTTGCCGCAGTGCCAGGCGCTCGCGATGGATCTGCAAGCGGGCCGCGAGCGATTCAGGTTCCTGAACGCCGCGCAGCTCTTGAAGCACGCGCTCGGGCTTGCGCATGCGGGACTGCGCACGAGCGCGCTGGTCTACCTCTATTTCGATCGCGACGGGAAGGAGCAGGCGAGGCATCGCGCGGAGCTCGAGCGCGTCGTCGCCCGCCTCGTGCCCGAGATCGAGCTGCACGTGACGACGTACCAAGCGCTCTTCGGCGCGATACGGGCGACGCCGGGCGTCGACCGCGGGTACGTCGACTATCTCGCGCAACGCTACTTCGGCTGAGTCTCGCGCCGTGCGTTCGCACGGAGCATGGCTTAGCATGGCGAGGTTCCGTCGCAGCCCCCTTCGAGCATCCCCGTGCATTCTCTCTACGTCACAGCGCCGGCCGGCACGGCCGATTTGCTCGCCGAGGAGCTCTCTGCGTGCGGCGCCACCCGCGTCAAGGCCGAGCGCGGCGGGGTGGCGTGCATGGGCACGATCGAGCAAGCGTATCGGGCTTGCCTGTGGTCGCGCGTCGCGAACCGCGTATTGCTCGAGGTCGCGCGGTTTCCGGCGCCGACGCCGGAAGCGCTCTACGACGGTGTGCGCGCCGTCGCTTGGGACGAGCACCTCGGCGTCGACGGCACGCTCGCCGTCGAGTGCACGAGCGCTCGGTCGGCCATCACGCACACGCAATTCGCGGCTCTGAAGGTCAAGGACGCCATAGTCGATCAGTTTCGCGAGCGCTTCGGAAGGCGGCCGTCCGTCGACGTTGCTCGACCGGACGTGCGCGTGAATCTACACCTCGACGGCGACGTCGCGACGCTCGCGATCGACCTCTCCGGCAACAGCTTGCACCGGCGCGGCTATCGCGGCGCGCAGGGCGCCGCGCCGCTCAAAGAGAATCTCGCTGCCGCCGTGCTCTTGCGCGCCGGATGGCCCAAGCTCGCGGCCGAGGACGGTGACCTCGGCTTCGTCGATCCGATGTGCGGCGCCGGTAGCCTCGCGATCGAGGCCGCGCTGATCGCGAACGACGTGGCGCCGGGCATGCTGCGAAACGAGTTCGGTTTCTCGCGCTGGCGGGGCCACGACGAGGCGGCGTGGCAGCGCTTGCGTGTCGAGGCGGCCGAGCGCCGCGCCGCGGCGCGCGCCGAGCGGATCGTGTTCCGTGCCTACGACCGCGACGCAGGGGCCGTGCGCGCCACGCTCGAGAACGCGGCGCGCGCCGGCTTCGCGAAGCGCATTCACGCCGAGCGGCGCGCGCTCGCCGAGTTGCCGCCGGCACCGGCGCGGCGCGGCCTCGTCGCCGTAAACCCGCCCTATGGCGAGCGCCTCGGCGAAATGGCCGAGCTCGAGCAAACCTACGCGCTGCTCGGCGAGAAGCTCAAGGCCGGTTACGTGGGCTGGCAGGCCGCCGTGCTGACGGGCAATCCGCCGCTCGGCCGCGAGCTCGAGCTCAAGGCGAAGCGCACGCACACGCTCTTCAACGGCCCGCTCGAGTGCCGGCTGCTGCGCTTCGACGTCGAGCCGAAGTACTTCGAGGAGAAGCGCGCGCGCGGGGCGCTGCCGCGCTTCGACGCCGCGGCGCGCGCGCGCCCCGGCGCCGAGATGTTCGCGAACCGCCTGCGCAAGAACCGCAGCACGCTCGGCGACTGGGCGCGCGCCGAAGGCATCGCCTGCTACCGTGTCTACGACGCAGACATGCCGGAGTATGCGTTTTCGATCGACGTTTACGCTGCATCGACGGCGCCCGATGCCGCGCGCTTCGTCTACGTGCAGGAGTACGCGCCGCCGGCGACGGTGGATCCCGCGAGAGCGCGGGGCCGGCGCGAAGAGGCGTTCAGCGTGATCCCGGAGACGCTCGACGTGCCGCGCGAGCGCGTGCACGTGCGCACGCGCCGCAAGCAGAAGCGCGGCGCCCAGTACGGCAAGGTCGACGCGCGCGGCGCGCTCGAGATCGCGATGGAAGGCGGGCTCGAGCTCTACGTGAACTTCACGGACTACCTCGACACGGGGCTATTTCTCGACCACCGGCCGACGCGCGCGCGCATCCGCGAGATCGCGGCGGGAAAGTCGTTCTTGAATCTTTTTTCCTATACCGCGACGGCGTCCGTGTTCGCGGCGGCCGGCGGCGCGCGCGCGACGACGAGCGTGGATCTGTCGAGCACGTACCTCGACTGGGCGCGCCGGAACTTCGAGCGCAACGGCTTCGCGGACCCAGCGCGCCATCGCTTCGTGCAAGCCGACGTGCTCGCCTGGCTCGAAGAGCCGGCGCGCGAGCGCTACGACTTGATCTTCCTGGATCCGCCGACGCTGTCGCGCTCGAAGCGAATGGCGAAGCAGCTCGACGTGCAGCGCGATCACGTGGAGCTGATTCGCTCGACGCTGCTCAAGCTCGCGCCGGGCGGCTTGCTGATCTTCTCGACGAACTTCCGCAAGTTCAAGCTCGACGCGGCTGGCCTCGCCGGCCTCGACGTCAACGACGTAACGGCCGCAACGATCCCGAGGGATTTCGCGCGCAGCCCGCGGATCCACCAGTGCTTCGAGATTCGCGTTCCGAGCGGCGCGACGAAGACGCCGCGGCCCGTGCTGTCGGTGAAGCGAAAAGCCTAGCGGTCGGGCAAGAAGCGGCCGCAGATCAGGATTGCGATCTCGAACAGAGCGTACATCGGCAGCGCAAGCAGAGACTGCGAGAACACGTCGGGCGGCGACAGCACCATGCCGAGCACGAAGGCCCCGAGGAACACGTACGGCCGCGACTGCTGCAACTTCCGGCGCGAGACGAGCCCGGTCCAGACGATGATGATGATCGCGATCGGCACCTGAAAGGCCAGGCCGAACGCGAACACCATTCCGAGCGTGAAGCTCAAGAAGGAGTTGATGTCCGTCATCACCGTGACGCCCGCCGGGGCCGTGTTCGCGAAAAAGTCGAACACGACGGGCAAAACGACGAAGTAGGCGAACGCGACGCCGATGTAGAACAAGCCGGCGCTCGCGGCGATGAACGGCAGCGCGACGCGGCGCTTCGACGCAGGCAGCCAGGCGTCGACGAGCTTCCAGACGTGATAGAGCAGCACGGGCATGGTCAGGAACAGCGACACCCAGAACGTGGCCTTCATCGGCGTCATGAACGGCGACGCGACCTGCTTGCTGATGAGGCTCGACCCCGCCGGCAGCGCTTCCATGATCGGCCGCGCGATCGTCTGGAAAATCTCGTCGGCGAACGGCAGCAAGCAGACGAACAGACCGAGCAGCGTCAGCAGCGCCTTGAAGGCGCGCGAGCGCAGCTCGAGCGCGCCGGCCAGCAGCGTCTTGCCTGCGCGTGCGGTACCGGGGTCTAGGGACAGGCTGGCCACGCCGCCATTGTAGTCGATCGCTTCGGTGGAGCGGGCGAACCAGCCGCATGGTCGACCCGGCGACGCAGTCAGCGCTTGAAGTCGATCCGACGCAACGCTTCGGCGATGACGGCTGCATCCATCTGATCTTTCGGTCGAACGCCTTGCTTGGTCTTGAGCAATCCCGGCAGGTCGAGCACGCGGATGTCCACGTCGTCGAAGGTCAGGGCAACGACGTGCGGTTGCATGTCTTGCCAGCTCAGTCCGGCGATGGACGGCATGACGTCGACCGTGAACTCGTCGTTGATGCGGATTGCATAACGTTTGTCGTCCGCGAATACATCGGGTTGGGCGGCGAGCTCCGCTGCCGCGCCGTCCGGAAGCCTGGAAAGCGCGAGTATCCAGCGGCGAGAATTCTCGGCCGACGGGTTGACCAATAGGTCGACGTCCTCGGAAAAGCGGCTGAACCCGTGCGCGGCCAACGCGTATGCACCCACGAGGGCGTATTCGGCGCCGGCGTCGTTCAGATAGCGTGCCAACGCCGTGACGTCGTCCCAGGTCGCCGGCCGCGTGTACTCGGTCAACGTTGCTTCTCGACGATGGCGTCCACGGTCCAGCGGAGGCGATCGGCGTCCATAGCTTCCGCCGAGTAATAGATGTAGACGCCTTTCGGTGCCCGAGTCCGATAGCGAGCGAGGCTCGCCAGGGCATCGCGATCCGCTTTCGTTAGCGGCCGCCCGTCGCGAGACGTGCGCCGCCCCACGGTACGGCGGATAGGTTGTTGATCATGCCGGGTCGTCATCACGCGTGAGCCTAGTGAAGCCGTTTCGCCGAATCAATGCCGCCTGTTGCGGTCGAGGAGGCCGGCGTTCCGCCGTGCCGCTCGAGTGAATCTCAAGAAATATCCCGCTGCCGGCGCAGCCCGGCTTCTGGGCGAGCGCGGTTTCGCGGTATCTTGCGTTGAGTAGCCGCGCCCCGGATGCCCGAGAGGCCGGCGAGGAACGCGCCCAGTGAAACGTCCGTCATTGCTCGTGGCTGCCGTGCTGGCGCTCGTCGCCGCCGGAATCGCGTTCGGCCAGTTCCGCGGCGGGCGCCGCTATCGAATTGCGGACAACGTCCCGCCACCTACGGAGCTCATCGTCGCGCGCTGGAAATACGGCACGAACGGCGCGATCGGCCACATGGGCTGGTCGCACAATTACCCGGACGCCGAGATGAATCTGAACGAGTTCATCGGCCGCACGACGAAGGTCCACGTCGAGGACGCGTCGTTCCGTCTGCTCGAGCTCTCGAGCCCCGAGATCTTCGAGTATCCGTTCGCGTACGTCTCCGAGCCGGGCGAGATGGAGCTCACGGAGCCCGAAGTGGCGAACCTGCGCGAATACATCGACCGCGGCGGCTTCATCCTCATCGACGATTTCGACACGTGGCACATGGACAATCTGCGCGAGGAGATGCTGCGCGTCTTTCCCGATCGCGTCTTCGAGCGGCTTTCGGTCGACAATCCGATCTTCGATCTCGTGCACCTCGTGGAAGACCTCGAGAGCATGGCGCCGTACACGCAGGGCCCGGCGCCCGTGTACTACGGGCTCGTGAACGCGGCGGGGCACATCGCGGTCGTCGCCTGTCACAACAACGACCTCGCTAACTTTTGGGAATGGTACGGCAGCCCGCAGTATCCACTGCGGCCGGCGACGGATGCGTTTCGCATCGGCACGAATCTGCTCGTCCATTCGATGACTCATTGAGTTACTCAGCTCGGAGAACGACGATGACACGACCATTCACGACGAGGCGCGAGTTCATCGCGCGAAGCGGCGCGGCCGCGCTTGCGGCGGGTTTCGCGGGGCACACGGCGCTCGAAGCCCTCGCGCAGCACGGCGTTCCACAGCGCCCGATCCCGAGCACCGGCGAGATGCTGCCCGTGATCGGCTTGGGCTCGAGCAAAGTCGTGGCGCAGATCGCGGAGAACGGCACGGAGCCGGTCGCGAACGTATTGCGTGCGCTCGTCGCGCACGGCGGCAAGCTGGTGGACACGTGGCCGCGCGATCCGGCGAACGACGCCGGGTTCGGCAGCGTCATTTCGCAGCCCGAGTTCGACGGCAAGCTGTTCGTCACGACGAAAGTCGATCAGGTCGGCAAAGAAGCCGGCATCAAGCAGTTCCGCGACGCGCAGCGCAACTACCGTCGCGAAGTGCTCGATCTCGCACAGATCTTCAGCTTGACGGACCTCGACACGCACTGGCCGAGCTTGCAGGAGTGGAAAGCCGAGGGCGCGGCGCGCTACATCGGCGTGACGGTCTCGCAGGATTCGCACCACGCTGCGCTCGAACAGTTCATGCGGCGCGAACGGCCCGATTTCGTCCAGATGAACTACTCGATCACGGAACGCGCGGTCGAGGAGCGGCTCTTGCCGTTCGCCGCCGACCGCGGCGTTGCCGTCATCATCAACCGGCCGTTCATGAACGGCGCGTATTTCGACCGGCTCGAGGGCAAGGAGCTGCCCGGGTGGGCGCGCGAGTTCGGCTGCGAGACGTGGGCGCAGTTTTCGCTGAAATACATCCTCGCGAACCCGCACTTCACGTGCGTGCTCACGGAGACCTCGAATCCGCGGCACATGGAGGAGAACGTGCTGACGGCCGCCGGCCCGCTGCCGAGCGAGGCGCAGCGGCAGCGCATGCGCGAGCTCATCGCGACGGTCTGATCACGAGCGCTCTTCGAGCAAGGGGGGACGTATGCGTACGATCGTGGCAGGTGTGGGCCTCGCGTTTGCCGTCGTCACGGCGTTCGCGATCGGGCGGCTGTCCGCGCAAGAAGGCGTGGCCTCCTGCCGGATGTGCCCCTCGACGTACATCCCGCGCAGCGAAATCGAGGAGTACGAGGCAATCGGCCGCGCGACGAACGTCGTCGACCAGCAGATGCGCGCGCTCGACGTGGGTAAGGCCCAGGTCGAGATCGCGCTCGTGCACCGCGGCAAGCTCGATGCGCCGGCGCCTCGCTCCGTCGCGTCGCACGATCTCGTCAGCGAGGTCTATTACATCCTAAGCGGCTCCGGCACGAACCGCACAGGGCCCGACGTCGTCGATCCCGAGCGACGGCCGCCCGACGACCGTGCCGTGCGGCTCTTGAACGGGCCCGGCGCGAATGGTACGGACATCCGCAACGCGGCCGAGCACGAGCTCACGGCCGGCGACGTGCTCGTGATTCCGGCCGGCACGGGGCACCAGTTCACGAAGATCGACGACCACATCACGTATCTGATGATTCGCGTCGATCCCGACAAAGTGGTGCCGCTCATGAGCGAAGCGGACTCCCGTGCCTACCTCGACGCGAACCGCCGCTGAGCCAAGCTCGTCGCAGCGCTGATCGCGCCGCGCCCGCGTGGACGCCGACCGCGCCTTCGCTGCGCGACGGCAACACGCGCCGACGCGAGTCGCGGCTCGCGCGCGCAGACGTGAGCCGCGTGCGCCCGTCAGAGCACGCTGCGCGTGCGGTCTTCGGGGCGCAGGTAGCGCTTGTAGTAGCCGGCCGAGTCCTCGAAGCCGAGCTCTTCGTAGAACGAAGCCGCCGCACGCGTCGCGAGACCGATCAAGCGGCAGCGGCCGTTCTCGGCCCAGGTCTCGAATTCGGCCATCAACGCGCGGCCGACGCCTTGGCGCCTGACCTCCTCGACGACGAGAATCTCGTCGACCCAGGCCACCTTGCCGCCGGCGTAGAACGTCTCGTGACAGTCGCCGGCCACGTAGCCGACGAGCTCGCCGCGAAGCTCGGCGACGGCCACGAACCCGTCGGGGTCCCTGAGCTTGATGCGCAGCGAGTTGGCGAACGTCTCGCGGCTCGGCGGTGTCGGCGTGGGAAACAGGCTCACGAGCGCGAACAAGCCGAACTCGTCGGCCGTCGTCGCGCGCCGGACTCGCAGGAGCGCAGCCATGTGCCGCATCATAGAGGGCACCGTGCGCCGGTTCCAACGGGGGCCGCGTCATGATCCTCGGCGCTCGGCTCCGCGGAGGCAAATGCGATGTGGCGAGAATGGGCGATCTTCGCGGCGTTGCCGATCGGTCTGGGGCTGGCCGTCCTCGTCGCGCCCTTTCTGCGGCGATCGCTAGGCTCGTTGGCGGGCGCCGCGGCCGTGGGCCTTGCCGCGGGCGCGCTCGTCCTGGTCGCGACCGGCGTGTGGTTCGCGGCGCTCGTCGTGGGCGCGATGGCGTTCGCGTTCGCGCTGATCGGGGGCGGTAGCGCGGGGCGATGGGTATCGCGCGCCCGCGGCTCCGTGTTGGCACCGGACGGGCGCGATGGCGCCGGCGGCGGAGGGCTCGGCGGCGGGGCGTCGGGAAGCTGGTAGCGTGCGCGTGCTCTCGCATTTGCTGCTGCCGCGGTCGGCTTTGCACCGCCGTTTTCCGTCACACGCGCTGACGGCGATCGAAAGCGCGATCGAAGCGTCGGAGGCGAGGCATAGCGCGCAGATTCGCGTGGCGATCGAGGTGGCGCTCGACCTGAAGGACTTTTGGCGCGTGCACAGCGCTCGCGAGCGCGCCCTCGAGGTCTTCGCCGAGCTCGGCGTGTGGAACACGCGCGAGCGCAACGGGGTGCTGATCTACGTGCTGATCGCGGAGCGCGACGTCGAGATCGTCGCGGACGAGGGCCTCAAGGGCCGCGTCGCGGACAACGAATGGCGGCGCGTCTGCACGCTGATCGAGCGCGAATTCGCCGCCGGGCGCTGGCGCGACGGCGTGCTCATCGGCATCGAGGCCGCGACGGAGCTCTTGGCGCGGGAGTTTCCGGCAACGGGCCCGCGCGTCAACGAGCAAGAGGACCGGCCGGCCGTCCTTTGAGCTCGAGGCGCCGCGATTGCGCTTGGCGCGCCCGGCGCGGCAAGCTTGGGGCTTACCGGCCATGTCGCCCGGGGGGTGCCGCATGTCGAGACTCAAGCTTGCTTCCGCCGCGCTCGGTGTGCTGCTCGCCGCGGCGCCGTGCTTCGCCGTTCACGCCGAGACGGCCGCGCCGCAGACCGTCGGGCTGTCCGGCGATCGCTTGCGGCGCGTGCACGAGCTCGTCGAGCGCACGATTGCGGCCGGCGAGATCGCCGGCGCCGTCACGCTCGTTGCGCGTAACGGACAGATCGCCTATCTCGAGGCCCAGGGCGTCATGGATCTCGAGTCGAAGCGCCCGATGCAGGCGGACTCGATGTTCCGCATCGCATCGATGTCGAAGCCCGTGGCGGCCGTTGCGATTCTCATGTTGGCCAAGGAGGGCAAGGTCCGGCTCAACGATCCCGTGTCGCGCTTCATCCCGTCGTACGCGAATCTCGAGGTCGCCGTCGCGAAGCCGGCTCGGCTGGGCCCGGGCGGTCCTCCGGCCGCGGCTGCGAGCGACGGCCCGCCCGAGTTCTATACCGTGCCCGCCGAGCGTGAGATCACGGTGCTCGATCTCCTGACGCACACGTCGGGTCTCATGAGCGGGCCGATCGGCAACGCCGCCGGGAACGCCGCGTTCAACAAGCGCCACGACGTGGGTTTGAAGTGGGTGGAGGAGCTGGCCGCGGCGCCGCTCGAGTTCCAGCCCGGCGCGCGGTGGGCGTACAGCGCCGTGGCCGGGTTCGACGCCCTCGCGCGCATCGTCGAGATCGCATCGGGGCAGGAGTACTACGCGTTTCTCGCCGAGCGGCTGTTCGGGCCGCTCGGCATGCGCGACGTGACGTTCTGGCCGAACGCCGGACAGCGCTCGCGGCTCGCGACGGTCTATCAGCGCCGCGACGGCAGGTTCGTGGTGAGCGACAACCCGGACTCGATGTCGGGCCAGCGGTACCACGGGGGCGGCGGCGGCATCATGACGACGGCCGAGACGTACGCGCAGTTCGCGATGATGCTCGCGAACGGCGGCGAGCTGAACGGCGTACGGATCTTGAGCCCGCGCACCGTCGAGCTCATGGGCTCGGCGTTCATCCCGTCGTCGCTGCAGGGCAGGCCCGCCGGCGAAGGGTATGGGCTCGGCGTGCGCGTCGTCACGGACGCGGCGGCGCGCCGCACGTGGCTCAGCGAGGGCTCGTTCGGCTGGAGTGGCGTTTACGGCACGCACTTCTGGGTCGACCCCAAGGAGAACCTAGTCGGCATTCTGCTCGCGCAGACGTCGAGCCGAACGTTCCTGTCGGATTTCGAGAACGCCGTGATGCAGGCGCTCGTCGACTAGCCTAGCCTTCGCTACTCGCCGCTGAACGAAGCCGATCTTCGGTAGCCGGCGGGCGTAAGGCGCTGATCCGCCACGCGGCGGATTTCAAGAGGCCGCCAGGTACAGACCTTGGTTCTTTT
>Ga0073934_10003679_pt1 | contig 27564 bp, 23 predicted proteins | sample LarsenN4metaG_FD_76834 | JGI IMG/M metagenome (GOLD analysis project Ga0073934, IMG submission 76834) | Hot spring sediment bacterial and archeal communities from British Columbia, Canada, to study Microbial Dark Matter (Phase II) - Larsen... ... | reverse complement strand
TACGACCCGAAGGCCTTCATCGCGCACGCGGCGTTGCTGCATCAGGCTTTCGCCCATTGTGCAATATTCCCTACTGCTGCCACCCGTAGGTGTCTGGCCCGTGTTTCAGTGCCAGTGTGGGGGGTCACCCTCTCAGGCCCCCTACCCGTCGTCGCCTTGGTAGGCCATTACCCTACCAACTAGCTGATGGGACGCAGGCCCCTCCCAAAGTGGATGCCATTCGGAGAACGGACATTCCTTTAGTCGCCAGACCTCTAACTCTCGCGACCACATGGGGTATTAGCAGCCCTTTCGAGCTGTTGTCCCCCTCTTTGGGGCAGGTCACCAACGCGTTACTCACCCGTTCGCCACTAAGAGCATATTGCTACACTCTTCGTTCGACTTGCATGTATTAGGCACGCCGCCAGCGTTCATCCTGAGCCAGGATCAAACTCTCCGCAAGAAAACGTATCCTTCGATACGTTAGTTCACGGATCTTTACTGGAATCACAGGGGTGTGACTTTCTATCACTCTTCAGTTGTTAAGGTCCTCCAAAGCGGGCTGGATTGTACCAGTCTCACTCGCGCCTGTCAAGGATGCCGAGAGACCAAACTGCCGATGCCTTTCCTCTTTGACATCGGCTCGTCAGACCGACAAACCTGCTGGTCCTGGTCTCTGACGCAGAGGCGTCTGCTATTGAATTGTTAGCGATCTGCCCTTCGCAGGGCGAGACCTCTGAGCAAGGTTATGTTGTCGTTATTATACTTGAACCCATGTACTTGTCAAGTCAAATTGCGCCCGAATCGGGTTTTTTTTACCGGCCTGGAGCCGTTACTTCGCCCCCAACCTCCCGTTTGTAGCTCAGTCCATCTCCTGCCGTCCGGAGAGCGCCCTGGACAGGGTGCCTGGATCGGCGTATTCCATGTCTCCACCCATCGGCAGGCCGCGCGCCAGCCGCGTCACCCGCATTCCCAAGGGCAATAACTGCTGGTGCAGGTACATGGCTGTAGCGTCCCCCTCCAGGCTGGGGTTGGTTGCCAGGATGACTTCTTTTATCCTGCCGAGCTGCACCCTTTCCAATAACTCGCGTATGCGCAGGTCTTCTGGACTGATCCCCTCGATCGGCGAGAGCACACCATGCAGAACATGGTAACGACCCGAGTATCCCCCGGCCCGTTCAAGCGCCAGCACGTCCAACGGCTCTTCTACCACGCACACCACTCCAGGGTCGCGCGCCGGGTCTCGGCAAACTTCGCACTCCGCCTGCCCCGCGTCTGTGATGTTAAAGCAAGTCTGGCATATGCCGGTACCCGTCCTGAGGTTGAGCAGGGCTTCAGCCAGGTCCTGGCTCAGGTCGTCGGAGCCGCGCAGAAGAAAGAAAGTCAGTCGCGAAGCGGTCTTGGGGCCAATGCCCGGAAGGCGGGAGAAAGCCTCAATCAAGCGCTGGATCGGTTCGGGAGTATTCATCTTCGTGCCGGTTTCCAACCAATCCTGTAGTGCGCAGGGGGAACCTGGTCGTTATTGCACCGGTTGCCAGGTCTATAGAGGCAGGCCTCCGGTGAGGGGACCTAACCGCTCGGCAGCCAGTTGTCGAGAGCCCTCCAGGGCGCTGTTGAAAGCCGTCAGCATCAGGTCCTGCAGCATCTCTACGTCGCCTTCCTGAAGCAAGGCCGGGTCAATTTCGACCGCCTGGCAACGCTGGTCACCGGTGACCGTTACCTTGACCGCGCCGCCCCCCGCTGAGGCGCTGATCGTCTCTTCTGCTAACCGGGCCTGGGCTTCGGCGATCTGCTCCTGCAATCGCTGAAGCTGCCGCATCATGCCCATTGGATCTTGTCCTTTTGGACCTTTAAAACCCTTCGCCATTCGCACCTCCTGGTCGTCGGTTCATTGGATATCCACAATTTCGCCGCCCAGGTCACGCAGGGCTGCCGCAACCATGCCATCGCTCTCCACACCGGGTGGGATCGTGGCTGGCCGGGCAGCAGCGATCACGCATTGAATACTGACCTCACGCTCCAACACCTGTACGAGGACGCGGTGGACGAGCTCCAGGTTCTCCTTCTTCTGCAAATGATTCTTCAATACGTCGCTGGCGAAGCCTAAGATGAGGGAATTCCCCTTCAGGTAGCGCGAGCGACAAGAATTCAACAGGCCGTAAGTGTTGGGACTCTGCTGTCTCACCAGCTTTAAGATTTGAGCCCAATTGCGGTTCAAGTCATGATTGGCTGCCTGCTCACCTACATCGGGTTTTCCCCCCATCGAGGGCGCGCCGCCCCGCTCGCCGCGGCCTTCGTTTGCCATGGCCTGCGAAGCAGGCGTATCTGCAGGTTCTTCCATCGGACCTATCAGCGAGTCCCCCTTGCCACGAGCAGCCAGGCTGCTGGCTGGCTTATCCAGCGGCGTTTCGGCTGGCGTACCCGGCGCGGGGTTCGTCCCCCCTTCTCCAGTGTTGAGCCATTCCATTAAAGCCAGCTCAAGCGGCAGGGAGGGTTGCCAGGAATTACGGGTCTCGTTGGCAGCCTGGTTGAAGACCCGGATGGCCTGCAGCAGGCCAGCCAGTTGAAAGGCTACCGCGTGGGTCTCCATTTGTGCCCGCAGCTCACTGGAAGTATCCACCAGACTAGCATCCGCCATGCGCACCAGGAGCAGGTTCCGCAGGTAGTCCACAATCTGGCGGGCAAACTGGCGCGGGTCACCGCCCTCATCCAGGGCATGATGAATCGCATTTAACCCCTCGGCCGCCTTTCGAGAGAGCAACGCCTCTACCAAATCCACCACTGCCTGGGAAGTTGCGGCGCCCAGAACGGCTTGAGTCCGGTCCAGGGTCACCCGCTCTCCACTGGAAGCCAGCAGGTCCAGCAAGGAGATTGCGTCTCTCAGGCTGCCGGTCGCCTGGCGCGCAATCAACACCAGGGCTGCGTCCTCCACCGGCAAGCCCTCCTGCCTCGCCATCTGTTTCAGGTAAGCAGCCATCTCGAGCACCGGGATGCGGCGAAATTCGTGCCTCTGGCAGCGCGAGAGCACGGTCGCCGGGATCTTGTGCACCTCAGTGGTGGCCAGGATGAACATCGCGTGCGGCGGCGGCTCCTCGAGCGTCTTCAGCAGGGCGTTGAAGGCTGCCATCGAGAGCATGTGCACTTCATCGACGATATACACCTTGAATCGTCCATGGTTGGGCGAGAAGCCAATCTTTTCCCGCAGGTCACGCACATCGTCCACGCTGGTATTGGAGGCGGCATCGATCTCGATCAAATCCAAGAAGCGGCCTTGGTTGACCGCCAGGCAGTGCTCGCAGCGATTGCAAGGGCGTTTCCCCGGCTCGGGGTCCAAACAATTCGCCGCCTTGGCAAGCAGGCGGGCCGTCGTTGTCTTACCCACGCCGCGCGGCCCGGCAAACAGGTAAGCGTGGGCGATCCGGTCCGCGGCTACGGCGTGCTGAAGTGTCTGGACAATATGCGGTTGGCCTACGATCTCATGCCATTGAAGGGGTCGCCACTTGCGATAGAGTGCCTGGGACATATGTTGAGTGTAACAGAGGCAGGCCTTGTGGTCAAATGGTGTTTCTCTCAAGGCACGTGGTAGGTGGCATGGACTTTCCCCGTGGCATCCCGCAAAGTGGCTGTCTCGCCCGATTGCCACACTGGAACCGACAGATCCCAATGCAGATCAACCACCGTGTCTTCGCCGCCGGTTGTCCAAACATTTACTGCGCCACCTTCGAATAGCTCCAACTGGGGGAAGGTAAATACGTTGCCATCTTCATCTGCGAGCTGCCAGCCTGCCAGGGAGAGCACGCCATCGCCAGTGCGCGACAGGAACACCCGCTCGGAAGCCAGATCACCCACCCCAATGACGCTGTTGATCACCACCCGTGCCTCTTGCGACTGCCGAGAGGGCGTCTGATCGGAGAGGGCTTGGACCGTCCTGGTGGGGTTTAGTGTCTCGCTGGGAATCACCTGCGGCGTGACCGGGACGTAGATAATCTGCCCCACGCTTATGGCGTCTGCATCGGTAAGGCCATTAAAAGAAAGCAGTTCTTCCACGCTCACTTCGTGTTCTTCGGCGATCAGGCCAAGCGTGTCACCCGGCCTGACCACATACTCCATTGCGCCGATGGGTGTATCCGTGGGCGCAATCGTTTGGGTCACTGTTGCAGGGGCGGTTGCGCCGATGTGGGCAACTGAAGTATTTTCGACGATCGGCGCAGAGGTGCCAGGACTCGTAGCGCTGCTCTCGCCGTCCTGGAATGGGCGCGTCCGATCCCAGATCGCCAGGACTGTAAAGGTCGTACATGCTGAGATAATCACGTTTAAAAGGAGATAATATAATAGGCGTTTCCGGGACTTCATCAGGTTCCCTCTGTGCAAATCATAGCACATTTCACAATTGACGGTAGCAGCGTTTCGGCCTAGAATCGACTGAGATGCCTTACCTGATCGACGGCCACAACCTGATCCCCAAGGTCGCCGGGCTCGACCTGGGAGAGTTAGATGACGAGATGCGGTTGGTGGAGCTGCTGCAGCTCTTCTGCCAGCGGGAGCACAGGCAGGTAGAGGTGTACTTCGACAAGGCTCCCCCGGGCCAGCCGCGAGCACGCATCTTTGGCGCGGTGATCGCCCGCTTCGTCCCAGAGGGGAAGACTGCCGACCAGGCCATACAGGCCCGCCTGATCCGCCTGGGGCGGGCGGCTCGTAACTGGACCGTGATCAGTTCAGACCGGGAAGTCCAGGCCGCGGCGCGGGCGCATCGCTCACCCACCCTGAGCAGCGAGTCTTTTGCCAGGCGTCTCCAACAAACGCTCCAAGGACCGCCTTCCAGCGACGAGGCGTCTTCTACCGCAGCCCTTACCTCAGATGAACTCGAATACTGGCTGGAGTTACTTAATGGTAAAGACAGTGGAGATCAGAATATTTGAATTGGACAATTCTAATCTAATATTAATAATATTTTGACTAATTGGGTGTATATTATAGGCGCTGACACCTGCCCTCCCTCTTACTGGTATAACAGGTGTCTGTCCCCGGCGACGGCATTCAGCACGCCCCCCCCGTGCTGATGACAACCGGTGGACCTCCTTAGATTACCGGGCGTGCCCCCCCACGTCCGGTGATCTTTTAATTAAGAACTCACCTTCTGACCAGGCTGCCAAACACAATCAAACCGGTACCGATCACGATAAATACAACAATCACCACCAGCAGCGGGTCCTTCTGTGAGCCGGCGGGTTGGGCGGGTATGCTCGCCGGTGTTGCAGGCAAGGCAGTGTCTGTTGCGCCAATGGCAGTCGTAGAGGCAGTCGCCGCTCGCTCTGGCGTTGGGCTACCCATGAGCGGTGAAGTTACCGGGGCGGCGTTGGCCGCCACCAGCGCCTCACCTTCTGCGAGAGGCGTTGGTGAGGCCCCCGTCTGAGGGGTTTCCGTTGCTTCGCCGGTCGTTCCCTGGGCCTCCACAATGATCAGCTCATCCCCCGGATGGATCACCGAGTTTTCCGTAAGACCGTTCAGATCCAGCAAATCCTTGAGGCTGATTTTATACGTGGCGGCAATGTTCCACAATGCCTGCCCTTGCTGGACGATGTGCACGATTGAGCCATCCGCCCGGGGCGTGGATACCACTACAGGTTGGACGGCCGGTGTGCTGGGCTGGCTGGCTCCCGTGGGTTGCATGCTCGTAACCCCTGAAGAACCGGTTGGAGCTGCCTGCCCAGAGACATAGCCCACCTGAAGGGTGTAATACACCACGCCCTCGGCTTCGGCCACCCCAGCGCCGGCATCCACTGCGCCGGCAGACAGGATGGTCTCCAGGTGCAGGCTGTCCCCTGCCCACCAACTAACCGCCTGCGCAGGGGTTGCGCCATTGCCGGCATAGATGTTTTCAGAGATGAACACCCTGGCTCCTCCACCATAACCAGCGGCAATCGCCCGATCGACCGGTCTCGAACCCCCCGCGCCGGTGTGCGAGACCTGCCCCGTGGAGGCCATGTATTCGCTATGCGCCTGGGCAGCCCTCATCAATGCGCTATTGGCCTGCAGGGAAGCCAGGTTCTTGGACTCGCGGATCTGGTTTACCAGCGTAATCACCTCATCTGGCGACCCTGCCCTGTCAACACTTGCGGTGGCAATCCGTATGGTTGAGATCCCATAGACCAACAAGAGCAGGATAAAAAAAACCACTCTATAGCCGATCGGCCTGCCCATGATACTCCGCAAGATAGTGGCGTTCCACCCTTAAGGGATTCACAGTTGAGGCATTATGAGCTATTATCCGGACGATTTAATCGCTGTCCGGTTGCCCAGCCAAGCAAGCAGTCGTTCGGTGGGCCAGGTGTTGATCACATGCTCAGGCCCTACCCAACCGCGGCGGGCAATCGCCACCCCAAAATGGATCAGATCAAGGTCATCCGGGCTGTGGGCATCGGCGTTGATCGTCAACTTGATACCCAGCTCTGCTACCCGACGGGCATAGAAGTCGTCAAGGTCCAGGCGCAGCGGATGGGCGTTAATTTCCAGCGCCACATCCTCCTGGGCTGCAGCAGCAAATACTGCCTCCATGTCCAGTTCGGCGCCTTCCCTGTCGGGCAGCAGCCGCCCCGTCGGATGGCCGATCACATCCACGTGGGGATTGCGGATGGCCTTAATCATTCTTTCGGTCACCCGCTCTCGCGGCTGGCGAAGGCTTACATGGAGGGAAGCAATCACAATGTCAAACCTGGCCAGCACTTCGTCGGGATAGTCCAGGCTGCCGTCAGCGCGTATCTCCACCTCGCTGCCATGCAGCAAGCGGATCGAACCGCCCAACTCGCGCTGCACAGAATCCAGTTCGACCCGCTGGGCAGCCAAGTCTTCTATCTTCAAGCCCCCGGCCACACCCAGGCTGGCAGAGTGATCGGTGATAGCCAGCACGTGCAGCCCACGTGCCCGGGCAGCCTCGGCCATTTCACGGATCGAGCTCCGGCCATCGCTCCAGGTAGAATGGCTATGCAATTCCGCCCGGATATGAGCATTTTCCAGTAGGTCAGGCAGCTTCCCGGCTCGGGCGGCCTGCACCTCGCCCCGGTCCTCACGCAGCTCTGGGGGTATCCATGGCAAGCCCAGCGTCGCGTAAACCCCCTGCTCGCTGGCGCACAGTATCTCCGAGCCATCCTCACGTGTCAGGGCATGTTCCGAGAGTGAGAGACCTCGCTTCAAGGCTAGTTCGCGCAGGCGTACGTTATGGTCCTTGGAGCCGGTGGCATATTGCAGTGCAGTACCAAACCGCTCCGGTGGATGAGCCCACAATTGCGCCCGCAGCCCATCGCTGTATTCAACGCTGGACTTTGTTTCGCCATGCCCCACAACCCTGACTACCTCGGGGTGGCGGACGAAGGCCTCCATGACCGGGCCGGCCTGGCGGGTGGCGACGATCAGGTCGAGATCCCCCACGGTAGATCGCATGCGGCGCAGGGAGCCTACTGCTTCGGCTGCATGCACCTCGGGCAGCGCGCGCAGCATGGCCAGCAACCGTTGGGCAGCCGGCCAGGCATAGGCCAGAGGAGTGCGGGTTGTCCGGCGGGCCAGGGATTCGATACCGGCGATGATCTTGGCCTCCGATTTCTCCCCCATCCCCGGCAAGGTCCTCAATCTACCCGACCGGGCCGCCGCCTCCAGGCTTGCCAGGTCGGTAACGCCCAGCTCTCTCCAGAACAGGGCCACCTTCTTCGGACCAAGATCGGGCACCTGCAACAATTCAGCCAGCGTGGGAGGTACTTCGGTTTTTAACCGTTCCAAGAAATCCAGTTGGCCGGTCGAGAGCAGCTCGTCGATCTTCTCTGCTATCGCTTTTCCTACCCCTGGGATGCTGGTCAGGCTGCCGTCTTTCCAGTAGTCCCCAACGTCGCGATCCAGATTCGACAGGCTCTCGGCTGCTTTGCGGTAAGCCAGCACTTTATAGATCACCTCTCCCTTGATCTCCAGGAGATCTGCGATCAATGTAAACGTACTGGCTAGCTGGCGATTGTTCATCCTGGGTTTCACCCGGCTAGGGAGCTAAGGCGCAATTTGCGCTGCTGAGCCTCTCATAAGGTAGGTGAGCAACAACCCGGTCACCAGGCCAGCAGTGGCGCCAAATAACAAGAAGCTCAAGGCAAAGCTAGCTGACTCAGGGATCGTCGCCTTGACGGCCCAGTCTACACCGAGCACCACGGGCCAGCCAAGCGCCCATCCAACCCCGTTTCCGACCACCCACCAACCCGCGCCAGGCAGACCGGGTGGCAGCACTGCCCATTGCAGCAGACCGACCGCGGCTCCTAGTATGGTAAAACTAACCGGGTAGGTCAGGATAGCCGGCAACAATCCGAATTCTTCCAATGCGCCGAGTGCAGCAGACGAGATAAACGACCCCCCGGCCCACCCGGCCAGGCTCGCCAGGATCCACCAACCTGCGCGTGGAATCCTCCGGCGCAGCACCATCCACTGAGCAAGGGCAATGACCACGCCGATGATGGCGTAGAGCATGTACTCGGGCGGTGTCAAGGTTGTGCTGTTTTCCAAAAGGGTCACAATTAGGTCTGCAACGCCTGCTCCCAAGGCCCCACCCAGAGAACAAGCCAGCAGCCAAGCCAACCATAGCGAGCCAGCGGATCTCGCTCCAGCAGCGTTGAACGATGGTTCAACAGTATCCATATCAGGCAACCTCACCCGGGATTATATCCCACAGTGATGGCAAGCGATCACGATGGCGAGCCGTCAACCCTTGGGTTCCAGGTGCACCGAGATCTCGGCTGAAGATTTTAAACGCCTGCGCAGTTCCTCTTCCAGGTATGTGGCCAGGTCGTGGGCATCCGATACGGGTAAGTCCGGAGTCACGCGACATTCCAGGGCAATAAAAAGCTTCTCATCATTGCTGTGTTCACGCTGGACCACTAGACTATGAGGCGGCTGTAACACCGGGATTTCTGCTACCAGCCGGTCGACCTCCCGGCGCACATTACCTTCCAGCTCCCCAGAAGCCCGATCGCGCACCTGGATCTCGCTCGGGGCGAGCTCGATGTGGGTGTGTACCCCGCGTACCTGCGGCAGGCGCGCCTGGATCTCGCCTTCCAGCCGGTCCACGCGGGCATGGGCTTCGCTCAGGGTCAACTGCGGGTCTACTCCAACGTGGATTTCGGTGTACAACTCGTTTTCCAGAGAGTGCACCCAGGCTTCATGGACCACCAGTCCTAACTGGCTGGCAGCATGGCGCAAGGTAGCGAAGATCTCTCTGGCATCCTGGTTGTTGGTGCGTTGCGCCTCCAGGTGGACAGTGACGTCGGTAACCCCCTTCAAGGCAAGCAGGCGTCGCCGGACTTCGTCGGCAATGCTGTTTGCTTCCTGCAGGGTTTTCTCCACCGGGACTCTGATGTGCAAGTCGACCGCCGCGCTGCCGGTCGCCCCCCGACTGCGCACCCGGTGCAGGGAAGTCACCCCTTCGACTTCCTCAGCCACCGCGGCGATTTGATAAGGGTCCACCGCTGCCCGGTCCACCAACACCGGCAGCGTCTCGCGCAGCACATCCACCCCGATCTTGGCGATCACCAGGCCCACGAAAGCTGCCAGCACAGCATCGGCCTGTGGGTACCCCAGCAGTACCAGTCCCAGGCCGCCCAATACCGAGAAAGAAACCAGGATGCTGGCGCGCGTGTGGTATGCATCAGCGATCAGCAGTTCGCTTTCGAGCCTCTGGCCCTGGCGTAATTCATATATGCTCGTTCCGGCCTGGATCAACATCGAGGCCAGCATGGCGACGACCGTCCAAAGATTGACCTGGGGGAAAGAACGGCTTCCCAGGCGATCCCAGGCAGCCTCCAACAACTGCAGGCAGGTGAGAAAGAGCAGGAAGGCAATGCTCAATGCTGCCAGCGTTTCGAACTTGCGATGCCCGTAGGGGTGTTCTGCGTCGGGCGGCTTGGAGGCGATGTACAGCCCGACCAAACCTACCACGTTGGAAAGCCCATCGAACAGGCTATCCAAGCCATCAGCGACCACGCTCAAGGATCCTGTCAGGATGCCTGCGGCCAGCTTCACCGCCATCGCCACGAAGTTTAACACCATGGTGGCGATCAATACCCGTCGAATGCTGCTGAGATCGCGTTTTTCGATGGGAAAATAGCCCGAATCGATCCAGCGAGGCCTGGACATGATGGCAAATTATACCCGCGTTGCTCCCAGGGCATCCTGCTGGAACAATCAAGGGTTATGATCAGATTTTTGGGGTGTGAGCGCCATCATGCAAGCCAGCAATCTATGCGCAGCCTGGTGGCCCGAAGCGATGCAGTCAGGAATGCCGATGCCGCGATAGCCATTGCCGGCCAGTGCCAGGTTTGGCCATCTTTCCAGGCCATGCGCGATGCGCATTAACCGTTGTGGGTGGCCTAGATTGTATTGCGGCATGGCGTTCGGCCAGAGGAAGGCTCGATAGAGCAAAGGCGGGCTGGATATCCCCAGGGTATCGCGGAGCTCGCAGCGGGCGAGCTCCAGCAGACCGGCTCCATCCGAGGGTAATTGGTCCTCTTGCCCCGCTCTCCCGGCAAACACACGCAGCAAGACGTATCCCTCCGGCGCCCGATGGGGAAATTTTGTCGAGGTCCAGGTGCAGGCCAATGCCTGACGGACTTCCCGCCTGGGGATCACATAGCCGTATCCGTCCAAGGGATGCGGCACGGCGTGCTGGGGAAAAACCAGGGACACTGTCGCCGTGGAGACATATTCGATAGAACGCAATTCTGCCGCCAGCGCTGGATCGAGGTCTACGAGCAGGTCTCCTGCCGCATATGCTGGAGTTGCCAGCACCAGGCCGTCTGCCGCCAGCGCTTCACCATGTTGCAAGACCAGCCTGAACGTAGGCACAGGTTTGAGTGCCATATCAGTGCTCTCCCCTCCAAATCCGCCTGCCAGGCGAGTCGGATGACGGATCTGCACCTTCTGCACTCCCACGCCGGTCCGCAGGTTAACCTCGGCTGCCTGCAGGGCAGCCACCAGGGCTTCAATGATCTCAGCCAGGCCGGAAGTCAGCGTCTGGAATATGCTGCGCGCACCGGTTGGATTTAGGCCGGGATCTGGCCTCCTGGCTCGCATCGCCAGTGCACCCCGAATCAACCCGCCATACTGTAGCTCGAGGTCTCGTAGGTAGGGGAAAGTAGCGCCCAGGCTGAGGCGATCTCCATCGCCGGCGTAGATGCCGCTCATCAATGGCTCCACCAACCGCTCATAAACAGATCTCCCCAGTCGCCGCGAAACGAAGGCTCCCAGGCTTTCATCCCCATCCAGCGGCGGCGCAGGCAGCAGGTAGTCGAGCCCCATGCGCAGCTTGTCACCCCAGGTGAGCAGTCGGGTCTGCAACATGGGCGACAGTCGGGTTGGGATCATCATCGCCAGGCCCTCTGGCAGTGGCTGGAGTTGGCCCCGGTGGAGCACATAAGTCTTGTTCTGGAGCGGATTTGTGCCGTGCAACCGGTCCTCCAGGCCCAACTCTCGACACAATTCTATTCCCCAGGATTTGCTTGCCAGGAAAGTGTCTGGCCCGCCTTCGATCACAAATCCGTCAGTGCGTTGGGTGTGGATCTTGCCTCCCCAGCGCGCCTCGGCCTCCAGAACAGTGATGGAGAGGGGCATCCCGTGCTCACGCGCCTGTTTGCTCAGATAATAGGCCGCCGATAGGCCGGCGATCCCTCCGCCAACGATGGCTACCCTCATCATACGTTCACTAAGTCCTGTCCTAATGCCAGGCCTGGTTCCCGGGCAAGTCCTTCGACCAGGCACCCATCTCGTGCACCATTTCCACCACGGCGCGCACATTCTCAACCGGGGTCTCGGGCAAGATGCCGTGACCCAGGTTAAAGACATGGCCTGGCCGCTTGCCGGCTCGAGCCAATACGTCTCGCACCTTCTGTTCCAGCATCTTTTGCGGCGCAAACAATGCCGCCGGATCCAGGTTGCCCTGCACTGCCACCTGCGGGCCAACGATCTGCCAGCCTTCGTCCAATGGTATCCTCCAATCCAGGCCGATTACACTCCCTCCCGCCGTTTTCATCCACGGGAGCAGGGTCGAGGCGCCGGCGGCGAAATGGATCACCGGCACCTGGCTGGCCTCGACTGCCGAGAGCAGACAACGCGTATAAGGGAAAACGTAATCAACGTAATCCTGAGGGCCGAGGGCGCCCACCCAGGAATCGAATACCTGCACTGCTTGGGCCCCGGCTTCCACCTGGGCCAGCAGGTAATTGCCGAGCGCCTCGGCGAGCTTTTCCATCAACTGCGCCCAGGCCTGGGGAGCGCCATACATGAAGCGCTTCGTTTCCTGGAAATTGCGCGAGGCCCCCCCTTCAATCATGTACGAGGCCAGGGTAAATGGCGCTCCGGTGAAGCCTATCAGGGGAATCGCTGCACCCAGTTCCTTGCGCAGGATGCGGATCGCCTCTAAAACGGCGCCCAGGTCGCCGCGTGCATCGAGTTTCCCCAGCCGGGCTACATGCTCCACCCGGCGCACGGGGTTATGGATCATTGGTCCTTCTCCGCGGGCGAACTCCAGCTTCAATCCCATGGGGATCAGGGGAAGCAGGATATCAGAAAACAGGATGGCAGCATCCACCCCCAGGGCGTGCACTGGCTGCAGGGTGATCTCGGCAACCAGCTCCGGGTGCTGCACGATCTCCAGCAGCGAATATTTCCGGCGGATGGCGCGATATTCCGGCATATAACGCCCTGCCTGGCGCATAAACCAGACCGGAGTCGTATCGACCGGCAGCCGGAAACAAGCCCGCATGAAGCGCGCCTGCGGCTCAGGAAGTGCCTGCGCCTCAGGGCTCATAGGCGCAGGCCGGGTCCGATTCAAGATAATCTCCTGTAATCCCGTAGGCGCGGCCACGCTGCCCCCCACACACCTCTCGATAGCTGCAACGCCGGCATTTGCCCTTCAACCGGTCGGGGTCGCGCAATGCCTTGAATAGCAGGTGCTCTCGGTACACCTGCACCACATCGGTGCTGCGCACATTGCCGGCCGAAATGGGCAGGAACCCCGAGGGCATGATATCTCCCAGGTGAGAGATAAACAAGAAGCCCTTGCCGTCGTTTACACCCTTGGTAGGACGGTTCAATCCATCGCTATATTGAAACCCTGCCCCCTGGAAGAAAGCCCGGGCTCCCTCACCCTGGCCGGAGATGCTGCGTTGGATCGCCACCCGGCGGTACATCGGCGCAGCCGTTACTTTAATATCGAAAGGCGCTGACCGGGAGAGATCGTACAACCAGTGGAAGGTCCGCTCATGCTCCTGCGGCGATATCATCCAATCAATCTGCGCCCGCCCGGTCGGCACCAGGAAAAAGAGCGACCATTGAACAACGCCGGATTTTTCAATGAACGGCACCATTTCTGGCAAGAGATGTAAATTGTAGCGGCTCAGCGTGGTATTGATCTGTGCGCTCAGGCCAATCTGGCGGGCGCTTTCCAGAATGCGCAGCGTGCGCGCCCACGACCCAGCAACCTGGCGGAAGGCGTCGTGCTGCTCAGCGGTCGGAGCATCCAGACTCAAGGCGATCCGCCGCACCCCGGCCTGCATCGCTTTGTGGAGCCGTTGTACCGTAGGCAAGGCAGTAGCAGTCGGCGTGAGCGAGCAGCGCAAGCCGTGCGCACTGGCATAGGCAACCAGGTCAAACAGGTCGCGGCGCATCATGGCATCTCCCCCGGTGAACACCAGGATCGGGTGGCCGAAGTCCGCCAACCGCTCGATCAAACGAAAGCCCTCCTCGGTGCTCAACTCGCCGGGGGCGCGTTGATGCTGGGCGTCCGCCCGGCAGTGCACACAGGCATAGGCACAGGCCCGGGTGACCTCCCAGGCAATCGTGAATGGCGCCTGGTCGAAATCAACCACGGCCATGCGCTGGTCGTGGTAGGAGCGCTCCGCCGCCGCCTGCTGGGTAATTCCGGCATGCAGAGAGGCGTAATTTTCAGGGGGGGTAGTTCGCACAGAGAATCTCCGCCGTGGTTCGATTTTCAGGCCTCCCGCAACCAGCGGGCAGCCTGGTCGGCGTAGTAGGTCAGGATCAGGTCTGCGCCGGCGCGCTTTATGGCGGTAAGAGCCTCTAACACGACTGTACGCTCGGCGAGCCAACCGTTCATGGAGGCCGCTTTCAGCATGGCGTATTCGCCACTCACCTGATAGGCCGCAAGTGGGACCTGGGGATAAGCCTGCCGAAGATGGACCAGCACATCTAAATAAGGAAGTGCAGGCTTGACCATCAACAGGTCGGCGCCTTCTGCCAGGTCAAGGGCGGCTTCCCGCAGACCTTCACGGCTGTTGGCAGGGTCCATCTGGTGGGATTTCCGGTCTCCGAACCTGGGTGGCGATTCGGCTGCTTCCCGAAAAGGCCCGTAGAAGGCCGAAGCATATTTGACCGAATAAGACAGGATGGGGATATGCTCGAATTGGGCCGCGTCCAGCGCGGCACGGATCGAGGCGACCATGCCGTCCATCATCCCACTGGGTGCCACCATGTCGGCCCCGGCCTGCGCGTGCGATACCGCCACCTTGCCCAACACTTCCAGGGTCTGGTCGTTCAACACGTAACCTTCAGGCAGGTGGGGGTGCGGGAGAGGTTCGCCCAGGTTGAGCAACCCACAATGGCCGTGATCGGTATATTCACACAGGCATACGTCTGTTATCACCGCCACTTCGGGAAGCTCTTTCTTGATAGCGCGGATGGCGCGCTGGACGACGCCATCGGGTGCATAGTTCTCTCGGCCCAGCAGGTCTTTCTCGGCCGGGATGCCAAACAAGATCACCGCACGTACCCCCAGCTCCGCCAGGTTAGTCACCACCTGTGGCAGCCAGTCCACCGACCATTGATACACACCCGGCATGGAACCGATCTCGCGCTGGATTTTCTCCCCTGGCCGGATAAAAAGCGGGGAGATGAAGTCATCCGGGCGTAGGGTGGTCTCGCGCAACATGGCCCGCAGGGTCGGCGTCAGCCGCAGGCGGCGCGGGCGAGAGATCGGATAGCCCGGATCAGGTAAGGACATCATAATGTTGCTCCTGTCAGGTAAATGATAATCATTGCTGGGGTCGTTGTGCGGTTGGCGTGAACTCGAGCAACGCCTCCAGCAAGCCTTGAGTAGTATAAGAATCCGCTACCACTCCCACCGTCAGGCCATGCTCCTGAGCGGTAGCGGCTGTAACGGGGCCGATGCAGGCGATCAACGGCCTTCCCGGAAGGCGGCAGGCATCCAAACCGGCAGAGCGAACCAATGCGGCAAAGTTGCTCACCGTCGAAGAGCTGGTAAACGTCACCACGTCAACGCCCTCCTGCACGGCCCGGAGGCCCACCGGATCTGGGCTGGCGGGCATCGTGCGGTAGGCGACGATCTCGTGGACGAGGCCACCGGCCTCCTGGATTGCCCTGGGCAGCTCCCGACGGGCCACGTCGGCCCTCGGAAGCAGCACCCACTTGTCGTTTACTTCGCCCAGGCCAGGTAATATGGCATCGGCAACGTATTCCTGCGGGATAAAATCCGGCACCACGCTGCGCTGGCGTAAAGCGCCGGCCGTCACCGGGCCGATGGCAGCCACGCGCAGGCTGCCAGGCAGCCTGGGTATCTCCAGCCTGTCCATGCGATCCCAGACTGCCTGCACGCCGTTCACGCTGGTCAAGATCAACCAGTCATAACACGTGAGTCTTCGCAGGGCACGATCCAGCGATGAGGGATCTTCTAACGATGAAATCTCAATCGCCGGAAAGAGGATCGGCTCAGCTCCTGCCTCCCGCAGTGCGGCTGCGTATTCGCCTGCCTGTTCGGCAGGCCGGGTGACGAGAATGCGTTTCGAAGTCAGATCCATCGCAGCTTATGCTCTGTAAGCGTCAGGGGCATTTCGTATCTCGGTCTTCTTCACAATCTCAGGGCAGTGGGATGTGGATGCAGCAATTCCTCTGCACCCTGGTCGAAGGCCTGGCAGGCGCACTCCTGCCCAAGCTGAATCGGGTCCAACCCCTGTCCCTGGCAGTGGATCACCTTTTTCCCATCCGGGGAGGCGACCAGGCCACGCAGCTCTATCTGCCCGCCAGAATAGGCTGCGTGAGCGGCTATCGGCAGGGAACAGCCGCCTCCCAGGGCAGCCAGGAAGGCCCGCTCGGCCTCGACCGACCGGCGGCTGGCGTCGTCCTCTATCGGCGCCAGGTATTCCAGGACCCTTTCATCATCTCGCCGGCACTGCACTGCCAGGGCGCCTTGCCCGGGAGCCGGGAGCATGAGATCTAAGGGCAGCCATTGACTGATTGCATCCTCCAACCCCAGCCGGAGCAGGCCCGCTCCGGCGACTAGGATAGCATCGTATTCACCCTGGAGCGCCTTGCGCACGCGCGTATCCACGTTGCCCCGCAGCGAAATCATCTCCAGGTCCTGCCGGGCAGCCAGCAGTTGAGCAGCCCGTCGCAGGCTGGACGTGCCCACCCGGGCGCGCTCCGGCAGGCTGTCCAGGGTGTATCCCTGGCAGGAAACCAGGACATCTCGCGCTTCACCCCGTGCTGGAATCGCTCCTATGGTCAAGCCGATTGGGAAGTCAATCGGCAGGTCCTTCAGGGAATGCACGGCTGCCTGGACCCTCCCGGAGAGGATCTCAGCCTCCAACTCCTGAGTAAACAGGCCCTTTCCCCCGATCTCCGGCAAGGAGCGGTCCAACACCCGATCACCCTGGGTAAGGATAATCTTTTCGTGGCAGACCAATCCGGGCCAGGCGTTCACCAAGGCCTTGATCACCCAATGGGTCTGCCAGCGGGCCAGGGAGGATGGGCGAGTTGCAATGATCAAGACTGTCCTCTTTGGGTTTCAGGGGTTTGGAAGGTGCGGATCGCCATGAGGAGGCGACGAGTTCCTCGCAATGTGGTGCTCAAGGTCAAACAGCCGGCAGAGAGTGTTCGTGTATTGCACGGAATAAGGGCCGCCGGCTTCCGCCCGCAGTCGAGTGGTAGGAGTGTGCAGGAGCTTGTTGACCAGGGCCTGGGTGAGGGCCTCCAACCGGCGGCGTTCGGCCGGACTAAGTCCAGGCAGGCGGCGCAACGTCTTATCCAGCTCTGCCCGGCGAATCAACTCTGCCTGCCGGCGCAAAGCAGCTATCACCGGAAAGACTTCCTGTGCTGCCAGGTACTCCAGGAAGGCTGCCTGCTCTTCCTCCAGGATGGCCTCCACTCGGGGGATTTCTCTTCTCCGGCTGGCCAGGGAGTGGCCCAGTCGAGCCTGAAGCGCGTCCATATCGTATAGGTGCACCCCAGGAAGTTTCCCTACCGCAGGTTCAACATCACGCGGCACCGCGATGTCAAGAATGACCAGGGATCGACCGGGCCGTGCCTGTAAGGCTCGCTCCACCATCGGAACCTGAATGACGGTATGCGGTGCGCCGGTCGATGAGAGCAGGATATCGGTCTCCACCAGGTTTTTTTCCAGGTCTTCAAAGCTGGCCGTCTGTGCACCCCAGCGCTCCGCCAGTCGCTGCGCCCGCTGCGGATTACGGTTGATTACGATGATTTTCCATGCGCCTCGCTTCCACAGGGTTTCTACAGCCAGCTCTGCCATTTCCCCTGCTCCCACCACCAACACCCGGGCTGCTGTTAACCCCCCTATCACTGCCTCGACGAGCCTGACCGCCATGGATGAAATCGTAGCAGGATTCTGGCTGATCGCCGTTTCCGTCCGTGCACGCTTGCCAGCATGCGCGGCAGCCATGAACAAATGCTCCAGGATTGGTCCAACGGCTCCACAATCCAGGGCAAGCTCGTAGGCGTCCATCACCTGCCCGAGGATCTGAGGTTCACCCAGCACCAGGGAGTCAACCCCGGCTGCCACCTGGAAGAGATGTTTTATCGCCTCGCTGTCGAGATGCCGATACAGGTGATTCTCCAGGGACCCGGGGGTAACCTGTTGAAATTTCGCCAGAAACAGCTCCAAATTGCGGAAATCGGGCGTTGCAGCGACAGCGTAGATCTCCACCCGGTTGCAGGTCGATAAGATGACCGCCTCATCCACTGCCGTGTGGCCCGGTTGATACCCGGCCTTCAGACCAGCCAATGCTTCGCGTATGTCTCCGGCCGTGAAGGCTAACCTTTCACGCAGGTTCAGGTTGGCTGTGCGGTGGTTAAGTCCCAGGCAATGGATGTGCATCGTCGTCCGGCAGGGTGGGTTTCTGGGGGAATTTACGGAAACGATTGTGCAGCCGCGGGCGTTCCCGCTGGCTGGGGTACAGCTCGGTAGACCAAATCGGCAAGAGCCGAGATCAAGGCGGGCGAGGAATTGAGCGAAACGCTGCGTTCCAATCGGGCTCCATGCGCCTCAGCCAGCTCCCTGGCTGCTATGTCGATGTCATATAGCACTTCAACGTGGTCACATACAAATCCGATTGGCACCACCAGCAGCTCCTTCTCCCCATCCTTGATCAAATCGAGTATGGTCTCTTCAATCTGCGGTCCCAGCCAGGGTTCCGAGCTTCGCCCGGAACTCTGATAGCAGAAACACCAGCGCCCACCTGCCAGAGATAACCGCCCGGCTAATAACTGCGCGGTTTCCCGTAGTTGGCGGTCATATGGATCGCCCTCTGCCAGAATGCGGTTAGGTAGGCTGTGGGCGGTGAATATCACGAACGGCGTTCCGTCCACAAATCGCGCGATCGCAGAAGCGGCTTTCTCAGCCAGGGCTACGATCAGATCCGGATGATCATGCCAGCTCTCCACCCGGCCGATAGCCGGCCTCATCCCAAGCTCTGCGATCGCCTCTTCCAGCTTGCGGAAATATGCCCCGGTGCTCAGTCGTGATTGGTGGGGCGCCATTACCAGGGCAACCAACCGATCTATCCCATCGGCGACGATTTGGGCTGCGGCCTCCTCGATGCGCGGCGCCCAGTGGCGCATTCCCACGTAAACCCGAAAGCGCATTCCGGTTGGATTGTGACGCCGGTTCAGCTCTTTATCCAATGCGAAGGCCTGGGCGAGCGTCAGGTCCAATAGAGGAGAGCGACCTCCAATCCGGGCGTAACGCTCCTTGATTTCCTCAACCAGGGACGGAGGGGTGGCCCGGCCGCCGCGGATATCCAGCAGGTATTCTTCCATCTGGTCGAGCGAGTCTGGGCTCCCGTATGCCATCATTAATACACCAATCGGGGGGACTTCAATCATGGGCTGCGCTCCTACCTCTTCGGATCATTCCCACAACGCCAGTGTCTCCTCGGCCGGGTGGTATATCGCGGTGAATACAGGGGTGTCCCGCAGGGTAAAGCGGCGCGCATCGCTGTCGCGCAGCTCGTAGACCAGGTCGGAAAATTGAACCAGGTCGTCTGTCTCGTAGATTACGATAAACTCTTGGTCCTGTAGACCAAATGAATAGAGTAAAAGCTGGCAGATGGACGGGTATTGCTTGCCAATACGGATGTGCTGGTTCATCATTCCCTGGCGCGCCTCCCGGCTCATCAAGTACCATTCGGTTTTCTTGAAAAAAGGATACACGACCAGGTAAGTCTTGTGCTGGGTGTCAAAGGGATCGATCTCCTGGTTAGAACGGCTCTTCGTGTATTGGGAAGGGCGGGTAAAACCCCACAGGGACTGGCGCAGCTCGATCAAGCGGCGATGGGGATTGGTTGCCTGGGTAAATTGGGTGAAGAAGCGTGCGGCTGCAACCTGTTGCTCGGCCTCCAGGCTGCACCATACCAACAGGTCGGTCTCTCCCTGCGCGGGGTATACTTGATATATTCCCACCTGCCGAGTTACCCGCCGCAAACTACTTAACCACTCTGAATGGAATGCCTTGCGCGCGGGACGATCCGAGTGGAAGTAGGGGTCTTTGAATGAAAATAAGGCGAAGTGATTTAACGTCCGGGGTGTCTGTTCTACCATCCCAATGCCACCTCTAACTCGATTGTTGCTGGCCTGCCGATCCTGACATGTCTATCTGCTGGATTGCGCGAGTGTACATGAAGCAAGCAAGATTGAGACAGTTAACTTTTTTGCGATTTGAATTAGGATTGCTTTAGAAGAATGCTGTTTTTACCCCGGTTTTATGAAACGAGTATGAAACTACGCTAAGAATATGCGTGTTTGTTAGCTTGGCAAAAAATAACGCGCGATGTATACTCTAAAGACACTACCTAAGGAGACTACGGTCATGAAAGTAACCGTTTTACAAGAGAACCTGGCACATGGATTGAGCATCGTGTCCCGGGCGGTATCAGCGCGCTCCACCCTTCCTGTATTGAGCAATGTGCTGGTTGCAACTGACGACGGCCGCCTGCGTCTTTCGGCTACCAACCTGGAAATGGGCATTACCTGCTGGATCGGGGCGAAAATCAGCGAAGAAGGTTCTACCACCGTCCCGGCTCGCACCTTTACCGAGCTGGTCAGCACACTCTCAGATAAACAGGTCGAAATGGCCCTGACCGTTCGCACGCAGACCCTGAATATTCGCAGCGGCGCAACCAACACCGACCTCAAATGCATCGATGCTCAGGAATTCCCTCCGATCCCGGTGCCAGATCTCTCGAACGGGATTGAACTCAACGTCGCGGACCTGAAGGAAATGATCCAGCAAGTGGCCTTTGCAGCCTCCACAGACGAAGCCCGGCCAATCCTGACCGGTGTACAGGTAGTGTTCAAGGACAATCACATCACCCTCTCTGCCGCAGATGGATTTCGCCTTTCAATCCGCAAGGCAGAGCTCTCCTCTACACCCCCTCGCCAGCTGCAGGCTATCATCCCCGCCCGGACTCTCGCCGAACTGGCACGCATCGCTGCCGACGGTGATCAGCCAATCATCATGGTCTTACCACCTGGACGTGGGCAGGTCATCTTTCACCTGAAAGACGTCGAGCTGGTTTCCCAATTGATCGAAGGCACTTATCCCGACGTCGAACAGCTCGTTCCGCGCAATTACAACACACGCTCCGTGCTTTCCACCTCGGCATTTCTCAAGGCCTGCAAGCAGGCAGAAATCTTTGCCAGGGAAGGATCGCACATCGCTCGCATCAATATCATCCCGGGAAGCAGTGAGATGCAACCCGGCCAGGTGGAGATAACCGGACAGTCCGAAGAGACCGGTTACAGCCAGACCACCGTCGATGCCACCATCGAAGGCAAAGAACAATTGATCGCCTTCAATGTCCGCTTCCTGCGGGAAGTATTGGACGTAATCAAGACACCCAACGTCGCCCTGGAGACCAGCTCCGATACCAGCCCGGGTGTGATTCGCCCGGTGGGTGAAGAGTATTTCGTGCACGTCATCATGCCCATGCACCTGGGCGATTGAGACCCTCGCAGTTGAAGAGCCGCCGGGCAGCGCGGCGAGATGGCCCGGGGTTGCATGCGCGGCCATATTGCGATTCCCATGACCCTCCCCCCTCCTTCGACCGACCACTCTCTGGCGATTCACCTGGCCCTGGCCCAGTATCCCATCCTGAGTCCTCACATCCGGGCCCGCATGCGCCGGGAGCTGTTCAGCCGTGGGGTTATTACCCCTCTGGCATTTGAGGCCGAGGTGAGGGAAAAGGCCATTCGCACCCAGTCACTGGAAGGGCTGCACAATCCATTCGCCGAGGAGCCGGCCGATCTCTGGGAGCTGCGCCTGATGCGGGTGCGTGACCACCTGACCGATTTTTATTTCGCTTACAACCTGCCTTATGATTTGTTTGAACAAATTGTGCGCGATGTGTTGAGCGAGCGCGGTGCCCAAAGTAAGGAAATGCTGATCTCCTTCAACCCAGAGCTGGCTCCCCAGAGCATGCTCTTCGAGCAAGGCCTGGCAATCGAACGCTTGCCAATTGAGAAGCGCGTCCAGGCCGAGGCTCGCCTGCGCGAGATCAAGGTAGTGCTGATCCGCACCATGATCAGCGACCAGTTGGCCTATGTGAACATCGCCAAGGAATGGTTCACCATCTCCGACCTGGCAGAGATCAAACAGCGCAAGATCGGCTCAGGAAAGATCGGTGGCAAGGCTGCCGGGATGCTGCTAGCCATGCGCATCTTAAGCGAAGTGGGAGACGAGGAAACCCGCATCCACCTCCACATCCCGCAGTCCTATTTCATCGGCGCCGACTTCACCTATGACTTCATGGCCTTGAACAACCTGCTGGCTTGGGGAGACCAGAAATACAAATCCGAGGAGCAGATTCGCCGTGAATACCCGAAGCTCCAGGAGGACTTTCTCACCGGTCGCTTCCCTCCGGACATGCTCGAGAGCCTGCGCGGGTTGCTGGATCAGGTGGGCCGTGTACCCCTGATTGTCCGTTCCTCCAGCCTGCTGGAAGATAACTTCGGCACTTCCTTTGCGGGAAAATATGAAAGCCATTTTTGCCCCAATCAGGGCAGCCGCGAACAAAACCTGACCGATCTGACCAAAAAAATCAGTCGTATCTACGCCAGCACCTTCAACCCCGATGCCCTTCTATACCGCCGCGCTAAGGGGCTGCAGGATTACGATGAGCGCATGGCAATCTTGATACAGACAGTGGAGGGCGAACCTTTCGGGGAGTATTTCCTGCCCCACGCTGCAGGAGTGGCCTTTAGCCGCAATTACTACCGCTGGTCCCCCCAAATCCGCAGGGACGACGGCTTCGCCCGGCTGGTTTGGGGGTTGGGTACACGCGCCGTCGAACGGGTGGGCAACGACTATGCTCGCCTGGTGGCGCTCAGCCATCCATTGCTCTTCCCTGAGTCGTCGCCTGACGAAATCCAACGCTTCTCGCAGCAGTTCGTCGACCTGATCAACCTCGACCAGAACGCGTTCCAGACTCTACCGATAGCCGAAGTATTACAGCCGCGCTACCCCATGCTACGCTACCTGGCAGAGATCGACCGGGGTGGCTACCTTGCGCCGCTGCGCAGCATGCTCCTGGAAGGCGATACTACCCAACTGGTTTTAACTTTCTCCGGGTTGTTGCAGCGGACTCCGTTAGTGGATCGCTTGCGCAAGGTCCTCACCCTGTTGGAGACACATTATCATTCCCCTGTGGACATGGAATTCACAGTCCACCTGATTAACCCAGGCGTGCTCAATCCTGAGGTGGAGATCACCATCTTACAGTGTCGCCCTCAGAGTCACGTAAAGGAAAGCGAAGCACGCCTGCCCCAGAACCTGTGCGAGGATGACATCATCTTTTCTACGGGCCGCATGATCCCCCAGGGTAGAGTCTCGGACATTCGCAGCGTGCTCTTCGTGACCCCTGAAGGATATTTCAGCCTGCCCACCCAGGCCGCCCGCGCCAGGCTGGGGCGTGCAATTGGGCGCCTGAATCTGGCACTTGCCGGACATAACTTCATCTGTGTTGGCCCAGGCCGCTGGGGGACCACAAACCCGGATATCGGCATCCACATCGGTTATGCCGATATCTACAATACCCGCGCCCTGGTGGAGCTGGCCGGCGAGGGGATTGGGCCCGCACCGGAGGCCTCTTTCGGGACCCACTTCTTCCAAGACCTGGTGGAATCCAACATCTATCCGCTGGCTATCTACCTGGGTGATCCGGACATGATTTTCAACCACGATTTTTTCTACCACGCTCCTTCCCGCCTGTCAGATTACCTGCCCGATGAGCCTGCCCTGGCAAATTGCCTGCGCCTGATCGAGGTGACCTCCTACCGGGCCGGACACCACCTGGAATTGGTAATGGACGACTCAGCCAACACAGCGGTCGCCTACCTGGCGCCGGACTAGGATCTTTTTATGAAGAAATTTGTCGCCGTCGCAGGCAATATCGGTGTAGGCAAGTCCACCCTGGTGACTTTGCTCAGCACACGGCTGGGCTGGCAGCCATTCTACGAGCCGGTGGTAGAGAACCCTTACCTGGCCGACTTCTATCGGGACATGCGCGCCTGGGCCTTCCATTCCCAGATCTTCTTCCTCACCCGCCGGCTGCGCGCCCACCGCCAGTTAATCGAGCATCCAACCTCCGCCATCCAGGACCGCAGCGTTTACGAAGACGCCGAGGTCTTCGCCCACAACCTGTACCGGCAAGGATTGATCGCCGAACGCGATTACCTCTCCTACCGTGAGCTCTACCGTGTATTGATCGAATTCCTGCCTCCCCCAGATCTGGTCATCTACCTGCGGGCTTCTATACCCACCCTGATCAAACGCATCCAACAGCGCGGCCGGGATTACGAGCGCCAAATCACCCGCCATTACCTGACCCAGCTCAACGAGCTGTACGAAGACTGGATCAACAACTTCAGCCTGTGCCCGGTGCTCAGCGTGCCAGCCGACGACCTGGACTATGTTGCCCACCCACGCCATCTGGACCTGATCGTGCGTAAAGTCGAAGAAAAATTGACCGGCAAGGAAGAGGTGGTCTTCGACCCGCTGGAGGTGAATGCAGGCCAGGAAGAAACCTAGCGGCCGAGAGGCTGCCCGCAGTACCGGCAGTAAAGGGCGTCGATTGCACTGTACAGGCCGCAATTCGGGCAAACCCGATCGGCCGAAGGCGCAGGTAATGCCTTACGCGCCCGGCGCCCTGGGCGGGGCAGGCGCGCCAGCAGGTCCCTCGCCAGGTTCTTTCCACGGGCGAATGCCTGCATGTAGAGCTGGCGCATCTGTTTTCCGGATATATGCTTGCCCGTCAGGTACCACCGTAAGACCACATTTCCCACCACATAGGTGCCGGCATAGGACACCGCCACCTTGGGAAGGACACCCCAGGCAGGGATCAACCCCACCAGGCTGCGCGCAACCTGCCGCCACAGGAAGCCTCCTCCCAGCACGCCGCCGAACTCGGTCAGGTAATCGTGCCAGCGCGTCGATAGGCCCAAGGCCAACCCCAGCTTGTAGACCAGGAAAGCCTGTGTCTTGGTCAGGATGATCATGTCTGCCACGTTAAGCGGTATGTCGAACACAGGCACGATCTCGGCGATCCCGGTGCTCAACGCGTAGGCGGCGTTTGAAGTGCAGGCCTCGCCGATCAACTGACGGGCGATCGGCACCCGGAAGAGGGGAAAGCTGCGCCCCAGGCTGAGCAGTGCTTCCGGCAATAGGTCCATCACCGCCGGCGCAAACGCGTGCAACAGGAAATGGGTGTCTTCGACGGAGCCGTCTACCACGCGCTGCTTGCCCCAGTCCGACCAGCGGCTCAAGGCCCCGCCTGCCTCTAGTTCCCGGGCGCGGTCTGGAGATGGCATGTCGATGACCACCAATACCTTCTTTCCCGAGTTTGCCCAGCCTCTCGCCAATTTCCATTCAGCGGAATCGTCCACGGGCAGCTGGCCTGCACTGCCTGCCAAAGGGCCCTCCAGAACCAGGATCACCAGGTCTGCTGAATCCGCCGCCGTGGAATCTTCCAGGCTCAGCAGCAATAACGGAGTGCTCGTAGTCTGGCTGGGGCGCATGGGGTCGCGCCGCATCTGGAAAGCCAGGCTATTCAGGCTGTCCATGCGCCTTCCCACCAGGGCAATCTTCAAGCTGCGTTGGGCCTGGGCTAACAGAGGGCGTAAATCGACCTCTTTAATATTCGTCCACACGTAGGTGAGTTCTTTAAGACCCGCCATTTCGGTCCAATTGTACATCATGAACGCTCTTTCCAGGGCGGCCCGCTGGCTGGTTCGGGGAACCCATACGCAGGCCCCGGCGTCTCATGCATGCAAGGTCCGTTCGACCCTGGCAGGCGTTTAGACGCATCCAGCAACCCAGGGATCTCCCACCCGGTGTTCATGCTATACTTTGGATATTCTGTAAAGGAGAATCACAATGACCTATCAAAGCGTACGGACCATCAATCAGGCGGTCCTTGCAGCTGTCGGGCCACACCTGCGTCTCAAACGCTGGGCCCTGGTGCTCTTTACTCTGGCAGTCTCTGGCAGCCTGATGGCATCCACGGCAATAGGAGCGCCTCCAAACCAAGCCGATGAAACTGGGGCCGGCAAGGCCTACGCCTGGGGTGTCGAGCGGGTCGACGCTCCCCATTTCTTCTATAACATGGGTGACCACAGCATCCGGGTGGATTCGCTCGGCTATTCTCATGTGGCCTACGGCGGTGACCACCTGTACTATGCCCATTTCAACGGCCTCGCCTGGGTGGTGGAGATTGTAGACGACAACTTCGGGGTAGGGCAATATACCTCCCTGGTTCTGGATAAGCTAAACCATCCCCACATCAGTTACTACGATTCCTACAGAGGCCGTCTGAAGTATGCCCGCTACGACGGAACTCGCTGGATTATCGAGGTGATCGATGAGTCCCCGTCTGCCGGTGCCCTGGCGACAGAGGAGCTGCCGCCCGATGAAGGTGACCTGGAAAACCCCTTCCAATTCGACCGGCGCGATTGGCTTAACCCCCTCCTGGCGGCCGATTCCGGCGGTAACCTGGGGGCTACAGCCATCGACGAGAGCAGCGGCGTGGGCCTGTTCACCTCCATCGCCCTGGATAGCTCGGGCCGGCCGCGCATCAGCTACTACGATGCGGTTAACAGCAAGCTAAAATACGCAGCGTTTGACGGCCTGGAATGGGACATCCATACTGTCGTGGAACCGCCGCTCAACAAGCGCGAGGGCAAGTACAGCTCCCTGGCGATCGACTCCAGGGACCACGCCCACATCAGTTACCTTGATGAGAGATTGGACGCTTTGGGTTACGTGGAGATCGTCGGCGATTCCTGGGACTTTGCCACCGTGGACGATAGCGACAACGTCGGCGCTTTCACTTCCATCGCCTCGACAGGTCGGGCCGGCCGCGCATCAGCTACGCAGCGTTCAATTCGGACACCGACAGGTACGAGCTGCGCTACGCCTTCCGAGATAACGACCGCAACTGGGATTTCGTTGCAGTCGATTCGACCAATAACGTGGGCTGGTGGTCATCCCTGGCAATCGACAGCGACGGCACAGCCCACATCAGCTACTTTGACATCACCAACGGCGACCTGCGCTATGCCACCGGCTCCGGCGCGAATTGGGATCGAAGCACCCTGGCCAGCAGCGGCGACGCCGGGCGCTATTCTTCCATCGCCCTGGACGGTAATGAGAACCCCCGCATCAGCTACCTGGACTATGACAACGGCCTGTATCGCGAGGCATACATCTCCGGGAATAATTGGGCCGCCCGCAACATCGACGACCACCGTGACGTAGGCCTGGCCTCATCCTTGGGGCTGGACAGCGCCGACACCCCCTTTATCAGCTACCTTAACGACACCACCGACGACCTGAAGCTCGCCCAGCGCACGGATGGTTTTTGGGCGGTGGACGTCCTGTTATCTCCAGGATACGTAGGTATCTATTCCTCCTTAGCGATGGACAGCCTGGGACAGCCGCGCATCGCCTTCTACGATTCGACGAACGGCGATCTAAAATACGCCTTCTGGACAGGCAAGGAATGGTCGATCCAGACCGTGGACTTCGGCGGCGTTGATAACTACGACGTGGGCCGCTATCCATCTCTGGCGCTTGACGCCGCCAACACTCCCTACATCAGTTACTATGACGCCACCAATGGCGACCTGAGGTACACCTACTGGAATGGCCTCACCTGGAGCATCGTACCGATTGACGGGCATATCCACGGCGAGGATGTGGGCCAGTACACCTCCCTCGTCCTGGATAGCCTGGGACGCCCCCAC